>Ga0209084_1000048_pt1 | contig 116666 bp, 118 predicted proteins | sample C_130820_MF_Meta_FD_187309 | JGI IMG/M metagenome (GOLD analysis project Ga0209084, IMG submission 187309) | Freshwater microbial communities from Lake Croche, Canada to study carbon cycling - C_130820_MF_MetaG (SPAdes) (version 2) | ecosystem: Environmental > Aquatic > Freshwater > Lake... | reverse complement strand
TGAACGTAATTCGAACTCTTCACGTTTTGCTCTCTTCGACTTTCTAGCCTTAGAAGCATTTCTAGATCCGCCCTTACCGAAAGCACCGGCAGCTCCGCCGCCGCGACCGCGACCACCAGCTCCTGGTCTTCCACCTGGACCACCAAAACCAGGTGCTCCGCCTGGAGCACCTGCTCCACCGGGACGAGGTGCGCCTGTGCCTGCAGGTCTGCCAGCACCGGCAGGACGAGGAGCGCCTGGCCTAGAACTTGGTGCACCGGCACCAGCAGGACGAGGTCCTCCTGGACGAGTGCTTGGCTGACCCGGACGGCCCATTCCCTGATTAGTGGCGAATGGGTTATTGCCAGGTCGAGCCATCGGACGTGGAATACCCATTCCCTGATTTGCTGCGAAAGGATTGTTACCCGGACGAGGAATGCCAGGAGTTGCAGTTGAGGCTGCAGGTGCTGGGATCTCTGGCTTTGCCTCTGCAGGTGTGCTCGGATCTACTGGCTTGGCGTCAACAACTGGAGCCTCTTCAACTTCAGCCTTGGCCGGTTTTGCCTTTACAGCCTTTTCGACCTTGGGGGCTTCTTCTTTTGGCTTAGCGTTTGGATACGCTGCACGTAACTTGTTGGCAACCGGTGGTGCAATGGTTGACGAACCGGACTTTACGTACTCGCCTAAATCTTTTAATTTGGCTAAAGCTTCTGCGGTTTCAATACCGAGCTCTTTAGCAATGTCGTATACGCGTGGTAGCGCCACTTAATTTCTCCTGTCTGGGGCCTACCCAGTCAGGGCAGGCTTTAGTGCTTTGAGGTTCTCATTTCGAGGTTCTCATTAGTTTTCTAACATCTATTCGGCCTGTTCTATAAATTTGGCTAGATCATTTACTTGCTCTGGAATCTGCACTTTTGCCTTCAAAGCCCTGCTGAATGCACTGCGTTCTATTGCAGTTTCTAGACAACTGAGCATTGAATGAAGCCAAACACCGCGACCTGGCAGGTTTTTAGCGGGATCAACACTCAATAAACCATGAATACTGACTAATCGCACTAAATCTGTTCGATTGCCATGTTGACGACAGCCAACACAAGTTCTAACTGGATTCATTCTAATGCCTGCACCCTAGAAAGCCCTAGCCTAAGGACAACCGCCCAAAGCCTAGATTTATTCTTCATCCCCCATGTCATCAGACATGATGTCGATTTTGGCTCCGGTTAGCTTGCTAGCTAGACGTGAGTTTTGGCCTTCTTTACCAATCGCTAGAGAAAGTTGATATTCAGGAACTAGGACACGAACCTTGGGTCTTTCGTCCTTTGGCGCATCCTTTTCATTGACGATAAAAGCAGCTGAAACCTTGGCTGGAGATAATGCTTGAGCCACGAATTTGGAGATGTCATCTGAATAATCAACAATGTCGATCTTCTCGTCATTCAATTCAGCTGTTACTGCACGAACTCTCTGGCCAAGTTCACCAATACAGGCACCTTTAGCGTTTAGCCCTGGCACAGATGTTCTAACGGCAATCTTTGTTCGTTGCCCTGCTTCTCTAGCAACCTGAACAATTTCAACCTGACCGCTTGCGATTTCTGGAACTTCAAGAGCAAATAGCTTACGAATCAAGCTTGGGTGAGTTCGAGACACGTTCATCTGGACCTGACCACGGACGTTCTTATCGACCTTGGTCACATAGAAGCGCATTCTCTTGCCATGTGAGTAGTCTTCGCCGGGAACCTGCTCTTCAGGAGGCAAAATTGCTTCAACATCGCCAATCTTGACGTAAACCATGAACGGACGAGGGCCCTGTTGGATTTCACCAGCAACGATGTCTTCTACTTTTGCCTTGAATTCACCGTATAGACCTTCATCGGTAAGACCACGAATTCTCTGAGCGATGACTTGCTTGGCAGCTGCTGCGGCAATACGACCAAAATTGTCTGGAGTCTTATCGATCACTGCGATCTTTGCGCCATCAGGTGTTTCAGTTAGTAATTTGCCCTGCTCATCGCGTTCTTCGGTATCAGGAACCATGATGGCAACTTTGCCGGTCTTTTGATCTAGGACTGCTCGAGCTGAGTCGTTATGGCCCACGCTCTTGTTGTATGCAGCGACAATGGCTGCTTCAATGATTTCGACAAGTTCGGCAAAAGGGATTTCTCGGTCACGCTCAACAAGTCGCAGAGCATTCAAATCGATATCCATGAGACGCCTCCTGGCCGCTAGTAAGTTATTCGAGCGACTAGGGCTTTTGGCTCTAGAGCGACTCGGTCACCGCTAATTCTACCTTTACTGAGCGTCGCTCGCCAGAGCGTCTATCCCAGAGGTCAACTTCACCCTGTTCTAGACCCCTACCAACAATGATTATGTGCGGAATACCTAGCAATTCAGCATCACTGAACTTGACTCCTGGGCTTACCTTCAAACGGTCATCCAACAGAACAGACTTACCGGCAGCCTCTAACTCAGAAGCTAATCTTGCGGCTGTTTCAAAGACGATCTCATCCTTACCGGCAGCAACCACATGGATATCCGCTGGAGCTACGGCTTCAGGCCAGATCAGTCCCTTTTCATCATTATTGGCTTCAGCCAATACGGCGATGATTCTGGTGACACCAATACCGTATGAACCCATAGTCACTGTCACTAACTTGCCATTCTCATCCAGAACTTTGAGATCCAGTGCTTCGGCGTATTTACGACCAAGTTGGAACACGTGACCGATTTCAATTCCACGAGCTAATTCGAGTGGACCACTTCCATCAGGTGCAGGATCGCCAGCTCTAATATCAGCAATATCAGCAACACCATCGGATTCGAAGTCTCTACCCGCAACCAAATTGAAGATGTGCTTATCAGCGTGGTTTGCACCAGCAACCCAGGAAGTGCCTTTCACGATGCGAGGGTCTAGTAGATAGCGAATCTTTGATTCAGCTTTCTCACCAAGGAATTGAACTCCGTTTTTCACAGGACCAATAAAGCCCTTAACTAGACCAGGGTTCTTGGCAAAGTCCTCGTCATTTGCAGGTTCAACTTCAAGACCTGGGAAGGCAACTTCAGCACGTTTTGGTTCCATATCGCGATCCCCTGGGATGCCAACAACAACTAAGGATCTCTTGTGGTTCACATCGGTAAGCGCCAAAACAATATGCTTCAAAGTATTTGCAGCAGTAATTTCGGTAAAACCAAGTTCCTGATTCGCAAAAGTAACAACAGCATCGATTGTTTTGGTTCCAGGAGTGTCATGAATAACTGATTCAGTCAAACCGTTAACTGGTAATTCCGCTGGCGCTGAGATTGTGACAGCTTCAACGTTTGCGGCATAGCCACCTGATGAACGAACAAATGTATCTTCACCAATTGGTGAAGGCGACAGGAATTCTTCGCTAGCAGATCCACCCATTGCTCCAGCATCAGCTTTCACAATTACGTATTCGATTCCAAGGCGAGTGAAAATTCTTTCGTAAGCATCACGTTGTGCTTGGTATGAAGCCACTAGGCCTTCATCGTGAACGTCGAAGGAATATGCGTCTTTCATGACAAACTCTCGACCACGAAGGAGACCTGCGCGAGGACGTGCTTCGTCACGATACTTGTTCTGGATTTGGTAAAGGGTTAGCGGAAGGTCTTTGTAGCTTGAGTAAAGATCCTTTACTAGAAGCGTAAACATCTCTTCGTGAGTTGGCGCAAGAAGGTAATCCGCCTTCTTACGATCCTGCAAGCGGAAAAGGTTGTCACCGTATTCAGTCCAACGTCCCGTTACTTCAAAAGGTTCCCTAGGCAATAGCGCTGGGAAGAATACTTCCTGTGCTCCAGCGCGGTTCATCTCTTGACGAACCACCTGCTCGACCTTTGCCTTAACAGCAAGCCCTAAAGGCAACCAGGTATAGATACCAGGTGCTGCACGGCGAATATATCCAGCACGGACTAGAAGCTTGTGGCTATCAACTTCTGCTTCTGCCGGATCTTCACGAAGCGTGCGCAGGAACAACTGCGACATACGAAGCAACATGCTTAATCCTTCTTAGCAACAACAACCTGAGGCGCACCCACAAGCGCAGGGTCCATCTCAGCTGCCAAACGGTTTGCTTCTTCAATCAAAGTCGCAACAATTTCACTCTCAGGAACAGTCTTAATAACTTCTCCCTTCACAAAGATTTGACCTTTGCCATTACCTGAAGCAACACCGAGGTCAGCCTCTCTGGCTTCACCAGGTCCGTTTACGACACAACCCATAACCGCAACACGAAGCGGGACAGTCATGTGTTCAAGACCAGCAGTAACATCCTCAGCGAGTTTGTATACGTCCACCTGGGCTCGACCACAAGAAGGACATGAAACAATCTCAAATTTCCTCGGACGAAGATTTAGCGACTCAAGAATCTTTGAACCAACCTTGATCTCTTCAACAGGAGGGGCAGAAAGAGAAACACGAATGGTGTCGCCAATACCCTTACTCAACAGCGCACCGAAAGCGACAGCCGACTTAATAGTTCCTTGGAAAGCAGGACCAGCTTCGGTCACACCAAGGTGCAGTGGCCAATCCCCTCTTTCTGAGAGCATTTCGTACGCTTTCACCATCACCACAGGGTCATTATGCTTGACAGAAATTTTGAAATCGTGGAAGTCATGTTCTTCAAATAAAGATGCTTCCCATACTGCAGATTCAACTAGAGCTTCGGCCGTTGCCTTTCCATATTTCTGCAATAGACGAGGATCAAGTGATCCTGCGTTTACACCGATACGGATAGAAACTCCAGCATCCTTTGCAGCTTTCGCGATCTCCCCCACCTTGTCATCAAATTGACGGATGTTTCCAGGGTTCACTCGAACAGCACCACAACCAGCATCAATAGCCTGGAAGACATACTTCGGCTGAAAGTGGATATCTGCAATCACTGGAATCTGAGATTTCTTGGCAATGATTCTTAGGACATCCGCATCGTCCTGGGAAGGACAAGCAACACGAACAATGTCACAGCCAGAAGCGGTAAGTTCAGCAATCTGCTGAAGGGTAGCGTTGATGTCTGTGGTTGGGGTTGTTGTCATCGACTGCACAGAGATGGGAGCATCGCCACCGACTGCCACGTTTCCGACCATAATTTGGCGGGTTTTACGACGCGGGGTCAATACCGGCGGGGTATTTGGAAGCCCAAGATTGATAGCTGGCACTTTAGATAACTACTTTCTGTTCTCTTGCGGTGTCTCAAGTCTAAATGCCAAGCCCCAAATACAGGCTAACTGGCTAGATGTGAAGCGGATTTACGATGTCCCGAACAATCAGAATCAGGCTTAGGAACAACAACAAACCAGCGACGAAGTATGCAATCGGCATCATCCTGCTGGTATCAACAGGAGTATCTAGAGTCTTACCCCGCGCTCTCCAGATTCCTCGCTTTATCCACTCATAAATGCCGGCCGCAATGTGGCCACCATCAAGTGGAACCAGAGGAACCATGTTGAAAACGAATAGGGCAACATTTAAGGACATCAGCAAGCTCAGCTGTGAAGCTAATTTGTCTTGCCAGCTGATGTCAGCGTTGGCAGCGATCTGGCCAGAGAACTGACCTAATCCAATTATTGAAATTGCGCCGTTCTGATCCCTAGGAGTATTTGGGTTAATTTCACCAATTGCACTGATTGCCTGCATTGGCAATTGCAACATCAATTGCCCAGTTGATTGCATCATCGAACCAAGTTCTCCAACTGCGGCAACTGGACTCTTTTGAACACGCTCTGCCTTTAGATAAACACCCACGTAAGGTTTGCTAGTGCCGTTCAAAGTTAACAAAACCGGCTTTACATCGAAAGTTTTTTCAACTCCAGCTCTCATTACTTTGATTGAAATAACTTTCCCCACAGATCCTTTCAACAAGGGCTCAACATCGGACCAAAGAGACACTTTGCTGCCATTGAGTTCAAGGATCTGATCCCCGGCTTTTAATCCAGCAATAGCGGCTGGTGAAGGAGCGCCAACTTGGTCGCAATTCGGATTTGCAGTAGTTGGAACGCAAGCCACAATTTGGTTGATTGTGGTAGTCCGTTCATAGGAACCAAAGCCAGAGAAAAGCACAATAGTCAGAACGAAGGCGATCAGTAGGTTGGCGAATGGTCCGCCAAACATGATGATGAGTTTTTTCCAAGGCTTGAGTCGGTAGAAAGTCCGCTCGAGATCCTCAGTTGCAACTTCTTCTTCGTTGCTGAGGTTTCTAAAACCTGTCTTCTTGAATGCGCTCGATGGTGGAATCATTCCAATCATTTGGATGTATCCACCCAATGGAATGGCTTTTATTCCGTATTCGGTATCCCCTCGTTTACGAGAGAAAAGAGTGGGGCCAAACCCAATCATATATTTGGTTACCTTGACGCCGAATTTCTTAGCTGGCCAAAGGTGTCCAATTTCATGCAAACCGATGGAAATTGCTAGACCTACCAAAAGAATCAACCAACCGCTAATGGTGTTTAGAAATGACATCATGCACTAAACCTACTTACCTTTACTGACATTTATCTGTCAGTGCTTGGCTTCGATGAGTTGATCAGCAAATGCTCTGGCCCACTTCTCAGCTGCTAATACTGATTCGATGGAAAGTGCTGATTCAGGCTGGTGAGCTTGGACTGTTGCATCAATAATGTCGACAATCTCAAGGAAGCCAATCTTGTTTTGGTGGAAAGCCTCAACAGCTTGTTCGTTCGCTGCGTTATAGACAGCTGGGTAAGTAAATCCTTTACTGCCAACTTCTCGAGCAAGTCGAACAGCGGCAAAAACTTGTTCATCAAGTGGCTCGAATTGCCAGTTATGAGCTTGGGTGAAATCGACTGGCTTTGAGATATTAGGAACCCGATCTGGCCAAGTCATACCCAGAGCGATTGGCAGTTTCATGTCCGGTGGCGAGCACTGCGCGATTATGGAACCATCGATGAACTCAACCATGGAGTGCACTACTGATTGCGGATGGACAGTTACAGCAATGCGGTCAAATGGAATGTTGAACAACAGGTGCGCTTCAATAATCTCAAGGCCTTTATTCACCATCGTTGCCGAATTGGTTGTCACCACCTTGCCCATCGTCCAGGTCGGGTGTTTGAGTGCCTGAGCTGGGGTGACTTCTGACAATTGTGCTTTGCCGTATCCGCGGAAGGGGCCACCTGATGCGGTGAGGATCAACTTAGCAACTTCATTAGATGATCCAGCAAGTAAACATTGAGCAAGAGCAGAGTGTTCTGAGTCAACTGGAACGATCTGGCCAACTTTTGCAGCCTCGGTGACTAACCTGCCTCCGACGATTAGCGATTCCTTGTTAGCTAGAGCCAGAACCTTTCCGGTTTTCAGGGTTGCAAGAGTTGGCATTAGACCCACCGAGCCAGTTATGCCATTTATTACGACGTCGGCTTCAGTATCTTCAATCAGTCGAACAGCAGCTTCTGCTCCGGTTACGGCGCTAGCGGCTGGAACACCAAATGAAGCTGCTTGAGAATTTAGTAATTCTTGGTTTTGGTTTCCAACTAAGCCAACGACTTTGAACATGTCCGGGTTAGCCTCAATAATCTCTAGGGCTTGGGTACCAATTGACCCTGTGCTTCCTAAGATGATTATTTTCTTCATGAGTCCATATTGCCACTGAGTTATCTTTGCGGGGCACTACCAGCACTAAAAGGGTCAGGCGTAGAATTAGAGACATGACGATTGAACAAACTCGCAAACTTGTTACTTCGATTCCTGGGCCTAAATCTCAGGCGCTGCACCAGAACCGCCTGCAGCATGTTGGCCACGGTGTTGGCACAACCCTTCCGGTATACATTGACTCAGCTCATGGAGCGATTCTTGTCGATGTCGATGGCAACCAATTTATTGACCTGGGATCAGGTATCGGTGTTACCACAATCGGACACACCAATGAAGGAGTTGTCAAGGCTGTAAGTGAGCAGGTAGCGAAACTAACCCACACTTTGTTCACCGTCACCCCCTATGTTCCTTACGTTGAGGTCTGTGAAATTCTGAACCGCCACATGCCGGGCAACTTCGTGAAGCGTTCAGCGCTATTCAATTCAGGTGCCGAAGCAGTCGAGAACGCGATTAAGCTTGCAAGAAAGTTCACTAAGCGCAATGAGATTGCGGTCTTTGATCACGCCTATCACGGTAGAACTAACTTAACTATGGCCATGAACTTCAAGAACATGCCATACGCCGATGGTTTTGGTCCTTTTGCCGGTTCCGTAACCCACGTCCCGATGTCCTACCCCTTCCACGACCCTGAAGGCATGACCGGTGTTGAAGCAGCTCAGCGCGCAATCAACTACATGGAGAAGCGCATCGGTGGCAAGAACCTTGCGGCAGTTGTTATTGAACCAATCCAGGGTGAGGGTGGCTTCATAGTTCCAGCTCCTGGTTTCCTAAAGACTCTGAGTGAATGGACTCATGCCAACGGAATCGTTCTTGTTGCCGATGAAGTTCAGGCAGGTATCGCCAGAACCGGTCGATGGTTCGCAAGCGAACATGAAGAGGGTTTCGAACCGGACCTAATGACCATAGCCAAAGGTATTGCCGGTGGTATGCCCATCTCAGCTGTGACAGGTCGCGCGGAGATTATGGACTCTTCACACCCAGGTGGCATAGGAGGAACTTTTGGCGGTAACCCAGTTGCTGCAGCCGCTGCAGTTTCAGTGCTGAAGCAGATTGAAGCAGGCGGTGTATTAGAGCAGGCGATTCGAATCGAAAACGTCATGAAACCGAGACTGCTTGATTTGAAAGCTAAGTATCCAGTGATCGGTGAGATTCGTGGCCGAGGAGCGATGTTGGCAATCGAATTTGTCTTGCCAGGAACTAGGACACCAAATTCAGCAGCTGTCGATGCAGTAGTAAAACATGCACACAGCAACGGCGTGCTTGTTCTAAACGCTGGAACTTATGGAAACGTGATCCGCTTCTTGCCTTCATTGGCTATTTCAGATGAGCTAATCATCGAAGCACTGACAGTTGTTGAACAAGGAATTGCTGCTCTCTAATTAGAGCAAAAGAAAATTACTTGACCTTGGCGAACTTTGCTCGCTTTAGCGCACCACGAATTTGGGTGGCTAACACAATCACAATGGCAAGTAAGAAGACCGCTGAGGCAATGACGTTAGCCTCCGCTGGCACTCCCCTAGAGGCTGCAACATAAATGTATTTCGGGAAAGTTGAAACTGCACCTGAGTTGAAGTAAGTGATGATGAAATCATCAAAGCTCAAGGCAAATGAAAGAAGTGCAGCGGAGACGATACCCGGCATCAACAATGGCAATGTAATCTTCGTAAATACCTGACGCGGGTTGGCATAGAGATCAGCGCCAGCTTCTTCCAAGGTCGGATCGAGAGTCTGCACGCGAGCCTTCACTGTGACTACAACGAAGCTCAGACAGAACATGATGTGAGCAATAATTGTGGTCACCATGCCTGGCGCAAAACCAATATTGAAGAACAAGCCGGCAAGACCAGCACCCATAACTACTTCAGGAGTTGCCATCGGCAAGAACAGTGACAGGCTGACCAGCGACCTAGCCTTGAAGCTATAGCGAACCAGAGCAATAGCTAATGCAGTGCCAAGGATTGTTGCGAAAACTGTGGACACTAAACCAATAAAGATTGAGTTATTTAGAGCCTCACAAACATCTTGTCTGGAACAAACATTCACCCAGTGAGTAAGGGTGAAGCCTTCCCAAACAGTGTTTGATCTTTTTGAATCATTGAAGGAAAAAATGATTGTGTAAACGATTGGAATAAGTAGAAATACCAGTGCAAGCAACGAGTAAACAGGTAGAACATAACGACCGATTGAGAATCTTCTCACAGTAGGTCCTCCGTTCCAGAGCGTCTAACGTATAAAGTCACCAACGCAAGAATTACACCCATCAACAGCACCGAAAGTGCTGAAGCAGATGGGTAGTTTAGATTCTGCAAGTAATCAGCTTCAACCATGGTTCCGATCATCGAAGTTTTCGATGAACCCAAGAAATCACGGCTTGCATTCACATAGTCACCGGCAATTGGGATAAAGGTAAGAAGCGTTCCTGAAATGATTCCAGGCATAGAAAGCGGCAGTGTCACCTTGGTGAAGATGTGTCTTGGGCTGGCATATAAATCTGAACCAGCTTCGAGAAGGCGAACATCCAATCGCTCTAGGTTAGTAAACAACGGCAAAGTCATAAATGGAATGAAGTTGTAGGTAAGACCAAATATCACAGCAGCATCTGTTCCAAGGAAGAACTGTGTTGGGGCTAGTGCACCCATTGAGTGCAGCAGGTGCACAAATCCAGAGTCATCACTTAGTAACTGCTTCCAAGCAATAGTTCTGAGGAGGAAGGAAATAAAGAAAGGAGCAATCACCAAAGTGAGCATTAGTCGCTGAGTAAGAGGTCTCGAGCGAAGTTTCACTCCGATGAAATAAGCAACTGGATAACTAATGATTAGTGCAAATACCGTGGCAGCGAAGGCATAGCCAAAGGAGCGCAAGATTTGCGGAAGATAATCAACAGCGACGGTTGCATAGTTCGAGAAATTGACATCGTTGAAATACGAACCGATAGCTCCGCTTGGATCTGGAGATTCCAAGGAGGTGATCACAAGAGAAATCAAAGGTGTCATGAAGAACAACAAAAGGTAGATCAAACCTGGCATCAGTAGTGCTAGAACAACTGGCCCAGATTTACGCTGAGCTGAATTGTCCTTAGCCGGCTTGTCGTTACTAAATGCAGCAAATGCCACGATTAAGCCTCTTCAGTGCCATCTGGCAAATCAGCCAGACCGTAAGAATGTTCAATCTTCCAAGAAACCCAAACTTTAGCGCCAAGCTCTGTTTCAGGAGACTTACCAATGTTCTGAGCAAACACTGTTACTTCGCCAACATTAGGAATGTCAATCAAGTATTGGTTGCTAACGCCGGTGAATCGAATGTCAATGATTTCACCAGGACCGACAACAATGTGATCAGCCGACAGCTTTGGCTTGCTTTCGTGGAAGTCTGCCTTTTCTGGGCGAACACCGATGGCAATCTTTCCGGTGTGCTTCTCTGCTCGCTTCTTCGCGACAGTGATCTTGTTGCCACCAACTTCAATCGAGACTGAGGTCGCATTCTTTTCAACAACTTCACCGATGAAGAGATTTGATTGACCTAAGAATTTAGAAACGAAAGCTGTCTTTGGTCGGTCGTATAGAACTTCAGGAGCACCCATCTGCTCGATGCGACCCTTGTTCATAACCGCAACAATGTCAGCCATGTCCATGGCTTCTTCTTGGTCGTGAGTCACGTGCAAGAAAGTTAGACCAACTTCAAGCTGGATAGCCTTTAGTTCAATCTGCATTTGTCTGCGCAACTTTAGATCCAAAGCTCCTAGCGGCTCATCCAGCAGAAGCAAGCTTGGTCGATTGACCAATGCTCTTGCCAATGCAACTCGCTGCTGTTGGCCACCGGATAATTGCTGAGGTCTTCTATCGCCTAGGTGTGAAAGCTCAACCAGACTCAAAGCATCCTTAGCTAATTTTTCATAATCAGAAATCTTGCGCTGACGTAATCCAAACTCAATGTTCTCAAGCACAGTCATGTGCGGGAAGAGTGCATATGACTGGAAAACAGTATTAACGGGACGCTCATGAGGCTTGGTGTTCGTCACGTCCTTTCCACCAATAAGCACTTGACCTTGGGTCGGAGTTTCAAGTCCCGCAACAATTCGAAGCGTTGTCGTCTTTCCACAGCCAGAAGGCCCCAACAAAGCGAAGAACTGACCTGCAGGAATGTGCAGGTCCATGTCGTCTAGAGCTGTAAAGCCTGGGAAATCTTTTCTGATATCAATTAGTTCGAGGTCGGCACCGGCAACCTTAGTGTTATCGGCCAACTACACAACTCCGTTAGCTGCATCAGACCAAGCCTTGGAGAACTCGTTGTCTTCTTTTGGAGTAAGAGAACGGAACTGCTTCAGCTTGGTTGCATAAATTTCATCACTAGGGAACATCAGTGGGTTGCTTCCAAGTGATGGGTTTTTGGCAGCAACAATTTCCTGAACACCAGCAACTGGAGTCACATAGTTGACGCCAGCAAGTGCCACTTCAGCTGCAACTTCTGGTCGGAAGTAATAGTCAATCAATGTTTCAGCATTTGCTTTGTGCTGAGACCCCATTGGGATTACAAAGTTATCGCAGGCAAATGTTGATCCAGAATCTAGTAGAACCACACCAAGAACATCGCTACCGAGTTCGATATTGGCTCCAATCAAATCTCCAGCCCAAACAATTCCAGCGACTGCGTCACCATTCTTGTAATCTTCGATGTAGCTGTTTCCCTTGATTCCGCGAATCTGTCCGCTCGAAACTAATCCGGTGAATTTATCCAGGGTGTTGTGGAAGTCATCGGCAGTGAAGTTAGTGATGTCGATACCATCAGCCAACATCATCACACCGAGGGTGTCACGCATTTCGCTGAGAACTTCAATCTTGCCCTTAAGTCTTGGGTCCCAAAGGTCTGCAAGGCTGGTAGGAGCATCCTTACCGGTTAGCTTCTTGTAGTTGGCTTTGTGATAACCGACACCAGCGATGATTCCACGCCAAGGCAATGAGTATTTGCGACCTGGATCAAAAGATGAACCAAAGGTGGTCTTGAAAGAAGGAAGAAGGTTCTTAGAAACGTTAGGCATCAAAGAGTAGTCAAGTTCCTGAACGTATCCACTGTTGATCAAGCGTGCAATCATCCAGTCGGTCAAACACATGGTGTCAGCACCGGTGTCGCTACCAGCGGCAAGTTGGTTCTTGATTCTTGCAAAGTATGTGTTGTTGTCATCAATGTTGATGTTGTAGTGATACTTGATGCCACTTTCCTTCTGGAAAGCGTTCAGAGTTGGGAATGAGCCATCTTCACCATCGATGTAGTAAGGCCAGTCATCCCAGATCACCTGCTTATCTGTTGCTGAGATGTCTTTAGCTGCACTCAGGCTTTTCTTACCTGGAGCACAGGCAGCAAGGAGTGCAGCGATGCTGATAGCACCACCTCCAGCAAGCAATCCCCTGCGGGTTACCTGCGTGCGTTTCGCGCTTGCAATCAAGTCCTTCAAGATTGGATCTTGGTTCGGGTTCTGGTTCATGGCCATAGCTCCTTTTTTTCGGAGAGACCGCTAGGCGGTCCAATTAACAAATGGCTGCGCGAATTTAACGCATCGAGAAAATACTGCCACAAGTTAAGGCTTTGATTGGGTAAAAACGGTAAATCCCCAGTAAATGTCTCAACCACTTTCTCGAGACAAGTTGGGGTATTCTCTTAGGTGGTTGAGGCAATGAAGCCAGACCCAGAGGAGAATCATGAAGATCGCTGTCCCAACAGAGATCAAGAACAACGAATTCCGAGTGGCGATTACGCCAGCGGGAGTGCATGAACTAGTAGTTTCAGGGCACGAGGTATACATTCAGCAGGGCGCCGGCACAGGCTCCAGCATTACCGACAAGGACTACCAAGACGCTGGAGCAACCATCCTGCCTGATGCCAAGAGCACCTGGGCAATTGCGGAAATGGTTCTCAAAGTAAAGGAGCCGATTGAATCTGAATACCAGTTCCTGAGACCAGGCCTTGTCCTGTTCACTTTCCTTCACCTGGCAGCTGATCTTGAGCTAACTCAGGAACTGATCAACAAGCAAGTTACTTCAATTGCCTACGAGACTGTTCAACTTCCAAACCGTCAACTTCCTCTGCTTGCTCCAATGAGTGAAGTTGCCGGAAGGCTCTCCGCCCTAGTTGGGGCGCAAACGCTCTTTGCCCAAAACGGTGGCCATGGAATCCTGCTTGGTGGTGTCCCTGGTACTAGAGCCGCAAAGGTTGTAATCCTAGGTGGCGGTGTTGCTGGAACTAATGCAATTGCGATGTCAGTTGGACTTGGAGCAGAAGTAACTGTTCTTGACACCAACATCAACCGGCTTAGAGAACTGGATGCGCTCTATCACGGCAGACTCAGAACCCTAGCCAGCAACAGTTTTGAGATTAATAGAGCTGTCACCGAAGCAGACCTTGTCATCGGCTCGGTTCTCATTCCAGGTGCCAAAGCTCCGAAGTTAGTCACCAACGAATTGGTCAAGAAGATGAAACCAGGATCAGTTCTTGTCGACATTGCTATTGACCAGGGTGGCTGTTTCGAAGACTCGAGGCCAACTACACATGCCGAACCGACATTCAAGGTGCACAACTCTGTTTTCTATTGCGTAGCAAACATGCCAGGAGCAGTTGCTCACACCTCAACCTATGCACTCACCAATGCAACCCTGCACTATGCGAAAGCGCTTGCTAACAAGGGTTGGCTGGGAGCCTGTAGAGACGATTCGGCACTTGCACTGGGACTGAGCACACACGACGGCAAACTTGTCAGTGAGCCAGTGGCTCAAGCTCACTCACTGGATTACTCGGAACTTGAAAGTGTGCTGGCATAGCAATCTGAATTGCTACTGATCTAAACCAACCTCGACCTGGTGGAAGTTTTTCATTCCAGGCTCCCTTAGCCAATCCTGCCGCTAGGTGCTGCTCAAAGTTCGACTGCCTAAGGTAAATCACATTCTCAAATTTTCTCTGAAGCGCAAGTGGTAACAAAACATTGCTGGGCATCACACACCAGAGCTTAGAGTTTTCGAGAAATGCTGCTTCAAGTTCAGCAACAGTCGGACAATCTAAGACGGGAATATCCCTCTGGATTGAAGTAAGTAATTGTGCACAGACTGTTTTTCCAGATTGCGGAGCACCAACAACTAAAAGTGATGACCCCATAAGCAAGGTCACATTTAATTTTTCGATTCTGTGCTCAATCGGCATATCCCCCATCGCAAAAGTTTCCCCGTCCGTTTCAAATTGTGCCGGTAACCCTTCTGTCCATTGCATAACTTTGTTGGGCTCAGCTTTAGCTTCATCCAAATTGGGGAACGTCTTTGTCATGGGGAAATCAAACCATGCGGTGTTATTTGCCCAGATTGCCAATGCTCTAGAAGCTGAAGCTGTAGTAGCTCGCATCGTTGGCACCAATGATATGAGATCGCCAGGATCTGTTACCCCAATTGCAAACCGCATAGTGAGATTAGTTATGAGAGCACGAGGAATACCCGAAAGGGATTGACTCGTAGCAATCAAGTGAACACCTAGTGATCTTCCTCTTGCCGCAATCGCCTCCAGAGTCGTTAAAGCCAGCGGATGAGATGAAATTATGGCTGGTAACTCATCGGCCAGCACAAGCATTCTTCGCAGAGACTTCGAATCGCTGATTGCCGATACTCCCTCTTTGGCTAATTGAACCTCTCGAACTTTCAACTCCCCCGCTAGGTAATGCCAGAAACGCTCGTGACGTTCTCGATCCAAATCCGTTATCAAGGTGAGGGCCCAAGGGTGCCGATTTAGTTCCCTGAGGCCTGCACCGCCCTTGAAATCAATCAGCACAAGTTCGACAGGCTCTTCAACACTTACCAACATTGAGCCAGTAATTAGCTTCAACAACTCACTTTTACCAGAGCCAGTTGAACCCACAATCAAGCCATGTGGCCCATCTCTACTCAAGTCAAAGTGGAGATCAATGGAATCTGAGATTCCAGCCCAGAAAGGCAAAACGCCTTTGCCAGGTGACTTGTAATTACTTTCCTCAAGCTCTCTTGAACGCCTGAGCACATCTCGCTCTGCAGTCAACTTGGTTGCATAGTCAAAGAAGATATCGCTGTATTGCTCTTTGAAGAACCAGCCAGTTCTCGGTAAGACCTTATCCCCAATGGCAACCGCACCTGCACTTAGCCAGATTGGCTGGTCACTGAAATCTAGGTCCGGTTCCCTTTTGTTTCGTTTTACTAAGAATGTAGTGAGCGCAACAGATAACACACTGACAAAAGTGAACAGTGCGAACTGCCACATTCCAGTAACCAAAGCCATCACAACGCCGAGTAACAATCCAGGCAATAGGGTCACAAATCTCACCTATCGATAATTCAGCAACTTCGACCTAAAGCAAACTGCCCGCTCTCCTATTGTGGAAAACGGGCAGTTTGGGAAACTGTGAATTAGTCGCCGATGTAGCTCATCACGTGTTTGATTCGGGTGTAATCCTCAAACCCATACATTGACAAATCTTTTCCATAACCTGAGTGGCGGAACCCACCGTGAGGCATTTCTGCAGCCAGTGGAATGTGAGTGTTGATCCAAACACAACCAAAGTTCAAGCCCTTAGCAAATCGAAGCGCTCGGGTGTGGTTAGTAGTCCAGACCGAAGAAGCCAAACCATACTTCACATCGTTTGCCCACTTCATTGCTTCAGCATCATCCTTGAACTTCTGAACAGTGATTACTGGCCCAAAGATTTCTCGTTGAATGTGCTCATCGTTTTGCAAAAGTCCAGTCAGCACAGTTGCTTCATGGAAGTATCCTGCGCCCGAGATGGCTTTACCACCTATTGCGATTTCAGCGTGATCTGGCAGACGATCAATGAATCCAGTTACCTGAGCTAATTGGTTCACATTGTTTACTGGGCCAAACAAAATGTCATCTCTGCTCGGATCTCCGGTAAGCGCATTTGCTGCAACCTCAGCTTTGAGCAATTCAACGAACTCATCGTGAACACTTTCGTGAACAAGCAGTCTTGTTGCCGCGGTGCAGTCCTGACCTGCATTGAAGAAACCAGCAACAACAATTTGTGCTGCTGCCTTTTGTAGATCTGCATCAGCAAAAACTATTACCGGTGCTTTACCACCAAGTTCTAGGTGCACACGCTTTAGATCAACTGCAGCACTCTTAGCAACTTCCATACCAGCACGAACTGAACCAGTAATTGAAACCATCTGTGGAATCTCATGTTCAATCATTGCGCGACCGGTATCGCGATTACCAGCAACCACGTTGAAAACACCAGCAGGCAAGAACTCGGCTGCAATCTTGGCCAAGAAAAGTGTCGAGGCAGGAGTCGTATCCGATGGCTTTAGAACAACCGTGTTACCGGCTGCAATCGCTGGAGCAAATTTCCAGGTAGCCATGTTCAGTGGATAGTTCCAAGGAGTAACCTGACCTATTACACCAATCGGTTCACGACGAATAGATGAAGTGTGGTCTTTGGCATATTCAGCGGTTGCTCTACCTTCTAGGTTTCTCGCAGCACCTGCAAAGAATCTGATCTGATCAATTGAAGGCATAATTTCATACTCAACCAAAGTGCTTCTCGGCTTACCGGTGTTCTCTGATTCGATATCCGCAGCCTCTTCAACGTGAGCTTCTAGGGCATCAGCAATTCTGAACAGCGCTAACTGTCTCTCACTTGGAGTGGTTTGTGACCATTCCTCAAATGCTTTCTGAGCAGCCTTGTATGCAGAGTCAACATCGCTTTCATTAGAGACAGGCGCATTTGCATACACTTGAGCGTTAGCTGGGTTGATGACATCTGAGGTCTCACCAGAGCTGGCTGGAACCTCTTGACCATTGACAAAATTCTTGAGTTCACGAATTGTCATTAGAAACTCCTCTTCGAGTGTTTAGGGAGAAATCCCTTCCATAAGACTAATACATGGCCTAAATGGACCAAATCCGAAGTCAAAAAGGCCTTGAAGGTGTGGATTCGGTACCAATTTGGCAAAATCACTACGATTTCGGCACCCAAATCCCCATATCTGTGCCAAAATCGCAGTATGTCCCGCACGGATAGAGCAAAAGCATCGACGCTTGATGACATCTCAAAAGAGATCATTGAGCAGCTTCAGCACGACGGCAGAAAGCCATACAGCGAAATCGCTAAGGCCGTTGGACTCAGTGAAGCAGCAGTCCGTCAGAGAATGCAGAAGCTCACCGAATCAGGTGTCATGCAGGTAGTTGCCGTTACGGACCCAATGCAGATGGGCTTCTCCAGACAAGCAATGATTGGCATCCGCTGCTCAGGTGACATGACTGAACTTGCCACCAAGTTGGCAGCTATGCCTGAGGCAGATTACGTTGTGATGACTGCCGGTTCATTCGATATCTTGGTTGAAATAGTTGTCGAAAATGATCAGGACCTCATCGAAGTGCTAAACACCAAAATCCGCTCACTTCCAGGAGTGGTATCCACTGAAACTTTCGTTTATCTAAAACTCCAGAAGCAGTTCTACAACTGGGGTGTTATCTAACGATCAAAGGTTTGGGTATCCAAAAGATACTCGAAGTGGCTAATCAAACGATTATCCAAAAGCGCAACACAAATAAAACATGTAAAGAGTGATATCAAATGGCAACCAAGGAGAGCAAAGCAAGCAAGCTTATCAAGGCACTAAAGCCTGGTAAGGCTCCGGCTAAAAAGCCGGCCAAAGCAAAAGCCGACCACGCCACCCCGCTTCTTGACGCTCGTAGAGCAGGTAAAGAAGCAACCCCGGCAATGCTGCACCAAGCTGCAAAAGACAATTTGTTTTTGCACTTTACCCGTCACAGCCCATTCCAGACCAATGACATCCCAATCATCACTAAAGCTGAGGGACATCATTTCTGGGACATCAACGGAAAGAAATACTTTGATGGAATCTCATCACTGTTTTCTGTAAACGTAGGTCACGGTCGCGAGAGACTGGCAGAAGCAGCAGCTAAGCAGATGAAGAAGTTAGATTACTTCCCAATCTGGTCGCACGCACACGCTCCAGCTATTGAATTAGCAGAGCGCATACTTTCGTATGCACCTAAAAACCTAAGTCGCGTTTTCTTTACCACCGGTGGTGGCGAAGCAAACGAAACAGCTTGGAAACTGGCCAAACAGTACTTCAAGATGAATGGCAAACCACTGAAGCACAAAGTTATTACCAGAGCAGTTGCCTACCACGGTACCTCTCATGGTGCTTTGTCGCTTACCGGTATTCCATCCATGAAGAAGATGTTTGAACCCCTAGTTCCAAGCACTTTCAGAGTGCCAAACACCAACTGGTACAGAGCACAGGATGACTTCGAAAATGAAGAAGCCTTTGCAATGTGGGCAGCCGACAGAGTCGAAGAAATGATTCTGTTCGAAGATCCAGACACTGTTGCGGCATTCTTCATTGAACCAGTTCAGAACTCAGGCGGTTGCTTTACTTCCCCACCTTCATACTTCAAGCGAGTCCGTGAGATTTGCGATAAGTATGACGTTCTGTTGGTAGCTGATGAAACAATCGATGGTTTCGGACGTATTGGAACTATGTTCGCTAGCGAGAAGTATGGATTAGAACCTGACATGTTGGTTTGTGCAAAGGGTATTACCTCTGCATACCAACCGCTCGGTGCTCTAATGATGACTGAGAAGTTATTTGAACCGTTCAAACACGGAACAAACATCTTCTCTCACGGATACACCTTCGCTGGTCACCCAGTAGCTTGTGCTGTGGCTCTTGAGAACCTAGACATCTTCGATGAGGAAGACCTAGTTGGTAACGTTGCTCGCAACGAAGCTGCATTCAAGAAGACCTTAGAGAAGCTAAAGGATCTACCTATTGTTGGTGACGTTCGTGGCGCTGGATACTTCTATGCAATTGAACTCGTAAGAGACAAGAAGACCCGTGAGTCATTCAATGATGAAGAGTCGGAGAAACTACTAAGACAGTTCCTCTCTCACCACATGTATGACAACGGCCTGTATTGCCGCTCTGATGACCGTGGCGACCCTGTAGTTCAGTTAGCCCCACCTTTGACCATTGGTCAGAAGGAATTCGACGAGCTTGAGCAGACCCTGCGTCACAGCCTCAGCCTCGCTGGAGAACTCTTCGAACTGATGTAGTAAAGAGGTTCTAAAGCCCGGTTATCCACCATCAAACGCGGATAACCGGGCTTTGCCTTTACTTGGCTATTCTGAATACATGAAAATCCACAAAGATACTTGGGTTGCCTTCAAGACCCCAATCGGCATTCTTAGGGTTTATGCCCAAAATGAGAAGGTCACATTCATCGACATTGCAACCAAGGACGCCAAGGTTGGTTCTGCAGGTAAAGCTGAAGTTCTCAAAACAGCTGAGAAAGAACTAACCCAATACTTCTCTGGCAAGCTAACCAAGTTCACCTTCCCTGTTGATCTCTCCAATGGAACCGAATTCCAAAGATCAGTCTGGAAACAGATTTCAAAAATTCCATTCGGAAAACTAAAAACCTATAAAGACATTGCAGATGCAATTGGTAAACCAAAGGCTGCAAGAGCTGTCGGTGGCGCAGTGGGCTCTAATCCAGTTCCGCTGGTTGTTGGTTGTCACAGAGTGCTTGGGGCTTCAGGGAAGATCACCGGATACTCCGGTGGTGATGGTCTACCGACCAAGCGTTGGCTATTAGCCCATGAGGGGCTAACCGCTAAAGAATGAGTAATCACACCCACAAATATGACGACGGCCTAACCAGATGCAAGTGGCCTGGCAAAGATGAACTCTACATCGCTTATCACGATGAGGAATGGGGTGTCCCCCGTTTTGGCGATGATGAGATGTTTGAACGAATCAGCCTAGAGGGATTTCAAGCTGGTCTTTCATGGATCACCATTTTGAAGCGACGCGAAGGGTTTAGGAAGGCTTTCAAAAACTTCGAAGTAAAGAAGGTCGCGAAACTAACTGAGAACGACGTTGAGAAACTCATGCTCAATGAAGGAATTATCCGCAACCGAGCAAAGATAGTGAGCACTATAAACAATGCCAATCTAGTATTAGAACTCCAGAAAAAGGGAGAAAGCATTAGCGATATTGTTTGGTCGTTCGCTCCCCCGGTTCATAAAAGAACTCCTGGCATTAAGAGCTTTGAGTGGCGCGCTACCAGCCCTGAGTCAGATGCGCTCAGCAAAGAACTTAGAAGACTGGGGTTTGGCTTTGTTGGTTCCACCACTATGTATGCGTTGATGCAAGCAACTGGATTTGTAAACGATCATGCACCCGGCTGCTTCAGAAGAGAAGAACTGAAATAATCAGGACTCTTTGTACTGCCTCACGAAAGAAACGCCAACATCGAATAAACCGATCATAAAAGCAATCGGCAACCAATAGACCCAGGTCACATTCGCTATCGCCAATGAACCCTCACAAACTTGATAAATCAAGTCATGGGTAATCGTGTATTGAAAAGTCACCTCGTCATAGCTTTGATGAATTGAGGACAGTGTGAAAGCGAATATGAAATAACAGAGCACCGGAACTGTTCCTAGAAATATTCCGATGATTCGAAGGATTAACCTAATCCGATCAAACCTGGTCTTCTCTGCTGGCTTTCGCAATTACTTTCCCCGAATTACCTCTGATGTTATGAGATAGATGGTTTTCCCCTCTACCTCTAAACCTAGACCAGCTTTCTTAGCAACAGCTTTCAATTGAGCAATTGTCTTAGGTGCAGTTTTGGCTCGAACAAAAGCTCCAACAAACTCACCCTTAGCTGTTTTATTGAAGTGGTTCAAAGCTTTACGTGCTCCCTTGCTATCCTCTGCAACAACCTCCACCCAATAGGAATCAATCCCTTCAGGAATAGGGGCTAAATCAACATAAGCCTTTGAGCGCAAATCAATAATCGGTGTGTCAACCAATCTTGCCCAGGCTGCTGGCTGATGTTCCTTCCATATCTTCTTTAGATTTACCTTTGGCAAAACTGTTCCAGCCGAAAGGCGATACCAAGGAATGCGGTCAGTTGCTGATATCAAACCAAAGAGAGCACTCTGCATCAAAACATGAGACCTCATCGTCTCTATTTCGTGAGACGTAAAGGTTGCAGTCTTGATTGCCTTGTATAGAGTGCCCTCATATCTTTCATAAGCAGGCATGGTTGGTGCTGATTTGATCAACAGATTGAGATCTATCTCCCCAAGTTGTTTAGGGCTTAGTTTCAAAACCTTAGCTGCCTTTGGCTTACTCTTACATAGCCTCAAAAGGTCCTCGAGCACCGCGTCTCTGGCTTCATTTAGTTGCCCATAGCTTAGGTGTACCTGTTCAATGGTCAGGTTCGATCCACCTCGACGCTTGGTTTCACTTGGGGGCAACAATAAGAGCACCAGATAAGCCTAAACTTGTCCCATGGTAAAACTTACGAAGATATACACAAGAACTGGTGACGAGGGCCTAACCGGTCTATCTAACTTCAGCAGAGTCCGCAAGACCGACCCACGCATTGAAGCATATGCCGATGTTGATGAGGCTAACTCAGCCATTGGTGTCGCTGTTTCCCTAGCTCAGAACGAGTTCGACGAGGAAACCCTTGCCCTACTTCTTCAAATCCAGAATGAACTCTTTGACCTAGGTGCTGACCTATCTAACCCACTGAATGAGCACTACGAATACGAACCACTTCGTGTTGATGCTGTTTGGGTAGATGCTCTAGAAGCAGCTATCGACAAGTACAACGCAGAACTAGACAAACTTGACTCATTCATCATCCCCGGTGGTTCAGGACTTGCAGCAGGTCTTCACCTAGCTAGAACAGTAGTTAGACGAGCAGAGCGAGCAACTTGGCATGCTATTGAAGAACATGGCACAGAGCCTGGCAAAAAGGGTCAGACGACAGGTGGAGTTAGCCTAACTGCAGCTAAGTATCTAAATAGACTCAGCGATCTACTCTTCGTCCTAGCCCGCTACGCAAACATCAAACACGGTGGCGACGTCAAATGGGTTCCAGCAGCCAACAGACGTGAGGCTCCTGCAAAGAGAAGACCTGAACAGGATTAAATAGATAAAGCCCCGAGTTTCCTCGGGGCTTTATTCTTTAGTCTTTATGCCAGTTGGGCATCTCTTGCAACGATGGTTACAACATCGTGCTCAACTGATAGGAAGCCATCTGCAGCTGTTGCCTTGATTGACTCTCCGGTTGGCAGGGTGATACGAACTTCACCTGAACCTAGGATGGCAAGCATTGGTTCGTGACCGGCAAGTAAACCGATCTCTCCCTCAACGGTCTTAGCGATAACCATCTTGGCATCGCCTGACCAGACTGCGCGATCGGCAGCTACTAGCTCAACTCTTAGGTTCTTCTCAGCCATGATTACTTAATCTCTGACTGAATCTTTGCCCATTGACGCTCAACGTCTTCTAGACCACCAACGTTGAAGAACGCTTGTTCTGCAACATTGTCAAAGTCACCGTTAGCGATAGCAGAGAAGCCTTCGATGGTGTCCTTTAGTGGAACAGTTGAACCCTTCACACCAGTGAACTTCTCAGCCATGTATGTGTTCTGAGATAGGAACTGCTGGATACGACGAGCACGAGATACGGTGATCTTGTCCTCTTCGCTCAATTCTTCAACACCTAGGATGGCGATGATTTCCTGAAGTTCCTTGTTCTTCTGCAAGATCTGCTTCACTCTGGTTGCTGTCGCATAGTGGTCTGCGCTAATAAAGCGTGGGTCCAAGATACGAGAGGTTGAAGTTAGTGGATCCACAGCTGGGTATAGACCCTTAGAAGCAATTTCACGGCTCAACTCTGTTGTTGCATCGAGGTGAGCGAATGTTGTTGCCGGGGCTGGGTCGGTGTAGTCATCCGCAGGTACGTAAATAGCCTGAAGAGATGTAATTGAGTGACCACGGGTAGAGGTAATTCTCTCCTGAAGGATACCCATCTCATCTGCAAGGTTCGGTTGGTAACCTACCGCTGAAGGCATACGTCCCAGCAGTGTTGAAACCTCAGAACCTGCCTGAGTGAAACGGAAGATGTTGTCGATGAACAACAGCACGTCCTGCTTCTGAACGTCACGGAAGTATTCCGCCATGGTCAGAGCTGAAAGCGCAACACGAAGACGGGTGCCTGGTGGCTCATCCATCTGGCCGAAGACCAGTGCAGTCTTGTCGATAACACCTGATTCGGTCATTTCATCGATTAGGTCGTTACCTTCACGAGTACGCTCTCCAACACCGGCGAACACTGAAACACCATCGTGGTCTTCAGCAACACGGTAGATCATTTCCTGGATAAGAACTGTCTTACCAACACCAGCACCACCGAATAGACCGATCTTTCCACCACGAACATATGGGGTTAGTAGGTCAATAACCTTGATACCGGTCTCGAACATCTCAGTCTTTGACTCAAGCTGGTCGAATGATGGTGGGTTACGGTGAATCGGCCAGCGCTCGTGCACCTCAACGGTGTCACCTGGCTTACCGTTCAGAATCTCACCGGTTACGTTGAAAACCTTACCCTTGGTGACATCACCAACAGGAACAGAGATAGGAGCACCGGTGTCAGACACAGCCTGACCACGAACCAAACCATCGGTTGGCTTTAGGGCAATAGCACGCACTAGGTCATCACCTAGGTGCTGAGCAACCTCTAGAGTCAGTGTGGTTGTTTCTCCGTTGAGTGTGATCTCGGTGGTTAGCGCGTTATAGATACCAGGGATGCCATCGTGTGGAAACTCGATGTCAACAACTGGACCTGTTACGCGGGCAATCCGTCCGGTAGCAACGTTCTTGTTCTCGGCCATGTCTTCTTTTCTTTCTATTCTTTGTCGCTGGTGTCGACAAGGGCGTCGGCACCACCAACGATTTCGGAAATCTGCTGGGTAATTTCAGACTGACGAGCTGAGTTCGACAATCTGGTGTAGTTCTTGATTAACTTGTCAGCGTTTTCAGTAGCTGACTTCATTGCTTTCTGTCTTGCTGCGTGCTCTGCTGCAGCTGACTGCAACATTGCGTTGAAAATACGAGACTCGATGTAGACAGGTAGGAGTGCATCCAATACCTTGCTTGCATCAGGCTCAAATTCGTAGAGTGGGAAAATCTCATTAGCTTCTGGCTTCTCAACACCTTCAACTACTTCTAGTGGAAGTAGGCGAACAACCTGAGGTTCCTGACTAATCATCGAAACAAACTTGTTGTATACCAAGTGGATCTCGTCAACTCCGCCAGCTTCAAAGCCAAGGTTGAATGCGGTAACAACAGCTTCAGAGATTTCCTGAGCGGTAGTAAACACTGGAAGGTCAGTTCCACCAGTCCAAGACTTGATGGCTGCACGCTTCCGGAATGAGAAGAAACCGACTGCCTTACGGCCAACTAGGTAGTAAGCAACATCTTTACCCTGGTCACGTAGTAGCTGTGAAAGCTGCTCTGCTTCCTTCATCACGTTAGATGAGAAAGCACCTGCAAGACCACGGTCACTTGTGAAGATAACAACAGCACTTCTACGAATGTCTTTACGCTCGGTAGTTAGTGGGTGTTCGATGTTAGAGAAGGTTGCAACAGCAGAAACAGCACGGGTGATTGCTCTTGAGTATGGGTTAGCCGCGGCTAGACGCTGCTGCGCTTTATAAATACGCGAAGCAGAGATCAACTCCATGGCGCGAGTGATCTTCTTGGTCGTCTGAGCAGATTTAATCTTCTGCCTGTAGACCCGAAGTTGCGCTCCCATTGCTTTTCCTTTACCTAATCTTCAGTAACGCTTAGCGCTTCTGCTTAACAATCTGCTCTTGGTCAACTTCTTCTTCAGCAATTGCTGCAACAGATTCGTTGCCAACTGAAGCTAGCGGCTTACCAACACCGGTTAGGAAGCTCTTCTTGAACTTCAGAACATCAGCTTCTAGAGCTGCAACAGTGTCATCCTTTAGGTCATTAGTCTCACGAATGGTGGTTAGCACCTGTGAGTTACGACGAAGGTAGTCAAGCAGTTCGCTCTCGAAACGTAGAACATCTTCAACTGGAACTTCATCAAGCTTGCCTGTAGTACCAGCCCAGATAGAAACAGTTTGTTCTTCAACTGGGTATGGAGAGTACTGAGGCTGCTTTAGAAGCTGCATTAGACGAGCACCACGAGCAAGTTGCTGACGAGATGCAGCATCCAGGTCGCTTGCGAACATTGCGAAAGCTTCTAGGGAACGATACTGAGCAAGCTCAAGCTTTAATGTTCCAGAAACCTTCTTGATGCCCTTAACCTGAGCAGCACCACCAACACGAGAAACTGAGATACCTACGTCAATAGCAGGTCTCTGGTTAGCGTTGAAGAGGTCTGACTGCAAGAAGATCTGACCATCGGTAATCGAGATTACGTTGGTCGGGATGTATGCAGATACGTCGTTAGCCTTGGTCTCGATGATTGGAAGTCCAGTCATTGAACCAGCACCTAGTTCGTCGTTTAGCTTGGCACAACGCTCAAGTAGACGAGAGTGTAGGTAGAAAACGTCACCAGGATATGCTTCACGGCCTGGCGGACGACGAAGCAATAGGGAGATCGAACGGTAAGCCTCAGCCTGCTTTGATAGGTCATCAAAAATAATTAGAACGTGCTTGCCGTCATACATCCAGTGCTGACCAATTGCAGAACCGGTGTATGGGGCTAAGTACTTGAAACCAGCTGGGTCAGATGCAGGAGACGCAACGATAGTTGTGTATTCCATTGCACCAGCAGCTTCTAGAGCACCCTTTACAGATGCAATAGTTGAACCCTTTTGACCAATAGCAACATAAATACAACGAACCTGCTTCTTAGGGTCGCCTGACTCCCAGTTAGCCTTCTGGTTGATGATTGTGTCGATTGCAATAGCAGTCTTACCAGTCTGACGGTCACCAATGATCAGCTGACGCTGTCCACGACCGACAGGAATCATCGCGTCAATCGCCTTGATACCGGTCTGTAGCGGTTCGTGAACTGACTTACGAGCCATAACACCAGGAGCCTGTAGCTCAAGTGCACGACGAGCAGAAGTCTTAATTTCACCCTTACCGTCGATTGGAGCACCAACTGGGTTCACAACACGACCTAGGAACTCATCACCAACAGGAACAGAAAGAATCTCGCCAGTACGCTCAACCTTCATACCCTCAACGATGTGACCGAACTCACCAAGGATGATGACACCGATCTCACGCTCGTCTAGGTTCTGAGCTAGACCCAAAGTGCCGTCTTCGAACTTGAGCAGTTCGTTAGCCATAACGCTAGGAAGACCCTCAACGTGAGCGATACCGTCACCAGCATCGATGACGTGACCGATCTCGGTGCGACTGGCCTGAGTTGGCTCGTATGACTTAGCAAAGTCCTTTAGCGCGTCGCGAATCTCATCCGGACTGATGCTTAGATCTGCCATCTTGTTCCCTCTACTTCTGAAGCGTTAGCTTCGGTTAACACTTGCAGCGGCGGAAGCCAACTGCAGTTTTAGGTTTTGCAGACGGCTGCTTACGCTTCCGTCGATAATCTCGCCAGCAATCTGAACAACCATTCCACCGATGATTGAAGAATCAACCTCGACGTTCAAGCGGATTTGCTGACCGTAAGTCTTAGCCAATGATGAACGCAGACGCTCAACCTGGTTTTGATCTAGCGCAGTTGAAACAGTGACAGTTGCAACCAATGACTCACCATAGGCAGCAATTTGCTTACCAAACTGGTCAAGCACAGTTGCGATTCGACGACCACGGGCTGCACCAACGGCTTGGTTGATGATTGCCTTAGTCACCGAAGTCACCTTGGTTCCAACAAGAGCCTCAACCAAAGCAAGTTTTACGCTTGTTGGTGCACTCTTGTTGCTCAAAGCAAATTGCAGTTCACGATTAGAGGCAACTACCTGCTGGAATGCAAATAGTTCGCTCTGCACCTGATCCAACACCGAGGTGTTGGCTGCGGTTGCGGCAGCAGCATGGACACCAAGCTGCTCAAGAACAACCACTAGGTCAAGGCCTCTTGAAAAGCGCTTAGCGATAACTAACTTCACAAACTCGATTGCACTTGCAGAGACCTTGCCGCCAAACACTCGGTCAACGAGACCGTTCTTGTTTGCACTCTCAGTGGAAGGGTCTGAGAGAATACCGCGCAACTGAGCCGAGCTCGAGATTGCGTCAGCAACGACAAATAGGTCAGTCGCAAAGCCAAGCTCAGAACCAAGGTATGCAGAAATCTCTGCCTTTGCCTGGGCTAGCGCTTGTCGAGTTGAAGAAGCCATTATTACTACTTGCCTTCTTTTTCTAGATCTGCCAAGAAGCCATCAACAATTGCTGATGCACTCTTGTCTTCTTTTAGGTTGTTCTTCACTACAGATGAAGCCAAGTCGATTGCTAGGCTGCCAACTTCTGCACGCAGAGAGATGATTGCGGCCTGACGTTCTGCTTCGATTTGTTTCTTCGCTGTCTCAGTCATGCGAGCTGCTTCGATAGAAGCCTGCTCCTTGAGTTCAGCAAGAATCGCTGCACCCTCTGCACGAGCTGATTCACGAATCTGAGCTGCTTCGGCACGAGCCGCAGCCTGCTCAACTTCAATGTTTGCAGTCTTTGCTGCCGCTTCAGCCTGAGCCTTTTCAGCAAGTGCTAGACGACCTTCGATCGCCTCAGTTCTTGCATCAATGTTCTTTTTGAAGTTAGGTAGCACCTTGAACCAGAAGAAGACCAGCAGAATCGCGAAAACAACAGCAGACCAAATTAGGTCAGCAGTTGCAGGCACCAGCGGGTTGGCCGCTGCGTGCATGATTTCGTGAATAACTGGAGTCATTTAGGTAAGTCCTAGGCTGCGAAGATGAATGGGGTTGCTAGACCGATAAGGGCTAGAGCTTCGGTAAACGCAATACCAAGCCACATAGTTACCTGCAGACGAGCTGCTAGTTCTGGCTGGCGAGCGATTGACTCGATTGTCTTTGAAACAACTAGTCCCACACCAATGCCTGGGCCAATCGCGGCAAGACCGTAGCCTAGAACGCCGAGGTTACCTGTTACCTGTGATACCTGTGTTGCAGCTGCAGCTGCTAAGTGAACAATGTGCACTTTATTTTCCTTCCATGGTTTGAACTAACGGTTTGTTAGTCCTTGTTTCTTAGTGTTCATCCGCCAACGACAGCTGGATATAGACAGTCGTTAGCAGTGTGAAAACGTATGCCTGCAAGAATGCCACCAACATCTCAAAGAGTGTGAAGACAAACCCGAAGGTAAAGGTTCCAGCTCCGAAGGTCTTGAAGATACCTTCTGAGTTGAAGAAGAAATACTGTGTTGCGCTGAAACATAGTACTAAGAGCAAGTGACCAGCGATCATGTTCATCATCAAACGAAGAGCAAGTGTTACTGGACGAAGGATAAAAGTTGATAGGAACTCGATTGGAGTTACCAAGATATAAAAAGCAACTGGCACACCGGCTGGGAAAAGAGCATTCTTGAAGAATCCAAGACCGTGCTTCTTCACACCTGCATAGATGAAAGTAACGTAGGCGGCTAGCGCCAAGATCAAAGGCAAACCAATTACTGAAGTTCCAGCGATGTTTAGACCCGGAACAATACCGGTGATGTTCATACCTAGAACGATAAAGAAGATGGTGGTGAGTAGTGGAAGGAAGCGATCGCCATCCTTCTCTCCCAATTGTTCGTGAGCAATTGACTTACGAACAAAGTTCAAGGCGATCTCACCAAACATCTGGAAACGACCTGGCACAAACTGTCCGGTCTGAGTGCTCTTACGGAAACGGTTTGACCATAGCCAGAAAACCAAGATTAGAAGAGCTGTGACAAGAAGACGAATCAACATGATTCGGTTTAGCTCAAAAGGGCTGTCTGGAAATGCAACAACTTCAGGGTAAAACTCGTTAATTGTCGGCGCTTCGAAGCCACCATCGCCTTCAGCGACAGGCTTCAGAACTGCACTTAGCAGTGTGAGCGTAGAGACCAACAGCTTTACTCCTGTTTCGGGGCAGGTCAAGACCTAACCTTGCGGCGATTTACAGTGCTTTACGCTGCGACATAAGTGCGAGCGCTTCCTAAATGTTATCAGGAACTAACAGGGCAAAAATGACATCTAGCTCCATATTTCTTGGAAAGTTAAGGCTTTTGCTCTGTGGCTGTGAGCCTAGCCTTGGAGACAATCATGGTGTCGATCACCAATCCCCCGATGACAGCGCTCACGACGGTGAAAAACACTATGGGTCTTGATTCATGAGAGAGCCAAGCCGCCTTGTTTAGGAAGCTAAAACCAATCAAAAACAGCACCATCTTGACTAACCAGCCGCCCAAAACTGCACCTAGGAACCCAGCCAGATTGAGTTTGGAACCAATAAGAACGCTCAACGCGGTAAGCGCAGTGAACAAGAAGGCAGCACCAGAGCCAATCAAAGCCGCATAGATACCCGATGTTCCCGCTACTAGATAGCCAACTAGGGTCCCAATTAGTGCAATCCCGAGGACAAGGAGTGAGCCAAGTCTTAGAACCCTAGCGATTACTGTTCCCAAACTGTCAAACATGCACAGCCCTCTTCCTTTTTCTGAACTTAACTATCGCCGGCCATGCTGTGTATGTAAGAGATGAGGAAATGGAGACCACCCCAAATAGCACTACCCACCCAATACTGGTCAGGAATAACAAGAGACAGGTTACCGATACCGAGATTGACCAGATATAGAAGACCAGGACGGAACCTAGGTGGCTGTGCCCAAAGTCCTGAAGCCTGTGGTGCAGGTGTTTACGGTCTGCAGCAAAAGGAGACTTACCGGCAGCTAACCTTCGAACTACTGCCAAGGCAAAGTCCAACAGCGGAAGTATCAGGATAGAAATTGGAAGAATCAGTGGCAGGACCGCTGGAACTAAGTCATCCCGGTTCAATGAAGCAGGGTCAATCTGACCGGTAACAGTCAAAGCAGAGGTAGTCATCAGAAGACCCAGCAGCATCGCTCCAGAGTCCCCCATGAAGATCTTGGCAACATGCCAGTTATGCGGCAAGAAACCAGCACACATTCCAATAACTATTGCGGAGATCATTGTGGCTAAGTTGAAGTAGTTGGTTGGAGAAATCTGTTGCGCCAAGAGATACGAGTAAACAAAAAAGACGATGGTGCCGATTAGGACAACTCCAGCAACTAAACCATCTAAGCCGTCGATGAAGTTCACAGCGTTCATAATCAGCACTGCAAGAAAAACAGTAACTACAAACGAAACGCCAAAAGAACCCACGGTCAAACCAAAAATCGGTAGTGAAACTATTTGGACACCGTTCCAAGCGAGCACTCCGGCTGCTAAGAATTGTCCAGCAAGCTTCAAGGTCCAGTCCAAGTCATAGATGTCATCCAAGAACCCAATGACCATGACAATCAGCGCTGCAACTGCAATTGCGATAATCGGTCCAGGATCAGCAAAGACCACATCGAACCAGCCAATCGGAGCAGCAATAGCAAGTGAGACTAGAAAACCTAAGAACATGGCAATGCCACCAATTCTTGGAGTTGGACTCTTGTGGCTATCTCTTGACCTAATGTCCTTTGGATAGATCTCATACTTCACAGCTGCACGTCTAACCAAGTATGTTGCGATGTATGTGACGACGAAGGCTATGCCCATCAAGAGTAAATATGCGCGCACTAGCTATCAGTGCTCTCTAGCAGATCACCGATTACTGAACGAATCTTGGCAAGACTAAGTGCTCCCTGACGAATTACCTTTATCTTCCCAGTAATACTAATTGCGCCTTCACTGTCGTAACTATCAACCAAACCGGTTAGATCAAGAATGGTTGATGCCTCTCCTTTAGGGCTAGGTCCACCATCTAAATAAACTTCAACAGATTCACCTAGATAATCAAAAGCCTGCTTGGCTGTTGTCGCTGCTGGCTTACCAGTTAGGTTAGCGCTTGACACAGCTAAGGGACCGGTCTCTTCGATGAGGGCTAGCGCAATCTTGTGATCAGGAACTCTAAGGGCAACTGTTTGTTTGGTCTCCCCCAGATCCCAATCCAAAGAAGGTTGAGACTTGAGAATCATTGTGAGCGCTCCTGGCCAGAAAGTTTCAGCAAGTTTTTCGGCAGCGACTGGGAGTGTTTCAACAAGTGCCCTTGCCATATTTAGGTTGGCGATGAGCACTGGCGGTGGAGATTGTCTATCTCTACCTTTAGCAGACAAAAGTTTCTGAACTGCAACAGGCGAGAAAGCATTGGCAGCTATTCCGTAAACGGTGTCGGTAGGAATTACTGCTAAATCGTTTCTACCTAATCCAACCTTGGCTAACCTCATTCCGGTAAGTAGGTCAGTGTCAACTGAACAATCAAAAATCTTTTGCACGTTTCACCATCACTTCCTATGCCAAAGCTGTGGTTGCTCGGTCTCGACCAACCAAATCCTTATGGGTTCTCACTTGTCGCCACCCTGAAGCCAATAGTAGTTCCCTAACTGCTTCTCCCTGCATGTCGGCATGCTCAATGATTAGAGTGCCACCGGACCGCAGTAGCCTTCTGGCTGCTTTATCAACCAAACGAATCACGTCCAGTCCGTCAGATCCTCCGTAGAGAGCAAGATCTGGGTCATGCAAATGCACCTCAGGGTAGATAGGAACCATCTCATCAGGAATGTATGGCGGGTTAGAAACCAAGACATCAACTGAGCCATTTAGTTCTGAAAAGGCATCAGCTAAGTCCCCTTGAACTAAAAACGCAGCAGGCGCTAGATCAGCAAAATTCTGTCGGGTGTATTTGAGCGCATCTTCACTTAATTCAATTGCAAAAACTTTTGCATTTGGAACTTCTACGGCAAGGCTCAAGGCTATTGCTCCAGAACCGGTGGCTAAATCCACGGCAATTGGAGTCTCATGAGCAATTGCCTTTAGAGCATCAACTGCAATTTGGGTTACCACTTCGGTTTCCGGTCTTGGAACGAAAACACCAGGACCGACTCTAAGAGTGAGTCTTCGAAAATGCGCGACACCAGTTAGGTGTTGCAGCGGAATGCGCTCTGCTCTTTTTGTAACCAGAGTTTGATAAAGATCGAATTCTTCAAACTCATCATCGGTGATCGCTTTAGCTTGTAATTCACCACGTGAGACATTTAGTAAATGCGCTAACAGAATCTCAGCATCAGCTGCCGCTGATTCAATACCAGCATTTGCAAAAGTTTCAGTTGCAGATTGAAGTGCAGCCTGAATCTTCATTAGGCTGATTCGCCTAGCGCGGCCAATCTTGCTTCTTCATCTGCCTGAATAGCAGATTGCACAACAGGCTCCAAGGCCCCATCCATGACCTGGTCTAAGTTATATGACTTGTATCCAGTGCGGTGATCGGCAATTCGGTTCTCTGGGAAGTTATAAGTTCTGATTCTCTCTGAACGGTCAACGCTCTTGACCTGAGATTTACGAGCAGCTGATAGCTCTGCTTCCAAAGCTTCTTGCTGAGCAGCAAGGATACGAGCGCGAAGAACACGCATCGCTGCCTCTCGGTTCTGCAACTGAGACTTTTCGTTCTGCATCGAAACAACAATGCCAGTTGGTAAGTGTGTGATACGAACAGCAGAGTCAGTAGTGTTCACTGACTGACCACCAGGGCCTGATGAACGGAACACGTCAACACGAATATCGTTCTGGCTGATTTCAACTTCTTCAGGAGCATCAACTTCTGGGAAAACTAGAACGCCAGCAGCAGAGGTGTGAATACGTCCTTGAGTTTCAGTTACTGGAACTCTTTGAACTCTGTGCACGCCACCTTCATACTTCAAATGCGCCCAGACACCTTCTGCAGGATCTGCAGAGTTCCCCTTGATTGCAACCTGAACATCTTTCACACCACCGAGATCGGATTCGTTCTTATCGAGAATCTCTGTCTTCCAGCCCTTGCTGTTTGCATACTGGATATACATTCTCAATAGATCTGCAGCGAAGAGTGCTGATTCAGCACCACCTTCACCCGCTTTGATTTCCATAATGACATCTCTGCCATCATCAGGATCTCTAGGGATAAGTAGTCTTCTTAGTTTCTCTGTTGCTTCGTGCAGCTTCTCTTCCATTGCAGGAACTTCTGCCGCAAAGCTTTCATCCTCTTTGGCCATATCCTTGGCTGCATCAAGATCCGACTGCATTGAATTGACTGCATGGTATGCCGAAACGATAGCGTTGAGCTCCGCATATCTGCGGTTTAGCTTCTTAGCTAGTGTTGGGTTGGCATGGACCGAAGCTTCAGAGAGTTGATTCTGCAACTCTGCGTGTTCAGCCAGAAGTGCCTGGACTGAAGAGAGCATTATTCGCCGTCAGATCCTGAAGGAACTGGCATTGACTTCTGAACCATCATTAGGAACTCAACGTTGCTCTTAGTTTCCTTCAAGCGGTTTAGAACTAGTTCAAGAGCCTGCTGTTGTTCAAGTCCAGCAAGTGCACGACGTAGCTTCCAAACAATCTTGGTCTCATCTGGGCTCATCAACATTTCTTCACGACGAGTTCCTGATGCATTCACATCAACTGCAGGGAAGATTCTCTTATCTGCAAGTGAACGTGAAAGACGAAGTTCCATGTTTCCAGTTCCCTTAAACTCTTCGAAGATAACTTCATCCATCTTTGAACCAGTCTCAACGAGAGCGGTTGCGAGGATGGTTAGCGAGCCGCCATCTTCGATGTTACGAGCTGCACCAAAGAAACGCTTAGGTGGGTATAGAGCTGATGAGTCAACACCACCGGAGAGAATACGACCCGAAGCTGGAGCTGAAAGGTTGTATGCACGACCTAGACGAGTAATCGAGTCAAGCAGAACGACAACGTCGTGACCTAGCTCTACCAAACGCTTTGCGCGCTCAATGGCAAGCTCAGCAACAGTGGTGTGATCTTCTGCTGGGCGATCGAAAGTTGAAGCAATAACTTCACCCTTAACGGTTCTCTGCATGTCAGTAACTTCTTCAGGGCGCTCATCAACTAGAACAACCATTAGGTGAACCTCTGGGTTGTTCTGCGCAATTGAGTTAGCAATCGCCTGGAGAACCAAAGTCTTACCTGCCTTTGGAGGAGACACGATAAGACCACGCTGCCCCTTACCAATAGGAGCCACTAGGTCAATGATTCGAGTCGATAGCTTGTTTGGCTCAGTTTCAAGGCGCAAACGAGTTTGTGGGTACAGCGGTGTCAACTTACCGAATTCAACTCGATTAGCTGCCTCTTCAGAACTCTGTCCGTTGATTGAGTCAATGCGAACTAATGCGTTGAACTTCTGGCGGCCTTGGTTATCGCCTTCACGAGGTTGACGAATTGCACCAACAACTGCATCTCCCTTACGGAGTGAATACTTCTTAACCTGACCAAGTGAAACATAAACATCGTTTGGACCAGCAAGGTAACCGGTTGTTCTTACGAATGCATAGTTGTCGAGAATGTCTAGAATTCCAGCAACAGAAACTAGAACGTCATCTGGAGAAATCTCTGGCTCTGCTTCTTCGCGGTCATTGTTAGGTCCACGACGACGGTCAGGGCCACGGTCACGGAAACGGTCGTTGCCACGATTGCGGTTACGGTTGCGGTTGCGGTTCTGACCTTGACGTTCGTTACGTTCTGGTCGCTCGCTATCAACTTCACGATCACGCTGCGGTGATTCGGTGCGAGGTGCTGATTCAGCAGGTGCTGATTCAGAAGAACTTGATCTGTTGCGGTTTCCTCTGCTCTCAGAAGCAGATGACTCAGTCTTAGCTTCAGCTGCTGGAGCTTCTTCAGTCTTACGAGCTCTAGCTGGCTTCTTAGCTTCTGCAGGAGCTGCGTCGGTTGCAGGAACTGCAGTTACGCGACGAGACTTCTTAGGTGTTTCTGGTTTTTGGATTTCATCCATTAGTAATAACTCTTTCTTGATTCGCAATCGGTTTCTTTTGTGAGGTTGATTGCTTTGATGCACGACCATGTCATGCGCTAACCACAAGGTTTGTGGGCTTTGGTACCAGACGCTTAAGAATTAAGGTCCTGATTTCGGTACGTGATAACAGTAGCACCTTTGAAATCAACCGCCAACATTAAAGGCTGCCACTGTGGGAACTTTTCAGCTGCCAGCTTGGCTGCGGCCAGTCTTTGTGCGGGGTCTGAGGCCAAAACCAGTACGGATGGGCCAGCTCCAGAAACCACTGCGGCATGTCCTTCTGCTCTTAGAGCAGTAATTAGCGCATCGGTTTCTGGCATCGCGGCAGCTCTGTAATTCTGATGAAGTCTGTCTTCTGTGGCCGCTAGCAACAGTTCGGGACTCTGGGTAAGGGCTGCAATTAGAAGCGCAGATCTTGACACATTGAAGACGGCATCATCGTGCGGCACTGAATCTGGTTGGAGAGATCTAGCCAGCTCTGTTGACATCTTGTTCTTCGGCACTAGAACTAGAGGAGAAACACCTCGGTGGACAAACAATTTCTTGTGTTTTGGTCCTGACTCTTCTTGCCAGGCAATGGTGAGCCCACCAAAGAGCGCTGGAGCTACGTTGTCAGGATGTCCTTCAAGCTCAGTTGCAATTTCTAATAAATCATTAGAGCTCATTTCAACCAAGCCATCAAGCAAGCCTTTGGCAGCCATAATTCCAGCAACTACCGCTGCACCTGAAGACCCCATTCCACGTCCATGCGGAATGTAGTTATGTGCCTTGAGTCTTAAGCCAGGCATTGGTTGTCTGAAGTGTGCAAATGTGTATGCAATTGATTTGACTACTAGGTTGTCATCTCCGGTTGGAACATCCCCTTGACCTTCACCAACAACCTCAACTATTGAATCACGAGCATCAACTGCGGTGACTTCAAGCTCGTCATAGTAAGAAAGGGCCATTCCCAAAGTGTCAAAACCAGGACCAAGGTTTGCCGAGGTTGCTGGAACCTTTACAACAACCCTTCTTCCAATGATGGAATTGACCTCATCCAAACGCATTAGTTTTTCTCCAGACCAAGAAGCTCTGCAACTTCAGCAGCATCCTTAGAGCAAGAGGTCGGGCTAACTTCATCGCCATTCTCATCTTTCAGAGCCCAGCCAACATCCTTGAGTCCATGACCGGTTACAGTAACGACAATCTTTGCCCCACTCGGCACTTTCCCTAGCTTCGAATTCTTCAAAAGCCCTGCTGCACCAGTTGCAGATGAAGGCTCGACGAAAACTCCAACTTCGTTTGATAGGAAGCGATGCATGGAAAGAATCTCTGCATCACTGACTGCACCAAACTCTCCCCTGCTGCAATCCTGAGCGCTCAGCGCTAGATCCCAGGATGCTGGATTACCAATACGAATTGCAGTGGCGATTGTTTCAGGGTTCTCAATTGGATGACCCGCGACAAAAGGTGCTGAACCTTCAGCCTGAAAACCCCAAAGCTTTGGAACTTCTTTGATAGTTCCTGCATTGAACTCTTCTAGGTAACCCTTGAAGTATGCAGAGTAGTTGCCAGCATTTCCAACCGGCATGACATGAAAATCAGGTGCGAAGCCAAGAGATTCAACTACCTCGAAGCTTGCTGTTTTTTGACCTTCGATTCGGTCAGGGTTTACCGAGTTGACCAAATGCACGGCGTAGTTTTCACTCAGGTCTCGAGCCAAAACCAAACAGTCATCGAAGTTACCTCTTACCTGAAGGATCGAAGCTTTGTGAGCAATGGCTTGAGCCAACTTACCCAATGTGATCTTTCCTTCTGGAATAAGCACAACAGATTTAATGCCAGCTGCGGCGGCATAGGCGGCAGCACTGGCTGAAGTGTTACCAGTTGAAGCACAGATAACCGCTTTAGCGCCGTGTGCAACTGCTTTGGTAACTGCCATGGTCATGCCGCGGTCCTTGAATGAACCAGTTGGGTTCATTCCTTCAACCTTCAACCAAACTTCAGCTGCCCCAACCAGCTTTGCTAATGCCGGTGCGTGAACCAGCGGAGTGCCACCTTCACCTAGGGTGATTACTTTGGTTCCAGGAGTGATATCCAGACGGTCAAAATATTCATTGATAACGCCGCGCCACTGATGTGCCATTGTTACTCTCCCTCAACTCGGATTACTGAAGTGATCTGCTCAACTGATTCGCTGCTTGAAAGTTCCGCAACTACGGCAGCAAGATCTTTATCACTGGCTCTGTGTGTTCCAATTTCAAGCCAAGCAACCGTTTCAGCTTCAATCATCTTTGCTGATTGCTCAACAGTCTCAATCGAGACGTTGTATTTAGCAAACACGTTAGCAATCTGAGCTAGAACTCCAGGTTGGTCGGAAACTTCTAATGTGATTTGGTATCTGGTCTTGATTCGAGCAATTGGGAGCACTTCAAGATCAGCGTGAACCGAATCAGCAAGACCAGGACCTCCAGCGACGTGACGCTTTGCCGCTGAAACTAAATCTCCCATGACCGCCGATGCAGTTTGTGTTCCACCGGCACCAGCGCCGTAGAACATCAGGGATCCTGCTGCTTCGGCCTCAACGAATACGGCATTGAAAGCTCCGCGCACAGATGCCAGCGGATGTTCTAAAGGAACCATCGCAGGATAAACACGAACAGATATGCCCTCATCGCCATGAACACCATCGGCTGCTATCGCTTCACAGATTGCTAGCAACTTGATCACGTAGCCATCGCGTTTAGCAGCAGCCATTTGTTCGCGAGTGATCTTGGTAATTCCCTCTCGGTAAACCTTCTCCAGAGGAACTTCAGTGTGAAAAGCAAGGGATGCCAAAATGGCGGCTTTTTGAGCCGCGTCATAGCCTTCAACATCCAAACTTGGATCGGCTTCCAAGTAACCGAGGTTGGTTGCTTCTGCCATAGCTTGCTCAAGCGTCAAACCAGCGGAATCCATTCGGTCAAGAATGTAGTTGGTTGAACCATTGACGATTCCCATGATGCGCTTTACTTTGTCACCAGCAAGTGATTCGCGAAGTGGTCTGATGATAGGGATCGCCCCAGCAACCGCTGCTTCGAAATACAACTGTGCTCCAACTTGCTCGGCAGCATCAAATAATTCAGTGCCATGGCTTGCTAGTAATGCTTTGTTGGCAGTAATGACATCACTACCTGAGTTCAGAGCTTGGAGTATCAAAGTTCTTGCTGGCTCGATGCCACCCATCACTTCAATCACAATGTCGGCACCTAAAATCAATGAATCTGACTCAGTGGTCAAAAGTTCTGCAGGAATCTCATAATCTCTGGCTGATTTCTTATCCCTGACAAATACCCCAGCCAGTTCAAGTTCTGCACCGACGCGGGCTGCCAACTCTTCTTTATTTTCAATAATCAGTCGCGCTACCTGTGAGCCAACTGATCCAGCACCTAAAAGTGCAATTCGCAATGGACGATATTCGATCATTTGAGAACCTTTGTCTCTGTTGTGTTAAGTCTGGCATCTCTAGCCAGCAAATCTGTTTCTGTCTCTGCCCTTACTAGGAGAGTCGACTCCCCGTTCTTGACAGCAACTACAGCTGGTCTGGCTAGGTAGTTGTAGTTACTCGCAAGCGAAAAGCAATACGCTCCAGTAACTGCAACAGCAAGCAAATCATTTGGTGTTACATCAGCTGGCAAGAAGGCATCTTTAACAACAATGTCTCCGGACTCACAGTGCTTACCGACCACTCTAGAGATAACTGCATCTGCATCTGATTCCCTGGAGGCAAGTGTCACTGAGTAATCTGCTTCATAAAGAGCTGTTCTGGCGTTATCGCTCATACCGCCATCGATGCTGACATATTTTCTGGTTGCAGTTTCTTCAACTCTGACATCTTTGGTAGTTCCGACGTTATACAAAGTTATTCCTGCAGGGCCAACGATGTATCGTCCAGGTTCAAACGCTAGAGCTGGAACATCAATTCCGCGACTCCTGCACTCCTGCTCCACTGTCTGGGTAATTGCAAAGGCAATTTCTTCAATCTGCATGGGCTTATCAAGTTCTGTGTATGCTACACCGAACCCACCACCAAGGTTTAATTCTGGAACTGGACCGGTTTTTAGTAACTCTGCGTGCAAAGCAACCAATCGTTTAGCTGCTTCAACAAAACCCTCAACTGCAAAGATTTGTGAACCGATGTGTGAATGCAAACCTAGGAACTGCAGGTGCTTGTGTGAACGAATGTTGGCAACCACCTGCGGAACATCAGCGATGGCAATACCGAACTTCTGATCCTCGCGAGCGGTTGCCAGATACTCGTGGGTGTGTGCATGAACACCAGTGTTGACTCTTAGTCTGACTGGCTGAATTCTGTCTTGCGCGCCAGCTGCTGAAGCAATTCGCTCAACTTCGATTTCGCTATCGATGACGATTACGCCTACGCCAGCCGCAACCGCACGACCAATCTCGCTGTGTGACTTGTTATTTCCGTGCAAGCCAATTCGAGCTGGTGCAATCCCACCGGCTAGGGCAACTGCTAACTCTCCACCCGATGAAACATCTAAATACAAACCAAGCTCATCAACCCAACGAACAATTTCTGAGCAGAGGAACGCTTTACCCGCATAATAAATTTTGGCCGAAGTGCCATAACGTGATGCGGCAGCCGAAAACGCTTCTCTAACTCGATTAGCTCGATCAAAAAAATCACTTTGATCTAGAACATAAAGCGGTGTTCCGTATTCACCGGCAAGATCACCGACGGATACTCCACCGATGGATAACTGCCCTTCGCTCTCGCGTTTAGCTGTCGCTGGCCAAATTCCATTAGCTAATTCATTTATGTTCTTTGGCTTTGTCAACCAATCTGGTGCAACCATTTCCGCCACGATTACATCCGCTCCGGCGCAGAAACGCCTAAAACTCTAAGACCGTTAGCCAGAACAACAGAAGCAGCATTGTTCAGCCACAATCTAGTTCTATGCACTGACTCCACAGGCTGTTCAGATAAAGGAGTTACTCGACAGTTGTCGTACCAGCGGTGATAAGCACCAGCGACTTCTTCTAGATATCTTGCAACAAGGTGGGGTGCTCGTTCTGTTGCAGAATGAGCCATCACCTTAGGTAGTTGCGCTAACTTACCCAACAATTCAGATTCACTTGGGTGTGTCAGTAATGCTGGATCAAATTCACTGTCATCTACTCCTAGAGACACTGCATTATTGGCAACCTGCTTGGTTCTAGCATGCGCATACTGCACATAGAACACAGGGTTGTCATTGGTTTTCTTCGACAGCTGGTCAAGATCAATATCCAGCATTGAGTTAATTGAAGAACGAGTCAACGCATAGCGAGCAGCATCCACACCAACAGCTTCAACCAAATCCTCCATCGTCACAACAGTTCCAGCGCGCTTAGACATGCGAACAGGTTCGCCATCCTTGACAAGGTTTACTAATTGGCCGATTAGTATTTCTAGGTTTACGCCAGGCTCGTCACCGAAAGCAGCACACATCGCCATCATTCGCTGGACATAACCGTGGTGGTCTGCTCCGAGCATATAGATTGCACGATCAAAACCACGTTCACGCTTATCCAGGTAATAAGCAAGATCTCCAGCAATGTATGCGGCTTCACCATCACTCTTGATAACCACTCGATCGCGGTCATCACCGAAAGTAGTCGAGCGCAACCAGATGGCACCATCTTGTTCATAGATGTGACCGAGTGCCCTTAGTCTTTCGATTGCCTTCTGCACTGCGCCTGATTCATACAGCGAATTCTCGTGGAAGAAAACATCGAAGTGAACGCCAAACTCTTCAAGAGATTTTCTAATCTCCGCAAACATCAGTTCAACACCAGCTGATCTAAATCTCTCGACTGATTCACCATCAGGAAGTGTCGCAGCATCTGGATAAGAAGTTAGAACCTGTTGGGCAATCTGATTAATGTATTCGCCCGCGTAACCATCTTCTGGAGCTGGCTCGTGTCTCGCAGCAGCTAGTAGCGACCGAGCAAAGCGATCAATCTGCGCTCCATGGTCATTGAAGTAATACTCGCGAGTAACAGTTGCTCCCTGTGCTTCAAAGATCCGAGCAAGTGAATCACCAACGGCAGCCCAACGAGTCCCTCCGATGTGGATTGGACCAGTTGGATTAGCGGAGACAAACTCGAGATTCATCTTTAGACCTGCAAGGTCAGATCCAGTTCCAAAAGATTCGCCAGCAAGAACAATCTGTTTAGCAAGCTCACCGGCTGCTGCCGCGCTTAGTGTGATGTTGATAAAGCCTGGGCCAGCAACGTCTACTTTCTCGACACCTTGTTCTTTAGCAAGTTCAGCAGCAAGGATGTTGGCAAATTCTCGAGGGTTAGCAGCTAACTTAGCTCCCCACTGCATAGCGACGTTGGTCGCCCAGTCACCGTGATCACGATTCTTTGGTCTCTCAACCGTTACTTCGCTGGGTAATTCGCCCGCAGCCAACGACCCACTCGCCTGCAATGAGGCAAGGATGCGCAAGATACTTGCGGCGATGTCGGCAGGGGTCACGTGGATACCTTATTTATTGGGGGTTTTCTTTGCGCAGCGCTGCGCTTACTTATCCCTGCAAGTTTACCTAAGGTCGGCCTAATCCTCGGAGGGGGTGCCAAATTAGCGGGAGTATGGACCCGTAGTTTCTCGGACGACTAGTTCTCCAGCCCAGAGCTGAGCGGGTAGTCCTTCAGTATCTGAGCCCTCTAGATGTGAAATAAGTCTTCGTGCTGCTGAATCCCCCATTTCAAAGGCTGGCGGGCTGATAGTGGTGAGTCTTGGCGAAGTAGCGGAAACAAAACTCTCAGGGGTGGCCATTGATAACAAGGAAAGCCGGCCAGGCACCGCAATTCCCTTTGAATTAGCCTCTTGCAGTAGCCCAACCATGGCTCCAGGGTTCAGGCTTATCACAGCGGTAATCATTGGCTCGTTTTTGAGTATTTTGGCCAATAATTTGCGCCCTTCATCCGGTTCTGTAGTGGACTGGAAGTTGTGGATGCGAACCCCTACCTGCTTTGCAAAGAGTTTCATAGCATCCCGTGTCCTTGTCAGCGCTGCTACCACAACTGGCCCGGTCCCATTCTTTTCACTTAGGAACGCAATCTCCTTGTGGCCCAAGCCAGCGATGTACTTGATTGCATCAAAAGCTGCAGTTTCAAAGTCCCTATCTGCAAATAGTTCATCCCCAAATTCGTCAGCAGTTCTTCCGATTAAGCCAACTGGAATGCCAGCCAATTTGAGTTTCTGAACTCTTTCATCGTTGAGAGCCACCTCCATAAGGATCACCCCGTCCAGCAAGCCAGAATTTGCAGTGGCAATAAGCTCATCGACACTTCTGTCTAGCGTTGGCCACATGACGAGGTGATACCCAAGTTCTTGGGCGGCTTGGGCGGCACCGAGGCCATATTCCAGATCAACGTGCGCAACACCTCTAGCCGATGTTGGAAAGAGCAGGGCGATTACCCTTGATTTTCCCCCGGCAAGCGCTTGAGCCATTCGGTTCGGGCGATAGCCGAGCTTGTCCATGGCCTTCTGGACTCTAAGTTGAACGGGTTTGGAGATCTTGCGCTTACCGGTCAACACATAGGAAACGGTTGCTTCAGAGACACCAGCAAGCTTTGCCACTTCTGCACGTGTTGCCATTTGGGTCTCCTTGCCTTTGTTATCAAAATGTGATGACACACCTGAGTTTATTGCTAGCCAGAGGTTTATTGTTATTTAGTAGTTTACGCGTGTAAACAAAAAACGCAAGGACTAACACAAATTTTGCAGGCAACAGTTTGCAAACAAAATTCACCTCCGGGTGAAACTACGAAAGGTTATTAGGTTGAAACTAAAGCAAATTAGTGCAATTGCTGGAGTAATCGCAGCAATGACTCTTGGGCTTGGCGTTGTAGCTCCGGCACACGCTTCAGGTGCGCAAGAGATCACTGTCTGGGCTATGTGTTCAGAAACTGGTGAAATTGCTGCTGCTCGCGAGCAAGTCGCTGCGTTCAATGGATTCTACGAAGGTGATTACCACGCAACACTTACCTGTAAGTCAAACATGGGAACCGCAATCTCAACTACTTCAGCGGCTGGTCTTCCAAGCGTGTTCGAGTTCGATGGTGAAAACCTTGCAGCTTACGTATATGCGCAAAAACTACACCAGCTTGATGGAACCGTTCCAGCATCTGTCTTCTCAAACGAACTTGTTTCGATTCAGGCAGAAGGAACTTACAAGGACGGTCACAAGTACTCTGTTTCACAGTATGACTCAGGTTTGGGTCTATACGGAAGCAAGAAGATGCTTGCTGCTGCTGGGATCAAGGACATTCCAACCACTTGGCAGAAGGCATGGACTGCAACTCGCTTCACAGCAGTTCTAAAGGCTCTTGCTGCAAAGGCTCCTGGTAAGAAAGCTATCGACATCAAGGAGAACTATGGAATGGGACCTGGCTGGCCTGGCTACGCATTCACTCCAATTGTTAACTCAGCTGGTTACCAGATCCTTACCAACGGTAAGGCTGTTGGTTCGCTAGACAGCGCAAAGGTTGTTGCAGCGTTCAAGACTTTCGCATCATGGAAGCCTTACGTTGACCCAAGCGCCGACGACAAGGCTTTTGAAAACGGCCGTGTTGGTTTGGCATGGGTTGGACACTGGCAGTACCCAGCATTCAGCGCAAAGCTAAAGAGCGACCTAGTTGTTCTTCCGCTTCCTGACTTCGGTACTGGAACCAAGTCTGGTCAGGGTTCACACAGCTGGGCTATCAGCAAGAACACTTCTGGAGACGAACTGGGCGCTGCAAACAAGTTCTTGCAGTACATCATGCAGGACCAGTGGATCTTGAACGTAACCGACAAGAACGGTGCAGTTCCTGCCACTAAGACTGCTCTGAACAAGAGTGTTAACTACCGCAAGGGTGGCCCGCTTCAGCTATACGCTGACCAGCTTGCCGCTTCTTGTGGAACTGCAAAGCCAACCACCAAGTGTGTAACTGTTCCTCGCACAATCAGTGCAGCATGGCCAGTAATCAACACTGCGTTCGGTACAGCAGTTCAAACAATCTGGAATGGTGGAAACGCTCAGACTGCACTTCACACTGCAGCTGTGACAATCGACCAGGACAGCACAGACAACAACGGTTACTAAACCAGTTGATGGGATAGTGGGGTCGGGCCCAGCCCGACCCCACTATTATTTTGTTGAAGAAAAACCAAGAAGGTAAGAGATGGGTAAAACTAAGAGAAGTAAATTTGGTCAGGACAATTTAGCTGGCATCTTGATGTCTTTGCCAGGGCTAATTCTTTTGACACTTTTTGTTCTGGTCCCATTTATTACTGCAATTGTTTTATCGTTCTTCAACGTCAATTTCAATAACGTCGCAGGACCGAAATTCTGGGGATTTGAACAGTACCGAAGAATTCTTTTTGATCCTGTCACAAGCCCAATATTCTATAAAGCACTTCTCAACAACATGACTTTCGCACTCATCGTTGTGCCAGTGCAAACCGGGCTAGCTGTGCTACTTGCCGTGATGTTGAATGTAAAATTAAAGGGAATTGCGTTCTTTAGAACTTTCTTTTTCATGCCAGTTGTATTCCCGATGTCCCTAGTTGCAATTATTTGGGCATTGATGTTCAGCCGCGACTCGCTTGGAATGCTAAACGGTTTGCTGAACCTATTTTCATTTGGATTCATCCAACCAATCGACTGGCTGGGAGATCCAAACATTGCACTACTTTCAATAGCACTTCTGTCCGTGTGGGCTGGTGTCGGCTTTCAAATGGTAATTGTGCTAGCCGGCCTTCAAGAAATTCCTGTTGAACTTTACGAGGCTGCAAGCCTAGATCGCGCTAACGGCTGGCAGCGCTTCTGGAACGTAACTATTCCAGGCTTACGAAACACTTTGATATTTGTAGTGATAATCACAACTATTTTCTCACTGCGTCTTTTTGACCAGGTGTTTATCTTGACCCAGGGTGGTCCAATTGATGCTACTCAGACTGTGATGTTCCAAGCAGTGACATCGGCATTCGTCGAAGGAAATGTTGGTCGTGCCTCGGCGATCACAGTGATTTTCGTGCTGATTATCATCTGCATTACTTTGGTCCAGCGACTAGTGCTTAGACAGAATCGAGAAGTTAAATGAGAAACTCTGCAGAAGCTCAAGCTAAGAGAGAAGTCATGCGTCGTATTCGACGCAGCCGCTCACCTAAGAAAGTCATCAAGACCGCTCTGCACTACCTGTTCCTAAGCTTCGTGACAGCAATCTTCTTTGCCCCAATCGCATACATGTTGATTGGATCGCTCAAACCAACTGCTGAAGTATTGGGCGGATTGAACGGTTTCGCACTCGTCCACCTTTCGTTTGATAACTATCTTCAGGTGTTTTCTACCTTCAATGACGATTCGATGGGTTATCTCTGGCGCTTCTACGCCAACTCAATTCTGGTGAGTTTTGTGATCGTATTCGGAGGTCTGATTGTTAACTCCATGATTGCTTACTCACTAGCTAGATTGCGTTGGAGAGGAAGAAGTGCAATTCAAGTTCTAGTAGTGCTGTTAGTGATTTTGCCATTCGAGGCTATTGCGATTCCGCTTTTCTACTTGCTGCGCGATTACAGAAACACTTACTTCGTTCAATTCTTGCCCTTTATCGCCAGCGCGTTCTCGATCTATCTCTTCTACACATTCTTCATCGGACTGCCTTTGGAAATCCAAGAGTCAGCTCGAATTGATGGCGCGAACCCTTGGCGTATTTACCGAGCAATCATTGTTCCGATGTCTAAGCCAGTCTTTGCGTCCGTGACAATTCTTTCTTTCCTAAGCGCTTGGTCATCTTTCTTATTCCCACTGATGATGGTTGATAACCCGCTGTATGTTCCATTGCCTTTGGAAATTCAGGTGTATTTCACTCAGCCACCAACTGACTGGGGACCGATATTCGCCTTCGGTGTGATTTTGGTAATCCCGGTAATGGCAGTGTTCTTGCTCTTCCAGAGATGGTTTATTCAGAGCGTTGCTGCTTCAGCTATCAAGGGCTAGCGGGCGAACAAACCACGTGTTGGGTCGGCGGTGACGGGAATTGGGTCACTTAGCTCTCCGATGAATTTGCCGTCGACTCGATCCCAGAAGCCAATTAGATTCCAGTTTCCACTAGCGTCCTGAATTAGTCGTGAGGCGTATAGGCCTGGGCGGTCGAACCACACTGATCTGGTGAAATCGACATCAGTCAAATCTTGGTCAACCACTAATGAGTAAACGCCGCCAGGTTCTTGGGCCTTTCTATCTCCATGAAGCCACTGTGGTCCACAGCAAAACAGAAGTATTGGCACACCATCTACTACTTCAAACTGGAGAACTTCGATTTCTCCAAAGCCCTGATTCACCTTATTCAATGGAGGTAGAAGCTTCCATTGGTTTAGGTCTGAACTAATTGCATGACCTGCGACACCGCTTTGTCCGTACTCTCCCCCACGTCCGCGTGCTGTGAAGAGCATGTGCCAGTTATCAGGGTCATTTGGCAGTCTGAATAACCAAGGGTCTCTAAATGCCTCATCGGGCCAAATAGCGTCTCCTAGCACCGCATAGAGCTCTGAATTGGAAGCGAGGATTGCTTTATCGGAGGTCTTAGTCCAGGTGATCAGATCGGTTGATGTCGCGTGTCCAATGCTCTGGATTGCCCCTGCAGTCTCTCTGCTAGTCCCGGTATAAAACATGTGCCAGGTATCCCCTGACTTGATTACTGAGCCTGTCCAGGTTGTCCAAGAATCAAATGCCGGTGATGCTGGATTGGGCTCTGAAGGCGTAATCGCGTCAGGAAGTACTTTCCAGTTGATTAGGTCTCTGGTCACAGCATGGCCGACAGAGACATTTCTGTGACGTCGTTCTGGATCTAGCAGCCCTCTGCTTGCCTGAAGATAAAACGCGTGAAATTCATCGCCGTCTCTAACGAACCACGAGTCCCACACCCACTGCCCAGCTAATCTCAACGCCATAATCTACAACCTTCCTATACTAATTTTACCCGCTGGTAGTCTGGGTATATCTTTGAGCCCCCATAGCTCAGGGGATAGAGCACCGCCCTCCGGAGGCGGGGGCGCAGGTTCGATTCCTGCTGGGGGCACGTGAACATAAACAACATACTGAACCCCGACGCTCTGCTTCAATCCCTCGGTCCTCTAGCCTTGGTGATTGCCTGCCTAATTGTGATTGCCGAGACAGGACTGCTACTGGGCTTTTTCTTACCAGGCGATTCACTGCTTTTCACGGTTGGATTACTAATTGGCAGCGGAGCAATCAACGCTCCAATATGGCTAGCCTGTTTACTAATTGCGGTCTCAGCAGTGATTGGTGATCAGATTGGTTACTTCATCGGATTCAAAGCCGGTCCAGCAGTTTTCAAACGCCCGGACTCGAAATTATTTAGTCACAAGAATGTGACAAGAACCCAAGCGTTTTTTGCAAAGTATGGATCTAAGGCTGTGATCTTTGCCCACTTTGTCCCAATCATGCGAACTTTCGTTCCGGTTGCAGCGGGAGTAGGAAAAATGTCTTACCGTTACTACCTAAGAAACAACTTCATCGGGGCTACTATCTGGGGATTGTTAGTTCCCCTAGTCGGATACTACCTAGGCAACATTCAGTTCGTCAGTGACCATGTCATTCTTGTCACTTTGAGCTTGATTGTGGTCTCGTTTATCCCAGTGATTATTGAAGTCATAAAGACTAGAACTAAAGCTGCTTCAAATACTCAATCAAAGAGCTAACTGCCTGCGCTCGATGGCTGATTGAATTTTTAACTTCAGGTTCTAATTCAGCTGCTGTGATATCAAAACCTTCTGGAATAAATACTGGGTCATAACCATGGCCATTTGTTCCACGCTCTTCGAATGCGATACTGCCCGGCCAAGTTCCGGTGAAACAAATTTCTTGATCTGAAGTAACTAGGGCAATCGTGCAGACAAATGTTGCCTGACGATGCTCTTGGGCAATGTCTTTCAATTGAGCAAGTAATAATCTGCGGTTGGCAACGTTGTCTTTAGTGCCAGACCAAATCGCTGTGAAGATACCAGGTGAACCTCCAAGTATCTCAACGGCTAATCCAGAGTCATCAGCTAACGCAGGTAAACCAGTTGATGCAAAGGCCGCTCTAGCTTTGATGAGCGCATTCTCAACAAAACTAGTTCCATCTTCAACAGGTTCTGCTCCTTCGTAACCAGCTAGCTCAAAACCGTTCGGCTCAAGGATGGCTCTAAGCTCAGAAACTTTGCCTTGGTTATGTGTTGCTAAAACTAGTTTCATGAATTTAGAGAATCGTTTTGGTAGCGAGTAAGTTCTGCCGTTCCAAGTAGGGCTAGATCTAGTAGTGCATTTAGTTCTTCCCTGTCGAAAGCGGCACCTTCTGCTGTCCCCTGAACTTCAACGAACTTTCCAGAACCGGTAACAACCACGTTCATGTCTGTCTCTGCCCTAACATCCTCAGTGTATGCAAGATCGAGCATTGGTTCACCGTCAATAATCCCAACCGAGATCGCTGCAATCGAATCGATGATTACTTTGTTCTTGGCTGGGATGTGGCCTTTAGCAATTCCATAGTTGATTGCATCAACAAGTGCGACATAGGCGCCGGTGATGGCAGCAGTTCTAGTGCCACCATCTGCCTGTAAAACATCACAGTCAATAACAATGGTGTTCTCTCCTAGCGCCTTGAAATCAACAGCTGCTCGGAGTGCTCTACCAATCAAGCGAGAAATCTCATGTGTGCGTCCACCGACTTTACCCTTGATTGATTCACGATCATTGCGATCATGAGTTGCTCTCGGCAACATTGCATACTCTGCGGTTACCCATCCCTCACCCTGACCCACCTTCCAGCGCGGAACGCCTGCTGTGAAGGATGCGGTGCAGAGCACTTTAGTCGAACCAAAAGAAATAAGCGCAGAACCTTCCGCGTGCTCACTCCAGTTACGTTCGATTGTTACTTTACGTAATTGGTTGGCTTCTCTGCCATCTGCTCTAGTCACTTGATTCCTTCTTTTGGTTAGTTAATTTGTTCAACGCTTTGAACTTCAGGCCCTAGGAAGCGCCTTGCAAGTTTTGAAAAAGCAGCAGCGTCGCCGGTGGCTTGGAATCTAAGTGTTGGAGCTGTGAGCTCTCCCCTGAATAATCCATGTTCGGAAATTGTTCGATACACATCTTTTGCAGTTTCTTCAGCTGAGGAAACCAAAGTTACGCCATCTCCCATTACATAAGACAATGCACCAGTCAAAAGTGGATAGTGAGTGCAACCTAGAACTAAAGTGTCGCATCCTGCCTGCTTGATTGGAGCTAGATATGTTTCAGCAAGGGCAATAATCTCTGGGCCACTGGTAATGCCACGCTCAACATAATCGACAAACTCTGGGCAGGCAACGGTTTCTAACTGCAGTGAAACGGCAGCCGCAAAAGCGTCGTCGTAGGCCTTGGAAGTAATTGTTGCGGTGGTTCCAATGACTCCAACTTTTCCATTTCTGGTTGCGGCAACTGCCCTTCTAACCGCCGGCTGAATTACCTCAACAACCGGAATGCCACGACCTTCGGTGTATCTTTCTCGGGCATCTCTTAATACGGCAGCTGATGCAGTATTACAAGCGATAACTAAGACCTTGACGCCCTCGTCAACTAGTCGATCCATTACTGATAGCGCTAAAGTCCGGACTTCACTGAGAGTTTTGGGGCCATAGGGAGTATTTGCAGTATCACCCAGGTAAATGATGGATTCATTCGGAAGTTGATCAATAATTGCGCGAGCAACGGTAAGACCACCGACTCCAGAGTCGAAGATTCCGATAGGCGAATTATTCACCTAATAAGTCTATTGGCGAGAGTGTTATTCCTGGCCTGAAGAGTCACCAGACTCTTTGCTCTTCATGCCCTCGTAAATCTCTTTGCACTCAGGGCAGACCGGAAACTTCTCTGGATCTCTCGAAGGAACCCAAACCTTGCCGCAGAGTGCAACGACAGGAGTTCCCATCACTGCGGATTCAACCACTTTGTCTTTTTTCACATAGTGCGAGTAACGCTCGTGATCTCCAGGTTCTAGTGGTGCCAGCTTCGGATCAATGATTGTGATTGGGCTTTGTTGACTCATAGTTATCCGATTATGCCTTGGCAACATTACGAACCGCTTCAGCGACTCGTTGAGAAACATCTGCATGGAAAACGCTAGGGACGATGTATGAGGCATTCAGTTCAGATGGCTCAACACAATCAGCTAAAGCTTTAGCAGCAGCTAAGAGCATCTCTTCTGTGATTTGGGTAGCTCCAGCATCTAGCAAGCCTCTAAAGAATCCTGGGAAAGCAAGCACGTTGTTAATCTGGTTGGCAAAATCACTTCTGCCGGTAGCAACAACTGCTGCGTATTTAGCTGCTTGAGCAGGATCAATTTCTGGATTTGGATTAGCCAATGCAAAAACAATTGAGTTAGGAGCCATCTTTTCGATGTCTTCTGCTACCAGCAAATTCGCAGCCGATACTCCAATGAAAACATCAGCACCGACGATGGCATCCTTCAAAGTGCCAGTCTTGCCTGACTTGTTTGTTGCCTGAGCAACCCAGCCCAGTGATGAATTCGGGTCAATGTCATCTCTACCAACGTGGATAATTCCCCTTTGGTCAGCCACTGTTGCGTGACGCAGACCTGCCGCAAACAGAAGCTTCAACACTGCTGTTCCAGCAGCACCTGCCCCACTCATCACCAGTTGAACATCTTCGATCTTTTTCCCAACAACTTTGAGAGCATTGCGCAGTGCGGCTAGGCAAACAATAGCTGTGCCGTGCTGGTCATCGTGGAATACTGGAATATCCAATTCAGCGCGAAGTCTTGCTTCAATCTCAAAGCATCTAGGTGCTGAGATATCTTCCAAGTTGATTCCGGCAAAAACTGGTGCGATTGCCTTGACTGTTCGAACAATCTCATCTGTATCTTGAGTGTCTAGACAAATTGGAAAGGCATCGATGTTTGCAAAGCGCTTGAAGAGGGCAGCTTTACCTTCCATCACTGGAAGAGCTGCCAAAGGCCCGATGTTTCCCAAGCCGAGAACTGCAGAGCCATCTGTAACCACAGCGATTGTGTTTCGCTTAATGGTTAGTCGCCTTGCATCCTTCGGGTCCTTAGCAATCGCTTCACAAATTCGGGCAACACCAGGGGTATAGATAAGCGATAGATCATCTCGGTTACGGATGGGAAGTTTAGATTCGATGGTGAGCTTGCCACCTAGGTGGGCTAGGAATGTGCGGTCAGAAACTTTTCCGACAACCACACCTTCAACTTTTTTCAGACTCTCAACAATTTCTGCTGCATGCTCGGAGTTAGTGCAAGCACAGGTTAGGTCAACTCTGACTCGTTCAGCATCGGAGTGATTCACATCAACAGCGGTGACCGAACCACCAGCTAATTCGATAATCGAAGTGAGCTCACTGACCGCTGTGTTTTTAGCCGGAGCTTCCAGACGGATAGTTATTGAGTATTGAACTGATGGCACCATTGACATATAAGTAGTCTGCCACGAGTAATTGGCAAATAACTAGTTATTTAGCCGAGGCATCGCCCAAGGTAGCAGTGATGTTCAGGGTTTGGTTACCTCTAGTCACCTTCAAAGTCACAGTGGCAAAGGCTGATTTAGACCTGATAGCCGCGGTTAGCTTTGACGAACTATCAATATTTTGATCATCGCAACCAATGACAATGTCTCCCACTTTCAAGCCAGCCTTCTCCGCGGGCCCACCAGGAGTTAGTTGCTGAACCTTGGCACCAATGGTGAATGAGCCAAGCCCAGCAGCGCTCGGGGCATCAGACACTAATGCACCTAGGAGTCCGTGACTTACCTTTCCATCTTTGATTAGTTGGCTTGAGATTCGCTTTGCCACATTAGAAGGAATTGCAAAACCAACACCAATGCTTCCCGCTTGAGATGATGCCGAAGTCGAAGTTGCTGAAGCAATGGCTACGTTGATACCAATCAATTGACCTTTGTCATTGATTAGTGCACCACCAGAGTTACCTGGGTTGATGGCAGCATCGGTTTGAATCACATCTAGGTTAACTGGAGCAGCAGTGCTTCCGGTGTTCCACAGCTGAAGGCTAGACCCGCCATCTTGAGGGACTTCAGATGAAGCAACTTGGATTGTTCTGTGCAGAGCGGAAACTACTCCAGCCGTAACGGTTGCGTCATAGCCAAGTGGGGCACCAATGGCAACTGCCGAGTCACCAACATTGATTTGCGAACTGTCAGTGAATTCGATTGGGGTAAATCCTGAACCAGTCGCTTTTATAACTGCTAGATCATTGGTTGGATCAGTTCCGACTACAACTGCTCGATAAATCTTGTTAGCGCTGGTTTTGACCTGAATGGTCACCTTAGAAGTTGCGCCGTCGATGGTAACAACGTGGGCATTGGTGAGAATGTATCCATCAGTTGAAAGAACTACTCCAGAACCAGTAGCACCTGCACTGCTTGATGAGACTGAAAGAGTAACTACCGAAGGAAGAGCTTTGGCTGAAGCAGCTGTGACCCAGTTCACACTGCCGGGATTGTTGATGACCACCTGCTGTGTCGTTGCTAGGAAAGGAAGTGCTCCACCATAGGCATAGATACCAAAGACAGCACCTAAAACAGGGCCGAGAATTGCGACAAGAATGATTGCAAATCTGCTCGAACCACGTCGAGAAGATTTTTGAACTGTTGAACCAGCGACCGCAGGCAGTTTGATTGGGTCGCCGAGGAACTGAGTGTTGTAATGGCTCTTGTTATCAGACATTTCTCTTATTACTCCCAAATTGATTCGCTCTTGTTGCAAGGGTATGCAATCAACTTCATAAGTTTATGAAACTCTGCTGGGAATTTTCTGAAGGTCAGCAACCCCAAGCAAAGGAGCCGATCTGACAGGGGCCACCAACCAATCTTGGAATTTCCTTAGGTTTTTGGGGCACTTTAGGAATCTCCGAGATAACCAAGCTAACGGGAGATGCACTCATTGAAATGTTTGGTTGCACCCGCCGCCAGCTAGTAATCCCCGTGAATTCATACTCCACTGAGTATGCAACCGCTAGATTCACCTGAACTGATCCGGCAGCCCTGGCCTTCCAGCTAATCTTTGGATTGGGATAAGCATCTTGGCTTGGCAGGAAAAGCCAAGAATAGGTCGCAGGTTTGAAGCGCACCTGCAACGGCAGCCCAAGCAATTTGGATTGACTGACCTTGACCGCCGCGGTTGAACTTATTGGAATCAAATCCCCAATCACGAATGGGCCTTTGCCATTGATCAGAATCCTAGGAACATCAGGTTTGAATGTTTTCAGGACTGACTGAATTCTCGAACTAGGAGGAATGCCAACGTTGACTATCGTTATCGGCTGGCCAGGTGGATAAAGACTCCAACAGCCAACATGTCCAGACTGCAGAAGCTGCAAAGTCAAATCTGGACTTAGGCCATTGGGATAAATCAAACAGCGCGGAGCATTAGTTGAACCACCGCCAATCACGAGAGTTAGCGACCCATTGGTTCCTGAAATCAACTGAGCCTTACTCACGCAGATACTTAGTGCATTGGAATTACTAATCGCTCCAACCGTTGTGTTCGTGGCTAATAGAGCTCCTGGGCAATTACTCCCCATGGCCCAGCCTGCTAAGAATGCAGCTGTCGCAAGAATAGGCATGAAGCGAGATTAGTAAAAGGCATTTGGTTGCCGCGCTAACTCTCCACAGAAACGAAGAAACCCCGACCTAAGTCAGGGTTTCTACTATTTGGTTGCGGGGGCAGGATTTGAACCTACGACCTCCGGGTTATGAGCCCGGCGAGCTACCGAACTGCTCCACCCCGCGGCGAAGTTTCAGTCTAACACGACTCAGACTATTTTCCACTTGCTGCTATTGCAGCATCAATGGCAGCCTTTAGTCGAGCATCAGCTTTACCGAAAGCGGTCCAGTCTCCTGCCTTCATGGCAGCATCCTTATCTATCATCGCCTGTTTAGCTGAGGCTAGAGCGGCAGCCAATTGCTGAGCTTTAGTTTGACCAGGGTCTACCGGAGTCGGAATGGTTCCGCCCGAATTGCCATCGAACAAGGAATTCAAGGCCGCATCAAGATTGTCCTCAAAGGCGATCTTGTCACCGAAAGCAACAAGAACTTTCTTCAGAAGCGGGAAGGAAGTTTCACCAGTTGACTGAATGTATACGGGTTGGACGTAGAGCAATCCACCACCGATTGGAAGCGTCAACAAGTTTCCGTTGAGTACCTTGGTTGAACCTTGTCGCAAAATGTTCAAAAGCTTTGAAACTTCGCTATCCGAGTTGAAATTATTTTGAACCTGGCCAGGACCTGGAACGATTGTCGTTCTAGGAAGAGTCAACAACCGCAATGTTCCGTAACCACTAGAGATTTTTCCAGCGACATTTCCAGCATCGGAGTCTGCAACTAAATACCCAGTCAAGACATTTCGAGATGACTCCCCCGTGGATCTAGGTATGAATGTCGAATAAATAGAGAATGACGGTTTAGTTTGACCAGGTGCCTGCAGAGTCAAGTAGTAAGGAGGCTGCAGCGGGCCAGTGCCAAGTCCTTGGTCAACTGGATCGTTAGGAGTCATCCAAGCATCTTGCTGAGAATAGAAAGCCCCTGCATCAGTTACGTGATATTGACCGAGGATACCTCGCTGCATTTTGAACAAATCAGCTGGATACCGAACGTGACTCAAGAGAGCTCCTGACATCTCAGAAACTGGTCTTACGGTATTAGGGAAAATCTTCATCCAAGTTTTTAGAATCGGGTCCTTAGTATCCCAAGCATAAAGTTTCACTGAACCGTCATAGGCATCAACTGTTGCCTTTACAGAGTTACGAATGTAGTTGATTGAGCCATCCGGAATGTTTGCTGTTGTCGAGCTATCAGCAATAGCTCCACCCAAACTTTCGGCGCGAGAGTATGGGTAGTTTGCTGAAGTTGTATAGCCATCAACTATCCAAACAACTTTGCCATCCACAATTGCTGGATACATATCTGTATCAAGAGTCAGATAAGGCGCAACCGCTGCAACTCGCTCGCGAGGACTGCGGTTGTAAAGAATCTGCGACTTGTCAGTGACTGCATCAGAAAGAAGTATCTGCTCGCTCTGGAATTTCAGGGCATACGCTAAACGCTTGAAGATGCCGTCTAGAGTTGGGCCGCCATTGCCCTTGAAAGTTGTCATGGTCTGCTGATCAGTAGTACCACTACCTCCAGCCGGGTAATCCAGTTCTCTATTTGAAGCACCCTTAGGGGCACCAACAATTGAATACTCTGGGGATTGTTCACCGAAGTAAATTCTTGGCTCGTAGGTTCCAAGCGCTCCACTGGAAGCGATGCCCGCCTGCAAGAACAAAGGCTGGCCATCAACTGAACGCTTATTTCCATAAGCAGCAACTAACCCATAGCCGTGGGTGTAGACAATGGTGTTGTTATACCAAGACTGTGAAGTTCCAAGTCCAGACTGATTCAGTTCACGAACAGCCAGGACTGTGTCCTGAGTCTTGCCCTTGATCGTGTAACGGTCTACGTCTAGGTGATTCACAAAGTTGTAGTACTGGCGATACTGTTCAAGTTGCTTGAAAGAAGCGCTAACTAAGTTAGGGTCAATAATTCTGATTTGCGCTGCTGTCTGTGCATCTTGCTTAAGCGCTCCTGCGGTTGCAGTTGTCTTCGCGTCATAGGCGATGGTCTGAACCTTATCCAGCCCATAGGCAGCCCTAGTGGCCTCGATGTTCCTTTGAATGAATTGTGATTCAAGAGTTCTTTCATTAGGGACTACCTGGAATGTGTGCACGATACCCGGCCAAACACCACCCAAAAGAATGGATGTTACTAACATCAAAGCTGTTCCGAGAATAGCTAAACGCCATCTAGCGATAATTGCCACAACGATAAAGAGCAAGGCGACAACAAAAGCGATTGCTGTCAAAATCTGAGCCGCAGGAATAGCAGCGTTCACATCAGAGTATGTTGCACCTGTGAAGAGTCCACTTGGGCTGGTCATTGTTTCATACTGTCCAAGCCATATGTTTAGACCCAGTAGAACCATGATCAGAGCGGCCAAAATAGCTACCTGAATTCTGGCGACCTTGCTGAACTGTGAACTACGTCCATTGAACTTAATTCCTCCATAAACCAAATGGAAGATAAGAGTTGGGATCAAGGAGAGAATAACCACCCCGAGTAGATATCCAACAAGTTGGAGATAGAAAGGCAAATCAAATAGGTAAAAACCAATGTCTAATTTGAATTGTGGATCCAAGACACCGGTGTAGCTGTGATTGATAAATGAATATACGGTAGCCCAATCTGAGCTCTGAGCCATGGCCAAGAAAATAGCGATAACCACAGGAATAACAAATAGCAACCGGCGACGAAGTTTCTCCAATAGGTTCCGATACTCCCCTAAATCTCTTCCGAAGAAATCGTTGCTTGTTACATAAATCGGTCTGAATCTCCAAGCAACGAAAATGTTTCCCCAAATCACCAAAGCTGCAAAAAGCGCTGCAACAATGAACACATTTACCTGGGCGGTGATCTGCGTGGTAAACACACTGAGGTAACCAAGCTGATCAAACCAGAGCACATCAGTGTAAACACCTGATGAGCTGACCAGAACAATTGCCAGTAAAGCAACGATTGCCAGAGAAATAAGCAAAGGTCTTCTACTTCGGGATCTAATGTTTGTTGCCTGAGTCATTGTTTTCCTTTATTTTGTGCAGGTAGGTAGCTTGGTCGCATCCCCACCAGACGAGATTACCTTTAGAGCAGCAAGAGAATCTTGCAGAGTTGAAACCTTTATAACGCTAATACCTTGGGGAATATGCCCAACCACTTCGTCACAGTTGGAACTTGGCGCAAAGAACCACTTGATGCCTGCTTTTGAGACCGCATACATCTTCTGGACTATTCCACCAATTGGGCCAATGTTGCCATCTGGGTCAACGGTTCCAGTGCCCGCAATATTTTGCCCTCCGTTGAGAGAGCCCGGAGTTAGTTCATCATAGATAGCCAAAGCCAGCATCTGACCGCCGCTAGGGCCCCCAACATCGCCGACACTAATGTCAATCTTGAATGGGAAGGAAGGAACTGCACCGATGTAAACTCCGATTCGCCATTCTCCATCAACAAGGCGTGGAGTCACATTGACGGTCATGGCCTTATCACCGCGAAGAATGTTTAGCACCACTGGAGTTTTACCTTGGGTAGCTTGAACCAGTCGCTTAATCTGTGCGAGATCGACAACTTTCTCGCCCTGAATGTTGATGACCTTATCTCCAGCCTTCAGAATCTTGGCGGCCGGCCCGGTTAGGTCTACAAAGGTTACGGCTTGGTAGCTCTGGTATGGAATGTGAAGAAGGTTTAATGCAGCCGCTTTAGCGTTGGCTTGAGCATCAAGCATCATCACATCTGATTCTTGGTTGAGTTTTGCATCGTTCCAACCAGGTGGGAAGATGTCTGTGACTTTCAATATCTTCTTTGACTCATCTAGTTTGGCAAGGCCGATGTTGAACCAAGAAGCTCCTCGATCAGATGTGCCCTGAATAGTGACGGTCAGCATGCTGTATGAACCGGTAGTTGGGTAAGTTTGGGTGCCTGAAATAGTGATAATCGGTTTACCGTAGATTGTTGAATACAGGTTATAAACCGGCCCCGGCTGTTCTACCAAATATGGGGTTGGAGCAATTGTTATGAATGCGACCCCACCAATAAATGCGATGGCAACTACCCAACTAATGATTCGTTTGAGCGGGCTTTTAGGTTTAGGTAAATCTTCAAAAAGAGACATCTGTACCAGCCTAAGTCAGTAAACAGATAGTTCAAGATTTGAAACTGATAAATCATTGAGAGCCAAACGCTTATGGCGAACATTGGGGCTCTGGGCTTCTCGTTTGACTGCAGACGGCATACTTTATATTCATGACTGACGAAAATGGCAATTCCAACTCTGCCCCCGATCCGGAAGAAATCCGCCGTATCTGGGAGCAGATGATGAGCCAGGGATTTGATCCAGAAGCGCTAGCTCAAGCTGCTGGATTTGACGGAAGCCCCGAATCACTTCAACAACTTTTTGCCAATATTCAAGGTGCGTTTCTCTTACCAACTCCGCCGGAGGATGGTTCTGGAGTGAACTGGCAAGCCGCAGGAACTAAGGCAAAAGAAATCGCTAAGGTTGGCGCACACACTCTCGACGATAAAGAACGAAAGAACCTTACTGATTCAATCGGGATAGCCAATCTTTGGCTTAATGAAGCAACTGGAATATCTGAAATTGTCATCGAACCTAAGGTTCTCAGCCGAATCCTTTGGGTTGATGATGCTCTTCCGTTATTCAGAGCATTAGCAGAACCGGTTGCCGATCGAATGAATAGAAGTTTGGGTGAAGCAATCCAATCTCAACTTCCTGAAGAACTTGCGGAGACCCTCAAAGGTGCATCTCAAATCATGAGATCTGCAGGGGCCATGATGTTTGCGATGCAATTAGGAGAAGCTCTGGGACAGCTTTCGAAAGAAGCAATCACTGGAACAGAAATTGGCCTTCCTATTTACGTTGAACAACGGCCAGCTTTTATTTTGCAGAACTTGGCTGAGTTCGTAAAGGGATTAGATCTTGGCCCAGACAGGGATCAGGTATACATCTACCTCGTTCTGAGGGAACTTGCTCACACCAGATTATTCAAACACTCCAAGTGGCTAAGAGAAAAAGTAGTCGCTCAGATTCGTGAGTATGCCGCTGGAATATCTGTCGACACGGGACGCATGCAGGAAATGTCGGAGGGTTTTGATCCAGAGAACCCTGAAGAAATCAGAATCGCTCTCGAATCAGGTGCCTTCCTATCTGAAACCTCAGCTGAACAACGACTTGCTCTAGAGAGAATCGAAACCAACCTAGCCTTGATCGAAGGTTGGGTGGATGCCGTTACTACCGAGGCTTCTAAGCGCTTACCGAAAGGTGAAGCAATCAGAGAAGCAGTTAGAAGAAGACGAGCAACCGGTGGCCCTGCAGAGCGCACCTTCCAAACATTAGTTGGGCTCAGCCTAAGACCAAAGCGGCTTCGCGAAGCGGCAGTGCTCTGGCAAAAGATTGGTGCAGCGGTTGGAAACGATAAGCGCGATGCACTTTGGGATCACCCAGACTTGTTGCCAACCGATAAAGATATTGATGAGCCGGAAAAGTTCATTGCCAAGCTGAAAGCTGATCTTGGCATCGGTGATGCCATGGACCAAGCATTGAGAGATTTACTAGACGAGTAGCTGTGTAAAAGTTTGGCGAAGAACTTACAAAAGCTGAACAATACATCTCATGCTCCATCGAATAAATAAAGCCCACCCTGCCATTTGGCGTGATCCCAACACCATTCAAATTGGTTTAGGCCCAACAAACATTCAGTTAGAAAATCTAACCCTTAGCCAACATCAAATCATTGATGCAATTTATAGCGGAGTAGTAAGTGGTCAAGAGCTAGCCGTTGATGCAAGTTTGAAAGCCGAGCAAGGCACAACTTCCAATCTAATTAGCCGCCTGAGAACAATGATTGAAAAGACGCCCGCGAAAGAAATTGCCATCTTTGGGCCTTGGCAACAAATCTCATTTGCTGAAATTGCAAGAGCATCCCTTGACTATGAAGTAAACGGCGAAATGGTCCTTGCTGAGCGTTGGCAAAGAAATATTCACATCGATCAATTAGATAAAACCGGTTGGCTAATCGTAAGAGCATTGCTCGCGAGCGGTATCGGAACAATACTTACCCACGATGATGGCAAAGTCCTAAATACAGACCTGGGTGAGCTTGGTTTCCCTAAAGAAAAACTTCAGTTATCTAGATTTGCTTCGGCACAAGCAGAACTAAAAAACTTTGCTCTTCCACAAACTGAGAAACCGAGACTGGCACTCCTTCCCGTCCTGCCCAAAAAAGACAGCAAAGTTTCTTTTGCAGTAATTGTCGGCCACTTGGCTTTAGACCCGACCAGATACGCCAGATGGAATAACCGGGATGTTCCCCACCTAGCCATCATCTTCGAGATGGATTCGGTTGAGATTAGCCCGATAATTCGTCCCGGTAAAAGTGGCTGCCTGAATTGCTATCAACAAACCAAAATCGACGAAGATTTCAGTTGGCCAATTATCGCAAGCCAACTGCTTGATCTACCAAGAATGAGAGATGACAGTGCCTCCCTGCTGGCAAGTACTGGGCTTGCCACAAAACTGATCCTGAGATTTCTTGACTTTGAGGCAGGTTTTCAATTGAGAGATCAGACCGATGACATGGAGTACGGCTATCGAATAAGTCACTTAGATGGTTCAGTGAAAAGAGTCAGGTATCAATTCCACTCTGAGTGTTCGTGTCAGAAACCAGGTTGAGCTAATCCAATGAATCGCGAGGGAGTTCTCACTCGTGCATCTGATGCATCCGCCTTGTGCCAAGTGATATTCAACCCATCTTTAGCTCGGGTGAGCGCAACATAAAACAGACGTTGCTCTTCGGCAATTTGGGCATCGGTTTTGGCATAACTAATTGGTAGGTATCCCTCATTTGCGCCAACTATGAAAACTACTTTGTGCTCTAGACCCTTAGCTGCGTGAATCGTGCTGAGGGTAATGCTTTCCTTGGTTGGTTCGTGCTGAGATCTAGTTCTTTCATCCAATTCAGTTGCAAAGTTTTGCATGGTTGCCCCTGCTGGTAATTCCTCTGCAATCTGAACAAAGGAATTCAGTGCTTCCCAAATCTCCAGTTCAGTTCCGGTAACCTCTGGTGCAATGCTTTGCCAGCCAAGCGACCTAGCTATCGCCGTTACTCCTTCATACATGTCCCGCTGAATTGGGCTTGCTGCTTCTGCTCTAACCAATCGAACAGCCGACATGATCTCTGGTCGGTTGAAATATCTCTGTCCACCACGCACTTGGTATTCAATACCAGCATTGGCTAGCGCATTCTCAATAAATTCAGATTGGCTATTGATTCGATAGAGCACAGCAATTTGCGAGGCTTTCACACCATCTCTGAGGGCTTTGGCAATTCGATCAGTCACCCAAGCGCACTCCTCTTCCTTAGTTTCGAATCCTCTAACTTCAGGCGCAGTTCCGCTTGGCCTAACTGCTTCCAATGGTTCAAGATTCTGATTGCCTCTGACTCGGTTAGCAAGGGCAATGATTTCAGGAGTCGAGCGGTAGTTCTTAGTCAACGTAATAGTTGTTGAATCTGGATACCTGGATTCAAAGTTCTCCAAGAACGAAGCGCTAGCTCCAGTAAAGGAATAAATTGTTTGATTCGGATCTCCAACAACACAAAGATCAGTTCTATCGCCCAACCAGGTATCCAATAACTCTTGCTGCAGGGCAGAGATATCCTGGTATTCATCAACAGTGAAGAAACGATACTGCTGATGGACATGGCTGATTGCTCGAGGTTCTGCCTTCAACATTCCAGTGCAGAGCAGAAGGACATCTTCCCAGTCAATCTGCTTAGCCTTTACCTTTAATTTCTCATAGGCTTCTTGAATTTCAACATTTCTAATTGCAGCAAGACCGCTGATTTGTGGTCGTTCCGAGATTCGGTTCTGATACTCCTCCAGGGATAACATGCTGTATTTGCGCCACTCAATCTCCGCAGCAAGATCTCTGATGGTGTTTGGGTCTAGACGAATCTTCAAAGACTCAGCGGCAGCGCCAATCGCTTTGGACTTTGATTCCAATACACGTGGGGCTTCAATGCCAAAAAACTCACGCCAAAAATACTCGACCTGAGCTAATGCAGCCGCGTGAAATGTCTTAGCTCCAACAGACTGCACTCCCAGTGCTCTTAGTCTCCCGCGAAGTTCCCCGGCAGCTTTATTGGTATAGGTAAGCGCCATCACCTTTTCTTCGGTGTAATCACCTCGAAGAATTCCGTAGGCAATTCGATGAGTGATTGTTCTAGTCTTTCCAGTTCCTGCACCGGCAAGGATTACTGTTGGCCCATGAAGAGAAAGTGCTGCTTCACGTTGTTGCTCATCTAAAGCATCAAGAATATCATCAGCGTCGTATTGCATTAGCGAAGACCTAGTTCAGATGCGGTTTCAATACTTTCACCAAGCCAATGTTCAATTAGTGCTCTAGCAATAGAGATGCGTGTTGGAAGCAAGATCTTTGAAGCTTCAGCCTTTAGCTCAGCTCGACTGAACCAACGTAACTTAGCAATCTCAACACCATCAGGTTTAATTTGTTCGGCTGTGCTACTAGGGTCCACTTTTGCGGTGAAACCTAACATCAGTGAGTAAGGGTATGGCCAAGCCTGTGATCCCAAATACTCTGGTTCACTGACCAGGAGACCACTTTCCTCATGCATCTCTCGAACTACTGCTGCCTCTAAAGATTCAGCTGCCTCGACAAAACCTGCAAGCACAGACCATCGGTTATCTGCCCAGCTGCCCTGAGTTCCTAGCAGGATGCGGTCTTGGTCATCGATGATGCTGACAATAATTGCCGCATCGGTTCTTGGAAATAGTTGCCTATTTTCAGAACTACAAATGCGAGACCAGCCACCCTGAGCCATGATTGTGACAGCTCCGCAGTTCGGGCAGAACTGATGAGTCTCATGCCAGTTGTGAATAGCAAGCGCTTGAGTCACTAAAGCAGCGTCTACTGGATGAAGCCCTGCCCCGGTTCTCCTTAGTTCATGCCAGTTCTCTGGGTCTGATTCAATTGCCGCGGCGGAGTTATCGGATAGCACCGAAAGCACAATTGCGCTTCCTACCGGTAGCTCATCCATAGCAACTGTTGTCCTACCTAGATAGACACGATACTTACCAGCGGTTGATTCTTCAGTAGTTAGTAGTCTCAGCGAACCATTACTGATTAGGGTCTTGCCGCTGTGCAGAACCAAAATTCTGGTTTCTGGTTCTAACCAAAGTTGATCGAAAAGTTCAGCGCTGTCGCGGCTAGCACCATCGCGGTCGATTACCGCTTGAGCTAGAGGCAGATGCAGAGGCTTGGACATGAGACTTTTCTCTTAAGGTTATGAAAGTATGCGTGGCGATACTCAAGCATCAGGCGGTTCTTGTCTAACCTGATTTGCATGGGTAAACCTTCCTTGATTTTAGCGGCGCTAGCAGCCGACGCACTCCCAGGAGTTCGCTTCGTATCCGTTCAAGACCTAGAAAACTATGAGCCCGAGGTTAGAACAATGGTCCTAACCAGCGAAGACGGGCATCAGGTTCTTCTAAAATCTCCTAAGACTGTCTCAGCATCGACCAAAATCGGCACTGAAGTCCGCGCACTACGGGTGCTAAAACCCGTCACTCTCCCATTCCAAATATCAGCACTTCTTGGTGAGAGTTCAGCAAAAGCCGAACGTAAGGCATATTTATTTGACTATGTAGCTGGTAGAGAAGTGAACCTAGATTCACTAAAGCCAGAGGATCCTCTAGTTGCAGCCATCGCATTGGCTATTGCAAAGATCCATTCCATCCCAACTACGTTAGTTTCAGATGCCGGATTACCTGAGTATCAACCAGCTCAAAGCGTTCGCGAAAGAGTTGCTGAATTTGATCGCGCTATGGATACCGGGAAGATTCATCGTGACTTACTCGAACGCTGGCAAGTGGCGCTATTGGATATCAACCTATTCCGCTATCAACCAACAGTGGTGCACGGAAGTCTAAGAAGCCAATACTTACTTACCAATGGCTCAGAAATAACAGGAATCACCGATTGGTCGAACCTGTCAATCAATGACCCTGCGGTTGATTTGAGCACACTCTACGGTCAGGCCTCTCCTGAAGTATCGGCTGCAATCACTTTGGCCTATGAGGGATACCTTCGTGCTGATAAGAATCTGCGCCAACGAGCCAACCTATACTTCGAACTTTCACTAGCCAGTTTCCTACTGGTCTCAACTGAGTCCGGAGACGAAGCGGACATCGCTTCAGCTGAACAGATGCTTGCCAATTTGCTAGCAGACCTTCACCAAGGGCTGTTGCCATCACTTGCCCCGACCGAATTCGGGGTCAGTATTCCTGAGGTGGTGACCCCGATCTCAGCTGCTTCCAGCTTTACTAGCCCAATCACCGTGGTAACCGAGAACATTGAGGTTATTGCCGAACCAACGCCTGAATCACCGAAGCTGGACGAAGAACTGTTCTAAACCGGCTTACTGGATAGCCCGAAGTGGCGTAATCTAGTGGTGAAAGAAAGAAGCATCATGGAAATCCGAATTGGCCTTAGAAACACTCCTCGTGAGATTGCCTTCGAATCAAAGCAGTCCGCTGCCGAGGTCGAGACAATAGTTGCTCAGAGCCTAAGTTCAGATGCCAAAACACTAAAGCTTGTCGATGACAAGGGGCGAGTCTTTATTGTTCCAACCGATGCTTTGGCTTATGTTGAGATCGGTGCTGAAGAAGCCCGAAGAGTTGGATTTATTGCCTAATGGAACTTATCTTCATTCTTATCTACGGTTCAATCCTTGGCTTGATGGCCCCATACCTGCTAACTCGCAATGAGAGCTACGGTGTCTTACTAGCTCCAGCAATAGCGCTGGTTTATGGTTTTGCATCATGGACCATCTGCACCTGGGCAGGTCTTAGCTACAGCGACTATTGGATTTGGACAATCACCATGCTTGGAATGCCAGCTGCCATGATTATCGGAATTCGTTTTATTTCAAGAAGCAGAATCAATCACGAAGCTGCTTAGGCAGTTAGCCCGATAGTTTCCATTCGAGCACTGTGTGCTCCAGTTAGTTCCGAAATCAATGGCTCTAATTTTGCGTAAGCGGCTAGGTTCACAGCGTCTTCTTCTTCGACAGTTAGCACCTTAGTCTTTGGAACATGTGCCAACTTCCTGTTATCAAAAGCTCCTCTAAGTTCAAGTAATACATCGCCCATCAGTCTTCTACCCCAGAGAGCAAGACGAGAGCCTAAAACAGGATCTGCGGAAATTGCTTCCATCAATACTCGCTTAGCAAACTTCTCGAAGGTCTTATCTCTAAGTGCCTTCTCAACTTCTGCCTGCAAATCATCATTTAGTCCTGATGCCAATCTGAAATAGAAATCATCCAGCAATCCTGAGGTGAGATAGATCTTGACGATCACTTCATACCAATCAAGGCCTGTGGTATTGGAGTGAAAGACCGCGATTCTTTCCTTGAACGGATTCATCTGCTCCGCAGGATCTGCTCCTAGTTCAGTTAGCTTCTTAGATAACTGACGATACTTATCAAAACTTCTCGCAGCGGCTTCAGATAACTCTGCCTTGAATGCGGTGTTTGGTGAATACTTCAAAGACGCAGTCAGAATCTCAAAGTTTGCTAAATGAAGATAGGCCAACTGCCCTAGGAACGCTTTAGGTTCAGGTGTGTATGGGGCAAGGTTAATAGCTTTGGTATTGCGAGCGACCTTCTCCTCGGTGCGAGGAGCAACGCTAAGTTGCTTGGCAACTCGACGGAAGCGCTTAAACCATTCGAACACCGAACCATCTTAACCTGCTTATGCGCAGATAGACTTGCCCTAACAAGACAGGCGGCCAAAACTATTGGATTTTAGCGACTTAGGCATCGATGCAGACATCGTTGCAGCCCTAGCAACTAGAGGCATTACCAACCCATTCCCTATTCAAGAGCAAGCGATCCCGCTAGCTCTGACCGGTCAGGACCTTATTGGACAGGCCAAGACTGGAACAGGTAAGACCCTGGGCTTTGGCCTACCCATCCTGCAGCGACTCGGTGCGAACCCAGAACACGGCGCTAAAGCGCTAGTGGTCGTGCCAACCAGAGAACTAGCGATTCAAGTTGCTGAAGATCTGACCTTGGCTGCAAGTAACCGCGGAATTCAAGTTGCGGCGATTTACGGCGGTAAATCATACGAAGGTCAGGTTGCTCAGATTGATGCTGGAGCGCAACTAATTGTTGGAACTCCAGGACGCCTCATTGACCTAAGCAAACAGAAGAAACTGGATCTGTCAAAGATTGAGTGCATGGTTCTCGATGAAGCCGACGAGATGCTTGACCTTGGTTTCTTGCCAGATGTTGAAAGACTCTTTGCTTTTACTCCAGCTGGTCGCCAGACGATGCTGTTCTCAGCAACCATGCCTGGCCAAATTGTTTCGTTGGCTAGAAAGTATCAAACCAAGCCTGTTCACATCAGAGTGAACGATCCAGACGAAGGTCACACTAAAGCTGACATCAAACAGTTCTTCTATCGAGCGCACTCACTTGATAAAGATGAAGTGGTAGCCAGAATTCTTCAAGCTGAAGGTAGAGGTAAGACCGTTATCTTTACTAAGACCAAGAGACAAGCTGCAAAGGTTTCTGAGGAATTAGTTGATCGCGGTTTCAAGGCAACCGCATTGCACGGCGACATGTCCCAAGAAGCCAGAGAGCGTTCAATGGACGCATTCCGTTCGGGTAAGAAAGACATTCTTGTTGCAACAGAAGTTGCTGCCAGAGGTATCGATGTTGATGACGTAACACACGTAATCAACTACACAGTTCCTGAAGATGAAAAGGCATACCTGCACAGAACTGGAAGAACAGGTCGTGCCGGTAGAACGGGTATCGCAGTTACCTTTGTTGACTGGGAAGACCTAATGCGTTGGTCGAACATTGATAAGGCTCTCGAACTTGGTGTTCCAGATCCAGTTGAGACCTATTCATCTTCACCGCACCTATACACAGATCTAGATATCCCTGCTGGAACTAAAGGTCGCATTGCCGCAACTAAGCGACCTGCCGGTTGGAAACCAGGTGACGATGAGAAGCCAAGAGGAATTTCGAGACCTAGCGGAAAACCAAAGCCGCAGGGTCAACGACCAACATCAACAAAACCAGCTGAAAACAAAAAGCCTAGAAACCGCACTCGCACATACAAGCAAGGCGAGTAACTAAAGCTGATGTGAAAGTGTTGGAGCAGTTCCTGTTCCAGCAGCAATAATTCGCTTTAGCATTTCTGGATCAGTTGTTCTAACCGCAAGAGTATTTGCAACCTTCTTGCCCTTAGGTCCGTGGTAATCACTTGACCCAGTAGTAATAAGGTCATGCTTAGCTGCGAAGGCTTCTAGAACTTCTCGCATTTGCTCACTTACTTCGATGTGAGAGGTCTCTAAGCCGAGGAGACCTGCTTGAACCATGAGTTCAAAATGTTCTTCAGGAAAGCGATCTGGTTGATTGTCATCTGAATCAAGCCTAGAAAGTGGATGCGCCATTACCGGGACACCTCCAGCGCTTGTAACAATTCTGATTATTTCCAAAACATCTCTTGCATTGATTGATACGTAGTAAGGAGAGCCTTTGGCAACTGGCCCATTCCAGATTTCTTGCACATCGTTGAATAGACCTAATTTCCAGAGCGCTTCCACTAGATCGGGTCTTCCAAGCGTGGAAAGAGCCTTAGCCCCTTTAACTACTGCCTCATAGGTTAGGCCGGGATAATCAGGTTGCAGATTCTTTACGAACTGCTTCATTCGAGTTTCTCTTAGCTGCTGATTTTCCAGCAAAAGTTCTTTTAGTTCTGGATTGTTAGCGTCAGGAAGATAAGCGAGCAAATGAATGCCGAAGGGATTCCCGTGAAATTTGCCTTGAGTAGTGATTTCTATGCCTGGGATGAAAGATAGGCCATGTTGTTTGGCTAATTCACTTGCTTGAGCCCAACCGTCAGTTCTGTCGTGATCTGTGAGAGCAAAAACGTCTATGCCGGCGTCTGCAATCTTGGGAATCAGATCCTCAAGCTCGTCTAGGCCATCGGAAAAACGGGAATGGATATGCAAGTCAATCTTCATGTGTTCCCCTCTTCTCTTTACTTTCTTAAGTTATCAGCAACCACTGACTCAAAGTGGCAGAATAAAACTATGAGCAAAGATGCCGCTAAGAAACTAGCTGAACGAGGTTCAGCACGATCACACCGTCCAACTGGAACTAAGTTCGTCAAATACATTGGTTCTAACTGGAGCGCTGATTCAAAATCACTCCCTAAGCAATCTAAGGTTGCGCCTTTCGCAGCGCTCCGCAGAGATGCAGTTGCCCAAGCATTTCAGGGAAAGATCATTGTTATCGATGCTGGCCCAGAGGTTGCTAGATCTAACGACACTTACTACCGCTACCGTCCACACTCAGCTTTTGCTCACCTAACTGGTTGGGGTGCAGAAACTGTGCCTGATTCAGTTTTGGTTATTGATGCTAGAGGAAAGAAGCAGAAGTCTGTTCTTTACTTCAGAGAAACTGCTGGTAAGAACACCGATGAGTTTTTTGCAAACAGTCAAATTGGTGAGTTCTGGGTTGGTTCAAGACCAAACCTGAAGCAGGTCGCAGCTCTTCTTGGTATTCAGACTAAGTCGCTGAAGAAACTTGAAAGTGATTTGGCTGAGCACAAGAAAAAGCATGTCTTGACTCTTGCTAAGAGCACCAAGCTTGTTGAATTTGTCAGTGAACTTAGATTGATCAAAGACAGCTACGAAATTGCAGAGATGAAGAAATCTGTTGCAGCCAGCATCAAGGGCTTTGAAGCAGTTGTGAAAAACCTAAACACTGCAACTAAGCACCCTCGCGGTGAGCGCATCGTCGAAAGCGCATTCTTTGCTGAAGCACGTGCCGAAGGCAATGACCTAGGCTACGAAACTATTGCGGCCGCTGGTGAGCACGCCTGCACCTTGCACTGGATCATCAATAACGGTCCAGTCAAACCAGGCGAGCTACTCCTTCTCGATGCAGGTGTTGAAGTCGACTCCCTATACACAGCAGATGTGACTAGGACTCTTCCAATCAACGGTAAGTTCTCCAAGATTCAGAAAGAGATTTACCTTGCAGTGCTCGAAGCAGCTGATGCAGTATTTGCTATGGCAAAGCCTGGTGTTACATATTCAGAGATGCACAAAACTGCGATGAAGGTAATTGCACAGAAGACTGCCGAATGGGGCTTCTACAAAGGTGGTTACGAAGAATCTCTAAAGCCTGAAAACCAGTGGCACCGTCGTTGGATGATTCACGGCACCGGTCACCACCTAGGTCTAGATGTTCATGACTGTGCTCAGGCTAGACGAGAGATGTATCACGATCATGTGCTTGAAGAAGGAATGATTTTCACTATCGAACCTGGTCTTTATTTCCACAAAGATGACCTAATGGTGCCAAAGGAATTCCGTGGCATTGGTGTTCGAATTGAAGACGACGTTCTGGTTACCAAAACCGGTGTTCAGAACTTAACTGAGAAACTTCCTAGAAAGCCTGAAGAGATCGAAGCTTGGATGGCAAAACTAAAAGCCTAGGCTTCTAGTTCTCCTCCCCTAATAAAAGCTTGATTTGCTTCACTGGTCAGTTCAGTTGGCACAAGCACCGTGTAGCTCTTTGCCACCACAGCAGATGCGCTAGAAAAACTTCGCTTTGCCTTGTTCATGCTGAATCGAATTACCTGCCACAGCATTCCAACTCCAGCACCGACTAAAAGTGCCGAGCCCAGAGAAAACACTGGTGATGACTGACTGGCCGAGGTCTGTCCTGATGAACCAAAGACTAGGTAAATGAATAGCCCTAACCAAGATCCATTCATCGCCCCACTGATGGCTACCTTGCCATAGTTGATTTTGGACCTGACTCGTTCAACAGTGCTCAAGCCTGTTCCTACGATTGCTATCGAGGTAGCGGGGAAATTACCCCTAAGAATTCGCTCAACATAGCTAACTGCCTCAGGGTATGTCTTGAAATCAGCGACCGCAGCCCCGTTGGGCATTCCCCCGCCAACACCATTTGGGTGCTGAGAATTATTTATTTTTGCCATCTGCCTAGTCTGCCAGAGTCAACGAGCCTCGTCTAAGGTTAAGGGGTGAGTGCAAATAGAGTTTTTGTTGCCCGTTTAGCGGGCTGTGGCGTCTTTGACCCGCTCGGCGATCGAGTTGGAAAAGTCATCGACGTTCTAGTGGCATACCGTAATTCGGGAGCCCCAAGAACTACTGGAATGCTTATTGAAATTACCGGTCGCAGAAGAGTCTTCGTTCCAATTGCTCGAGTCACCTCGATTGCGCCAGGACAGGTAATCACCAACGGCCTCATTGATTTGCGCCGCTTCACCCAACGTGGACAAGAGGTGAGAATCATTGCTGAGATGCTTGGCCGTAAGGTCAGCCTAAAAGATGGTTCAGGACAGGCAACCATCGAGGATTTAGCTATCGAACAAAACAAGCAGAAGGATTGGGAAGTCTCTGACCTGTTCATCAGGCGTCCTAAGACCTCTGCAACACCGTTTGGTAGAGGGGCAACTCTATTCGTTGAATGGAACGATGTCACTGAACAGCAGTCAGAAGAGTCCCAGAGCGCAGAACAGCTAATCGCAACATACTCGGACATGCTTCCAGCCGACCTTGCTAGCGCTCTGATGGATCTACCCGAAGATCGAATGATTGAGGTATCTCAAGAACTAGATGACGAACGTCTTGCCGATGTCCTTGAAGAGCTTCCTGAAGAAGAACAGATTGAAATTGTTCAGGACCTAGATGATGAGCGTGCTGCCGAAGTTCTAGATTTGATGCAGCCGGATGATGCTGCCGACTTGATGCAAAACCTTCCAGAAGATCGTGCTGAGGCAATTCTTGATTTGATGGATGAAGAAGAAGCTGATGACATTCGTCGTTTGATGTCCTTCGGTGAATTCACCGCTGGTGGTCTGATGACTACAGAGCCTGTTATCTGTTCTGCTGATGCAACTGTTGCTGAAGCCATGGCTCTAGTTCGTCGTAAGGAAGTTGCGCCAGCACTTGCTGCTTCAGTTTTTGTTACCTTGCCACCGCATGAAACAACCACTGGTCGCTACCTAGGTATGGTTCACTTCCAGAAGTTACTGCGCTATCCGCCTCATGAGCGACTAGGTGCACTTCTTGATACCGATGTTGAGCCAGTTGGTGCTGATACTCACATCTCGAAGATTCACCGAACCCTAGCAAACTACAACCTGGTTGCACTTCCGGTTGTCGATAAAGAAAACAGACTAATTGGCGTTGTCACAGTTGATGACGTACTAGATCACCTACTGCCAGATGACTGGCGAACCGAAGATGAGAGCGAGGTAAGCCATGGCTAAGTCATTAGACCGCCTCGACACTCCGCTACTCGGTAAGCGTAAGACGCTAGTTCCTCGCATTGACCGCGAAAGATTTGGTCGTGCCTCGGAAACATTTGCTAGAGCGCTTGGTACGGGCAGCTTCCTAATTGGCCTAACAGTGTTCTGTGCACTGTGGTTGATTTGGAACAGCTTGGCACCGGACTCAGTCATCTTTGATCCGAAGGCAACCAACTTCACCCTGCTTACTCTCCTACTCTCGCTTCAAGCTTCCTACGCTGCTCCGCTGATTCTGCTTGCGCAAAACCGTCAGGATGACCGAGACAGAGTAAAGACTGAGCAGGATAGACAGCGTGCAGAACGTAACCTAGCTGACACCGAATACTTAGCGAGAGAAGTTGTTGCTCTGAGACTTGCCATGCAGGAAGTCGCGACCAAAGAGTTTGTCAAAGATGAACTTCGCGAAATGCTTGAAGAGCTACTAACCGAACTTAAGGCTGAAGAAAAGCCTGGCCCAAAAACTGAATGAGTGGGCTCAGCTCTAAAGTCGACCAAGTTCTAAGCCAAGTAATTGATCCAGAACTTAGAAGGCCAATTACCGAACTTGGCATGGTTGGTGAAGTTCTTGAAACTGATTCAGGTATCTCTGTTGCTATCAAACTAACTGTTAGCCACTGCCCTGCTGCCGACCAAATTGAAGCCAATGTTGCAGCTGCACTCAGCGCTGAGTTTGGTGAACGGTTCAACATTGTCATGCAGGTTATGACTGCCGAGGAACTAGCAACCCTCAAAGCTGCCTTGCGGGGATCTCAAGAGCCAAGGACTAACCCATTCACCACAGGAACTGCTACCCGAGTATTTCTTTTTGGTTCGGGTAAAGGTGGTGTTGGTAAAAGTACTATCACAGCCAATGTTGCGGTTGAACTTGCTAGCCAGGGCTACGAAGTTGGCCTTATCGATGCAGACATATTTGGTTTTAGTATCCCTGGTCAACTTGGCTTGACTGCTAAACCAACTCGCTTGGATGACATGATTCTTCCGCCAGTAATTCATGGCGTGAAGGTAATTTCAATTGGCATGTTCTTACCGGGCAATGAGCCAGTTGCCTGGCGTGGACCCATGCTGCATAAAGCAATTGAACAGTTCCTTACCGATGTTTATTGGGGTCAGCTAGATTTTCTCCTAATTGATATGCCCCCTGGCACAGGAGATATTGCGATTTCAGTGGGCCAATTGTTGCCAACCGCTAAATCGATTGTGATCACCACTCCCCAGCAGTCAGCAGCCATCGTCGCTGAGCGATCTGGATCGGCGGGGCTCAAAACCGGTCAAGAGATATTCGGGGTAATTGAGAATTCCAGCTACCTAGTCCTGCCGAATGGCGAGAAACTTGAAATCTATGGCTCGGGCGGTGGAGCTGTGGTTGCTGGCTCGCTTTCGCAGTTGACTGGTAAAGCGGTTCCACTTATTTCCCAAATCCCAATAAGCCCAAGCCTTAGCTCCGCTAGTGATGCAGGTAGTCCCCTAGTACTCTCGAACTCTACTGATCCCGCCTCACTAGCAATAAAGGGCATAGCTCAGTCCCTGGCTGCAGACAAACTACCGATGGCTTCAAGGACCCTGAACGTCAAACTTAGTTAGTCATCCGCCTAAACTTGAGGCTATGAGCGATACCTCGATAGCAACTCTGATTAAACATTTAGGTGCAACTGAATCGACATTTTCAGTTATCAACCCAAAGACAGCTAAGCCAATTTATGACTTACCGCAACAATCTGCCGAGCAGGTTGCCGATGCGGTTAGGGCAGCAAGGCTTGCTCAAGTGGCATGGGGTAACACTCCCGACAAGGAACGTGCAGCATTTCTTTATGCGTTGCATGATCTGATTCTTGAAGAGCAAGACAAATTGATGGATATTGTTCAACTCGAAACTGGTAAAGCTAGAGCTCATGCTTTCGAAGAAGTTGCTGGAGGCTTAGGTGCCGCCAGATACTATGCCAAGGTTGGACCCAAAGCTCTGAAGTCTAAGAAAACTGTTGCCGGTGTTCCAGTTCTTACTAAGACCTGGGTAAACCATGTTCCGGTTGGAGTAGTTGGTGTAATAACACCATGGAACTATCCGCTAGCACTTTGCTTGTTGGATGTTATTCCTGCACTCATGGCTGGTAATGCTGTTGTTCAAAAATCTGATAACCAAACAACTCTTACTGCTCTTTTCTCAAGACATCTAGCAATTAGAGCAGGTTTGGACCCAGCGCTCTGGACTGTTGTTGCTGGAGATGGTGCGGTGGTCGGTAATGCACTAACTGATAACGCCGATTACATCGCCTTTACTGGGAGTTCTAAAACTGGAGCGCAGGTGGGTGCAAGAGCTGCCGCAAGACTGATTCCATTCAGTTTGGAATTAGGTGGAAAGAACCCAATGATCATTCTGGAATCGGCCAAGTTGGATATGGCGGCTGAAACACTTATCGGTGGAGCCTTCGGTAGTGCTGGCCAACTCTGCGTCTCAATTGAGCGAGCCTATGTTCCTAACCATCTAAAAGATGAATTCCTCAGCATCCTTAAGGAGAAAGTCGAAAGCCTAAAGCTAGGAAGCAGTAATGACTTCTCAATGGATATCGGAACACTAACTGGAGCGAACCAGTTAGCGAGAGTCCAAGGCTTTGTCTCGGATGCAACTGATAAGGGTGCCACAGTGGTTACCGGTGGTCATGCTCTGACCGATATTGGTCCTTACTACTACGCACCGACCATTGTCACTGGAGTAACCAGCAACATGAATATGTTTGATGGTGAAGTATTTGGTCCAGTGGTTGCCGTTTATGGTTATGACAATGTCAAAGAGGCCATCACTCTAGCCAATGCAACTACAGAGGGTCTAAATGCTTCTGTGGTGGGTAATAAGCGCGAAGCTACCCGTGTTGCCACGCAGATCATGGCTGGCACTGTAAACGTAAATGAAGGATTTAGGGCAACATTCGCAAGCCTTGATTCACCAATGGGTGGAATGAAGCAATCGGGTCATGGCAGAAGAAATGGTGTTGAAGGTCTCCTCAAATACACGGAGGCTCAAACGATTGGTATTCAAAAAGGTTTATTGAACTTCCCTTGGAAGGGTTACCAATATAACCGCATGGCACCGCTTCTGAATCTGTTATCTAAGGTGCTTCGCAGACTCTAGGTTGATTCAGAATCAAACGGTGGCTTTTCGCCTTCGGTGAAGTTGGTTTGATTTCTAACCTTCACCTGGTTTAGATCCGAGTGCTTGACTGCAGGCTCATCGTCTTCCAGCAATGCTTCACGAATGATTCTTCTTGGGTCGTATTGGCGTGGGTCTAATTTCTTCCAATCAAGATCTTCAAAACCTTCGCCTAACTCATCTTTCATTTGCTCTTGAGCTGAGTTAGCCAGTTTTCTCATCTTCTTGATGAAATTCGCCAAGCTCCTGGCATACTGCGGTAGGCGCTCTGGCCCCAAAATGAATACGGCGAGCACCAGCAAGATAACAATCTTTTCGCTGCTTAGTCCAAACACTCTTCTAGGTTACCTGCTCCGCAACCCTTCCGCAGATATGCTCTAAATACATCATGGTCGACAAGATATCTAGCTGGAAATACACCGAAGACTTCCCCCAGGAGGCTGAGGTAATAAAGCGCGCTCGAGCCAGGGCAGATGAACTGGGAGTTGAGGCAATTACCCCATCTGTTGGTGTTCAACTGAGTATCTTGGCTAGAGCTCTATCGGCGAAAGCCATTGTTGAAGTTGGTACCGGGGCTGGAATATCGGGTCTCTGGTTGCTATCAGCTAGTGAAAACTCAGTGCTTGCAACAATCGATACCGAGTCCGAGCACCAGAACATCGCGAAGCTCGCATTCGAACAAGCAGGCATTGCAAATTCCAGACTGCGACTTATCAATGGCCGTTCCGTGGAGGTTCTTACCAATCTTGCCGATAATGCCTACGATCTCGTTTTTCTAGATGGAGACCGCGAGACAATCGAGGAACAAATAGAGCAAAGTCATCGCTTACTTCGCACTGGAGGAATTCTTACAATTGCTCACGCCCTTTGGCGAGATAGAGTCCCCGATAACCAACTGGGTGATGACAACACGGTCATTTACCGAAACTTACTAGCCAAGCTTTCAAAATCAGAGCGCTTTATTTGCACCGTCTTACCTATCGGTGATGGTCTGATAATCGCAAGCAAGATTTAAACACAAAAGCCACCCGAAATTCGAGTGGCTTCAATGTTTTGGTGCATTAGCGCTTTTTGATACCAGCTAGGACTTTCTTTAGCAGTTCAACTTCTTCATCATTGACTGAAATTGCTAGACGTCCGCCGCCTTCGGCTGGAATCTTCAAAACTATTAGACCCCGAGCTTCACGCTCGGCTTCCATTGGACCGTCTCCGGTACGAGGCTTCATGGCTGCCATTGTTACTCCCTTGTTGCTTGGCTTTTTGCGCAGAACTTCTATTAAACCACGCTGAACCGACACTGAACCACGGGTAGGGAAAACCCAGGTATCCATTTGATTACTTTTAGGCCGTTAGCCAGCTTCTGAGGGCTTTCTCACAGGAATAGATCTGGTCGATTTCAACCGCTTCATCGTCCGCGTGGGCCTTATTTGGGTCCCCTGGGCCAAAGTTCACTGCAGGGATGCCGAGAGCGCTAAAGCGAGCCACATCGGTCCAGCCATACTTAGGAAAAGGCTCGGTGCCAGTGGCTGCAACAAAAGCCGCCGCCTCTGGAAGATCCAGACCAGGTCTTGCCCCATCAGCGTAATCAGTGACAGTCAAGTCATAACCGTCAAATACCTCACGAAGGTAACGCTCTGCTTCGCTATGACTCTTACTAGGTGCGTATCTGTAGTTCACAGTGATAACAGCAAGATCAGGGATTACGTTGGCAGCAATACCTGCACTCATGACAACTGCGTTCAGGCTCTCTCGATAGACCAAGCCATCAACTTCCACTTCAAGTGGAACGAAGCTCGCCAGAATGCTCAGTGGCCCAGCTGCCTTGTGGAGGGCATTCTCCCCCATCCAAGCTCTTGCACTGTGTGCTTTGACCCCAGAGAGTTTTAGTTCAACTCGCATTGTTCCATTACAGCCACCCTCAACTCGAGCATTACTTGGTTCACACAGAACTGCAAAAGATCCTTCAAGAAGTTGAGGGCTGTTACGAGAGATTCGGCCCAAACCATTTAAAGAAGAATCCACTTCCTCGTGGTCATAGAAGACCCAAGTGATATCAACATTAGGCTCGGTAAGTTCAGCAGCGAGTTTCAGTTGCACGGCAACTCCTGCTTTCATGTCCACTGTCCCTCTCCCGAACAGGACATGAGACCTTTCAAGGCTGACTAACTTGGTTGGTAGATTATCGGCAACCGGAACTGTGTCGATGTGTCCTGCTATAACTACACGCTTTGGCCTACCTAAATTGGTTCTGGCAATGATGGCATCACCATCACGAATCACCTCTAGGTGGGTATAGGTCTTGAGCGCCGATTCAATGGAATCAGCGATTTCTTTCTCATTGCCAGATACGGACTCAATGTCACATAAGACTCTGGTTAGCTCAACTACATCGGATTTTAGGTCAAGATTTACTGGCACTAACCCAGCCTACAAGTAACCTTGTTGATGATGAATAATTCTGCAAACAATCAAGCATGGGGTATGGGGCTAGCCACCATTGCCGGTGATGGCACTATCTTGGACACCTGGTACCCGAAGCCTGCTCTAGGTCCTTCTCCTAATACCGATGCCATCTATCTCATGGATAAAGACTTCGATGCGCTGATTGGCAAAGACCCCAGAAGAAATGTTGAAACCAAAGCTGTCCGAACAGAGATCGAACTCTCTGCACCAGTTTCCTCAACTCCAGATGCCTACCTCAGACTCCACTTACTTTCGCACTTGCTCGTCCAGCCCAACACCATCAACCTAGAAAACCTCATGGCCCACCTACCCATCGTTGCTTTCTCATCCATTGGTGCACTTGCCGTTTCAGATTACGAAAAGTTATTGCCAACGCTTATTCGTCAAGGGGTATCAGTTCACTCCATCGATAAGTTCCCGAGACTGGTTGACTATGTCGTTCCAAAGGGTGTTCGCATCGCTGATGCCAACCGAGTAAGGCTTGGCGCATACCTCTCCCCAGGAACAACAATCATGCATGAGGGCTTTGTCAACTTCAATGCTGGAACATTGGGCATTGCAATGGTTGAGGGAAGAATTGCTCAGGGCGTAGTAGTCGGCAATGGATCAGATATCGGTGGTGGCGCATCAATCATGGGCACGCTCTCCGGTGGTGGCAGAGAACGAGTAAAGATTGGCGAGCGAGCACTTCTGGGAGCTAACTCCGGAATAGGTATTTCCCTAGGTGATGACTCTGTTGTCGAAGCAGGGCTATACGTAACGGCAGGAACTAAAGTAACCATCGTTGATGGTCAAGAAGAAAGAACTGCAAAAGCTGTTGAGCTAAGTGGGCAGCCGAATTTGTTGTTTAGAAGAAACTCTGTAAACGGTCGAGTCGAAGTGTTACCAAGAACCGGTGTTGGAATTACTTTGAATGCAGCGCTTCATACTGGTAAGTAATTAGAAAGTTTCTTTTCTAATTCTTCCGGGTTAGTGCAACCTAGTTCTAACCGGTCAAACTTTGAATTCCTTAGTTCAACACTTAGAACCTTTTGCCCCTTGGTCCAATTGCAAAAGATTCTTTTGCCCTTCTTTCTGAAGTGACCTAATACTGCGATCCCAGGCAGCCCGGTTCCACCAACTCGAAGTCCTAGCGAAGTTAGGTCTAACTTCTCAGAGGATCTGATGGAGACAATGTTCTCTACTGAAAAACTGAGATTTCCAGAAAATGCTCCAATGTGCTCCCAGAAACTGAGCACCACTTTAAGTTGATTACCTTGAATAAAGATCTCAGCCACGAATTGAATCCCAACCATTTTGCTGTAATTCGAGTCCGTCTAGAGTCACCAGCTTGTCGCTTTGTTCGACTACCTTGCCAATAATTTTGAACTCTCGAGGCAGCTGAACACTTGCGGGGAATGTGGCAAGCAGGGAATGATCTTCTCCCCCATACCTAACCCAATCAGCTGCGCTAACACCTAATCGCATGGCAGCCTGCTCAACGCCGGCTTCAAAACCTTGGAGATCTTTACTGTTTATCTCGATTGAAACCCCAGACGCTCTTGCAATTCGATGAGCATCTCTGGCTAACCCATCTGAGATATCTAGCATTGCGGTTGCTCCCGCAATTGCTGCACTGACTCCTGAGGCAACCGGTGGCTGTGGTCGTTTTTGAATCGCAACAAGATCATCGTAGGCACTTTTTGCATCAGTATCTGATTGCAGTAATGAAAGCCCTGCTGCTGCTCTTCCTAAAGTTCCTGCAACGGCAAGCACATCACCAACGTTGGCTCCTGATCTAAGTACTGGCTCTCTACCCTCTAAATCTCCGTGTGCTGTGACCGAAACAAAAACCTGCTCAGCACTGGCGATATCCCCACCGACAACTTCGGCACCCGGTGCCAATTCTTTGATGGCTGCGTTTAACCCATCAGCAAAGTCTTCTAGCCAAGAGATTTGGGTTGTTCCAGGCAGTGCTATCGCAACTACCAAGGCTGTTGGTTTTGCTCCCATTGCAGCCACATCGGCGACATTGCTGGCAATTGCCTTGAAGCCAAGATCGAAGCCAGTGGACCAATCCAACCTGAAATCATGACCTTCAATCATGGTGTCTGTGGTCACAACGTATCTGCCATCCGAAGCTCTCACAACAGCGGCATCGTCACCAGGACCAACAAGGGTGTATTCACCTTGAATTAGACGGCCAATGGTTCGTTTTAGGGATTCTGATTCCCCTAGATTGGCTAAAGTGCTCTCTTGACTCACATCTCAAAGGTAGCCTGTTTATGATGAAGTTTCTAATTAGGTCAGCAATTCTTTTGCTCTGCCTCCAGCCTCTTATGGGTTGTGCGGCGACCGTTGTGCTTAGCCCAGCAGATGATGCTAATAACCCTGCCTGTGCCAAAGTGATAGTTCGACTACCGCAGGACACCGACGGATTGCCTAAACGCTCTACCAATTCTCAGAGCACCGCTGCCTTTGGAACACCGGTTGCTGTGACTCTCCGCTGTGGGTTGAAACCAGTAATGGTAAGTGCCTTACCTTGTCTAAGCGCAGGTGGAGTTGACTGGCTTGTGGATGAATCAAATAAACCAAAATACACATTCATAAGTTTTGGAAGAACTCCAGCAACTGAAATCACAGTGGATTCAACTAAGGCTTCTGGTGCAACGGTGCTGGAAGATCTAGGTCAGGCAGTGCAGTTCACGCCGGTGAGTAAAAAGTGCTTGGGCTAGTTGCGCTCGAAAGCTAACTGAATAAGTTCGTCAATCAAATCTGGGTAGCTTAGCCCCGATGCCTGCCAACACTTTGGATACATCGAAATCGGAGTGAAGCCTGGCATCAGGTTCAATTCATTGACGAAGAAACCATCTTTAGTCAGGAAGAAATCTGCTCTCGCTAACCCAAAACAACCGAGGGCATTGAATGCCCGTCTAGCAAGAGTTTGCATCTGAGCTAACTCTTCAGTTGATAGCTCCGCAGGACAAATCAATTCGGCCGCAGCACCATCACGATACTTTGCTTCAAAGTCATAGAACTCACGGGTCTTCACCACAATCTCGCCAGCAACAGAAACTCTAGGAGCTCCACCACCTCTATTGGATAGCACCGCACATTCAACCTCGCGGCCAACCAAACCTTTTTCAACCGTGACTTTGCTGTCTTCATTGAACGCAACCTCGAGCGCTTTCGCAAAGTCAGTCATGTCCTTTACTTTAGAAACACCAACTGATGAACCAGCCCTGGCTGGTTTTACGAATAATGGCAGTGAACCAAGGTTTCTAACGTTCTCTAAAACTGTCTCTGGATCTGAAAGCCAATGTTCTTGGTGAATCACAACATGAGGGGTGACTGGTAATCCTGCGGCTATAAATAGAGCTTTCGAGAATTCCTTGTCTATACCGGCAGCAGATGCAAAGACTCCGTTGCCAACGTATGGAAGTCCTAGCAGTTCAAGGAACCCCTGCATTGTTCCGTCTTCACCATTAGGTCCATGCAACACTGGAAAAACAACATCAATCTCGCCCAGTGAATGAACACTGCCATCAGCTTTAGAGAATTGAAGTTCTTTACTTCCAGCCGAAGGCCAGATAATTGTTTCTCCACTGAACTGAACAACAGGTAATTCACCTTTAGTTAGAGCCCAGTGATTGACATCATCAATTGCTGGAACAAACTGCCCAGCTTTTGTTATTCCAACAGGGACAACTTCATACTTAGTCCTATCAATCGCTGAAAGAACACCGCTGGCGGTAGCGCAAGAGATGGAGTGCTCGCTTGAGGCACCACCAAATAACAGCACTACGCGTTGCATTACTCTGCCTCTGGGATATCGTTGCCGCGGGTAAGGCCAGGACCGATGTCCTTAGGGCTCATCTTGCCTTCGATAACAAGGTGAACCTGTTCAACAATCGGCATCTCAACACCTTTTTGAGCAGCCAATTTCAGAATTGGGGCAACTGAAGTCAGTCCTTCAGCGGTCTGCGATAAGCGCTTTAGAACTTCGCGCTTGGAATATCCCTTGCCTAGCATTTCTCCAGCTTTGTGGTTTCTAGATAGCGGAGACTCTGATGTTGCAATTAGATCGCCAAGGCCAGCAAGGCCAACCATGGTCTTCTTCTTAGCTCCGAAGGCCTGAGCAAAGCGAGAAATCTCTGCAAGACCTCTGGTCATGATTGAAGCCTTAGTGTTCTGGCCATAGCCAACACCATTGACGATACCGATGGCAACAGCAATAAGGTTCTTTAGAATTCCACCGAACTCAGTGCCAATCACATCTTTATTGGTGAAGGTAGTGAAGTAGTGATTGGTAGCTGCCGCTGCCACTGCCTGAGCGTTCTCTGCAGATGTGCAAGCTGCAACACAGGCAGCCGGTTGTTCTGATGCGATTTCTAAGGACAGGTTTGGGCCAGAGACAACACAAATCTGATCTTGCGAGAGATTTAGAACCTCGGCGATAACCTCACTCATTCGAAGTCCTGAGCTTTGCTCAACACCTTTCATTAGTGAAACAACAATCGCATCTGATTCGATTAGGTTTCCCCACTCCTGAAGATTCTCTCTCAGGGTTTGTGAAGGAACAGCGATGTATACCTGATTGGCACCTTTTAGTACTTGAGCGATATCACTCGATGCGATTAGTTTTTCTGGAAGGTTAATCCCAGGCATGTAATCGCCATTGCGGTGAGAGGAGTTAATCTCTTCAGTAAGTTCTTCTCTTCTTGACCAAAGCAATACATCGTTGCCGGCATCAACTAATACCTTGGCAAAGGTGGTTCCCCAAGAACCTGCACCGATTACAGCTATCTGAGTCATTTGCTCTTCCTCACGATGATCTTCTTGCCTTTTACTTTTGCGGTAGCAGGTAATGGCTCTAAACCTGCTGCAGCTCGTCTATCGTTCTCTGCTTTTAGAATAAGGAATTTCTTGAAGTTTCCATGTTCGGGTAACCCGTGTTCGCTAGGCACAAATCTCTTTGCCGGAGCTTTCTCGCCACGAAGACCTTCAACGAGTTTGGTAATTTCAACCATCAACTCATCGCTGATGGCAACCATCTCCTCAACACCCATTTTTTTGCCATCATATTTACTCAAGTCCAAAGGCTTTCCGATAACCATGTTCACGGTGTGCCAAGGCTTAGGGAAGATCTTTGAAGAGTATGTATCCATAACTACCTCGGTTCCCCACTGCCCCATCGGGACAATTGGGACACCAGTTTCTAAGGCAAGACGAATTGCTCCGGTCCTTGCTCGCATTGGCCACTGGTTAGGTTCACGAGTAAGAGAGCCCTCAGGAAAAATGCCAATTACGTGACCGGCGCGAAGAACCTTATAAGCCGATTCCATTGGGTCGGAGTTTCCTCGACCACTTCTAAATACCGGAATCTGACCACAGGCAAGCAGCACTGGGCCAACAATGGGAGTCTTGAATAACCCTTCCTTAGCTAGGAAGTGTGGTGCTCTACCAATCTTGAAGAACATCATGAAAGCAACAGCTAATGCATCAACCGTGGTGACATGGTTTGCTGCTAAGACATATCCAGTGTTCTTAGGAAGGTTCTCTTTACCTGTTACTTTGACTCGGTATAGCAATCTAACCCAAGGCCATAGCAACCAAGCCAAGGTTCTGATTTGCCAAGTGATTTCAACACCAGGGCGAAGCTCTGGCATCTTGATTTGTTCAGAAGACTTTTTAGCCATTGCTATTCCGAATAACTAAAGTCAGCGCCAAGAGCTTTCAGCTTGTCGAGGAAGTGTTCATAACCGCGTGAAATTAGCTGAACGTTGGTGACATTCGAAGTTCCTTCGGCAGCAAGGGCCGCCACCATGTGGCTAAAGCCACCGCGTAGATCTGGGACACGAATATCTGCTCCGTGCAGCTTGGTAGGACCTGAGATAACCGCAGAGTGGTAGAAGTTACGCTGACCAAAACGGCATGGATTACCGCCTAGACATTCACGATAGATCTGGATCTGAGCACCCATCTGCACTAGTGCTTCTGTGAAACCAAATCTGTTTTCATAAACAGTCTCGTGAACGATAGATAGACCAGTTGCCTGGGTAAGCGCTACCACCAGTGGCTGCTGCCAGTCAGTCATAAAGCCTGGGTGAACATCGGTTTCAATAACTACCGGTTGCAATTGACCACCAGGGTGCTTGAAGCGAATTCCTTCGTCCTCAATTTCAAATGCACCACCAATTTTTCTAAACACGTTTAGGAAGGTGGTCATCTCCTGCTGTCTTGCTCCGCCAACAAAGATATCTCCGCCGGTAGCAAGAGCTGCCGCGGCCCAAGAGGCTGCTTCGTTTCTGTCAAATAGTGCGCGGTGAGAATAACCATTTAGTGTTGCTACGCCTTCGATGCGAATGACGCGGTCAGTATCGACAGAGATGATTGCACCCATCTTCTGCAAGATTGCAATCAGATCCATAATCTCTGGTTCAACTGCAGCACCAGATAATTCAGTTAGCCCCTGTGCTCTGGTAGCAGTTAGCAATACCTGCTCAGTTGCACCAACAGAAGGATAAGGAAGTTCAATCTTTGCGCCGTGTAATCCATCAGGTGCGCTCATCCTGGTGCCATTAGGGAGCTTTTCAATTACTGCACCAAAGTTACGCAAAACATCTAGGTGGAAGTCAACTGGGCGATCGCCAATGTGGCAACCACCTAGATCTGGAATGAATGCTTCACCCAGTTGGTGAAGGAGTGGACCACAGAACAGGATTGGAATTCGAGAAGAACCAGCGTGCGCATCGATGTCCACCATGCGAGCAGATTTCACATTGGTTGGGTCAAGCTTCATGACACCATCGTCACCGAACTCAATCTTCACACCGTGAAGTTCAAGAAGTCTCTGCACTACCTCAACATCGCTGATCTTTGGAACATCGCGAAGTTCGCTCGGAGTCTCACCAAGTAAAGCGGCAACCATCGCTTTGGTAACGAGGTTCTTAGCACCTCTAACATCGACACGACCAACAAGTGGCTTTCCACCTTGAACAGTTATCTGGCTCATTATTCTCCTGCTGTCCTAACTGGCAAAGTTTCAGGCATCCAGGCTGGACGCTTTGCTTCGAATTCTGTGATCGCAGCTTCATCCCGAAGAGTCAGACCAATATCGTCCAAACCTTCTAGCAACCGCCACCTAGTGTATTCGTCGATGGCGAAACTAACCTTGATATCCATAAGCGTTGCGGTCTTATTGACCAGGTCAATGGTTATGGCAACTCCTGGGTTAGCTTCAATTGCTGCCCAGAGCTTCTCAGTATCTTCCTCAGAGATTTCACCGGTAACTAACCCTTGCTTTCCAGCGTTACCTCTAAAGATGTCAGCAAACTTGGCTGAAAGAACTGCTTTGAAGCCATAGTCCCTGAGCGCCCACACAGCATGCTCACGAGATGAACCAGTGCCAAAATCAGGGCCAGCAATAAGAACTTCGCCGTGTTTATAAACCTCTTGGTTTAGAACAAATTCAGGATCGTTTCGCCAAGATGCAAATAAAGCATCCTCGAAACCAGTCTTAGTAATTCGTTTTAGATAAACCGCAGGAATAATCTGGTCGGTATCAACATTTGAACGCTTTAGCGGAACTGCAACACCTGTGAAGGTAGTGAACTTATCCATTGTTCTCATCCAAATCTCCAGGAGCAGAAAGTGTTCCTCGGATAGCAGTTGCTGCAGCAACTAGAGGAGAAACAAGGTGCGTTCTAGCACCTTTTCCTTGACGGCCTTCAAAGTTACGGTTAGAAGTTGATGCTGCTCGCTCACCTGGTGCTAACTGATCAGGGTTCATACCAAGACACATTGAGCAGCCCGCAAATCTCCACTCAGCGCCAAAGTCTAAGAACACTTTGTCTAAGCCTTCAGCTTCTGCTTGTAAACGAACTCGAGCACTACCAGGCACCACCATCATGCGTAAGCCATCGGCTTTTTTCTTACCCTTGATAATCGCTGCTGCTGCACGAAGATCTTCGATGCGAGAGTTAGTGCAAGAGCCCAAGAACACTGTGTCGACTCGAATGTCTTTCATCTTGGTGCCAGGAACTAGATCCATGTATTCAAGTGCACGCTCTGCAGCTGCTCTCTCATTTGGATCTGTGATGCTTTCAATCTCTGGAACTGAATCATTTAGTGAAACACCTTGACCTGGGTTTGTGCCCCAGGTGACAAATGGATCAAGAGTGTTGGCATCGAGGAATACTTCTGCATCGAAAACCGCTCCAACATCTGTTGGTAATGATTTCCAATATTCAACTGCTGCATCCCACTCTGCACCCTTTGGTGCATGCGGTCTGCCTTTTAGGTATTCAAAAGTAGTTTCGTCAGGGGCTACCATTCCAGCTCTTGCTCCCGCTTCGATAGACATGTTGCAGATTGTCATTCGAGCTTCCATAGAAAGTGATCGGATAGCACTCCCACGGTATTCAAGAACATAACCCTGACCACCACCGGTTCCAATCTTTGCAATCACAGCAAGGATGATGTCCTTAGAGGTAACGCCTGGGCGAAGTGTTCCCTCAACATTGATTGCCATGGTTTTGAATGCTTTGAGGGGCAAGGTTTGAGTTGCAAGAACATGCTCAACTTCACTGGTACCAATACCCATCGCCAAGGCGCCAAAGGCTCCGTGGGTTGAAGTGTGTGAATCGCCACAGACCACGGTGATTCCAGGCATGGTTAGACCCAGCTGAGGACCAACAACGTGGACAATGCCCTGATCGATGTCCCCCAGTGAGTGGATACGAATACCGAACTCTTTAGCGTTGTGACGAAGAGCTTCAATCTGAGTTCTAGAAGTTGCATCAGCAATCGGCTTATCGATGTCGATGGTTGGGGTGTTGTGATCTTCAGTAGCGATGGTGAGATCAGGTCGTCTAACCGGTCTACCGGCTAAGCGCAGGCCATCAAATGCCTGTGGGCTAGTTACCTCATGAATCAGGTGTAGGTCGATGTATAGGAGGTCGGGTGCGCCGTTCTCACCTTTGACCACTAGGTGGTCTCTCCACACCTTTTCGGCGAGAGTTAGGGGCTGGTTAGTCATTTATGTACCTCAGAACGGCTGAACTCCAAGTTTACCAGCGTGGCGTAGATTGGCAGGGTGAGTGAAATCGAGCAGATTCAGCGTAAAACCATCAGAGTATTAGCTCTTGGCCAGGTTTTAGGCGGGTTTGGGCTAGGTTCAGTACTTTCGATTGGGTCCCTCTTAGCCAAAGACCTAAGTGGTTCTGAGGCTTGGGCAGGCTCTGCGGCTACTTTCAGCACCCTAGGAGCAGCCATCTGGGCCATTCCGCTATCAAGGCTGGCCTACGGCAAAGGTCGAAGAGTCTCGCTCGCGACCGGAGCAGCGCTGGCCATAACCGGAGCGCTAACGGTTATTGAATCAGCTCACCTAAGACTCTTCCCGTTACTTCTACTTGGCATCTTTCTTCTAGGCGCAGGTTCCGCTACCTCGCTGCAAGCTCGTTTTGCTGCCACCGATATCCCTATGCCCGGAAAGACTGGACGCTCAATTGGTTTAGTGGTCTGGGCCACCACAATTGGAGCAGTAACCGGTCCTAACCTTTTTGGGCCAGGCGATCAAATCGGACATTTCCTAGGACTTCCACCAATGACAGGACCTTTCCTATTTACGGTGGCAGCCCAAATCGGCTCGACCCTTATTTTCTGGTTTGGACTTCGACCAGACCCACTTCTCTATGCACAAAAACTTCAATCAAAGACTAAACATAAGATTTCTATTCGTTCCGCTTTGCAAACCTTGAAGGAAAATCCTGTTCCAAGATTTGCAATCTTCAGCGTCGCTCTGAGTCACATGGTTATGGTCTCGGTGATGTCAATGACACCAGTACACATGCAAGACATGGGTTACGGCTTAGTAGTAGTTGGTTTTACAATCAGCCTGCACATCGCTGGAATGTATGCGCTATCCCCTGTGATGGGAATACTTGCCGACAAGATTGGCAAGGTGCAACTAATTCTGCTGGGCCAGTTCTTGTATCTGTTAGCTATCTCTTTTGCTGGGTTCGGTCAGATGGATCGAGTTCAGGTGACAATCGGGCTAACCCTTCTAGGGTTGGGTTGGTCTGCATCAACTGTTGCTGGCTCTGCACTGTTGGCGGCAAGTGTGCCAGCAAATGAGAAGACCAACGTTCAGGGTGTTAGCGATTCAACCATGAATCTAAGTGGTGCCATCGGTGGCGGAATTGCAGGAAGCATTCTCGGCGCTGTGGCTTTCAGTGGGTTGAACTTCCTAGCTCTTGTTCCAGTTGCAACAGTGCTATTGCTGAGCATTTGGATATTCAAAAAAGCTAAGGCGTTTTAGCTATTTGCTAGTAGTTCTTGCCAGGTTGGACCTGTGCAGCCACCTTCTAGTTGAATAGAGAATTCAGCAGCTCGACAAGCTAGTTCAAGCGAAGCCTGTAAATCATTTCCTTGGGCAAGAGATGCCAGGAATGCTCCGGTATGAACATCTCCTGCACCATTGGTATCGACGACGTTTACTCTTCTACCCTCAGCGCTAGCAACAATCTTTCCGTGATGCCAAAGTTCAGCACCTTCCGAACCTTTTCTAAGTAGTAACCAGCACTCGGGAGAAACATGCGGTGCCAGCTTTTCATACTCGCTCTGATTACAAGAAATCAAAGTAGCGTGAGTTCCTAGCCAATCTAAAATCTCTGGAGTTAATTCTGAAGTTGTTGGTCCTGGATCAAAGACAATTTTGCTTTTTATCAGCCCTGAAGCAAAAAGTTCCAAGAACGCATCTTTCGATGTTGGATAGACCAATTCGTAGCCGTAGATAACTAACCAAGCATCTTCGTCGTAGTCGTAGCGTTCTAATTCAGCAAAACTACGTTTGCCTTCGGCTCCACTAATTGTGACGAAACTTCTTTGACCATTAGGTTCAACCAAAGTGATGCAAAGACCGGCATCTCCCTCGCTGTATTCCTCAATGCCTTGGGCCTTAATTCCTTCAATGGCCATAGCCGCCAAGATTGCATCAGCTCTAGGTCCTTTACCAATCGGGCTGCAATGTCTAGCTTTCAAGCCCAACCTTGACGCAGCGGCCTCTAGGTTTAGTGCTCCGCCGACCTGATTAAAGGTCTTGGTAGCAAGGACGTCGCCACCTGGGGCAGGTAGGTGTGGCACGAAGGTAACCTGATCGACTAACGCGCTGGCTAATGATTTCAGGTGACTTGGGCGAAAATTGGCTAAATCCATTAGTTAAACCCTAGCCTTTAAAGCAAAGTCGCCTCCAAGATATTCATCATCAGAGGCGAGATTGGTGACCCCAGCGGGATTTGAACCCGCGCTACTGCCGTGAGAGGGCAGCGTCCTAGGCCGCTAAACGATGGGGCCGAAGAGCAACCTCTCTATTATGCCAGAGCGGAGGGGTCGCCGTCTAGGCAAAGACTTTTAGCGCCCCTGGTAATACCTTGCAGACCACCGGTGATTCCCCGACATGCTCACCATCTGAGTATGCCGGCATGCCAGCAGAGTGAATTTCAACTTCTTTAGCTCTGATTATCTCAACAGCTGGATGAGTCACATGTTTACCCTCATAAACCTTAGGAAATAACTTAATTAGTTCTAACCGGCTTATTGAGTTCAGGATAAAAAGATCAAGTTCACCATCTTGAACTTCTGCTTCAGGAGTCACGTATAAACCCCCACCGTAAGAAGGTGAATTTGTAATTGTGCAGAGGTTCGCTTCAAACTCTCGTTCAACTCCATCAACAACCAAACGATAAGGGATTGGTTTGAAAGCCATCAACTCTCGATACATTGCTAAACGATATTTCACTGGACCTTTGACCCAATTCCACAAGTTTGCTCTCTTGTTTACCAGCGCATCAAAACCAGCACTGACGGCTCCAAAGGAGTAAAAGGTTTTGTTCTGTGACACCGATGAAATCATGTCAACAACCCGAGGAGTCTTGAGTTTAGAAATGATGTGTTCAACTGATGCTTTCACGTCGTGAATTGGTAGTCCAAGCGCCCTTGCCGAATCATTACCAGTGCCAGCAGCGACCAGCCCAACCGGAACACCGCTAGTCGCAACTGCATTTACCGCCAGGTGGAACATCCCATCGCCACCGACTACAACAAGACCAGCAATGCTCCTTTTTGTCAGTGCCGATTTAGCATTATCGACTGCCGCGCTAAAGCTACCAGCGGAGAGATCAACCAACTCGATATTGGATTTAGCAAATTCAGCTTTGGCCTGTTCACCAAATGCTTTTCCCTTACCTCGACCTGAAGTTGGGTTGATAACAATACCTAAAGTAGTCATTACTGCTTTCTCAGTGTCTGTGCATTGATTGCAACAATCAGAGTTGATAGCGACATCAACACAGCTCCAAGGGCTGGAGTCAAAACCAAACCTAATGGCATAAACACTCCAGCCGCCAACGGTATTGCCAGAATGTTATAACCTGCTGCCCACCAAAGATTCTGAAGTGACTTTCTTCGCACTTTCCGACTGAGTTTCACGGCTCTAACCACAGCGCTCGGATCATCACTGATAAGAACTATTCCTGCTGATTCGATGGCGACATTAGTGCCCGCTCCGATTGCAAAGCTAACATCAGCCTGAGTTAGGGCAGGTGCATCATTGATGCCATCGCCAACAAAGCCGATAACCGCTCCCCCAGCCTGCAGGCTCTTTACCAATTCAGCCTTCTGCCAGGGCATGGTTTCAGCAAAGACCTCGGTGATTTTTAACTGGTTAGAAATATTGTTGGCAACACCTTGAGCATCCCCGGTAAGTAATCCAACTCGAATTCGATCCAGTTGAAGTTCATAAACTGCCGCAACCGATGAACTTCTCAGGACATCGCCGATGGCGATTAGAGCATCCAAGTTGTTATCAATAACCACACAGACGACTGTGTTTCCAGCAGTAGTTTGTTGATCTGCCCAGAGCACATCAGCGACTTCCATCCTGATGTTGTTCTGCACCAGCAATGCAGGAGAGCCCACTATCACTATTACTTTGCCAACCAGTGCGGTGACTCCAAGACCTGCCAAAGATTGAAAGTCTTTTGCCTTTGGTATTTTGAGTTCCCTAGCAATTGCATACTCAGTTATTGCTTTCCCGAGTGAATGTTCGCTACCTGATTCAGCGGCTGCCGCTAAGGCAAGAGCCTTATCTCCATCCTGATTAGATGCTCTTGCCGCCACCCGAAGAACTGCAACCGAGCGGTTACCTAAAGTCAAGGTGCCAGTCTTATCAAAGAGCACCAAGTTGAGTTTTGCGGTTTGTTCGAACATCTGACGATTACGAATCAATAAACCGGAGGACGCCGCCTTGGCTGTTGTTATGGCTGTGACCAAAGGGATAGCCAAACCTAGAGCATGAGGGCAGGCGATCACTAATACTGTAACGATGCGTTCTAGAACAAAGTTCACACTCTGAGTGCCATTAATGCTCCAGTAGAGGGCGGTCAGGAATGCCGAGACTAGGGCAATGTAGAAAAGCCAGCCAGCGGCTCTATCAGCTAATCGTTGAGTCTTAGATTTTGATTTCTGAGCCTGTTCGACCAGCTGAACAATTTGTGAGAAGGCAGTGTTAGCCCCTGTAGCGGTTGCCTTGATAACCAAAGATCCAGTTTTTAGGTCTGCATCAGTGCTGACCAAAGTTCCAGCAAAAACGGTGGAACCATCAGTCTTTTCTACTAGGGCTGATTCACCAGTGAGCATCGATTCATTGACCTTCGCCAAACCTGAAATAACAATTCCGTCAACAGGAATAATGCCGCCGGGAGTAATTGCAATCTGATCAGCTAATTGAATATCTGATACAGCAACCGTTTCAAACTTCTTCCCTCTAAGCACAGTTGCCAAATCAGGCAACATGCTCTTAAGTTCACCTAGAGCATTAGCTGCCCCCATAACTGCCGATAACTCAATCCAGTGACCAATCAGCATGATGGTAACCAGAGTGGCTAACTCCCACCAGAAATCCATACCCCCAATCGGCGCACCAAATAACTCCGAGAGAGTGAGCACCAAGCTGTAAGCAAAGGACACCACCAACGCCATTGCAATCAAAGCCATCATGCCTGGTTGCTTTGCCTTTAGTTCCCTCAAGCCACTGGTAAGGAAAATGCGGCCAGAACTAAAGAACAAAGTGATTCCCAGAACTGCTGGCAGATAGTTTGAGAATGGAAAACTAACTGAACTAAAACCCACCAGCATCTGAACTGTGTGAGAGAAATAAACTGTCGGGATAGTGAGGAATAGCGCAAGCAAGACCTGCTTTTTGAACATGTCGGGGCTGTGCTCATGGTGAGCGTTGTGATCATCGTGATGATGTTCATGCTCGTGCTTATGCGCCATTGCCATATCTCTGTTACTCCAATGAATGTCCAGTTCTAAGTTTGCCATGCCTTGTATTCTGAACTCATGAAACTCACAAAGTATGGACACGCCTGTATTGTCTTTGAAGAAGCTGGTAAGAAATTAGTACTTGACCCAGGTGCATACACAGAGCCGCTAGAGGGTCTCACCGACGTAGTTGCAGTCGTTATCACCCATGCACATGATGATCACTGCTTTGAAGCCCAATTGGACAGACTCATCAAGAACAACCCAGATTTGATGATCTTTGGCACTCCTCAGGTTTGCACCAGGCTCTCGCAATACAACACCACTGCTGTATATCTTGGTGATTACTATCCGGTTGGGCCGTTCACTCTAGAGTTCTTTGGGGACCTCCATGCAGTTATTCACCCAAGCATTCCAATTATTGAAAACCGTGGAGTTCTAATCAACGACAAGTTCTATTACCCTGGTGATTCATTCACTAACCCAGATCGACCTGTTGAATTACTTGCCGTTCCAACCAGTGCGCCATGGCTGAAGATTTCAGAAATTATGGATTTCGTATCTGCCATCAAACACAAGCACTCGATGGCAACTCACAATGCACTACTAAGTGATTTTGGTAATGCTCTAAGTAATGGCAGAGTAAAGGCCATCACCGAAGAACAGGGTGGTCAGTTCCACTATCTACTCTCCGGTGAATCTCTAGAGATCTAACGAGCCTTAGCTGCTAGTTCTTCCTTCTTGGCCTTAATCAAAAGCTTCAAAGTCTTATCGGTAACTCGCTCATTCCAACCAAACCTAAGCGTGGACTTATCTAAATCTCCTTGAGTTAGCTCCTCCTTAATAACTTCACCTAATCTTCCGCTCAGCAGATAAATCGAATAGAAGTCTTTCCAAGCAGCAAAGGCTAGAAAGTTCTTACCTTGGACTCTGACGGTTGGAAGTTGGTAACTGATAATCAGATCCTCTTCAGCTTTGGCAAGCCTGACCAACCTAGCTCTCAAGTCCAGAAGGACTTCAGCCTGATCTTTAGGGATGAGCTTGAAATAAAGCTCTGCTTCATTTCTCTCTAGTTTTCGCATAACCCCATTAAAGCAAAACAGCCAGACTAAAAGTCTGACTGTCAAAGCTGGGGTACCAGGACTCGAACCTAGAACAAATGAACCAGAATCACTCGTGTTGCCAATTACACCATACCCCAAGGGTTGTTGCCGAGCTTTGGGCTCGATTACTCATTCTACCTATGACTATAAAGAGCGAGCAAACAGGCTAAGTCGCTCTAGGGTTTCAGCCTTACCCAGGATCTCCATTGACTCAAACAATGGCGGTGAAATACGTTTACCGGAGATACCAGTTCGTAGCGGTCCAAAAGCATTTCTAGGCTTATGAGCTAGCTCTTCGATTAGTTTCTGATTGAGAGCAGCCTGAATTGCTTCTGTCTTAAATTCAGTTAATCCTTCTAGAACTTCAATAGCAGCAAGGGTGATTTCCTTTGATTCAGCAGGTAACCCAGCCTTGGCATCCTCTTCAACCACAATCTTGTCAGCGGTAGTGAATAGGAAACTCAACATCGGCACCGCTTCTGAGAGCACGACAATACGCTCCTGAATCAAAGGAGCAGCAGCAGTCAAAATTGCCTGCTCTGCATCAGTTACTTCTTTACCTAAGACCCCAGCACTCTGCAGGTATGGAACGATTCGGTTAGCGAAGTCTTCAACACTAAGCAGTCTTAGATGACTTGCGTTAATTGAATCGGCTTTCTTCTGGTCAAAGCGTGCAGGGTTTGGATTGACATCCTTAACATCGAAGGCTGAAATCATCTCGTCCAGTGAGAAGACATCTCGATCAGCGCTAATACTCCAACCAAGTAGTGCTAGATAGTTCAACAAACCTTCTGGGATGAAACCACGGTCTCTGTGGTGGAAGAGGTTTGATTCTGGATCACGCTTAGAGAGCTTCTTGTTACCTTCACCCATCACAAATGGAAGGTGACCGAACTGAGGAATGAACTTAGTAATTCCTGCTTCAAACATTGCGTTGTATAGCGCAATCTGCCTAGGGGTAGAAGACAAGAGGTCTTCTCCTCTAAGCACATGGGTAATTCCCATCAGCGCATCATCAACCGGGTTTACCAAGGTGTATAGCGGTTGACCGTTAGGTCGAACTACAACAAAGTCAGGGAATGATCCAGCAGGGAAAGTAATCTCACCACGAACTAGGTCTGTAAAGGTGATATCAACATCAGGAACTCGAAGTCGAAGTGCAGGTGATCTTCCTTCTGCTTTATAAGCAGCCTTTTGCACCTCGGAGAGTTCTCTTTCAGAGTTGTCATAACCTAGCTGGACAGCACGACCATTGGCTTTGTTACGCTCATCGATCTCTTCACCGGTTAGGAAGCTTTCGTAGATGTGACCTGAAGCTTTTAGCTTTGAAATCACATCTAGATAAATGTCTGTTCTTTCAGACTGACGATAAGGCTCGTTAGGACCACCAACACCAACACCTTCATCCCAGTTCAAACCCAACCACTTGAGACCATCGAGGATCATCTCAAAAGATTCTTCGCTATCTCGCTCTGCATCGGTGTCTTCGATACGGAAGACGAAGGTTCCACCGGTGTGACGAGCATAAGCCCAGTTAAACAGTGCTGTTCTAACTAGACCTACGTGAGGAGTTCCAGTTGGCGAAGGGCAGAAGCGAACTCGAACATCACTGCCTGAGGCAGTGGTAAAAGGTGCTGTGATTTGGTTTGACATAACCAGATAAGTCTAAGCGACAGGGTTAGTTAGCGTCCCGATGCCTTCAATGCTTATCTCAACCGACTGACCTGATTCGATTGGGCCAATTCCTGCTGGTGTTCCAGTCAGAATTACATCTCCTGGTAGCAAAGTCATTACCTGGCTAACATGTTGAATAATTCTTGGCACTTTGTGAATCAAAAGGTCAACTGATGCATGCTGTCTAAGTTCTCCATCAACTCTGGTCTCGAGAATCTGACCATCAACTACAAACTCAGTTTCAACCCAAGGACCCAGAGGACAGAAAGTATCAAAGCTCTTAGCTCGAGTCCATTGGCCATCTTTGTTTTGAATATCTCTTGCAGTTACATCGTTAGCGATGGTGAAGCCCCAGACATAATCCAATGCCTTATCAACTGACACATCCTTAGCAACTTGACCAATAACAATAGCCAGTTCGCCTTCGTGCTCTACCTGCTCAGAGATGGATGGTAAAACGATGGATTCACCAGGACCAATAACTGTGGTCAGTGGCTTGATAAAGATAAGTGGTTCTGCAGGTGCTTCTCCGCCCATTTCTGCTGCATGATCTGCATAGTTCTTACCAATACAAACAATCTTGCTAGTTGGTAGAACTGGAGGAAGTAGTTGAACACCCTTCAGTGGGATTCTCTCCCCTGTGGTTTCATAACCTTGAAAGACTGGATGCCCTCTAAAGACCACTACTTCAGGGCCATCAACTAAACCCCAGGAGACTTTATCTCCAACAATGAACTTAGCTATTCTCATGAACTTAGTTTGACCAACCAGTTGTGACGATCTGGGATTAGCCCATACTGAATACCAGTTAGCTCTTCTCTTAGAGCTGTGGTTAGCTCACCTGGCTGTGGATCTACTGGACCAATTACTTCTTCTCTAGATTTGAACTGACCAACAGGAGTAATAACCGCTGCAGTGCCACAGGCAAAGACTTCTGTGATTTCGCCTGAGTTATAGCCTTCACGAACTTCATCAAGTGTGACTGTTCGTTCTTCAACACTGATGTTCTTATCTTTCAGTAACTGAATGATTGAGTCACGAGTAATACCTCGAAGAATGGTGCCATCTAGTGAAGGAGTCACTACATGGCCATCTTTGTATACGAAGAAGACGTTCATGCCACCGAGTTCTTCGATCTCGGTGTGAGTTGCTGCATCTAGGAAGAGCACCTGAGAACAGCCGTTCTCATACCCCTCGTTCTGCGCTAGCAAGCTAGCGGCGTAGTTACCACCGGTCTTTGCCTCCCCTGTGCCGTATTTACCTGCTCTTGCAGAATCAAGTGCAATCCAGATCGATACTGGTTTGAGCCCTCCAGTGAAGTATGGGCCGACAGGAGAAGCGATAACTCGATACTCTGCACGGTGTGCTGCACGAACACCTAGGAAGTTCTCTGCAGCAATTTCGAATGGACGGAAATAAAGTGTCTTTTCATTTACTGGCTTTGGAACCCACGCGCCATCAACTGCAATCAGTTGTCTTAGGCTCTCAACGAATAGCTCGATTGGTAATTTCGGTAATGCCATCCGGTGAGCAGACTTTTGTAATCTTGCTCCGTTGGCTTCTGGTCTAAAGGTATGAATGGAACCATCCTGATGTCTGTATGCCTTGATACCTTCAAAGATTTCTTGGCCGTAGTGCAGCACTGCACTTGATGGGTCCATCAACATTGGGCCATACGGTTCAACTCTGGCATTTTGCCAGCCACCATCTTTAGTCCATTCGATGATGATCTGGTGATCGGTAAAGTTCACACCAAAGGCAGGGTTCTCGAGGATTGCCTCACGCTGCGCATCCGGAAGTGGATTACTAGATTTGATTACCTTGAATTCCATGTTCTTCCTCTTCTATAGCTGAGCGAATATTGCGTTGGCAATTTCAACAGTGGTGCGCTTTGAATCTCCACGTGATGCAAGGTCTGCTGCAACTGCTCTTTCAATTCTGGCTGCAGCAACTGGATTGCCTAGGTGATCAAGCAACATCGCTGCAGAGAGAATAGCTGCAGTTGGATCGGCAATCCCCTTGCCTGCAATATCAGGAGCAGAACCATGAACTGGTTCAAACATTGATGGGAAAGCTCCGGTTGGGTTGATGTTTCCTGATGCGGCAATTCCAATACCGCCACCGATAGCAGCAGCAAGGTCAGTCAGGATATCTCCAAACAGGTTGTCAGTGACGATGACATCAAACCGTGAAGGATCAGTTACTAGATAAATAGTTGCTGCATCAACGTGTTGGTAGTCAACCTGAACAGCTGGGAACTCTTTTGCAATCTCATCAACAGTTCGCTGCCATAACCAGCCAGCGTGAACTAAGACGTTGTGCTTGTGCACAAGGGTTAGCTTTTTACGGTCTCGGTTAGCAGCAAGTTCAAATGCATAGCGAACAGTTCTCTCAACACCGAAGCGAGTGTTGACTGAAGTTTCATTGGCAACTTCATTTTCAGTGCCAACACGGATTGCTCCGCCATTACCAACGTAGGCACCTTCAGTACCTTCACGAACAACTACAAAGTCAACTTCTCCTGCATCGGCAAGCGGAGAGATAACTCCTGGGTATAACTTGGTAGGTCTTAGGTTGATGAAGTGATCAAAGCTGAATCTAAGTTTTAGCAGTAATCCACGCTCTAGAACACCGGAAGGCACCGATGGGTCACCGATAGCTCCGAGCAGGATTGCATCATGTTTAGCCAAGGACTCTAGATCTGCATCAGTCAGGATTTCACCAGTTGCGTTGAATCGTCTAGCCCCTAGGTCATATTCCTTGGTGACAAACTCAACTCCTGAGCCACGGGTAGCTAGTTGCAATGCCTCGAGAGCAAGGGCTGTTACCTCAGGGCCAATGCCATCCCCACCAATAACGCCTAGATTAATTTGCTCAGTCACTTGGATTCTTTCAAACTCGGTTATTACAACTTTACTTGAGCGGAACTAGGCTCCACGCTTAGCCAGTAGAACTAGCGTTGTCGAGGGCTTAAGCCCTTCCTTAGTCTGAATCTGACCTTCACGGTTTTCTAGCACTTCGATAGTCAAGCCAGTTCCGGTAAGTGCCTTGGTTATGGTTTCAACATTAGGTAGGACATCAGGATCCCTAGGTCCTCCAAATCCCCCAACCAAGTTATCTCTGGAATGCCAGACACCCATCAGGTGTCCACCTGGAGCGACATATCCGGCAAGTCTTCTGACTGCTATCTCGAGCTGCGCCTCGGGTATTTGTAAATAACCAATTACAGCAAGCTCAACTGGACTAACCAACGGCTCGAACTTAGTAGCATCAGCACAATTCACCGAGCAGAGATCGGTAACTCCCTCTTCTTTGGCAAAAGCCAAATATTTATCTAGCGCCTTCTGAGAAAAATCGACGTTCTCGACGTGCCAGCCCTGTTTTGCTAACCAAACCGAATTACGACCTTCGCCGCCGGCTAATTCAATTGCTCTCTTGTTTCCACTTACTTCGAGTGGACTGCAGAACTCAACTACAAAGCGGTTCTCGACCTTGGTATAGATGAATTCTTCAGTGGAATATTTTTCGTCCCAGTACTTGGAATCCATTACTTGGTGACACCAAGTGGCAGAACGCTCTGGGCATCTTCAAAACTACCCAGGTTGGTCACATCGGTAATTCCTAGGGCATGCAAGCTTTGAGTTCCCTCACTGGCTTGATCGCTTGTTTTTCCATAAACGTAATACTTCTCGGTCTTTTTCAAGACGGAGGCATCCGCAAAGAATCCGCCTGAGGTGTAATCAATGTTGGTTGCACCGGTGATGTGCGAAGTTGCAAATTCAGCTGGTGTTCTTAGATCGATGATTGCCGCAACATTACTGACATCTAACTTGGCAGGAGCACAACCGGCTAGACCTGCAACTAGTGAAACAGCTAGAACTGCTGTGGCTAGCGCTCTCAACTTGACCATAATTTTCCTTTGATTAAGTACCTAATCCAAGAATAACTAAACTAATCAGAAGAGGAGAAGATTATGGCAACTGAAGTAAGCATTGAAGAACTAGCTGATGTTATTGAACACGGCGGTTTCGTCCTAGACGTTAGAGAAGACGACGAGTGGGCTGAAGGACATGTCCCTAATGCACACCACATTCCTATGAACGAGGTTGCCAACCAAGTCGACAAGCTAGACGATGGAGCAAGAATCTTCATCATCTGCCGTTCAGGCGGAAGGTCTATGACCGTAGCGAACTACCTGGAAGCTCAAGGCTTTGACGTAGTCTCAGTTGCTGGTGGAACCCAAGCCTGGATCGCTTCTAACCGTGAACTATCTTTTGAGGCTTCGCTTTAAAACTGTATTTATCAACGCCTGAGCGATTTGAATCAAGACCGCTATCGCGATGATGTTGTCATAGGCGTTGAAGGCAATCATGCTTTCTGGTGTCCAGAAAACCTTACCTCTATCAAAGTAGCTTCGTTGCTGGTTTACAAATATGTCGACATATCGAAGTACATTCAGAATTAAGAAAACTGCCATCGAAATAATTGCCGCAACTCTTTTAGGGCTTGGATTCTGAACACTTGCACTTTTGATGAATTTTGAAACGAGGATAAGACAAAGGAGAGATCCGAAGAACATGACAAAATTTAGAAGGCCATAGCTAAATCCCTCCACTGATCCAGAAAGAAACATATTTCCAAAGATTGCCACGCAATGAAGGAACCACATCATTAGCACTATTGGAAATGGCGTGGTCTTTCCCTCACTATGCGCACCGAATTCATAGATTGATGAAAGTACTAGTCCCACGGCAAAAACTTTAAAAGTTAGTGAGTAGCTAATGAACTTCAAGGAACCAAATCTCTCTGGATATGTTTATCAACGGTTGAGATCAATGTCAGGGCCGAGGCCCGAAGTGAGAATCAGGCTAATTATTGATTTCGAAAATGCTTTTATCATTGTTCCCCCTCATTTGCAGTCGAGCGTAACAGAGTCTAAAGATGCTAGTCAAGCTTTAGATCAATAGCCTTTAGAACATCTGCCTCAATAGCAACACGAACTTCTTCAAGGACGATTGCTGCGACTGGTGAATCAACGGTGATAACTGAAAGTGCTTTACCGCCCTTAGAGTTACGAGCAATCTGCATCGCAGCAATGTTGATGTTGTTCTCAGCAAATGCTTTACCGTAGACAGCTACGATGCCTGGTCTATCCGTATAAATCATAAGCACTAGGTGTTCTGCCATAGCAAGTTCAACATGGTAACCGTTGATGTTCACAATCTTCTGGTGAAGCTTAGGTCCAATAACAGTTCCTGAAACAGATGCTGACGTTCCATCAGCAAGGATTGCCTTGATGGAAGTAACGTTGCGGTATTCCTCGCTGTGAGAATCAACCGAGAGCTTAACTTCAACTCCCCTAGCTTCTGCCATCAGTGGTGCATTCACATAAGAGACCTGTTCAGTAACAGCGTTCTGATAAAAACCCTTTAGCGCTGCTAGCTTTAAAACTGAAACATCTTGAGAGGCAATCTCTCCTCTAACTTCAACTTCAATCGCAGTGACATTTCCACCTGAGATACCAAAGAGCAACTGGCCCATGTTTTCCATCAGTGCGATGCCAGGCTTTACTGATGCATCGATAACTCCACCTGCAACATTCACTGCATCTGGAACTAGATCTCCGGCTAGAGCAAGTCTTACGCTCTTAGCAACCGAGATGCCAGCCTTCTCCTGTGCTTCATCAGTTGATGCACCTAGGTGCGGAGTCACAATAATGTTTTCAAGTTCTAGTAGTGGTGAACCTGTTGGCGGTTCATTCACAAACACATCAAGACCAGCACCAGCAATGCGGTTTGACTTCAGTGCAGCGTAGAGTGCATCTTCGTCGATGATGCCACCGCGAGATGCGTTAACGATACGAAGTGTTGGCTTAGCAATTGCGAACTCTTCAGTTCCAATCAGACCTGTAGTCTCAGGAGTCTTTGGAATATGAATAGTAATGAAATCAGATCTCTTCATCAGCTCCTCAAGAGATACGAGTTCAACACCAATCTGCTCTGCTCTTGCCACAGTCACATAAGGGTCATAACCAATTAGCTTTGCTTCAAAACCAGCAAGTCTTTGAGCAACCAAAGTTCCAATGCGACCAAGACCAGCAATTCCGATGGTCTTCTCATACAGTTCAACACCGGTGAACTTAGAACGCTGCCACTTACCAGCCTTTAGTGATGCGTTGGCATCTGGAACGAAACGAGCTAGGGAGAAGATGTGTGCAATAGCGAGTTCTGCAGCTGAGATCACGTTTGAAGTTGGAGCATTGACAACCATCACTCCGGCAGCGGTAGCCGCTTTGATATCTACGTTGTCTAGACCAACACCGGCACGAGCAATAACCTTCAGGTTAGGAGCAGAGGCAATAGCTTCCGCATCTACTTGGGTTGCAGATCTAACCAAGATGGCGTTAGCCGTTGCAAGTTCTTTTAGTAGGGCAGCTCTATCGGTTCCGTCAACGTTACGAACTTCGAAGTCAGGGCCAAGTGCCTCAACGGTCGCAGGTGAGAGTTCTTCAGCAATAAGGACTATTGGTTTAGACAATGTTGTATTCCTAGTGAATTAGGGGGGAAAGTTTTTAGGCTGCACCAGCGAAGCGTAAGTCCATCCTACCGAAGCCTGTCTTAGTCTTAAGCGGTGAATGAACTTGTCTTCTATGCAGCTATCAGTGCGGATGGCTATCTAGCTGGTCCCGACGGGGATATGTCCTGGGCTGAGAAGTATTTAGCCTCAGGTGATGACTATGGATACTTCGAACTGGTAAGTAGATCCTCTGCAATCTTGATGGGTAGAGCCACCTTTGACTTTGAGATTGAAAACGGTGTTCAGGGTCCAAGACCACTACCTACCTATGTCCTAACCCACATTCCAGAGTTCTATAAAGATGTCTTAGATGAGAATGTCTTCTTCACCGGTGGTGATGTCACTAACGTCATCAACCTAATCAAACTGAAGCACCCAGGAACAGTGTTTGTGATGGGTGGAGCCGATGTTGCTAACCAGCTGTTAGAGGCAAACCTAATTGACTCAATGCGACTTTTTGTCTGCCCAGAAGATCTAGGTTCTGGAATCCAAGCCTTCAAGGATGACACTGCCTATAACAACTTTGCACTAGTTCATGAAAAGCAGTATTCCTCAGGAATTGTTGAAGAGGTTTACCAAAGAATCGCTTAAAGCAAATAACCCCACCTTTTCAGGTGGGGTTATTGGTAATTCTTTAGCGAGCTGCTTTACCTTCTTGGTACTCGTCTGAGTTCTTGATCCAAGAGAAAAGCTTACGTAGGCCACGGCCCACTGCTTCGATTGGGTGTGCTTCACCCTTAGCTCTAAGCGCTAGGAACTCTGGAGCTCCTGCATCCTGGTCTGCTACGAAACGGTTAGCAAAGGTGCCATCCTGAATGTCGGTTAGAACATCGCGCATACGCTCCTTGACCTCTGGGCCAATAACGCGTGGACCTGAGATGTAGTCACCGTACTCAGCTGTGTCAGATACTGACCAACGCTGCTTAGCGATACCACCTTCATACATCAGGTCAACGATGAGCTTTAGCTCGTGTAGAACTTCGAAGTATGCAACTTCTGGCTGGTAACCAGCTTCGGTTAGAGTTTCGAAACCATACTGGATTAGCTGTGATGCACCACCACAGAGAACAGCCTGCTCACCGAATAGGTCAGTCTCTGTTTCTTCGGTGAAAGTGGTCTTGATGGTTCCAGCTCTGGTTCCACCAATTGCTTTTGAGTATGAAAGAGCAAGGTCAAATGCGTGACCGGTTGCATCCTGCTCAACAGCGATAAGGTTTGGAACACCGCGGCCGTCGATGTATTCACGACGAACGATGTGACCTGGACCCTTAGGTGCAACTAGGAAAACATCAACATCAGCTGGTGGCTTGATGAAGCCGTAGCGAATTGCAAAACCGTGACCGAAGACAAGTGCCTTACCTGCAGTTAGGTTGGGTTCGATCTCGTTGGCGTAGATGTCGCGCTGACGAGGGTCTGGTGCAAGAATCATGATTACATCAGCCCAAGCTGCTGCATCAGCGACAGAAAGAACCTTTAGTCCTGCTTCTTCTGCTTTTGCTTTGCTCAATGAGCCGTCCTTAAGGCCAACAACAACATCAACACCTGAATCCTTTAGGTTCAGTGAGTGTGCATGTCCCTGTGAGCCGTAACCAATTACGGCTACCTTCTTGCCTTGGATAATGCTTAAATCGGCATCCTTGTCGTAAAAGATTTCAGCCACTTGTTTTATCTCCTTGTTTGATTTTTATTACTACTTGAGAACCTTCTCGGTGATTGACTTTGAACCACGTCCAATAGCCAAAACACCCGACTGCACCAATTCTTTGATGCCGAAGGGTTCGAGAACTTTGATGAAGGCTTGACACTTGGCGGTTTCGCCAGTTACCTCAATGATTAGTGCATCGCTCGCGACGTCGATGACGCGGGCACGGAATAAGGTTACTGCCTCTAACACCTGTGAACGGGTAGCGGCGTCAGTCTTTACCTTAATCAGCATGTGATCACGCTCAACGGTGGTCTCTGGTTCTAGTTCAACCACCTTGATTACGTTGATCAACTTGTTCAGCTGCTTAGTGACCTGCTCCAGTGGCAGGCCATCAACGCTCACAACTACGGTGATGCGAGATAGCCCTTCAACTTCGGTAGTTCCCACTGCAAGGGATTCAATGTTGAAACCACGACGGGCAAACAAACCTGCTACGCGGGTAAGTAGTCCTGGACGGTCTTCAACTAGTAGGGATAGAACATGCTGTGACATTACTCTTCCTCCCCTTCTTCCCAAACTGGACGTTCGTCTCTAGCAAACTGAACAGCGTCATTGGATAGACCTGCTGGAACCATCGGCCAAACCATGGCATCTCTTCCAACGATGAAGTCAATAACCACTGGTCGATCGTTAGTCTCCATCGCTAGTTTGATAGCAGCGTCAACTTCTTCGATCTTCTCAACACGAATACCTAGGCAGCCATATGCTTCAGCTAACTTCACAAAGTCAGGAACCATGATGGTGTCAGTTCCAGTATTCAAATCAGTGTTTGAGTAGCGAGAGTTATAGAACAGGGTCTGCCACTGTCTAACCATTCCCAAAGAAGAGTTGTTGATGATAGCAACCTTGATTGGAATGTTGTTGATGGTGCAGGTAGCAAGTTCCTGGTTGGTCATCTGGAAACAACCGTCACCATCGATAGCCCAAACCAAACGATTTGGTTGAGCAACCTTGGCACCCATAGCTGCAGGAACTGAATAACCCATGGTTCCAGCACCACCTGAGTTCAACCACGAGTTAGGACGTTCATACTTGATGAACTGTGCTGACCACATCTGATGCTGACCAACACCAGCAGCAAAAACTGCTTCTGGTCCCGATAGTTCACCAATACGAGTTATTACATACTGCGGAGAAAGCTTGCCATCTTCAGGTTCGGTATAGCCAAGTGGGTAACGAGTTCTTAGATCGTTTAGGAAACCCCACCACTCTGCGATATCTGGCTTAGTTCCCTTAAGGTCATTTGCTAGCTCAACATTTAGTTCAGCAAGAACTTCCTTTAGGTCTCCAACGATTGGAACATCAGCAAAACGAATCTTGCCAATTTCAGCTGGATCAATATCTACGTGAATAACTTTTGCACCAACAGCAAAGGTCTTTACCTGACCGGTAACACGGTCATCGAATCTTGCTCCTAGGGTAATTAGCAGATCACTTCGCTGCAGTGCTGTCACAGCAGGAACAGTTCCGTGCATACCCGGCATACCGAGGTTCTGCGGATCTGAATCTGGGAAAGCACCTCTTGCCATCAGTGTTGTTACAACCGGCGCACCGATGATCTTGGCTAGTTCAAGAAGTTCTCTATCTGCTCTTGCTCTAATGATTCCGCCACCAACATAGAGAACTGGTCGCTTGGCTTCTTTGATCAATTGAGCAGCAGCTTGAATCTGCTTACCGTGCGGTTTGGTAACTGGCTTATAGCCAGGTAGGTCTACCTTTGGTGGCCAGATGAATTCTGCTTTACCGTTCTGAGCATCCTTAGCGATGTCAACAAGAACCGGTCCTGGTCTTCCAGTGGTTGCAATCAAAACAGCAGCAGCAAGAGTTGCTGGAATATCTTCTGCCTTGGTAACTAGGAAGGAGTGCTTAGTAATTGGCATGGTGATACCAACAATGTCTGCCTCTTGGAAAGCATCAGTACCAATAGAAGTTGAGTTAACCTGACCAGTGATTGCAAGTAGTGGAACAGAGTCCATGTGTGCATCTGCAATTGCGGTAACTAGGTTGGTAGCTCCAGGTCCTGAGGTTGCAATACAGACACCAAGTTTTCCTGAAGCTGAGGCATAACCTTCAGCAGCGTGACCTGCACCCTGCTCGTGACGAACCAGAATGTGTCTGATCTTGGTTGAATCCATTAGTGGATCGTAGGTAGGGAGAATCGCACCACCGGGTAGACCGAAGATATCGGTAACCCCGAGTAGTTCTAGAGATCGAACTATCGCTTGCGCTCCAGTTAGAACTTCGTTAGCCATAAATAATCCTTAGGTTAAAACCCGTTAGCCGGTATAGGCACCTTCAGCTGCTGAATGCACAAGCTTCGAATACTTAGCCAAGACTCCACGGGTATATCTAGGTGGTAGTGGCACCCAATCTGCTTTGCGGGCTGCCAACTCTTCTGGCTCAACTAGTAGTTCGAGCGTGCGAGCTGCGATGTTGACTCGAATCAAGTCTGAATCGCGTACCAGAGCAATTGGACCGCCATCGGTCGCCTCTGGTGCAATGTGTCCGATACACAGTCCGGTTGTGCCGCCTGAGAATCGTCCGTCAGTCAAGAGTAATACATCCTTGCCCAAACCTGCACCTTTAATAGCGCTGGTGATAGCCAGCATCTCACGCATGCCAGGTCCACCCTTAGGGCCTTCGTAACGAATAACAACAACATCGCCCTTAGAGATCTTGCCATCGGTAAGAGCCTGCATCGCTGCTGCTTCTCTTTCAAAGACGCGAGCAGGGCCAGTAAAGTCCTCTAGATCAAAACCTGCGGTCTTCACAACAGCGCCTTCAGGAGCCATTGAACCCTTCAGGATTGCGATACCACCGGTCTTGTGAATTGGATCATTTAGCGCTCTGATGATCTTGCCATCTGGGTCTGGTGGGTTGATTCCCGCTAGGTTCTCAGCAACAGTCTTACCGGTAACTGTCAGTGCGTCACCGTGAATCAGACCTGCATCTAGCAGTGCCTTCATAACCACAGGAACTCCACCAACACGGTCAACATCAGCCATAACGTATCTACCGAAAGGCTTTAGGTCGCCTAGGTGTGGAACCTTATCTGCGATTCTGTTGAAATCATCAAGAGTTAGATCAACCTCTGCTTCTTTAGCAATAGCTAGGAAGTGCAGAACAGCGTTAGTTGAACCACCGAAAGCCATGGTCACGGCAATAGCGTTCTCCAGAGCCTTCTTGGTAATGATGTCTCTGGTAGTAATGCCCTGTGCGATGAGGTTAACAACTGCTTCACCTGAACGGTGGGCCCAGTTGTCTCTTCTTCTATCTGCAGAAGGAGGAGATGCAGATCCCGGCAGGCTCATTCCCATGGCTTCTGCAGCACAGGCCATGGTGTTAGCGGTATACATTCCACCACAAGCACCTTCACCCGGACAGATAGCTCTTTCAATGCGGTCTAGGTCTTCAAGGCTCATGGTTCCAGCCTTACAAGCACCAACAGCCTCAAAAGCATCAATGATTGTTACTTCTTTTTCAGTGCCATCGCTGAGCTTTACCCAACCCGGAGCAATAGTTCCCGCATACAGGAAAACTGAAGCTAGGTCTAATCTGGCGGCCGCCATCAACATACCTGGCAGTGACTTGTCACAACCAGCCAAAAGTACAGAGCCATCTAGGCGTTCTGCCTGCATCACTGTTTCAACAGAGTCAGCAATAACCTCACGGGAAACCAGCGAGAAGTGCATTCCCTCGTGACCCATGGAAATACCGTCAGATACCGAAATAGTGCCAAATTCAAGCGGATAACCGTTAGCGGCGTGAACACCCTGCTTGGCAGCATCAGCTAAACGATCAAGGGAGAGGTTGCAGGGGGTAACTTCATTCCAAGAAGAAGCAACACCAATTTGAGGCTTTTCCCAGTCCTCATCCCCCATACCAACTGCTCGAAGCATGCCTCGAGCCGCTGCGCGCTCAATTCCGTCGGTAACTACCCGACTTCGCGGTTTCATATCTTTGGCCATTAGACAAGTTTAGGACACTGGAGAGAGCCATGGGCCGCTAACTTTTCTGTGAGGAGCCGTTAACCCCGAATGGCTACGATTAGAGCATGCTGAAATCTCGTATCTACCGCAATGGCAAGGTAGCCGAAGTCGACTTTGACCTAGCCCAGTTGGGTCAGGTATCTAGCGATGAGTCCGCCGTTTACTGGCTGGACCTGGTAGGCCCAACTTCGGATGAACTTCACCATCTATCGGAGACCCTAGATCTGCACGAACTAGCAGTTGAGGATGCTTTCAAAGGGATGCAGCGACCGAAGATTGATCACTACGACAGCCACCTCTTTATCAATCTGTATCACGCTATCTATAACGGCCAATTGAAGACCCTGGAATCGATAGAGATGTCAGTGTTTGTGACTCATCGAGGACTAATCACCATCAGAACCAGTGGTGATTTTGATGTTTCAGCTGTCACTAAGCGCTGGGATGAGAGCGCTGAGCTCTCAGATGGCGGTGTCGACTATCTACTCTGGGGATTGCTAGATGTTGTAGTTGACAGTTACTTTGATGTCATTCAGGAACTGGATTCTGAACTGGAAGAACTAGAAGCGCTCATGTTCGAGGCTAAGCGCAACGACAGATTGATTCAGCATCGCAGCTATGCGCTGCGTAAGGCCATTGTGACTCTTCGTCGTATTGCCATTCCGATGCGAGAAGTAATTAACCCGTTGGTAAAGCGAGAGTCAAATATTCTTGGGGATCACATGATGCCTTACTTCCAAGATGTCTACGACCATGTGATGAGAGTTGCTGACTGGACCGACTCACTTAGAGATCTTGTAACAACACTTTTGGAGACTAACCTGACCATTCAAGGTAATCAGATGAATCTGATTATGAAGAAGGTCACTAGCTGGGCTGCAATCTTTGCAGTGCCAACTGCAATTACTGGCTTCTATGGGCAGAACCTGCCATATCCTGGTTTCGGGACTCAGACTGGATTCATCTGGTCATGCGTTCTCATGATCGGTATCTCTGGAGCACTCTATTGGCTCTTTAAAAGACGCGACTGGTTATAGCCTTAACAAGTGCCAAAACCTCAAGAAGAATTAGACCAGCTCAGCCTTGCTCGCTACACGCAGGCTGCCATTCGGGCTAGCCGCGAGGTAATCGCCTCATACTCAACTTCATTTGGCTGGGCTACCAAATTACTAAAGCAACCGATTAGAACTCAGGTGCAAAACATTTATGGCTTGGTGCGAGTGGCCGATGAGATTGTTGATGGCGCAGCCGCCGGAGCTTTAGGCGACGATCGACTTGAGGCAACCCTGCAGCTCGACAAATTAGAACAAGAGACCTACAAAGCCATGCAGCTAGGTTTCAGCACGAACCTCATTGTCCATGCATTTGCTGTCACAGCTAGAGAGACAGATCTAGATAGAAAACACCTGGAGGCCTTTTACCACTCCATGCGTATGGACCTAAACAAAACTAGATATGACCAGAAATCTTTCTCAACATATGTTTATGGGTCGGCAGAAGTAATTGGACTTATGTGCCTGCAAACCTTTATCCACGATAAAGAGTTCACTTTAGAGCAAAGAGAAACACTAAGAATCGGTGCCCAAGCACTAGGTGCGGCTTTTCAGAAGGTTAATTTCCTTAGAGATCTGGCAGCAGACTTTGAACAATTGGGTAGAAGTTACTTCCCGCTAGTGAACGTTACTAATTTCAACGAAGAAACAAAAGTTGCCCTGGTTCAAGACATCAATGAGGATCTGGCACTTTCAGCTAAGTCCATCAAGCTCATTCCTAAATCTGCTCGTAAAGCAGTAGTTGCAGCTCAATTACTTTTCACTGAACTAAATGACAAGATCTCTGCAACTCCTGCCGAAGAACTCATCAAAACCCGCATCAGAGTCTCTAACCCAAAGAAAATACTTATCCTCATCAAAGCAATGATCGGAGTAACACCTAAATGACCCAGAAAACCGCAATCGTAATTGGTGGAGGAATTGCAGGTCTAGCTACCTCTGCTCTGCTTGCCAAAGCTGGCATGAAGGTCAAACTCTTTGAAGCCAGGGAGAAAGTCGGCGGAAGAGCATACATCTGGGAGAAAGATGGCTTCACCTTTGACATGGGCCCCTCTTGGTATCTAATGCCAGATGCTTTTGATCAGTTCTTCAAACTGATGGGTACTACTGCAGATAAGGAACTAGATCTAGTTCGCCTTGACCCTGCTTACCGAACAATCTTTGAAGGTCAAGATGAGCCAATGTTCATGCACGAATCTCTGAAGAAGAACCTAGAAGAGTTCGAAGCCTACGAGCCAGGTTCAGCCAAGATGGTGCAAAAGTATTTAGATAGCGCAGAACAGACTTACCTGCTTGCCAACAAGCACTTCCTATACACGAACTTTCAGAACATGAAATCCTTCACTCATCCAGATGTGGTGAAGAAGGCTGCGACTTTCATCAAGCATCTGCTGACATCTCTTTACGGTTTCTCAGCAAAGCACGTCAAGGATGAACGTCTTCGTAAAGTTCTAAACTTCCCTGCCGTATTCCTAGGCGCATCTCCTTATGACACCCCGAGCATGTATCACTTGATGACTCACATCGATATGAACGTTGGCGTCTTCTACCCGCAGGGTGGCATATACAAGATCATCGAAGCAGTAGAGAGATTAGCTAAAGCTAATGGCGTTGAGATTCACACCAACTCACCTGTGAACAAGATCAACGTCGATGCAAACGGACAGGTAAAGGGTGTTCAGGTAGGCGGAGCAACTTATGAAGCAGATGTAGTTGTTGCTAACGCTGACCTTCACTTTGTTGAAACTCAATTACTTGAGCCTAAGTATCAAACTCTTCCGCAGAAGTGGTGGGATAAAAGAATCCCTGGTCCTTCAGCATTGCTTCTCTACTTAGGTGTCAAAGGAAAAATCGACAACCTAGATCACCACACTCTTCTATACACAGATGACTGGGCTACTAATTTTGCTCAGGTGTTCAAGAAGGCTGATGGTAAGAGCAAGGTAGCGAACCCTGCCAGCTTGTATATCTGTGCTCCAAGTAAGACTGACCCATCTGTTGCTCCTGACGGTTATGAGAACCTCTTTGTTCTAGTTCCAGCTGCAGCTGATCCATCAATTGGTAAAGGTGGAATTAATCGATCAGGTGATCCTGAATTCGAAGCTGAAGCTGATCGGATCATTGAGCAGATTGCAGACTGGTGCAAGATCCCAGATCTAGCAGAACGCATTGTGGTTAGAAGAACTATGGGGCCGCAGAATTTCGTTGAAGAACTAAACGCATGGTCGGGAACCGCTCTAGGTATGGCTCACACTCTTAGACAGTCAGCATTCTTCAGACCAAAGAACCAGAGCAAGAAGGTCAAGGGTCTTTACTACGCAGGTCACCACTCAATCCCAGGTATTGGTCTTCCAATGTGTCTTATCGGTGCAGAACTTGTATACAAGCTAATGATTGATGACAAGTCCAGTGGACCAACACCTAACGAAATCAAACCAATCCCTGAAGACGGCTGGAAAGGCCTGAACTAGTGCAGTTTGTTTATCTGGCTGGATTGATCTTCTCCATCATTGGTTTAGGTCTTTTCGACTGGAGATTCAAATTAGGTTTTTCAACCAACAAAAAAGCCGCGTTGCTAGCAACTTTGCTTCCGTTAGCCTTCTTTCTACTTTGGGATGGTGCCGGCATTGCCTTGGGCATCTTCTTCAGAGGTGAGACCAGTCACCTAACCGGATTACTGATTGCACCAGAACTTCCACTTGAAGAACTGTTCTTCCTTTTCCTGTTGAACTACACGACACTCACAATCTTTATCGCAATCAAGAGAATGCTGGCTAAGCGATGAACTACTTAGCCTTAAACTGCGTATTCATGCTGATGGCATTTGTAATACTCAATGTTGTTGTTCGTAAGTCTCCTTGGAAACTTATTGGCTGGACACTTTTGGCCATGGTTTTAGTGACCTTGGTCTTTGACAATGTCATTGTTGCTTTAGGAATCGTTGATTATGACCTAAAGAAAATCAGTGGAGTTCTTTTAGGCTTAGTTCCAGTAGAGGACTTTGCATACACAATAGTTTCAGTACTGGCAGTTAGCTCTATCTGGCACTTGATGACGAGGAAGAAGTAATGGAAGCAATCAAGCAACTGTTCTGGTCTTCTAGACCGGTTTCCTGGATTAACACTGCTTTCCCTTTTGGTGCAACCTACGTTTTTATCAATAACAAAGTTGACCTCACCTTTGTCATTGGAACTTTGTTCTTCCTAATTCCCTATAACTTGCTGATGTATGGCATCAACGATGTCTTTGACTACGAGAGTGATCTTCGTAACCCACGTAAAGGTGGCATCGAGGGAGCACTACTAAATAAAAAGTGGCACAAGCTAACCCTCTGGTCTTCGACTCTGCTCTGTGTTCCGTTCTTGGTTTATCTGTATGCAATTTCAGATTTGAACTCAGCGCTTTGGCTTTCTCTCTTTGTCTTCACAGTCATCGCATACAGCGCTCCGAAACTACGCTTCAAAGAGCGCGGTTTCCTAGATTCACTAACTTCAGCCAGCCACTTCGTAGGTCCAATGATTTATGCCCTGGCACTATCAGGCGTTGATATGAGCGAACGACCAGTGCTTTCGAGCATCCTTGCCTTCACTCTCTGGGGTGTTGCATCACATGCCTTTGGTGCAGTTCAGGATGTGAAAGCCGATAGAGAAGCAGATATCTCAAGCATCGCCACCATGATTGGTGCAAAGGCAACAGTTTGGTTTGCCTTCATTGCATACGCTGCTGCCGGCGTTCTGGTTATGAACACAATCTGGCCAGGACCGCTTGCAGCGATTGCTGCCATCCCCTACCTTCTGATTCTCACTCCCTATCTGAATATCACAGATGAAGATTGCGAGCGAGCAAATAAAGGTTGGCGCAGATTTATCTGGTTGAACTTCTTTGCTGGCGCAGTGGTTTCCCTGATCCTGATCTGGAGCTCACTTAACTAGCTCGAGCCATCCAATCAATCAAGTATTCTTTTCTAAATCCTGAAGCACAGTGATGACAACTGTATAGACGTTTTGGTTTCTGATATCTAAAGTGCTCATGACCATTGGGGCATAATCCCCGATAAGGCGCATACACTTGCGCTATCTCTTGACCGGTATAAGTCTCATTGCGATAGCCAATGCGTTTTGCTGTTGCTAACCATTTCTTGCCATGACCTTCTTTATTGCCAACCAGAGCATGAGCTATTTCATGTTTGACGGTCTGCAGGACATCATCAATTGAATGAACTAAAGCAAGATACTTGCTGACAGTTATTCGTTTATCTCTATAGCTACACAATCCAGCTCTTCGGCGACCATTATCAAAGCCGAAGGACCATTCGCGATCTTCAAGATGCTCAAGCATCTCAGTTTCAGCAAGTGCTCTCAGATAATCCCAGCGATCTGCCACTAACCGAATCTTCTTGCCACCTTGACTTCTAGATTTTTCAACAAATCCAAAATCCTCAAGAGCGGCAATTAGTGAAAACTGATCGTCATCTGCTCTAACGGATACTTTCCCCAGTTTGAGTTCATCAAATGAATAATCCAGCACCGCTCTGATTCCCTCGGCGACCCAAGCCATCGTCCCCGCGCTTCCCTGCTGAACAACCAGAAGCGCTGCTGGTCCAGTTTCCTTGAAATCAGTCAGGCTTAGCCTTGCTATCTCGATTAGATCTTGCCGCTTGACCTGCCAAATGTTCTCTTCGAGCGCGACCAATTCCAAGCCAGAGCGCTTTAGATTAGGCGTTTGTAAGGTGGTGGTATCTAACATTTCATCCAAAGGCTAACCCCTAGCCCTTGTTTATTGGGCTAAATCTGGCGCCTGTTGAAAACTTTTGACTGTGCATAACTGATGGGGTTTTGTTTCAAATCGGTTAACTTTCTGTTTGCCACACTACAAATCAACCCAAAGAGCCCCGTTTTTACCAATAACCTGACCAAATGACTACTAACACAAAAAACACTGCTTCGGCAGGTGCAATCGAAACCAACGACGTCGCCCCAATTCCTGCGGGTGAACGTCACGGCAAACCGTGGCACTTATTCACAGTTTGGTCGTCCCCGAACCTCGAGTTCGCAACCGTATTCGTCGGCGCACTAGGAATTGGCTTTGGACTTAACGTCCTTCAGGCAATTCTTGCTGTGCTTGTTGGAAACGCTTTAGCTGGTATCACCCACGGTATCTTGAGCACCTGGGGGCCAGAAGCTGGCCTTCCTCAGATGGTTCTCGGCCGCAACGCCTTCGGCAAGACAGGAAACTTGATCCCTTCAGGTCTTTCAACTCTTGTTGCTGGTATTGGTTGGTTCGCAGTTAACACTGTTTCCGGAACCCTAGCCCTATCTGCACTACTTGGTTGCAATGCAGTTCTTGCATTGCTAATCGTTATTGTGGCTCAGGTTGGAATCGCATTCGTAGGTCACAACCTGATCCAGGTCTGGGAGCGCTACAGCTCTTACTTCTTGGCTCTGGTTTGGCTAATCGTTGCGTTTGTAGTGTTCACTCACTCAGGTGCTTTCACTCCTAGCCCAGTAATCAATGGCTTCTCATGGGCAGCATTCACACTAACTGCTGGTGCAGCTTACGGTTACACCGCTGGTTGGACCCCGTTTGCTTCTGACTACACCCGCTACCTTCCTGCTAAGACTGACAAGACTCGTCTTGGTCTAGCTGCAGGTCTTGGTAACTTCGTCAGCACAACACTTCTTATGTCTTTGGGTGCAGTTGCATTCAACCTCATTGAAGCTGCTGTTGGTGACGCGAACGGTGGACAGTTTGTTGTCTTCGGCCCAAACCCAACCAAGGTGTTCACCGATGCGCTTGGCAACGATGCTCTAGCCAAGGTAACTTTGCTAGCGATTGCTCTAGGTTCCATCTCAGCTAACGTTCTAAACGTTTACTCAGGTGCAATGTCATTCTTGGCAATGGGCGTAAAGATCGGCTTCAAGGCTCGTCGCGCAATCATGGTTGCTATCGCTGGTGTTATCGGTGGAATCACCGCTTACTTCGGTGTTACCAACGGTGACGTAGGCCACTCACTAGAGAACTTCCTATTGGTCGTTGCCTACTGGGTAGCTCCTTGGATCGCAATCGTTCTAGTAGAGCGTTTGATCTCAGGTGGCAAGGATGCCGGCAAGCGTGCACTAGCTCCAAAGGAATTTGGTGCAGGTGTTATTGCCTTCGTAGTAGCAACCGGATTCTCAATCTGGGGCTTCTCAAACCAGGTGTTCTACACTGGCCCACTCGGTAAGGGTCTAGGAGACATGGGTGCACTCGTTGGTTTTGCCATCGCTGCAGTCCTGTACTACGTCCTTTCAGTTCCAGTTCGTTCAAAAGACTAGTAATAGTCTCTAACCTCTAACTAAAGAGCCTCGGCTATGGATTTCAAACCAGGAGAGATCTTCATCACAGATGAAGAGAAACTTTCGGTTGCCATAGCCGAGGCTCATTTAGGTTTAGCTGAGGGTGGTATTCCGATTGGTGCTGCTCTCTTTGATCAAAACGGAGTCCTTCTAGGATCCGGACACAATCTTCGCGTCCAACAAGGTGACGCATCTATGCATGGTGAAACCAGTGCATTTAGAAACGCTGGTAGACAGCGTTCATACAAAAACGTAACTCTAGCTACGAGCCTCTCCCCTTGTTGGTATTGCTCAGGTCTAATTCGTCAGTTCAACATCGGCAAACTACTAGTTGGTGACGACATTAACTTCAAGGGCGGCCAAGACTGGGTTCAAGAACACGGCTGTGATGTCACAGTCATGAACGATCCAGGGCTTATCAAAGTTATGGGTGATTTCATCATTGCTAACCCAACACTTTGGAACGAAGATATCGGCGAGGACTGACAGGCTCTAGTTTTGTTCCCATTTTGAATCCTCCATAAAATACACTTTTCTAAACGAAAGTAGGACAAAAATGGAAATCAGTAAATACTGCACCGCTTGCGGAAACGGTCTCATCGAGACTGCCGCTATCTGCCCGAAGTGTGGCACACCCGTAGCTGCCGCAAAGGTTGTCGGAGCTGTAGCCCCAAAGACAAAGAACGCTGCTGTCCTTCTTGCAGTATTTCTAGGTTTCTGGACATACCTATACACATTCGCTAAGGACAAAGTAAAGTTTTGGATTTTCCTAGCGGCCAGCTTTGTTGGTTCTGGAATCTATTTCAGTGCATTGAGCACTGCTGCAGTAGCCTCCGCTAAACAAACTAATTGCATTATTAGCACCTGGGAGTTCGACTCCGATGCGAGTGCCTGTGACATGTATAAGCCGGACTACACTGGAGTCTTTATCGGATTCGCGATTCAGCTAGGTATTTACGTGTTCATCATCGTTGATCGCGCTCGTAAGCCTCAGGAGTTTTACTCAAACTACCCAAACTAGTTCTTAGCTAGCACAAGTAAAAAACCCCGGTCCTCGTGAGAAGGAACCGGGGTTTCGTGCGCTCCCCGGGAATCGAACCCGGAACCCACTGATTAAGAGTCAGTTGCTCTGCCGATTGAGCTAGAAGCGCATTGCCTTAGGCAACGATTCTCAAGAATAGCAGTTATCTAGGCGCGTTACAAAGTTACTTAGTGCGTGGCTTTGATTAGATTAGAGATATGACTGAACTAACTGTTGGCTCTAAAGCCCCCGCATTCAAACTAACTAACCAGGATGAGAAGGCTGTCTCACTGGCTGAATTCAAAGGTAGCCGAGTAATCCTGTATTTCTACCCTGCTGCCTCAACCCCAGGTTGCACCAAGCAGGCCTGTGATTTTCAAGAGAACATGTCAGTTTTGAAGAAGGCAGGCTATGTGGTTCTTGGTGTCTCCCCTGACAATGCAGCTAAGTTGACTAAGTTCCGTAAGGCTGAAGGCCTGAAATTTGATCTACTCTCAGACCCAGACATGAAGGTCATCAAGGCCTATGGGGCCTTTGGTGAGAAGAGCATGTATGGGAAGGTCTATGAAGGCTTGATTAGATCTACCTTCGTTATTGACGAGAAGGGCAAGATTGAGCACGCCCTATACAACGTCAAGGCCACAGGACATGTTGCAATGTTGCGCAAGGTTCTAGCTATCTAGTTTCACTGGTGGCTCTAACAACCTCAGGTAGGAATAGCGATAGCAAGACCGCGATTGATGGCACTGCTATAGCCAAGCCACCGAGAAGGCTCGCCTCAAAAGTGCCAAGTGCGATAGTTAGCTGAATCAGCTGCCAGAAGACTCCAGCACTCCTAGCCCACCTCTTGCCCTTGGTGATTGCAAGGCCTGCAAAGGTTAGCCAAATGGCCGCACCGAGGGTTAGCAGGACCAATGCGGAGTCAGTCAAGAGTGCTTTGCTTTGGCTTGCTACCATGGCCCAGATTGAGGCAATGGTCGCTGCGTATAGGACGAGTGCCTCAAGAAAATAGGCGATTGAGATCGCTCGCAGAGTGGTCCGAATGTTCAATTTGCCCATACTTCCAAGCCTAAATGCCTATTTACAAACACCCCCCTGCTGTGGGAAAATTGACCTGTCGCGGTCGCGAATAAACCAAGAAATCTTCAAGGATTTAGCTTTATTCTGATGCGCTTCCCCTGATATTCGATCTAAGGAACATAAATATATGGAACTGCCATGGCTAACAGAAGCTCGCTGCCGAACCGAAGACCCAGAACTATTCTTCCCGGTAGGAAACACAGGCCCAGCAGTTGACCAGATCGAACAAGCTAAAGCTATTTGCCGTGATTGCAAAGTAACTTCTAACTGTCTTGAATACGCCATCAAAGAGAACCAGGACAATGGTGTTTGGGGCGGTCTAAGTGAAGACGAGCGTAAGTCGCTAAAGCGCAAATATGCTCGCGCTCGTCGTTCAGCCTAAATAAGCGGTAGCTCTAAAGCGACCGTTGTTCCACCGGTCTTATCTGATTTGAATTCAATCTTGCCGCGCAGTTCACCCTCGACAAGTGTCTTCACAATCTGAGTGCCTAAGCCGCTCAGTACTTTGCCCGGCTCCAAACCAACTCCGTCATCAGTGACGGTGATGAATAGTCGCTTAGATTTTCGACTCGCGTTCACAGTCACATGACCGGTTCGATTAGCCAATCCGTGCTCATAGGCGTTGGTTACAATCTCGGTTAAAACAACCGATAGCGGTGTAGCCATTTCACTGGGTAATCTGCCAAATTTACCGATTCTAAGATTCGTTACTCTGGCGTTGAAA
>Ga0209084_1000046_pt1 | contig 120337 bp, 119 predicted proteins | sample C_130820_MF_Meta_FD_187309 | JGI IMG/M metagenome (GOLD analysis project Ga0209084, IMG submission 187309) | Freshwater microbial communities from Lake Croche, Canada to study carbon cycling - C_130820_MF_MetaG (SPAdes) (version 2) | ecosystem: Environmental > Aquatic > Freshwater > Lake... | reverse complement strand
GCCCTCGTCAAGAGGTTCAAACAAGACCCCCAGTTTCCGCTGGGGGTTTTGTTCTATCTCTGGCTAAACCAGCCATGCGTTTAGTCGAGCAGGTGAAGTGTTCCAGTTTTTATAATTCTGTGCTGAAGCTATCCACAAGGATTATTCGCTGGTAATGACATCTCTTTTACTAACAGAGAGATAAACAACAAGAGCAACAATCAAACCTAGAAATACCAGAGTGACATTCTGCGCTCCGAGACCCAAGGCATCTGGAGCCTCATCTTTGCCTAACGACAGGTAGTCACCGAAGCTTGCACCTAGTGGGCGAGTAAGAATGTAGATCGACCAGAAGCCAACTACAGAACTTAGAATTTCAATTCTCCAAAGCCCTGCGAGAATCGCAATGACTCCTAGGAAGATGAAGGTTGACTGCAATAGCGGCATGCCAAGATCGTCTAGGAAAATATCTCCCGCTGCAGTTCCCATTGCAAATGTTGCAAGAACGGCAACCCAGTAAAAAGCTTCACGCTTACGAGTATTGATTGTCTTAATTGACAAAGTCTTTTCCTGGTTCCACCAGATCACGAATACCACAATCAAGATCACGCCAAAGAGGATTGTGAGTTGCCAGTTTTCCCAGCCAAAGTTAGTGTGCATGCTGTCGGTAATTAGAGTGCCAACTGTGCTGACTGCGACAATTGCTGCCCAATAGATCGCTGGCACGTATTTTCGAAGAGCAAATTGAATTGCTAGCAGCACTACTAGAACAGACACCATAGCCAAGATGGTTCCGTTATCGCCAAGGCCAAGGGTTGAATTCAAGTAGTCTGCCAGTGTCTCACCAACTGTGGTGCTTAGGACTTTGATAATCCAGAAGAACAACGTAATTGCAGGAACTTTTACCATCAGAGTTTTTAGATTTGTCATGCTTAAATCCAAGTGCCCTAACCTGATAAAAGGCTGAGTGTGTCGCAGGTAACCTTTAGTTATGGCTAGAAGACGCATCTCCCATATGGAAGGAATAGCTGCTGTGAATGCAGTTATTCAGGCTGGCGAGAACATCCCTGAAACAGATGCCCGATTCATCATGGCGATCCGGTACCTCTTAGAAGAACTTGCCGAAGTTGCCCCAGGTAACTCGGTTGAGGTAAGGGTTCCACCCCTAGGTGCCACCCAATGCATCGAAGGCCCTAGGCACACCAGAGGAACACCTCCTAATGTGGTGGAGTTGAGCCCGAGGGTTTGGTTTGATCTAGCGCTGGGGAATCTGAATTGGGGTCAAGCCCTAGCTGAACATAAGGTCAGTGCGAGTGGGGTTAGAGCATCTTTAGCTGAAGTATTACCGTTAGCCTTAAAGCATGTCCAACGCTAAAACCGAAACGGTAAAGATCCGTCGAGCACCTAAGTTCATCCCATTTTCTCTAACTGGCCTAGCCCTTGGCGCGGTGGTGGCCATCATTCTCTCCCTCACAATCAATAACCCAGATGGCAAGACACCTGGCTTTATTACCCAACTGCTCATCTACTCATTAGCCGGTGGAGCAGGGCTTGGACTAGTGGTCGCCGTAATTGTTGATGTCTTCTCGAACCGCAGAATCAAAGAGGCCGAGGCTTCTAAAGTGAGCAGTAAGTAGCCGCTAAACTTATCTTGTTGCGCATGATGTTTTGGGGTTTGAAGCCCAATATCAGCTAACTTCCCGCCCCACTACTAGAGACGGACCTTGCCCTTGCTTCGTGGAGATGGACTGCTAAATCATGATTTGCTGCCTAATGAAAAAGGGCCGCAGGATCAGTGTGGTGTATTTGGTGTGTGGGCCCCAGGTGAAGAAGTAGCGAAGCTAACTTATTTTGGCCTTTACTCTCTGCAACACCGTGGTCAAGAATCTGCCGGTATTGCAACTTCTGATGGCAAGAAGATCTTGGTCTATAAAGACATGGGTTTGGTATCCCAGGTATTTAGTGAGTCATCGCTTGAAGCTCTGGTTGGGCACATTGCCGTTGGGCATACTCGTTACTCAACTACCGGTTCTTCTTCTTGGCGTAATGCTCAACCAACTCTTGGTAGAACTTCTTCTGGAACTGTTGCTCTAGGCCACAACGGAAATCTGACAAACACCAGAGACCTAATGGACATGTTGGCTGAGAAGTATCCAGATCAGGCTCAGAATGAAATCACCGGTGGTAACACCACCGATACTGCAGTGCTAACAGCATTACTTGCAGGAGATATGGATCACACTCTAGAAGCAACTGCCCTAGAGCTGCTACCTAAAGTCAAAGGTGCATACTGTCTAGTCTTCATGGATGAGACAACCTTGTATGCAGCTAGAGATCCGCAGGGTGTTAGACCTCTAGTTCTAGGAAGACTAGAACGTGGTTGGGTAGTTGCTTCTGAAACAGCAGCATTAGATATTGTTGGTGCAAGTTACGTTAGAGAAGTTGAACCTGGTGAACTTATCGCTATTGATGAACACGGTCTTCGCTCAACTAGATTTGCTGAAACTAAAAGAGCCGGTTGTGTTTTTGAATATGTTTATCTAGCAAGACCAGATACCACCATCAACGGGAGAGTCGTCTACGACGCAAGAGTTGAGATGGGTAGAACACTAGCTAGAGAGTATGCAGTTGAAGCTGACATGGTTATTCCGACTCCAGAATCTGGAACTCCCGCAGCAATTGGCTATAGCCAAGAGTCAGGTATCCCATTTGGTCATGGACTTGTAAAGAACGCTTATGTCGGTAGAACATTTATTCAGCCATCACAAACCATTAGACAGCGCGGTATTCGTCTCAAGCTAAACCCTCTAAAAGAACAAATCAGAGGTAAGAGAATCATCGTTGTTGATGACTCAATCGTTCGAGGCAACACTCAACGTGCACTAGTTGCCATGCTTAGAGAAGCAGGGGCACTAGAGATCCATGTGAGAATCTCATCTCCTCCAATTACTTGGCCTTGCTTCTATGGCATTGACTTTGCTACCCGTGCAGAACTTATTGCAACCGGTTTAGGTGTTGAAGAAGTTAGACAATCTATTGGCGCAGATTCACTAGGTTATCTGTCTAAAGAGGGCATGATTGCCTCAACTAACCAAGAAGAATCGCAGCTCTGCACCGCTTGCTTTACAGGAAAGTATCCAATCGAATTACCAGCTGAAGACCGATTGGGTAAGAACCTATTAGAGCGCGGCTCAGATAAAGAGATTCCACTGGATGTCTCAGTGAAAGTCTCTAATGACTAGCGATGCCTATGCCCAATCTGGGGTTGATACTCACGCTGGTGATCTAGCAGTTGAGTTGATGAAGAAATCCATCAAGGAAACCCTCAATGACAACGTTGTTGGCGGCTTCGGCGGCTTCGCTGGAATGTTTGATGTTTCTTTTCTCAAGAGCTTTGATAGACCACTACTAGCAACATCAACCGATGGTGTTGGCACCAAGGTTGCTATTGCTCAAGCGATTGATAAGCACGACACCATTGGCCAAGATTTAGTTGGCATGGTTGTCGATGACATCGTTGTGGTTGGTGCTAAGAGCATGTTCATGACCGACTACATCGCAACTGGCAAAGTAGTGCCAACAAGAATTGCCGATATCGTTTCAGGAATTGCTAAAGCTTGTGCTGAGGTCGGGGTAGCACTAATCGGTGGAGAGACAGCAGAGCACCCAGGACTACTAAAGCCAGATGAGTATGACGTTGCAGGAGCTGCAGTTGGCGCAGTTGAATACAGCAAACTACTTGGACCTAATAAGGTTCAGGTTGGCGATGTTGTTCTAGGTCTTGAGGCTTCAGGACTACATTCCAACGGATACTCACTGGTTAGAAAGATTGTTGCTGACAGCAAACTTGATTACACCAAGTCAGTTCAAGAATTTGGAAATCTATCTTTAGGTGAAGCACTACTAACACCAACCCGTCTATACACCGGCATCCTAAATACTCTTCTTGAAAGTGAACTCGGATCAGCAGTGAAGGCAATGAGTCATATCACCGGCGGTGGCATTGCGGCAAACCTAGCCAGAGTATTACCTAAGAACACAACTCTTGATGTTGAGCGAAGTACTTGGAAACCACTTGATGTCTTCCAAGTATTAACTTCTTGGGGCAACCTAACACTCAACCAAGTTGAATCAACTTGGAACCTAGGTTTAGGTTTTGCAGTAATCGTCAAGGCAGATAAAGCAGCACAGATTCAACAGCACCTAAATACTTCAGGAGTTAATACCTGGCAACTAGGCATAGTCGAATCAAACGATTGCACTCTCGAGGGATATATCCAAGGTGCTAAAGGTGTTGATGGTGGGGCTGTTCGCTTGGTAGGAACTTACCTAGCGTAAAGCTCAGAATCAACTCTGTCTTGAGGTAATAGGCTGGCAGACTTTACGAGTACCCAATCAAGAGGAGTTCAGCCATGTCTGAAGAACAAGTAGTAGTTCCAACCCCAGAGAAGGCTAACTTCTTACGTCCAGTGCTTCAGATTGCAGTTATGGTAACTGTAATTGTTAGCACCATTTTGACTATCTTTGCTTGGCCACTAGCCACAGCAGCACCGAAGAATATTCCAGTTGGAATTACCTCAACTGTGCCTAACCTAGTTAATGGTGTTCAAACTCAGTTTGATCAGCAGCAACCTGGTGCATTCAAATTCATTGAATACAAGGACCTAGCTGCAGCTAAGACTGCTATTGCTCATCGTGAAGTTTATGGTGCTTTGGTTCTAACTGATAAGCCACAGATGCTAATTGCAACTGGAGCTTCTCCTGCGATGGCACAGTTGCTCACAGCAGTCAGTGTTGAACTTGGAGCACAAATCACAGCAGCTAATGGTGTGAATGCAATCAGATTTGCTATTGAAGATCTAGCACCGCTTGGAACTAAGGACCCTAGAGGTCTTGGTTTGAGCGCTGGTTCACTACCTCTAATCATTGCTGGAATTGTGGTTGGTCTATTGGGTTCAATGCGACTTCGCAGAGCTAGCCAGAAATTCTTGGTTGCCGGTCTTGCTGGAACTCTGGCAGCGTTCGCTATCGTTGCGATCTTGAACCTTTGGTTAGGTTCACTGCAGGGAAATTATTTTGTTGAAGTGGCTGTGGTTGCTCTTGGTATCGCAGCTGTTTCTTTGACTGTTATGGGTGCAGCGGCACTTGCTGGCCGTGTTGGATTGCTGTCAGTGATTGGTCTGTTCTTTATTGTCGGTAACCCGCTTGGTGGAGTGGCCCTTCCTCAGGAGCTATACCCAAGCTTCTTGGGAACCCTTGGGCAATACTTGCCACTTGGAGCTGAAGTGAATCTACTTCGTCGTATTAGTTACTTCCCGGAGGCAAGCACTATTACCCAGTGGGCAACACTTGGAGTGTGGTTAGCAGTTGGAGTATTGCTCCTGGTGTTAGCACCAGAGCGTAAGCCTAAAGAAGCTTAGTTAGAAGAGTCGGAAGCGCTATCGGTATTATCGGTAGCGGTTTCTTCTTGCTCGTCTGGGTAGAGATCAGCCCACTTGTCTTCGTAGTCAGGCTCGTTTGAGCTTGATGTTGCAAGTTCTGCCTGCAGTGCAGTTAGGTCTGTGTTAGGGCTAAAGTACTTCAGTTCGCGGGCGACCTTAGTGTTTTTAGCTTTCTGACGGCCACGCCCCATGGCGAGCCCCCTCTTGTACTTGGCTGGGCATATTATGCTCAGGAATCAATAAATCTGCCTTTGAGTTTATCAGGCGTTAACCCAGTAGCAGGCCGAAATAGGCTGCTGTGGATGAAAGTATCAGTGTCAGCAAGGTGTATAGGGCTGACCTGAATAGTCTTCCAGAGGCTGACATCTGCACTGTTGCAGCAGCCCATGAGCTAAAGGTTGAGAGCCCACCGGCTAGGCCAACGACTGTGATGGCTACCCAGGTGTTGTCGTTGGTGAAGTGGATAACAGCCCAGCCAGCAAAGAACGATGCTGTGATGTTAGCGAGCAAGATTCCCCAAGGCAGGTAACCCTGCCAGCGGCTGAAGGCGAATCGGATGATTGAGCCTAAGCCTCCGGCTAAGGCGATACCAATAAGGATTACCGGGTTGAATACTTCAGCCGCGCTCATTTGACTTCTCGACTAGCTCTGGCGATATTTGCCCCAACTGCGTAGCCAATAAAACCAAACCCGAACATGACAGCAGCAGCTGGCATAGCAAGAAGTGGTGGGTATTGGTAGAGGAAGATGGCGATACCTGACATGGTAGTAAATCCACCACAGAATCCAGCAGCCCAGAATGACTTCTTAGATTCAGAAGCAAAACGTGGGTGGAAGTTCACAATCCCTAAGAACATTGCACCGGTAACATTCACTAGCAAAAGTGAAAGTGAGCCCGCAAAGTTAGAACCAATTGATAGTTCAAGAATTCCACCAACTGTGTATCTAAGCAGTGCGCCAATTGCACCACCAACAAAGACTAGATAGAAGTCTTTACCTGTCATCGTTAGGGTCCAAGATGTCCTCAGGAGTTGCATCTGGTCTAGCAACCATCTTGATGACAGTGTTATTACCACCCTGGTATCTGCGCATTGAACTTCTTGCACGTAATGGCTCACCACGACGAGCATCACCAGCCATTGGTGCTCTAGAGAACAGATCGATCTTGTCTGCAGACTCTAGTCTCCATGGGACAAGCACAATCATTGCTCCGCGAACATACATCAACTGCTTACGAATACGGTTAGCGCGGTGGTTGTGGAAGATGTGCTCCCACCAGTGACCAACAACATACTTAGGAAGATAAACAGCCATACGTTGTTCTTCATGCATCGCACGATACTCAGTTAGGTACTCGCTCAATGGTGCACCGAAGTCTCTAAATGGCGAAGGGATAATTCGAAGCGGAACCTGGATACCGTATTCGGTCCATTCCTTTTCAAACTGCTCTGCACGATCAGGATCAACTGCAATGTGAACAACTTCCAACTTGTCATGCTTGCTTGATAACGCATAGTCCAAAGCTTTTAGCTGAGGAGCGGTTAGCTTATCCATTAGAACAATTGCATAGTCACCCTTAGAGCCAAATTGGATCTCAGGCTTTAGCTGAATTTCAGCATCGACTTCTGCGTAGTACTTCTTGGTTTGATACATCAAAACCCAAAGTGCAGGCATGATGATGAACACTAACCAGGCACCGTGAGTGAACTTGGTGATGGTAACGATTACTAGAACCGATGAGGTTAGAAAAGCACCGAAACCATTGATGGCAAGACCGCTATAAGCTTCCTTCTTACCGATGGTGTTCTCTCTAAGGCCTCTGCGCCAATGTCTAATCATTCCAAGTTGTCCAACTGTGAAGGAGGTGAAGACACCGATGATGTATAGCTGAATCAAGCTAGAAACAGATGCTTGATAAACCAAGATCAACGAACCGGCTGCTGCTGCTAGTGAAAGCATTCCGTTTGAGTAAACCAAACGGTCTCCTCTGGTCTGTAGCATCTTCGGGGCAAAGCCATCCTTGCTCAGAACAGATGAGAGCAATGGGAAACCGTTGAAGGCAGTGTTAGCTGCAAGCAAAAGAACAGCTGCTGTTGCTGACTGAAGTACATAGAACAAGAGTGAGTTATCGCCAAAGACGGCAATACCAATCTGAGCCATCAAAGATTGCTGAGGGTTGGTGGAGAAGAAATCAACATTGTGAAGTTGCTGAGCTGGATCTTCAATGTATTTCACACCGGCAGTCAATGCGAGCCAAGTAGTTCCAAGGAACATGGCAACAGCTGTTGCTCCCATAACAGACATTGTGATGTTGGCGTTCTTGATCTTAGGAACACGGAATGCAGGAACTCCATTGGCAATAGCTTCAATACCAGTTAGAGCAGAACAACCAGAAGCAAAGGCTCGAAGCAGCAACAGGATAACCGCAACCTGAGCAGGGTTATCTAAGAATTCTGTGGCGGCATGAACTTCATAACCGGTTGAAGTGGTCACCAAGGTCTGACCTAAAACGAATACCTTGTATAGACCAGTTCCGATCATTATGAATACTGTGCTGATAAACACGTAAGTCGGAATAGCGAAAGAAACACCTGATTCACGAATACCGCGAAGGTTGATTGCAAATATCAACAGCAAGAAACCAACAGCGATCTCAACACGATATTCAGCTATCTGTGGGAAAGCAGAGATCAAGTTATCTGTTCCAGAGGCAATAGACACCGCAACTGTCATCACATAGTCAAGAAGCAGAGCTGAAGCAACAATTAGGGAAGCGCCTCTTCCAAGGTTGGTCTTAGCAACCTCGTAGTCACCACCACCTGAAGGGTATGCCTGGATCACCTTGCGATATGAAAGCACAATTACTGTCAGAAGCAGCGCAACCATAAGGGCAATACCTGGTGCGAAGGTTAGGAATGAGACACCACCTAGGGTCAAGATCATTAGCAGCTCTTGTGGACCATAGGCAACGGAAGACAATGGGTCGCTGGCAAAGATTGGCAGGGCGATGCGCTTAGGTAGCAGCTCGCCTTCTAGTCTTTCGTTTCTAAGTGCTCTACCGAGAAGCAGAGTTCTAACTGGGTGAATCTTCTTGACAGAAGTTTTGTCGTGCTCGTGCCGATCTGGCATTTAGTGCTTCGCTTTCTCACCGTGCTGGTGTTGTGACAATCTAAATGTTGCTAGGAAACCAAGTGCTAGGAACAAAGCTGCTGAGAGCGCAGCCCAGCTTGCACCTACTGTGAAAGCATCTTTGGCTGCTTGAATATATGCAGGGTTGACGTTCGGATTCGCTGCAAAGCCAGGGATAGCACCACCAGCTGAATCGACAACAGCATTAGTGAACTTATCTGCACCTTCTTGAGGCATGCCTAAATCAGTTAGCTTCGAAAGTAGTGATGACTGAACCTGTGTGAACAGAACTGTTCCTAGAACAGCGATACCTAAAGCAGAACCAATCTGACGAACAGTGCTCTGTGAACCAGAGGCTTGACCAATCTGGTTCATTGGGACATCAACCATGATCACACCGGTTAGCTGTGCTGTTGCTAGACCAATACCGATTCCGTATACGAATAGGCAAGGAGCAACAGGGCCCCAACCATTGTGGTCATTAGCGAGAAGTGCGACACCGATGACACCGAGAAGTTCTAGTCCAACACCGATGCGCACTGCCATTGCAGGAGCAAGCTTTCCTGAAAGAGCACCACCAACACCAGAAGCTAAGAATGCACCACCGGCAAGCCAAAGTAGAACTAGACCTGAGTCAACTGGTGAAAGACCTAGAACGTTTTGCAACCAAAGTGGAATTGCAAATAGGACACCGAATTCACCCATTGAGATGATCAACGCAGCGATAGAACCATTGCGGAACGATGTGATGCTGAACAGCTGAAGATCTAGAAGTACTGGCTTGTGTGCTTTTTCTCTTGCTTTTTCCCAAAGGACAAACAAGACTCCAAAGACCACAGATAAACCAAGTGATACGGGAATTACTGAGAAGCCTGGGTTACCCCATGACCAATCACCAATTGTGAAAGCTTTGTTGACATTCCACCAACCGTAGTTACGACCTTCGATAAGACCGAAGACCAAGGTTAGGAAAAGGCCGACCGAAAGAACTGAACCAACTAGGTCTGGGAAACCAGAGCGCTGTTTAACCTTTGATTCATTAACAAAAAGTAGAAGACCGGCAACAATCAATAGACCGATTGGAGCATTGATGTTGAAAGCTAGACGCCAACCGTCAGTTCCAAAATCGGTTGCCAACCAGCCACCAAGAACAGGACCTAGGGCAACCATTCCACCGATGGTTGAGCCCCAAACTGCAAATGCAATACCGCGCTCTTTACCTTGGAAGTTTGCATTCACAAGTGAAAGTGTTGTTGGTAGCACCATTGAGCCACCGAAGCCCTGAAGAATACGAGCCAAGATCATCTGGCTAGCATCATTGCTATAACCTGCCCAAACGGATGCACCAATGAAAATCAAGATACCGATGATAAGTAGCAATCTGCGACCGATGCGGTCAGCGATTGAACCCCAGACCAGCAGTAGCGCTGCGAAGACTAGGACGTAACTCTCTTGAACCCACTGCACCTCGTTGCTGGAGATGTGAAGGGCTTCAATAACCTTAGGGAAAATGGTGTTAACGATTGTTCCGTCGATAATGACAATAGAGATTGCCATTGAGATAAAGACGAGACCAATCCAACGTAAACGGGCAAGAGGTGCCATAGCTAAATGCTCTTTCTGGTATGTTTCTGCGACTCTGCAGTTGGGGTAAAAACCCTAGTCAAGCCTAGTCTTTTCCGCCTGATACCCTGTGAAAATGAGCAAAGGTAGACCATGATCAAATATCTGGGGTCTAAGCGCACGCTCGTGGGGGTTTTAGGGGCTATCGCCCAAGCTTCAGAGGCTAAAACCGCTGTTGACCTATTTACTGGGACAACTAGGGTTGCTTCTGAATTCAAGAGAAATGGCTTATCGGTCATCGCATCCGATAGCGCTACCTATAGCGATGTTCTAGCTAAGTGTTATCTGGAAACCGATGCCAGTCAGGTTGATTTAGTAGATCTCCAATCCAAGATTGACCACCTAGCCGGCTTGCCTGGAGTTAGGGGCTATTTCACCGAGCACTTCTGTGAGGATGCTCGGTTCTTTCAACCGAAGAATGGTGTTCGAATTGACGCCATAAGAGATGAGTTGGAGAAGAACTTTAGAGACGATAAAGATTTCTATATTCTTCTCGCCGCTCTGATGCTGGCAGCCGATCGGGTGGATAGCACAACTGGTCAGCACATGGCCTACCTAAAGAATTGGTCACACCGAGCAGGTAATGATTTAGAACTCAAAGTTCCAGAACTAATCCCTGGTACTGGTAAAAGCATTCTTGGTTTAGCTGAGAACGTTGTTAAGGAATTACCTGAGGTGGACCTGTTTTATATGGACCCCCCATACAACCAGCACCGATACTTCACTAACTACCACATCTGGGAGACGCTAGTCAGATGGGATAAACCACCTGCTTATGGTGTTGCCATGAAGAGACTGGATTCACGAGCATCGGTCAATCATTCGGTTTTCAACAAGCGCAGGAAGATGCCTGGAGCATTCAAGGAGCTCATTGCCAAGGCCAAGGCCAAGACTCTAGTTGTTTCCTATAACAATGAGTCTTGGGTTGAGCCAATTGAGATAGCAGAGACGATGTTGGCCGCAGGACACGAGAGTGTTGCCTTACTGGAATTTGATTACAAGCGATACATCGGTTCACAGATTGGTATCTATAACAAGTCTGGAGCTAAAGTCGGTGCAGTCGGAGAAAGACTAAATAAGGAATTGATTTTTATCGCGGGGGAAACTTCGAGAGTCGAAGCAATTGAAGATGTGGTGGCTGGACGCGGGATTGAACCGCGGACCTAACGATTTTCAGTCGTTCGCTCTACCAACTGAGCTATCCAGCCTCAACCTAGATCAGGCTGAGCGATTTACATCGCAGCGATCCTGACGGGACTTGAACCCGCGACCTCCGCCGTGACAGGGCGGCGCGCTAACCAACTGCGCTACAGGACCAGAAGTACTTTTACAACACCCTCGCTTGGTGACCCCAACGGGATTCGAACCCGTGCTACTGCCGTGAAAGGGCAGCGTCCTAGGCCACTAAACGATGGGGCCGTCAAAGCGATGGAGCTTTTAGAGCACCAAGGGTCAAGGTTACTTGCTAATTAGGGGTTAATGCAACCTCACTATTTACCTGGGCGGTGTTAGTTTAGATAAAGGCCAATAAATACAGGAGGTGAGGGGCAATGAAGGCATTTCGTTCGCGCCTTTTAGCTGTATTTGTCGTAGCCGGCCTTGTCTTTGGAGGGCTAACCGTTCAGGAAGCCTTTGCCAAGAAACCTTACCCCTCGCAGGGTGAGGTGCTCCAGGCTAAGCGCAATGTGGCAGCCAAAAAAGCCATGATTGCCCGACTCCAACAGATCATCTCGGACCTAACCACGGAACAACTGGCTTTAGAAAAGACCGCCATGATCAAGGCGGAGAAATATAACCAGGCTAAAGACGAAGAAGATGCCATGGCAGCCAAGGTTGCTGTTTTGCAACAGAAGGTCGATGCGGCAGCAGCCGAGGCAGAGCAGGCCCAGACCCAACTTGCTCAAATTGCCAGTCAGATGTGGCGAGATGGCGCTGCCGGAACTTCTTTGAACCTATTCCTTAACTCTGAAAAGGCAGGAAACCTGCTCTATCAACTAGGAGCCCAGGAACAAATTGCGCAATCTAGTGATCAGATTTATCAGGCGGCCATCCAACGCCAGCAATATGCAAAATCTTTAGAGAGCCAACTAAAAGATGCAAAGGTTGAGCTTGCTGCAAAGACAGAAGCTGCTCAGACCGCATTAGAAGAAGCTCAAGCAGCAGCTGCAACTCTGCAGGCAAAAGTTGATGAGCAGAAGAAGCTCAACAAAACATTCACAGCACAGCTTGCTCTTCTAGAAAACATCTCTTCTTCTTTGGAGCAGCAGCGTATTCAAGGTCTCATTGATGAAGCTCGACAGAATGACCCGAATGCAACTGGCCCAATTGATGCTCCAAGTTTGTATGACGTAGGACCGCCTGATACGGAGAAAGTAAATATTGCTTTCAACTTTGCTAAGCAACAACTCGGTGAGAGATATGTACTTGGCGGTATGGGGCCAAACGTATGGGATTGCAGTGGAATTACCAAGGGTGCTTATGCAGCAGCCGGTGTTTATATCGGTACGCACTCTGCAACCAACCAGTTCTATAACATGGCTGGAAAGCGCAGACTTGTTCCAATCAAGGATGCGGTTGCTGGCGATTTGATGTGGTACTCATACACAGATGATTTCAACGGGGATAAGTATCACGTTGTTTTGTATTTAGGTGATGGCATGATGTTAGAAGCACCTAACCCACTTAGAACTGTTCGCATAGTTCCACTTCGTTACGGTGATCTATTCAGATACGCCGGAAGACCAACCCCTTAGGAGCTTTGCATGACCGACGCACGTCAGGTAAAGCCCGCTACCGAAGGTTGGCAACAGAAGAAGGATGCCTCAGGTAAACCACTTCTAGAGTTTGAAGCTAAACCTAGAAGACAAACGCCACCTGTCCATCTAGTTGACATGACTAAGGAAGAAAAAGAAGCTAAGGCTAAAGAACTAGGAGTTCCTGGTTTTAGAGTGAAGCAAATAGAGAAGCACTACTTCACTCATTACACCGCTAACCCAGAGCTGATGACTGATCTTCCTCAGGAAGGAAGAGCTGAATTAGTAAAGGCATTCTTACCTCCACTGTTGACAGAAGTAAAGCGCTTGCAGACTGATAACGGCGACACCATTAAGTTCTTATGGAGATTATTTGATGGAGCACTTGTTGAATCAGTTTTGATGCGTTATCCGGGACGAATCACTCTCTGTGTTAGTTCTCAAGCTGGTTGTGGAATGAACTGTCCATTCTGTGCTACCGGTCAAGCGGGCCTTACTAGAAACATGACCGCTGGTGAAATTGTGGATCAGATAGTTCAAGCGAATGCCGTTATTGCCGCCGGTGGTCTTGGCGGTAGGAAAGATACCGAGCATGAAGAACGAGTATCAAACATTGTCTTTATGGGTATGGGAGAACCATTAGCTAACTACAACCGACTAATGGTTGCGGTTAGAACAATGGTTGCAGCACAACCTAATGGCCTCGGGATGTCAGCTAGAAACATCACTGTTTCAACAGTTGGTCTAGTCCCTGCCATCCTAAAACTCTCTGAAGAAAACATTCCGGTGACATTCGCTTTGTCTCTGCACGCTCCAGATGATGAATTACGCGATGAACTAATTCCAGTGAACTCAAGATGGAAAGTCGATGAAGCACTGGATGCGGCTAGAGCTTATTTTGATGCCACTGGTCGAAGAGTCTCTATCGAGTATGCGCTTATCAAAGACATGAATGATCACCAATGGCGAGCAGAACTCTTAGGCCAAAAACTAAACGCTAGAGGGAAGGGCTGGGTTCACGTAAACCCAATCCCGCTCAACCCAACACCTGGCTCGATCTGGACCGCATCAAGCCCAGAAGCCACAAGGCTCTTTGTCTCTACTCTTGAGAAATCAGGCGTCCCAACCACCCTCCGAGATACTCGAGGCAAAGAGATTGATGGGGCGTGCGGTCAGTTGGCTGCTGCAGAGTAATCTTTACTCATGAATAAATTCCGCCTATTTTCAGCCTTGACGGCAGTTGCTTTTATCGGGCTTAGCTTGCCAGCCCTTCCTGCAACAGCTGCCGATAATTCTGGTTTGAATATTGTCGTCTACACTTACGGCGGTGGCGGTGAGCCTGATCGGGTTACTACTTATCCGGTGTGCGATAGCGCTTGGACTCACGTTGACAAAATTGATGTGGATTACGACAACTATGGCGGGGTTGTCGCAGGTTGCCAGACTGACCATGTGATTGTTCACTACACAGGTTTCGTTACTTTCCCTAGTTCAGGTGCTTACACTTTCACAGCTCCGGCCGATGATGGTTTCTGGATGTCACTCGATGGCACAGCAATCATCACAAACGACTGGAGGGATAAAGGGCGCGATGGTGACCAGTATCCAGCCACCATTGAAAAGGATCACGAGTATGCCTTTGACGCATGGTTCTATGAAAATGGTGGTGGAGCAAACGTAACTCTGGAATACAAACCAGAGGGAGCTAGCGATTTCATTGTTGTTCCAAAAGAGTTCCTCACTACAGTTGCCACACCAAAGACATTCGACGTTGCTTTCGACACTGAAGGTGGAGATGCAATTAGCACGGTGACATACAACGTTGGAAGCCCAGCGCTAACTTTGCCGACTCCAACCAAAGATGGATTCATTTTCTCTGGTTGGGCAAAAGATTCACTTGATGGCTTGATCATCGACACCGACACATACACACCGGATGCTCCAGTGACCTTGCATGCAATTTGGACTAAAGTCATCAACACTGACGATGTGAAAAGAACTCTGGCAGAGACGGGGTTCTCTCCATTACCAGTTCTGTTAATCGCTCTGCTTCTATCAGGTGCAGGCATTTTTCTAATTCGCAAAAGAAACCCAAGTTAGAGATTGAAGTGATTACAACAAACCCAACTGTAGTCAATCGGAAGTCCCGACTTGCTGTTGTTGCACTGGCCGCGATTGGTTCCGTTTTGTTTGCGCCAGTTATTTCAACTGCGCAAGCCGAAAGTGACCCAATACAAACTGTTGATGTCTACGGCGGAGTTATTGATGCAGATCACCCGCTATACACAGCAGACCCATACATTGAGTCATCAACAGATCAAGGTGTTACCTGGGGGCCAGCGTATTTGGATGGAGAGCATCCATGGGGGCAAGTTGGTGGAACAAATAGTTGGTTGAATTGCGGCCCAAGTTTGTCGGACTGTTTAGATGTTCGGTCTGACTATCGAGTCCGTTTCCACCTTTATCATGGCTGGTCTGCGGCATCCGTTGTGGCAGATATGAAAATGGATAACATCGGTTGGCTTTTAGTGAATGGTACTGATGTTAGCGGTCAACACCCGACCGATTGGAACAGTAATGGACCAATCGACGTCACATCGATGTTGCACGATGGGTGGAATGAAGTTTACGCGGTGCTGGTTGATCAGGGTGGTTTAGCTGGCATCAATTTCCACTTACAGATATCTGTGGCAAGTCAGAGCCCAATTGAGCTACTACCCGCTGGTGCTCCACTTCATTACCAAGTTGGTTTCGATCCAGGCGAAGTCAGTGATGTTCATACGAGCTACGACTATGTTGTCGGTAGCGACCCGATAACGCTGCCAACTCCAACAAAGGATGGTTACACATTCAAGGGTTGGGCCAAGGGATCAACTGATGGCTTGATCATCGATTCGCCAACATATACTCCTGATGCAGACGTCACCCTATTCCCTATCTGGGAAGCAATCCCACCAACTATGCCAGAGGAGCCAGTGTCTCTTGCGGACACGGGTTTTGATTTAGCATTCCCGCTTGGCCTTTCGGTTCTATTGCTTGGCCTTGGATTAGCGCTAATTAGAAAGACCAAGCGCTCTCACTAAATGACGATAACGGTCTTGCCTGATGGCACGAAAATCCATTGGGCGGCCATTCCTCCACGCCCTAAGCATTCTCCACTGCTGGTTATTGGAGAGTTGCTAGTCACTCTGGGAGTTATTGTCGGTTTGTTTGCCGGCTACGAAGTTTTTATCCAGGATGAAGTAATCGGAGCTAAACAAACTCAGCTGGCTCAAAAGTTTGGTCATGACGCTAAAAGTAAGTTTGTTGATCCTGCACAAGCCAAATCTTTAGGTCAGATCTTCGGTCGAATGTTCATCCCAAGGTTTGGAACCGATTGGACGAGATTGGTTGCTCAAGGAACAAGATGGCATCCAGTCCTAAACGAGATTGGTGTCGGTCACTACAACAATTCAGCTCTACCTGGTGCAATCGGTAATTTCGCAGTGGCTGCCCACCGCGGAGGTTTTGGTGGTTCATTCAAGAACATCCACCGACTAAAAGCTGGTGATCGGGTATATCTAGAAACAAACAAGTATTGGTATGTCTATAAATATCTACAAACCAAGATTGTTGATCCGAGTGATGTCAGTGTGACTGATGCCGTTCCTGCAGAGCTAGTTGGTTCGCATGCTGGGGGCAAATACATGACGATGACTTCATGCACACCAATTTATGTAAACACCCAAAGAATAGTTGTGTGGTTAGAGCTAGTTGAAACCATCCCAGCTGAGAATGGTCCACCAGCTGAGCTAGGGAAGGTGAATTGATGTATTCCTGGTTGTGGAGAGTATTACCTGGCAAGAGAGCTGTGAAGATGCTGCAGGTGGCGGTGTTGTTTTGTTTGGCTTTAGCTGGCCTTTATTACTTTGTCTTTCCTTGGCTAGATGCTGTGCTTTACTCTGAACCAAGCAATGGCATCTGAATAGTAAAGCCCCCCTTGACTAAAATCGGGATAAAGTCTAAAGTTGTCCTATGACTGAGAAACTTCCTCTTGAATTTGGTTTAGACACCTTTGGAGACATGACTGTTGATGACAATGGTCAAAAACAATCTGCCGGCCAGGCAATTAGAAATGTTGTTGAGCAAGCAGTACTCGCTGATCAGTTGGGTCTAAACCATTTCAACATTGGAGAACATCACCGCGATGATTACGCGGTGTCAGCTCCAGATACTTTGCTCGCAGGTATTGCCACTGTTACCAAGCAGATTGTCTTAGGAACTGGCGTCACTGTTCTCTCCAGTGAAGATCCAGTCAGGGTTTATCAACGATTTGCGACAATCGATGCTTTGAGTAACGGAAGAGCTGAAATTACCGCTGGACGAGGATCTTTTACCGAGAGCTTCCCACTTTTTGGTTTTGAACTTAGCGATTATGAGCAACTCTTTGAAGAGCGACTGGATCTACTAGTTGAACTTCTAAAAGAAGGGCCGGTTACCTGGCAGGGCGAAACAAGAGCTTCACTAACTAACCAACAGGTTTACCCAAAGACCGAGCGTGGGACTATTCCACTTCGAGTTGGAGTTGGTGGTTCTCCACATTCAGTGATCAGAGCAGCCAAACACGGCGCTACTTTAGCTCTGGCAATTATCGGTGGAGACCCAGAAAGATTCCAGCCTTTTGTAGGCCTTTACCGAGAATCGCTAAAGCGTTTCGATAAGCCACAGTCAGCTGTCGGCATTCACTCACCGGGCCACATCGCCGATACCGACGAGCAGGCGGCTAAGGAACTTTGGCCACACTACCAAACTGCGTTTGGACGCATTGGTAGAGAACGTGGTTGGGGCCCAATGAGCTACGAGCACTTCGATAATGAAGTGAAGAATGGTTCTCTTTATGTCGGCTCTCCTGAGACAGTGGCGCAGAAGATAATCCACGCCATTGAGTCAACCGGCGCTAACCGCTTTGATCTCAAGTATTCCAATGGGCCAATGCCGCACAGTCTGCTGATGAAATCTATTGAGCTTTATGCGACCAAGGTTATCCCGATGGTGAAGGCTGCAGTCGGGGAAGAGATCTCAATCAGCTATTAGTCGTTAAAACAAATAGGGCCACCGTTTCCGGTGGCCCTACTCGTTTAATACCTAGCTAATGACTAGTGACCTTCTGCTGCTGCAAATGCCTTGTCGTCTTCAGCTGACTTGATGCGTGCAATGCTGAAGATGATTAGACCGAAGAGACACTTAGCCAAGATGTCAGCAATGCTGTATCCGACTTCGCGTGAAACAACGTCAGAACCGCTAGGTACTGCGTTGTTCATTGCCAAGATGAAAGTGATTGGGTAGACACCCCAAGTTGCGATTAGAAGCAAACGTAGGCCTAGGAACAACTTACGGATCTTCTCGCTCTGGCTTGAAAGGCTCTTGGTCAACTCAACCCATAGAACATACATGATGTATAGGAATGGGATTGTTGATAGTAGGCCCCAGATACCTGGGTCTGAAATGCCGAATAGGTTCAGCTTTAGGTCACCAGGGTAACCAAGGAGGATCATCAACGCAGCAGCTGGTACTAGACGCTTTAGCAATGATGACTGAATAGCCTTTACTAGACCTAGAACTGCAACTAGCTCAACTAGAAGTAGTGGAACAGTTAGTAGCCAGTCAATGTAACGGTAACCAACGTTGTAGTTAGCGAAACCGAAATCAAGAGCAGTCTTACCAACAGTTGCGAATCTAGCGATTCCAGCTTGGGTCTCTGCGCTTGTTCCGTAAGCGTGGCTGAATGAGTCGAACATACGGAAGTAGTGGTAAGCAGCGATTGATGTAACTGTTGCTGAAACCATAACTGCCAGGCGGTACTTAGGTAGCACTCTGTCTCTTGCGATCCACAAGAAGATAGAGGTGAAAAGCATGCTTGCAATACCAAGTGAAAGCATGTTGTATACGGCACTGAATTGATATCCAGTTAGAGCGTAAGATAGCACTCCAAGTTGATCCATTTTTGTAGCCTTTCCTAATTAGTTAGGTCGGGCAAACATAAGAACACCCGACTTTGGGGACTGCCTTTAAAGGCTACTCGTAACATTGCGCAACAAATCTGCTATTAAACGGCGAGTTACCAATTCGTTACACACAGGAAAACAGGCTATTTAGCCAATATTTGCGGGGATTGTCTCGTATCCACGTAGGACGAAAGTGTCTCTGCGTACTGGCTCTTCGGCCAGTTGGATGTTGGGGAAACGTTCAAAAAGCATTGGTAGTGAAGCACTCAACTCAAGTCTTGCTAACGGGGCGCCTAGGCAGAAGTGGATGCCCGCGCCAAAGCCGATTTGTGGGTTATTGGCTCTAGTTAGGTCCATTTCTTCGGGTTGATCAAATACTTCTTCATCGCGGTTAGCGGAACCCAGCAGCGATGCAATCTTCTGCCCTTCAAGGACGGTAATGCCACCTAGCTCGGTGTCTTGAGTTGCAGTTCTTTCAAAGAGCTGAAGAGGAGCATCGAATCTAAGGAACTCTTCGATTGCTGTGTCCGTAACTTCTCGTGGGTTGGTTCTAAGAAGTTGTGCTTGGTTTTGACGCTTAAGAGCCGCGACGATGCCGTTACCAAAACCATTTACGCTTGCTTCGTGTCCTGCATTGAGTAATAGGACGCAGGTGGCGATGAGCTCCTGAGTATTGAGCTTCTCTCCGGCTTCTTCAACCGAAGCTAGTTCACTGATGAGGTCTTCGCCTGGATTGATCTTACGTTCGACCATGAGAGATCGAACATACTCAGCAAACTCATGAGCAGCTTGTCTTGCTTCAGCTTGTGCTTGATCAGATGGACCCACTTCATACATCTTTACAATCGCCTGTGACCAAGGCCTTAGTAAATGCTCATCCTCATCCGGGAAACCCAGCAGTGCAGCGATTACCTTTACTGGAAGTGGTTCGGCGTAATCTGCAATTAGATCAAAAGACCCGTTAGCGTTGAGTTTTTGTTCTGCCTTATCCAGTAACAGTGAAGCTAGGCGTTCAATTTCTGGTTTTAGGGATTCGATTCTTGATCTTGAAAAAGCCTTGCCAACCAGAGAGCGGAGCCTTGTGTGCTTGGGCGGTTCTGAATCCAGAATGCTGTCGGAGTGCAACCAGTTAAATTCATTCCATTCAGATTCAGGATCTCTTGGGGTAAAGATCCTTCCTAGAGTCTTAGTTCTAAGAACTGCGTTGGCATCTTGATGTCTTGCAGCCAACCACGTTCCTAGACCGTCGTGCCAAACCGGTTTACCTGCTGTGCGCAATTGAGCGAGAGCTGGGTAAGGGTCAACGACAAAATCTGGATCTGAGAAGTCAATCATGAAACAAGGCTAAGCCAAGAAGCGTTATCTTTTAGCCAGTGCTCTCTGGGCTGGGATGAAGCCAACGGCCAAGACGGTAAACATTACTGAGATAGCAACGATCCAGGTTAGCTGTGTCCCGATTCCATACTGAGGGTCAATAAACCAGTATGGCCACCAGCCAGTGATGATTCCTCTAATGATTGAGAAAGCTAACCAGGCCAGTGGGTAAACCAGCACCCAGAATGCTTGATTGATTTTTAGCGCAATGGTGGTTCTAGTAAATAGCCACTCAATAAAGATGAGCATTGGAACATATGTGTGCACGACCTCATTTGGCAACACAGGCCATGCATAGCCGACATCTCGAGGGTCAGGGTCTCCACCTCTTAGTAGTGCGTTATAGATAACTCCAACGATGACCATTGAGACAGCCATGGTTAGACGAGATAGGCTCAATAGCTTTGTCTCTGCTTGACCTCTGGTCAGCTGAATAGCTGAGAGAGTAAGCACCACTGCTGTAAGTAAGCATGAGGTGATAGAGAAGTATGAGAAGTACTCACTTGGTCTAAAAAGGTTGTGCATCATTCTGTCACTGACTTGCCAGTAGACACTTCCGAATAGCGAAAGAGCTAGCAGCACCCGAATGACAACAATTAGAAGATTATTTTTAGAGGCCATTCGGAAAGCCTAGCCATGGCTTCGAACTAATCTGCCTAACGATTAGCCCATGATACGAAAGTGTTATCTAGGTGGCTGTCTCCAACTGGCGAAATAGACTGATGCCATGGTGCGGGTAAGAACCTCAAAAGTAAGCCGCTTTACAAAGGCGGCTGCATTCGTATTCGTATTTTCTCTAGGCTTGTCTAATATTTCAGCGGCTCATGCGGACAATTCTGGATATTGGCCAGATTTCGGGACTCTTGCATCACATAACGAATGGGCTCTGAAGGCAATTGGGGGAGATGTTGCTCATCAATTAGGTGTCACAGGTGCTGGTGTCAAAGTTGCTGTTTTAGACAGTGGAATTGCAACAAACATCCCTGGCCTGTCTGAGAAAGTTATTGCCTATAAAGATTTCGAATCTTCACAACCGCAACTTCCAGAGCATGGCACGATGACAGCCTCCACGATTGCTGCGGATTACGATCCAGCAACTGGAGTCGGAGGCATAGCCCCAGGTGTTTCATTAATAATCGGACGCGTCTGTTACCTCAATGGCTGTGACCAAGACGCTGCAAAGAAAGCAATCATGTGGGCTACCGCTCAAGGTGCTCAAGTAATCAGCATGAGCTTTGGCGGATTCTTTGATCCTGAGATGAACGCATTACTTGAAGAAGTAACGAAGCGCGGAGTGGTTGTGGTCGCTGCAATGGGAAACTCCGGTTGTGTCACAAATCCCTATTGGGGTTTGAATCGTTATTGCTTACAAGGAACTACAAATGAAAGTTCTCAAGCTTCATATCCCTTAGGTGGACTTATAGCGGCGGGAGCTTCAGATCATTTCAATGCGAGAGCATCGTTTTCTAGTTGGGGCCCAAACCTCGACCTCATGGCCCCAGGTGTTGACAACATTGCTTTTGATCCGGTGGGTGTTACAAATGGTTTCGGTGGAACCTCTGCCTCTGCCCCATTAATTGCAGGTTCAGCTGCCCTTGTCTTAGAGGCGAATCCAAGTCTTAGTCCTGCACAGGTGCAGGCTGTGTTGCAAGCCACGACAAGACCCGCTCTTGAAACTAAACCGAAGGTTTGGGACAGGTGCGATAAATCTACAGTGACAAATACCTGGAGTTGCAACCAAGAGGTGGAATCAAATTTGCCTCAGCAATTCTTTACCGGCTCTGGCATAGTCGCAGCAGATAAGGCGGTAATCCTTGCTAGGCAAATAGCTGATCAGCAGACCTTCGCTGCTCCAAGCGCAATAGTGACTTCGGATACCTCCGCGACAGTTAGCTGGCAAGGCTCTGGTGCAGATGTCTATGTGAATTCAAAGTTGGTGCTCAAAAACGCTAGTAGCCCATACCTTCTAAGCGGTCAACCAAACCAAAGTTTCGCTGTTCAAATAGCTAGAGGAAAATCTTTTTCAGAACCTGCACTGGTTGTTCTGCATAAGCCTCTGGTGCCCAGAGCTCCGGTTATCACCGAGACTTTTGCCCGCTCAGACCTTCTCTACATCACCACCAATGACATAGAGAAGGATGATTCGGCGATAGCCTGGCGAAACTACGGAATTGGCGGTCTCTTTGAATTCTCAGACGGCGGATTTGCAATTTGCAAAGGCTATCACCCGAACCCGATTAGTACTTCGAGTGGAATATTCAATTTCACCTGCGGAATGAATAGGCCAGTGGGCAACATGTCAGGAACTTTCAGATTGATAAGCCCAGACAGTGTCTTAGGCGATAAAACTGAAACTTTGAATCTAAGAGTTGCCCCAGCAGTAAAAACGATCTCAGTGACGACAAAATATCTATCCGATGATTCGATCCGATTCGATTGGGATTCAGTTAGCAACGCTCAGTCATATGAATATCGCTATCTTCCAGATGGATCAACTGCCTGCACTACTGATACTTTTCTAGTTGTAGTTGGCGCAATGAGCCAACCATCCGCTTTTACTGTTTCAGCTAAATCAGAACCAGATTGTGGTGGAACAACATTGATGCAAAGTGACTATAACGGTTTTAGACTCTTGAAACACGCACCTGCCAAACCAACAAATATTCGCATCAAGGAAATCACTTCCACATACATAGAGTTTGATGCGCAACTGGCAGACCCAACGGACACTCTGAGAATGTATCGATCCGATGGATTGTTTATGCGGTACGACAACCCAGGCCAAAGAATTATGGTTGGCATTCAACCCAATGAGGATGTTAATGGCAAAACTTTTACTTACCGCTTTATGGAAGTTGCCCACACTATTTGGGGGGATTCGTGGAGTGAATTGGGCGACCCTATTTCGATCTCGTTCAAGAGTCTTGCTGCACCAGGTGGCTCTTGTTTTAGGTGGGGCATCGCTCGAAGCATTGTTTGTGATGTCTTTCCTAATCCTCAGGCTGACGGAACTCTGATTGAATTCCTAGATGCAGACGGGCAAGTATTGGCAAGTCGCGATACTAAGAATTGGACTTCCCAACGCTTCACATTTGGAAAAGTGAAAGGGGCATACTCTGTTCGGTTTACAGCTACCGCTGGTGATGTTCCGAATTGGTACCGCAGAGGTGACACGTACACAACCGACCTTGTTGCAGAGCAGTTGATTGCTAGGCGTTATGCTCTGATGATGCCTCAATAAATTCGATTTCAATTAGGGCATAAACTTCAGGAATGAACACTTTCGGGGACACCAGCAAACCAACAATTACTTTCCTAGGTGCTGCTGGCACCGTTACTGGAAGTCGCTTCTTGCTTAGTTGTGGTGAAACCAAGGTCATGGTTGACTGTGGATTGTTTCAAGGCTTGAAAGAATTGCGTCTCAAGAACTGGGAGCCACTAGCTGTTGATGCTGGGACCATTGCTGCTGTTGTCCTAACTCATGCGCATTTAGATCACTGCGGATACATCCCGAAGCTCGTTCAACAAGGCTTCAAAGGCAAGATTCATTCAACCAAATACACCATGAAATTGGCTGAAGTAATTCTTTTAGATTCTGCTCGCATTCAAACTGAGGACGCCAAGTGGGCTGCTAAAAAAGGTTTCAGTAAACATAATCCACCGAAGCCGCTCTATGACGAGAACGATGCGACCAAAGCTATTCAGCAGTTTCAGGTGGAAGAATTCGGTCAACGCGTTCAGGTGGCAAAAGAGACCTTCGTTACTTTTCACCCGTCGGGTCACATTCTTGGCGCATCAACTTTGGAGATTGAGTTCTTCGGTAAGCGGTTGATGTTCTCTGGGGACTTAGGAAGAGACGGGCACCCACTGCTTGTGAACCCAACCCCTATCCTCAACGGTCACTACGATGCTCTAGTAACCGAATCAACTTATGGCGATCGGGAGCATGTTGCATCGAGCACTGATTTTGAAACAGCAATCACTGAGACCATCTCCGCAGGAGGGTCTGTCCTGATTCCTGCTTTTGCGGTTGACAGAACTGAAGTTATTTTGGTCAAGCTTCGCGAACTTATGGAGGCTGGGGCAATTCCTAGAGTTCCAATCTTTGCTGATTCCCCGATGGCTCTCAAAGCCTTGGACTACTATCGCGAAGCTATCGACACTGGTTCGACTGAAATTCGTGAAGAGGTTAGAAACACATGGAAGGGTCGAGACCCGTTTGATCCAGGCAGCCTAGTTGAACTTCACAGTGTTGATGAATCTAAGACCATCAATGATCCACAACAGCCCTGCATCATCATCTCCGCATCGGGAATGGGAACCGGTGGTCGAGTGGTCCATCACTTGCGGATGATGTTACCTAACCCTAAGCACACTGTGATTCTGGTTGGTTATCAAGCAATTGGAACTAGAGGAAGAGCTCTGGCCGATGGCGCTGCACAGGTGAAGATGCATGGTGAGTTAGTTGCAGTAAATGCGAGAGTGGAACAGATTTCTGAGTTCTCAGTGCATGCAGATTCGACTGAGTTAATTGCTTGGTTGGCGACAGCTAAGCAAGCGCCAACTAATGTTTTTGTAGTTCACGGCGAGGCTGGGGTTGCTGAATCCTTTAGTGATCTTGTGACACAAAAGCTCGGATGGAAATCACGAGCACCTAAAGATGGCGACAGCGTAACTCTCTAGCGGTTTGGAGTTTGCTGGTTTTGACCAGGAGTTCTAACTAAACCAATGATGTATGCGAGGCTGAAACCAAAGCCAACTGCTGCATAGACATAGTCAAACCAAGTTAGGTTCGCCACCGGGGTCAGCAATGTTAAGGCGCCAAGTGCTGAAGCTGATAGAGCCATGACTCGGGCTGAGAATAACACTGCTGAGTCTTTACCTCGAAGCGATACCGACAACATATTTCCGCAGAGTGCTAGCAAAGTGATTGCAATCATGCGCATAGACCACTCGAGTTCTGTGCTGGTTGTGAAGCCAAGTAGGTCATTGAATAAGCCAGGGGCCACCAACAAAAAGAGAGCGCTGAAGCCAAATACGGTTGCTCCGAAGGCTAGGACTTTACGAAGATATGGGTAGTTTGTTGATTCGGTCATAGCCTTATGCTATTTGCAATTGCACAGACACTCGGCTCTTGAAAGCTAGTTGTGTTCTTAAACTCTTAGGCTGTTATTAGTGGTGAGCCACAAGCCCACCTTGTCAATGGCGACGAAAGATCAATGATGCGCGCACTCATAAAAAAACATAACGAACCTGGGCTCGAGCTAGCGGATGTGTCCGAGCCCGAAGTTGGCGAAAATGATGTCAAAATACGCGTTCTAAGAACCGGCATCTGTGGAACTGATTTACATATTGAGAGTTGGGACCACTGGGCATCCGAGACTATCAAAACGCCTCTAGTACCAGGCCACGAATTCTTCGGTGAAGTGATTGAAATCGGAAATAGGGTTCACGAAGTCAAAGTGGGCGCACTTGTTTCCGGTGAAGGGCATATCGTTTGTGGTTTATGTCGGAACTGTCGGGCTGGCCGAAGGCAAATGTGTATTCGAACTCTCGGAGTTGGCGTAAACCGAGACGGTGCATTTGCTGAATACATTGTTATTCCTGAATCGAATGTGTGGGTCCACGATGACCCCATCGATCCGGACCTAGGGGCGATCTTCGATCCATTTGGCAATGCTGTTCATACTGCTCTCGCTTTTAGCTTGGTTGGAGAGGACGTGCTAATTTCAGGTGTCGGCCCGATTGGATTAATGTCTATTGCTGTAGCTCGACACGTTGGAGCGCGATATATCGTTGCGACAGATGTGAGCGAACCTAGATTGAAACTCGCCAGAGAGATGGGTGCAGACATTGCCTTGAACGTCACGGCAAACCGTATTGCTGATGCGCAGAAAGAGTTGGGTATGCGAGAGGGGTTCGACGTTGCCTTCGAGATGTCAGGGCATAAATCTGCGCTCCCTGACCTAGTGGACAATCTCACACACGGTGGAAGAGTAGCGATGCTCGGGTTGCCCACGGAGCCAATCGACATCGACTGGTCTAAGGTAGTCACCCACATGATTACCTTAAAAGGTATCTATGGCAGAGAGATGTTTGAGACTTGGACTGCAATGAGCTCAATGTTGAAATCCAGCGAAGTCCTTAAAAAAAGAATTACCTCTGTAATCACCGATAGAGTCCCAGCAAAGTCCTGGCAGGAGGGTTTTGATATTGCACGGGCCGGAACGGGCGGCAAGGTCGTACTAGATTGGACTCAGATTTGATGTTTGAAAATTTTAGGGAAGAACTCGTAAAGCGCTTAGGCGAGATCAGGGCGGCTGGCCTTTATAAAAGTGAGCGAAGTATTACATCTACCCAAGGAACAGAAATCAGTTCGGACGGGAGGGAGCTTCTAAATTTTTGTGCGAATAACTATCTTGGACTTGCCAATGACCACCGGATCGGCGCGGCTGCTGTTAGCGCTATAACAGATCGAGGGTTTGGAGTGGCGAGCGTTCGGTTCATAGCTGGAACTCAAGACATACACAAAGACCTCGAGGCTACGGTCTCAAAGTTTCTAGGAACGGATGACACCATTCTGTTCAGTTCATGTTTCGACGCTAACGGTGGAGTGTTTGAATCACTTTTTGGAGAAGGTGATGTGATCATCAGCGATGAATTAAATCACGCGAGCATAATCGATGGCATCAGATTGTCAAAGGCAGCCAGGCAACGTTACAAGAACCGAGACATGGCAGACCTTGAACGCGCACTAATTGAATCCGAAGGCTTCAAGAACAAAATCATCGTTACCGATGGAGTCTTCAGCATGGATGGCTACATTGCTCCGCTCCAAGAGATTTGTGATCTGGCCGAAAAATATCAAGCAGTTGTAATGGTTGATGATTCTCACGCAGTAGGTCTAATTGGTGAGGGGGGCCGAGGAACACCTGAGCTTCTCGGTGTCCAAGAGCGGGTAGACATTTATACAGGCACATTCGGTAAGGCACTTGGCGGTGCTGCCGGTGGTTATGTCAGTGGTCGCGGGGAGATAGTCGAACTACTAAGGCAAAAGGCTCGGCCCTATCTTTTTTCAAATTCCTTGGCGCCCGCTCTCGTCGCAGGATCCATGGAGGCAATAAGAATAGCCGCTGACCCCTTGGAAGGCGTTGAACTGCGTTCAAATCTTGAATCGAATTCAAAGTATTTCAGGGAACTCATGCAAAAGGCGGGATTTGATTTGCTGCCTGGCAATCATCCAATTATTCCAGTTATGTTTGGTGAGGCCAAGCTGGCTACTGAGCTCGCATCAAAACTCTTTGATCGAGGCATCTATGTGACCGCTTTCAGTTTTCCAGTTGTGCCAAAAGACAAGGCAAGGATAAGAGTCCAAATTTCTGCTAGTCACACTAGAGAACAAATTGAGTATTGCGTTGAATCATTCATCTCCTCGCGGGACCAAGTTAGGCTTTGATTATGGAAGAAAAAGTAAAAGGGCCGAAGAGTTACTTCCCATCTATTGAGGCCAAATACGGCAAACCAATTGCGTTCTGGATGAAGGAGCTCAAGAAGGTTAAAGATAAGAAGCATATGGAGCAGGTTAAGTTCCTGCAAGAGAATCACGAAATGGGACAAGGTCACGCTAATGCGCTTGTTCATGTTTTTAGAGCGGAACAGGGTTAATGAACTTTTTTAGAAGAGTCAAAGTTGGCACTTGGATCATTGCTGCATTTGCAGCCTTTATCTTGCTGATTGCAGGGATGATGTATGGATCATACGTTGCTAGCCAACCAAAGAAGTATGAGGCATTTCTAAAGCTTTACGGGACAACCCAACAAACCTGGAAGATCAATGATCGAGTGCCGATGGGGTTGGCACTGAACCTAAATGACAAGTCTGGAAAATCTTACGCAATTCAACTTGAGGGAAGAGCCGCTGGAGCTTGGCAGGTCATCAAGAAATACACAGCTAAGAAACCGGATAACAGCACTGTGGTCTTCAAGGTTCACCCTTCTATCGCTGGAGATATTGTTTATCGAGCTGAGGTCCAGACACCAAGTGGAATAGTGACTAGCAACGAACTAGTTCTGCATGTCACCAACTGAGTTCTCAAACAAGCTCTAGATAGACTTGCCCCATGGCTATGAAAATAACTGTTATTGGGTTGGGTTATCTGGGTGCGACCCATGCGGTTGCGATGGCCAAGGTTGGTCATCAGGTTATTGGAATTGAGCCAAACCAGCAAAAAATTGACTCGCTAGTTCAAGGTAAGGCGGGATTCTTCGAGCCAGGTCTTGATGAAGAACTAGCCAAACAGATTGCAGCTGGTCGAATTGAATTCAAACTTTCACACGATGAGTCATCGAGAGAAGCCGATGTTCATTTCATCTGTGTTGGGACACCGCAGACTCCTGGCTCGATGGCAGCTGACACCAGATATCTAGAGTCAGCCATTAGAGATGTTGCTCCATATCTTCGAAGCGATGCCTTGGTGGTTGGTAAGTCGACGGTACCGGTCGGAACAGCGGTCAAACTAACTGCTCAGCTTGCGCAAGCCACTGGCTTTGATCAACCGAACCTTGCCTGGAACCCAGAGTTCCTAAGAGAAGGAACTGCACTCGAAGATTCCCTGAACCCAGACCGACTAGTCATTGGTGTGACAAACGAAAGATCAGAGGAATTACTTCGCAAAGTGTTTGCTCCAATGATTGATGCCGGAGTCCCATTTCTTGTCACCGATTTGGCAACTGCGGAGTTGGTAAAGGCTGCTGCTAATGCATTCCTAGCCACCAAGATCTCCTTCATTAATGCCATGGCTGAAATTGCAGAAGTATCAGGTGCAGATGCCAGCCAGCTGGCCAAGGCAATCGGTTACGACGAACGTATTGGAAATAAGTTCCTGCGGAATGGTGTTGGCTTCGGTGGTGGCTGCTTGCCAAAGGATATCCGTGCTTTGATGGCGAGGGCTGAAGAACTTGGGGTTGGTGAATCTGTTGCCTACTTACATGAGATTGACAAGATTAACCTTCGTCGCAGAGACAGAGTTATTCAATTACTCAAAGCTGAGTTGGGCAATCTTTCCGGCAAGAGGGTCTTGATACTTGGCGCTGCATTCAAACCAGATAGCGATGATGTTCGTGATTCGCCGGCATTAGCAATTGCGTTGTTAGCAAAGGGCGAAGGAGCCGACGTTGTGGTTCACGATCCCGTAGCCCTGCACGGAGTTGCACTCAAGCATCCTGAACTTCATTTAGAACAAGATCTTGCTAAAGCCTTTATTGATGCTGATGCGCTTGTTCTTGCCACTGAGTGGAAAGAGTATCGAGAGTTAGACCCAACCAGTGTTAGCGTGAGAAACAAGTTCATTATTGATGGACGAAATGTATTAGACGTTGCTAAATGGCAGCAAGCAGGATTTAGAGTTTCGGCTTTAGGTCGCACGATTACTAACTAAGGAAAAATCATGACAACAGTCATGCACTTCATCAAGGGGCAACTGACTCCTAACTCGAGTTCTCGAACAGGTAAGGTATTTGATCCAGCCCTAGGTGTTGTTGTTCGTGAAGTTGCTCTTGCAGAGCAAGCCGATGCAGCGGCCGCAATTAGTGCTGCAAGTAGTGCTTTCCCAGCTTGGCGTGACACCTCCCTTACCAAGCGCCAGCAAATCATGTTTAACTTTCGTGAAATTCTAAATAGTAAAAAAGCTGAGCTTGCAGCGATTGTTACTGAGGAGCACGGCAAGACTCTTCCCGATGCGTTGGGTGAAGTCACTCGGGGCTTAGAGGTAGTTGAGTTTGCTACCGGGATGCCAAATCTCTTAAAGGGTTCCTATAGCGAATCAGTTTCGACTTCAATTGATGTTTACTCAATCAAGCAGCCACTGGGTGTAGTTGGAATTATCAGCCCTTTCAACTTCCCTGCGATGGTTCCAATGTGGTTCTTTCCGATTGCGCTTGCTGCCGGTAATACTGTTGTCCTGAAACCTTCAGAGAAAAATCCCTCTGCAGCACTTTGGTTAGCTGAACAATTGAAGGCGGCAGGTCTTCCTGATGGAGTCTTCAATGTTCTGCAGGGGGACAAGGTCGCTGTTGATGCGCTTTTGACAAGCGAAGAAGTTCAAGCGATTAGTTTTGTTGGCTCTACCCCGATTGCTAAGTATGTTTATGAAACAGGAACAGCGCACGGCAAGCGCGTGCAGGCTCTAGGCGGGGCAAAGAATCACATGCTGGTGCTACCTGATGCAGATTTGGATCTTGTCGCAGACTCAGCAATCAATGCTGGGTTTGGTTCAGCTGGTGAGCGTTGCATGGCAATCTCTGTTGTCATTGCGGTTGAACCCATCGCAGATGAACTTGTTGCCAAGATTGCAGCGAGGATGAAAGATCTGAAGGTTGGCGATGGTCGCAGAAGCTGCGACATGGGGCCGTTGATCACTAAAGAGCACCGAGATAGAGTAGCGGGCTATATCGATATCGCTGTTGCTGATCAAGCGACAGTTGTGGTCGACGGTCGCGGGGTGTCGGTAGATGGCGACTCAAATGGTTTCTGGCTTGGTCCCACTCTGATTGATAACGTCTCGACAACTTCCAAGGTTTATCAGGACGAGATCTTTGGTCCAGTTCTTTCGGTGGTTAGGGTGCAGAGTTATGCCGAGGGTCTAAAGATTATCAATGACAGTCAGTATGGCAATGGGACAGCAATCTTTACCAACGACGGTGGGGCCGCTAGAAGATTCCAGAATGAAGTTGAGGTTGGAATGATTGGTATCAACGTTCCGATTCCAGTGCCAGTATCGTTTTATTCCTTTGGCGGTTTCAAGAACTCGCTGTTTGGCGATACCAAAGCTCATGGGGTCCAAGGCGTTCACTTCTTCACCCGAGAGAAAACAATTACGAGCCGTTGGTTAGACCCAAGCCATGGCGGTATCAACCTAGGTTTCCCACAAAACTAATTTCTGGAGAATAATTTTCTCCCTTTACTGGTTATCAACTTTGGAAGAAGGAGATAGCTATGTGGATTTTTACTAAAACAGGTTTTGTCAGTGCCGTTCGCAAGAAGGAATATCCTGATGTTCTAACAGTCAGGGCGAGAGATCGTGAGTCTCTGGTTGAGCTGAGCACCCTAGCTGATTCAAAGATTGCCAAATCGCCTAATGCCGATTACCCGTACCGAACTTTTGTGAAAGCTGAGGTCTTTGCACGCTGGGTTAGCGAGGCTGTCGCTGATCTGGACTACCACAATTTCAAGAGTGAAGTTTCGCGCACCAAGGGCTATGAGTTCACACATGCACTGCATGATGTTTGGGCAGCGATGTTGCAGGTTGAAGATGAAGATGCACGCCTAGGCGAATCAGAACACATCGACCTTAGTTAGTCGATACTGCTCCAAAACCATCAACGCTGTAATAGCGAACATAGTCGATGCTATAGGTCGCTTTCTTTAGACCGCTCTCGATGTTTCCACCGTAACCACCACCCATGGCAAGGTTGAATATCAAATACATCTTTGGATCCACTCCAGCGGCATTAGGGCCGAACGGCCAGCGGGTTAAGCCAGTATCTGCTTTCTTGAGAATAAGCACTGGTCGCCCATCAAACAGGAATGTGATTTCATTGGGCAACCAGAGTAGTCCGTAGGTGTGGTAGTCGTTGAACAAGTCAGTGCTGTTGTTGATTCCACTGCTCTTGTAATCGTGAACTCCACTTGAATTTGCATAGTGCGCAGCTGAGGTGGTTCTAGTGGAGTTGTTACCGGCGTATTCCATGATGTCGAGCTCACCACAACGAGGCCACTGGACTGAGTTGATATTGGATCCAAGTGTCCAGAATGCTGGCCAGGTCCCACCACCTTCAGGCATCTTTAGTCTTGCTTCGAAGTATCCGTAGGTGAAGTTTTGCTTGCCATAGGTAGTGAACTTTCCACTTGTCCAAGTCTTGTTGCTGGCGCAGGTTGAGTCACCGGTTGGGGTTGAGGCCGTGATCACCATAACGCCATTGCCATCTTGCTTGTTTGCGCATTCTGCGTAGGACTCTACTTCACCATTACCCCAGCCACAACCAGCTGCAGTTCCGCAACCATCACCCTGTGTCGAGCTCCAACTTGCGGCATTAGGGCCGGTGTTTGCTGCGCCATTGAATTCATCGGCCCAGAGCAGGGTCTTATTCAAATCATTGATTGAGGCGGTGATGTTGATCCTTTGCGAAACAGGGCTCGCTGGTAAGTAGTATGAGTCACCTGGATTTGATGCAACCACTTCGCATTCGCCTAGGGCTACCGCATGCAATATGTTGCCATCTAGGATTGTGCACTTAGTTGGAGTGGTTGTGGTGAAAGTTGTAGTTCCACCATTGGGCAGGGCAAATAGTTGTTGGTCTGGATCGCCGACCACCATGTCATCCGGCGCTCCAAAGAATATCGAGTTGTATAGCAGTGCTCTTGCCGCTTTGGTCTTTGACTTGAAGGTTACGGTTACGCCAGCCTTACTGCCTAGTAGTGCTGTGATGCTGAAGGTGTATGAGGTGAAGGATTTTAAGTTGGTAAAGGTATAAGTGGTTGCGGTTTTAGGGAGAGTCTTTGTGATTTTGGTCGATCCAGCAACAGCAGTTATTTTGATGCTGCTGATTTTCGTTTTAGAGAATGCTAACCAAGAAATCTTTGCTGTTGTTGAAGTGGTGATTGCACTTACTCTTGTTGCGCTCGGAACAGATGTGAGCGCGTTAGCGGTAGCACTGCCAACCAATAGTGCAGTGATGACAGCAAGAGCTGCGAAGCGAAGTTTCAAGATGTGCCTAACTAGTGACGAATGAGAGTGCCGTAGCCATCCAGTGTGGAATAACGGATGTAATCCACCTGCATGGTTTTGGTGTCTCTGTTGATGTCCGCTGTCCGGACTGGGTTGTTATTGTTACCGATGATTTTGCCGCCGACAGCGAGGTTCAGGATTGCAAATTGTGGTTTGTTGAATTCCCAACCATTCTTAGCGAGATCTAAATTCCAAGGAGTGGTCTTTAGATCACTAGCGGTAATGGTTTGGTAGATGTGTCCATCAACTGAGAACGCTATGTAGTTCGGCTTCCAGTCAAGACCGTAAACGTGCCAGTTTGAAATCATTCCAGTTGGGTCACTGGTCTGGCCACCTGGCCAATATGCATAACCGTGAAGTGTGCCCCAGTTGGTGTTTGGAATTGCGCCATTTGCCTCGTGGATGTCGATTTCACCGCAACCAGGCCAAGCGTTCTTCTGGAAGTCTTCACCTAACATCCAGAACGCAGGCCAAGTGCCAGCGGTTCCAGTTGTCTTGATTCTTGCTTCAAGGTGTCCGTAGAGGAATCCGATTTTGCCTTCGGTGGTTAGCTTTCCGCTTGTCCACTCGCAGTCGGGTCCAGTCTTTAGACCCTTCCAGTTGTATGAATACCAGCAGCCGAATGGGCCAGCGGGATTCGGATGATCGAGTTGGTTAGTTGCAGTTATTTGTAAGCCTTTGCCATCTGATGCTCCAGCCATGTCTTGAATGACGCTTGAGCCAGGTAGGTAGTATTCACGTTCAAGGTTTCCCCAACCGTTTGCAACCGGAGTGTTTGGGTCGTTGAAGTTTCTACCGTTTCCGGTGACATCGTTCCAGTTGGAAAGGTTTGGTCCGGCACCATTAGTTCCGGTGAATTCATCTGACCAAAGTAAATGATCAGCAGTAACAGCAGGGGCTACGAAACCTATGCTGTTTGCATTTAGAGTCACTGGGGTATAGCCAGGGAGAGTGTATGTTGCCCTAGCAGTGACATTCAAACTATCGAAGCGCTTGTCGATAGGAAGTTCTGCAGACTTTTCCCCTTCGATTAGTGAATCACCGGCGTACCAAGTAATGGTCTTTACCAATCCTGTTTTTACTAGTTCAGGTGAACTTAGAACAAGCGCTGAGTGCTGAGCATCTTTGTAGTTGATAGTTGCGGCTCCAGAAACCGTTAGCAACCCAACTGTTCTTGCAACTGAACTGGCAAAGAGAGATTTTCCATCTGAGAACTTAGCTGTCTCAACAACGCTGAGAGGTTTACCCAAAGCTGTTACTGGCACTAGGTATGTTGTCTTGGTTGAACCTTTGATCGGGACCCCACCGAGTAACCACTGGTAGCTCAGTTTTACAGCTTGGTTCCAACGTCCTGGAGTCAGAGCTATTGTCTCGCCAGTTCCAACCATTGCTGGAAGTGTTGGTAGCGCTAGGTTCTTTTTGACCAGCGCTTCAGCAGATCCACCGACCAAAACAGTCGCGGCTAGGGCTAGGGTGATGGCTAGGGCGGTTAGGCGGGTGCGAAACATCTGAAACCTTTCAAGGCAAGCGTTCCGCACAAAACGCAAGTAGTAATCAGAAGTCTAACTTGGTAAGCCCTAAACCAGTATTAGTTATCGCTTGAAGATGAACTTGATGAAGTCAATAAGGTTCAGCCCATTACCGAGTTTTCTTAGACCAAACCCGATGCGCACTAGGTACGGAAGGCTGCGGTTTCCTCTAAAGGCACGGTCAAAGATTAGTGCTCTCGCCTTGCGGTCTTTTGCTGTTCCCCAGCCACTTCCAGAACTGTCCTTGGGATGGACCGCTAAAACAATAGGTACGAAGTCGCATCTTAGGTTTGCGGCGACGAGGTCAGCTATAAAGATGTATTCATCGCCTAAATAAGTGGTCTCTACTCCCGCTCCGAATTCTTCATCGAAAAGTATTCCAGAGCCTTTGACCGTAGACAATCTAATCACCATTTCATAGGTGGCTGCTTTTGCACTATTTAGTTTGGTGAGCTTGGTGACGGATTTCGGGTATCGCTTTCGTAGGTTACCTTCCTCGTCTACTGCTTCGCCTAGTAGTAGTGCAACATCTTGGTTTGTTTCAAGGTATGCCAGGGCGTCAAGCAATCCCTGTTCTTTGAAGGTGATGTCATCGTCAGCAAAGATCACATAAGTACCAGTGGCGTGCTTGATCACTTGATTGCGAAGTTTTGTGACACCTCTACCTGGGTACGCCTTTGTTGTTACTCGATCACCTTTGGGGGAGTGCAGTAATTGTTCAACAGTTGGGACTAGTTCAGTGCCACTTTGGACTGTTATCAATGCGTCCCAATTGGAGTTTGATTCCAGATCGGGAAGCTTGATATTGTCTAGTCGATTGGCGAGAGTGCTGTATCCGAATGTGAGAGTTGGCGTGCTCATTTTGAGCTAGATCATTTCTTCTTCGTCGTCGTGATCAGGCTTAATTCCCTTGTACTTCTTAGGAGCTTCGCTAAGTGCTTTTGCTCTGGCAAAGCGCATTAGCGAACCGCTTGTTTGACCTAAGTTATTGTTCTGCATTCTGAAACCTAAGAACAACATGACACAGTCGGCGGCCGTGATCTGCCCTAAGTATGAGAAAGCCAAGAGAGCAGCGAGTGAAACGATGAAGGCAGCATTAGCAATCAAGATTCCGATTTCAGCTGATCGAATTCTTGCACCAACTTTGGTCGCAGCAGTTGCTGGTTTGTTCTTCTTCTGGGCTAGCGCGAAACCTTCTTGAGCATCAATTTGTTTGTGGAACATCATCTTCACAAACTGCATGGTTCCCATAATGAGGACACAGTTGACTAGGCCGACCTGCCAGCTAACCACGATGAAGTAAACAGCTAGAACTAACATCTGGGCAAATGTGTGCAATAGGTTATTAGTCTCAAACGCCAGTGCCCATTCCCAACTTTCAGTTAGCTTGCTCTTGCGGTCAGGGTTGGAACTGATTGCGTTGTTGAATACCTTTACGCGGTATGTCTTTTGCCAATAAGTGGCGATGTGGGTTAATCCGAAAAGTCCAAAAAATAGCACAAAGTTTACAAGTGCTTTACTGAGTGGTTCCTGGGTATGCCTGGTGATCATATGGCTAAAAATACGAATGACAAATAGCTGAGTTAGAGGAACTACAGTTGCGATTACCGCTAGCCAAATTGCTTGAGTGCGGAACTTACCCTTCGGGAAAAGCATGGCAAAGGTCTTGAGGACCTGTCGCAAGATGTAGATCATTATTTTCCTTTTCTAGGGTAAAACTATTGGAGGTAAGTCAGGCCTTTTACGATTGCTGCCTCAACTTCGTTTAGTTTGTCATCACTAATCTTGTGATCGGTCGTGATGTTATCGAAGTTGACCTTTGCAAGGTTCAAACTAATTGAGAATGGACTTATTGATTCCAGGCCAACTCCTTGAGCGTAGTCACCATACTTGATTCCATTGCCGTGTACTGAGTCTTCGAAGCCTTCGAATGTGACTAGAGCACAAGGGATGCCGTAGGACTGGCAAGTAATAAAGATGTGCATGGCAGAGGTAACCACTTTGTCGTATTGGTTTAGCGCAGTTACCAAAGTCTTGATGTCATCAGGGTGAGAGGCAAAGATGTCTAATTCGTCGAATCCTTCAGGAAGGGTTAGCGGAATTGACTTGTGAGTGAAATGTCTGACCAATGCAACTTTGCCATTGGTTTGTTTTCTCTCGACTGGGAATATTCTTGAAATCAATACTCCTGGATCACCAAAGCTTGTAACGTCCGGACCACCTGATTCCTTGACGACTCTTGCCGTGACTGGGCCACGGACAGAGACATAGGTAGCGCTCTTGGCAAGAGTGAGTTCATCGGTAGAAATTCCAGTGCCAACTACTACCGAGTTTGGCTTGATGAAACGGCCAATTGAGCCCAATCCAATCATGTGCTTTCTGGATGCAATCTTTACTGGGGATTGGAAGAATATTTTCTTGTCTGTGTATTGGTTCACAATCAGCGGTGAAAGCCAGTCGCCAAAGTTTCCTGGGAATGGCTTAGCCCACCAAACCAAACCAATGCTCTTGGTTGACTCTTTAGCGGCATAGAAGTGGAAGCTCTTGGCAACTGAGATGGTGCTCAGTTCGGATTGGGATGCCAAGTACTTCTCTTCGAAGATGTCTCTAGCGGCTTCGAACTTGTCGGTGGCTCCGGCCTGAGCGGCATCAATGACAGCGTTGAGAGCGTTTTTGCGCTCTTGGCTTTCTGGGTTTAGCTTGCTTGCGGTAAGGATTCCGGTAACCCCAAAAGTATCTGCGATGAGGCGCAGTCGGTTGGATGCTCGATCAGGAAGCTTGCTCTCAAGCTTCTTGGCAAACTTTAGAGCTCGCTTACGAAGACCACCCTTTATTGCAGAGTGCTGCTCTACTTTTCCTCTGAACTCGTCAACGTTGCCACTTGAACCAAACTTGAAAAATGCTTGCTTGGAATCGGTGTTGCTGGTTCCCATTCCAACAACTGCGTTGGAAGGAATGATTTGGAAAGTCATGTTGTCGCAGTTAGCTCGCCAAGCTTCTTCCATGAAGTAATCGTCGGTGGCCTTTACTGTTGATGTTTTCTCAAGTTCATAGGCTTCGGCAATCATCTTGCGCGCAAGTGGTGTGGTGTTAACTCCCCAAAAGGAAGGTTCCCAGAATCTAGCTCTGCGATCGTAGCCAATTGTTCGTGGACTTGAGTATCCGCGTTGAAAGCCGACGATGTCTGCAGTTGAATCAAACACATAATCTGGAAGTTCTAACAGGATGCAATCGACGTCGACCCAGAAAACTTTTTTGTCCGGATGCTCAGCACAAACATCAGCGAGGAAGCCAACCTTCTTACGACAGATGTCTGCCCAGTCCTCGCCTTCCTTCTTTTCAATTTCGCGAAGGACATACTCAACGCCGAGTTCCTCTAGGTTTTTTGCAAGGCGCTCGCCATGGGCGCGGTAGTAGTCGTCTGCGGTGTAGAAGGAGCAGATAACAACGTTCTTATTTGAGGACAACAGCTTTCCTTAGCTCTTAGATTTCGTTACTAAATTCGTGAAGCCAAGACCTCAGGTCCCGTCCGATGTCTTCGCGGTCGACACCAAGTCGAAGAGTTGCTTTGATGAAATCAAGCTTGTCTCCGGTGTCATATCTTCTACCTTTGAACACAACACCTAAAACGCCACCGGCACGTTCTGGGTTTTGGGCCGCTGTCATAAGTGCATCGGTAAGTTGGATCTCTCCACCTCGACCTGGTTGGGTTTCCTCAAGGATGTCAAAAATCTCTGGACGAAGAACATATCTTCCGATGATGGCTAGGTTCGAGGGAGCTTCTTCAGTCTTTGGCTTCTCAACGAGCCCAGTAATCTTCACAACGCCTTCTTCGACGCCACCTTCGATAACTGCACAACCGTAGAGATGAATTTGAGAAGGGTCCACTTCCATCAATGCAACAACATTCTCTCCAGTTGCTTCATGAACTTCCAGCATCTTTGTAAGGAGAATGTCCCTGGCATCCATGACGTCATCACCTAGTAGCAGTGCAAAAGAGTGTTCAGCGATGTGTGCCTTGGCTCGGAGCACCGCATGACCCAAGCCTTTGGCGTCACCTTGGCGAACATAATGAATGTTAGCTAGTTCAGTTGAAGCCATGACTGTGGCAAGGCGATCAGTATCACCCTTGCGCTCTAGGTTGGCTTCTAGTTCGGTTGCTCGGTCGAAATGGTTTTCCAGGGCATTCTTGTTTCTACCGGTAACCATCAACACATCTTGGAGCCCTGCGTTAACTGCTTCTTCAACCACATACTGGATGACAGGCTTGTCAATTAGCGGAAGCATCTCTTTAGGCATTGCCTTAGTGGCAGGTAAGAAACGTGTGCCTAGCCCTGCGACAGGGATAACGGCTTTAGTTACCTTGAATCTAGACATCAGTGTTCCTTACGACTTTCTCCAAGTCTAGTTTCAGCGCTTGAATATCAGCCCTGATAAGAAGCCCGAGCCCCAACTCAAATGCATGGTTGGTAAAACCAGCAAGAGGGCTAGCCTGCTCGACAGGTTTAGCTTCTTAGATGAGATGGCACTCAGCAGCACCAGTGCAATGTATATAAGTGTTGGGATTAGACCTAGAATTCCCCCGAAACCCAGGAAAAAGCTCAGTAATCCCATAGTTACAGCCAGGACCAGAGCAGGTGGAGCAAAATATCTGAGGTTAGCGCTACCCAAGTGAGTCTTGGTGAGTTGAGCTCGCCAAGCCCCGGTATCAAAGAACTGCTTAGAAAGCTTAGAAAGGCTCGATCTCGGGAAATAAGTGACTTCCAGTCTAGGATCGAACCAAACGGTGTGGCCAGACTGCCTGATTCGAAGGTTTAGCTCCCAATCCTGTCCCCGGATCATCTTCTCGTTGAAACCCTTGAGTTCCTTGAGGATATCCGCTCGAAAAACCCCTAAATAGACTGAATCGCTTGGCCCAGCTTTACCTCCTATATGGAAGGTGCCTCCACCCAAGCCGATTCGGCTTCGATATGCCCAAGCGACAGCTCTCTGGAATGAAGTTGTGCCTTCTGCCTTCATTAGGCCACCCACATTCGCGGCTCCAGTGGTATTTAGGACTTCAAGCGCCTGAGCGGTGTATTCGGGGGAGAGGATACTGTGGGCATCAACTCTCACAATTACGTCATATTTGGCTTCGGCGATGGCAAGATTTAGGCCGGCTGGGGTCTTACCGGTTGGGTTTTGGACTGTTTTTACCGGAAATCTGGATTTAAGGGCTTCAGCGACCGTATTTGTCTGGTCAGTGGAGGGGCCAAGGGCCAAAACTACCTCAATATTGGTATTCTCTAGCCCTTTTTGCTCAAAAATGCTGGTGACAGCTGATTCCAGGTACTTTTCTTCGTTTAAGACCGGCATTATGTAAGACACAGATCGAAGCGGAGGTAGTTGGGATGCAGGCACAACTCAAGATTAGTCTCTTGCCTGCGGCTTTCAGGGATTGGGGTTATCCACAGGTTCACTGCCGCAGACTCTGAAAGCTCTTAAAATCCCCGTCAAATCCGTGAATTGACCCCATTTGGGTAAAGTAAAGAATAGATTACATTTTGTTGCAGATAACGTTTACTTTGGAACTTTTCGGGTGAACGCAAGCCGATTCAGTGGCATACTAATTCTCAAGATTCATAGTGTTTGGGACTCCTGAGAGGGGAGAGCCTTGAGCTCATTAATTGTTCTCTCGTGCATAGACGTCCCCTCTGCCCGCTTCAAGGGATCATCTTTGGAAGCACTTCCGCTAAATGGAAACACTTTTTCTAGTTCTAAATCTTTCTATTTGAGTGCAGGAATCTAGACGATCATGCAAAGAATAAGTAAGAAGCAAAATAAACCTTTAAGGTTCTTTAGGTTTGTTTCGCTTTTTGCTGCCGCGTTACTTGTCCTAATGCCGGCAACTGGATTTGGTGCTGTCGGAAATGTTGCGGCTCACGCTGAAGAATATGCAGCTGATGATGTTTCACTTTCAGTTCTCAATGTCGGTGGGGTCGATGTTCTACAAATGGAACACCCTGTTGTGGATCTCCCTAAAGGATCAACAAGTGTTGCGGTTTTAGCCGAGACTAGTTCTCAGTATGCTGACAACCCAGTTGTAACAGGTGACGACAATCTTCACCCTGGTTCAAATACTGTTTCGATTTACGTTTTAGCTGAAGATCAAATTACTGACAAAACTTACACCGTGACGGTGAACGTCGCTGAACCAAGCAACGACACCTCTTTATCAAGCGTTTTCGTAAATGGTTCATCTCTTGATGTTGCAGCTGATGGTTCTAGCGTTTATTACGCGCCAATCGGTACGACTCAATTAAGTGTTGTTCCAACTACCAACTCCGTGTTGGCCCAGGTTGACGTGCAAGGAAACACCTCTCTGGTTGCGGGCTTAGCCAACACAGTTACCATCACGGTTACAGCAGAAGACTTAACCACAAAGAACTACACATTCTCAGTAAGGGTTGCGACAGCAAACTCAAATACCGATTTGAGTAGCTTTGAAGTAAATGGTTCTGCTGTGCAGGATGGACAGACCATTGATGTTCTTTACGGCACTTCAGACGCAAGTGTGAGCGCCATCGCTTCAGCGGAAACTTCGACTTTCACTATCGAAGGATCCAAAGGGCTCAAACTCGGACCCAACACTGTATCTGTTGTTGTGACCGCTCAATCTGGCGCAACTTTCACCCACTCTGTGATTGTTCAGGTTGCAGCTCCGTCATCAGATCGTGCAATCAACTCAATCTCAGTTGATGGAAACCTTTTGGCTGACTCAAGTTTTGATGTTGCTACAGGTGTGAGCCAAGTCGACGTGTCAGTTGAACTTCACAGCACTGTTGCTCACTATGCAGTTACTGGAAATACCGCTCTAGTTCCTGGAGCTAACACAGTGACCATCACAGTAACTTCCCAAGATGGCGTGTCTTCAACTCGTTCGTTTGTTGTGAACGTTTACAAACCGTCAACAAACACAGCCCTCTCCTCTGTCATCGTTGGTGGAACTGATTACCTAACTTATCTAGATGACCCAGCTGTTTCGATCTCAGTGCCTTTTGGGACTTCTTCTCTAGAGATAGCTGCTAGCCCAGTTGATTCAAAATCTTCCGTTACCTACTCAGGTAACACTTCCCTTACTACCGGTGAAAACACTGCTCTTATTACAGTTCATTCAGAGGCGGGAACTTCACAGACTTATGCGTTGAAGATAAATGTTGCTAAGTCTTCTGATGCTGGTGTTTCTTCGATCACTATTGATGGTGTTAATAGGACTTCGGCTGAGTCTGTTGTTCAGTCGACTGCGAAGGTTGCGTCTTCTGTTTCGGTTGTTGTTGTGACTTCTGATGTTGGTGCTGTTGCTGTTGTTTCTGGTGATAAGAATCTTCAGGTTGGTTTGAACACTGTTGTTGTTACTGTGACTGCGGCTGATGGCACTGTTGCTTCTTATAGTCGTGTGGTTAATGTTCCTGGTTTGTCTTCTGATAAGTCGTTGTCTTCGATCACTGTTGATGGTGAGCTTGTTGCTGTTGGTGGCACTGTTTCTAAGGTGCATGGAACTACTTCTGTTGTTGTGGTTGCTGATCCGGCTAGTGATTTTGCTTCTGCTTCGGTTTCTGGTGCTACTGGTTTGGTTACTGGTTCTAACGTTGTGACTGTTGTTGTTAGGGCTGAGGATGGTTCGACTCTTCCTTATACCTTTACTGTGAATGTTGCTAAGTCTTCTGATGCTGGTGTTTCTTCGATCACTATTGATGGTGTTAATAGGACTTCGGCTGAGTCTGTTGTTCAGTCGACTGCGAAGGTTGCGTCTTCTGTTTCGGTTGTTGTTGTGACTTCTGATGTTGGTGCTGTTGCTGTTGTTTCTGGTGATAAGAATCTTCAGGTTGGTTTGAACACTGTTGTTGTTACTGTGACTGCGGCTGATGGCACTGTTGCTTCTTATAGTCGTGTGGTTAATGTTCCTGGTTTGTCTTCTGATAAGTCGTTGTCTTCGATCACTGTTGATGGTGAGCTTGTTGCTGTTGGTGGCACTGTTTCTAAGGTGCATGGAACTACTTCTGTTGTTGTGGTTGCTGATCCGGCTAGTGATTTTGCTTCTGCTTCGGTTTCTGGTGCTACTGGTTTGGTTACTGGTTCTAACGTTGTGACTGTTGTTGTTAGGGCTGAGGATGGTTCGACTCTTCCTTATACCTTTACTGTGAATGTTGCTAAGTCTTCTGATGTTTCGGTGTCTTCGATCAGTGTTGATGGTTCTGTTGTTGCTGTTGGTGGTTCTGTTTCTAAGCGTTTTGGTACTTCTTCTGTTTTGGTGTCTGCTTTTGCTGTTGATGCTGATGCTCGGGTTGTGGTGTTGGGTGCTGAGGGGTTGCTTGTTGGCCGTAATGCTGTGACTGTTCGGGTTACTGCTGCTGATGGTGTTTCTTCTCGTGATTATGTTGTTTTTGTTGATGTGGTTGCTGCGTCTTCTGATGTTGGTTTGTCTGTGTTCACTGTTAATGGTGTGAATGTGTTGGATGGCAGTGTTGTTGATGTTGGTTCTGATGTGTCTTCTGTTGTTGTGGTGGCTTCTGCTGCTAGTGAGTTTGCTTCTTTCCAGGTTTCTGGTGCTTCTGGTTTGGTTACTGGTTCGAATGTTGTTTCTGTCACTGTTACAGCTCAGGATGGTTCGAAGCATGTTTATTCTGCTTCGGTTGTGAAGGCTAGGGCGCTTTCTAGTGATGTTTCTTTGGCTGGTATTTCGGTTAATGGTTCACCGGTTGCTGTTGGTGGGGTTGTTGATGTGGTTTATGGCACTAGGTCGGTGAGTGTGGTTGCTTCGGCTTCTGATGTTCATGCTTCGACTGAGGTGTTTGGTGTTTCTGGTTTGGTTACTGGTTTGAATACTGTGACTGTTGTTGTTACTGCTGAGGATCAGTCTTCTAGGTCGTATGAGTTTAGGGTTCGTGTTGCTCGTTCTAATGTGACTGGTTTGTTGTCTTTGAGTGTTGGGGGTGTTGCGGTTAGTTTGTCTGATTTGGCTGTGACTGTTGCTCCTTCGGTTTCTTCTGTTGTTGTTTCTGGTGTTGCGGTTGATTCTGATGCTCGGGTGGCTGTTTCTGGTGGTTCGGCTTTGAGTTTTGGTTTGAATAAGGTTTATGTCACTGTTACTGCTGCTGATGGTGTTGCTTTTAGGGTTTATGAGCTTTCTGTTACTCGTACGCCTTATTCGAGTGATAAGCGTTTGGCTTCTTTGCGTGTGAATGGTGTTTTGACTGCGGTTGGTTCTGTGGTTGCTTTTGAGCCTGGTGTTTCTTCTGTTTCTGTTGTGGCTTCTGTTATTGATCCTGATGCTCGTGCTGTTGTTTCTGGTGCTTCTGGTTTGGTGCCTGGTAATAATTTGGTTTCGGTTCGGGTTACTGCTGCTGATGGTTCTTTCCAGGATTATGTGTTTACGGTTTATGTTCGTCCGGTTTCTACTGATGTTTCGTTGAGGTCGTTTACTGTTGCTGGTGAGTCTGTTGTTGATGGTTCGTTGGTGACTTTGGATGGTTCTGCGGATTATGTTGCTGTGGTTGCTCAGGCTTCGGATGTTAATGCTTCTGCGGTTGTTTCTGGTTCGACTGGTTTGAGTTTTGGTTTTAATACTGTTTCGGTGACTGTTACTGCTGAGAGTGGTTTGACTAGGGTTTATCGGGTTCAGGTGTTTTATCCGGATGTTGCTGATGCTTCGTTGAAGAGCTTTACTGTTGATGGTGTTGCGGTTGAGGGTGACACTGTTGATTTGCCTACTGGTACTTCTGAGGTTTTGGTTGTTGCTGAGTCGCTTTATGGTGGTGATGTTGCGGTTGTTGGTGGTTCTGATTTACAGCCTGGTGACAACGTTTTGACTGTTACTGTGACTTCGTTAGATGGCTCAAACAGCATCGACTACGTCGTAAACCTTCATGTTGCACTAAGCACTAATACGGCTCTGCGACTCTTCACCATCAACGGTCAGACAGTTCACAAGGGTCAGGTGGTAAACCTTGATCCATACACGACCTCAGTCGAAGTCGCTGCAGAAGCAGAATACGATGGCGCAGACGTGGCCATCGAAGGCGGAGCAGACTTGGTGCCAGGTGATGGCAACACCGTAACTGTTACCGTTACAGCTGCTGATGGTGAAACCGTTGAAGTCTATACAGTTACGCTAGCTGTTGAACTGGGAAGCAACACCGATCTTGCAGTCTTCCAGGTAGGCGGCGATGATGTCACAGATAAGTCAACTATTAATCTTGATTACGGAACTGAAGCAGTTGACATTACCGCCGAGCCAGTCGCCGCCTCAACCACAGTGGAAGTACTAGGGGCAGATGCTCTTATCTCCGGCCGAAACGTAGTGCGAGTTAAGGTGACCGCAGAAGATCAAACTGTCCGTATTTACAGATTGATCTTTATTGTTGCCGAAAATAGCGATGTTTCGTTGGAGTCGTTTACTGTTGGTGGTCAGGATGCTACTGGTGGCAGTGTGAGTTTGCCGGCTGGTACTCGTGCTGCTGTGGTTTCTGTTGTGACTACTGATCCGTATGCTTCGTTTACGGTTGATGGTGGTTCTGATTTGCAGCCTGGTGAGAATACTGTGACTGTGACTGTTACTGCAGCTGATGGTGTTGCTACTCAGGATTATGTTGTGACTGTGACTGTTGCGACATCGAGCGCAGGAACAGACGTTGGCGTCGAATCCATTACAGTGGCTGGCCAAGACGCACTCGGTGGTTCAGTGAATGTTGCTTACGGAACTCGCGCCGTTCGAGTATTCGTCGTTACCTCTGACTCCTTTGCCACTTTCGCTGTGGATGGAAATGTTGATCTACAGCCTGGCGAAAATACTGTGACTGTTACTGTTACTGCTGCTGATGGTGAAACTACACACGACTACACGTTCACAGTTGTAATCCCAACACTCTCGGATGACACCAGCGCGGTAATCAAGGTGAATGGCCTTGAGGTGGGAGATGGAGATTCCATCGACCTAGCTTCCGGAACCTCACACGTCAACGTCAAAGTTACAACCACCAATGACTACGCAACCTACATGATTGTTGGCGATGGAAAGAAGGTCGGCAGCCGCCTTAGTGAGGGTGAGAACTCTCTTGTTGTGACTGTAATTGCTGAGAATGGCGACACAATCGACTACACAATCACATTGAACGTACTAACTCTGAGCACAAATACCGACCTTGGTGAAGAAGACCCAATCACGATCAATGGACAGGCAGTTGATACTGCTCTTCTAGATCAGGCAACTTCTTACTACGATATGCCGTTGGCAACAACAAGAATCGCAATTGGCGTTCAGGCAGCTGATCCAGGTGCAGATGTCTTCGTAAACGATAAGACCGTTTGGCCAACCATTGCTAGACAGTTCAGCGTTGATAAGGGAGTCAACCTAATCAACATTGAAGTAGTACCACCTGCCGGAATGGGATTTGCAAAGACATACACACTCAAGGTTTACGTTGGCGGTGCTGATGCGACTTTGAAGAGTGTGAAGGTAAACACAACAGCAATCACCTTCAACGGAGAATTGGCTGGAACTTTGGCAGGGCAACTCCCGAATGGGACTACAAAGGCGACTATCACTATAGAACCGACAGTCGCACTTAAGAGCGGTAACACCCCTGGCACAAAGCTTGACTTTGATGCAGGTGATGCGAAGGTGACTTCAAGTGCAACCGCGAACACATACAACATCGATGGACTTGTAACAGGGGAGAACACTGTTTCAATCGCTGTTACTCCTGGTGACCCGAACGTGGATGGATTGACTTACACAGTAACGATCAACGTTGCGCTCTCAAGCGATAAGACCCTGAAGACCTTCAAGGTAAATGGTGCAGCAGTAGCAGTTGGTTCAACATTGGTTCTTCCACCGCTAACTGAAGCCGCCGAACTAGATGCCGAAACTGGAAGTCCAGTTGCGACATTCGAGGTATCCGGAGCTGACGCACTGGTTCCAGGCTTGAACACAGCGACCATTACCGTAACAGCTGAAGACGGAACTTCACAGACCTATACAGTGACACTTGTCGTACCAAAGGCCCCAGATGTAATTGTAGTTGCCTTCCCTAAGGCTGGTGTTGCAACGGTAGATGCCAAGACCAACGCTGCTGGTAACAAGGTAATTGCTGCCGAAATCAAGAAGTTAGGCAAGTCAACAGTCGTCCGGGTTGACATCACCAACAACTTCTTGATTGCTAAGGACAAGCCGGCAGTTGGTGTTGCTCGTGCAACAGCCATCCAGAAGTATTTGCAGGGTCAAAAGATAAATGGAATAAAGACAACAATCTTCAACTTCCCTGCAGGAGCTAAGACCCAAAAGGGTACAACAGTAACTATCTATTACTACTAGTTCTGGTATGTCATTGAGATCGAAAGAGAATCTGCATTTCCTGATTTCAAAACAACCTTTGTGAACTTGACTACTTTCACGCCAGCTGCTGTGAGTCTTCTAACTATCAATGCTGCCCGTTTGTCTAGTTGAGCCTTTGCGGCCGTCAAGGACAAAGATTTAGTCTTGGCAATTGTGAACTTGAGGCTTAGAGCGAGTGCTGAATGGAGTTGGGTCTTAAGTTGTGCGAGGCGAGCGGTTCCAAGCTTGGTCATTGTTAGTTTGTTAGGCACAAATGCGATTTGAGAAGTAGTAGTGCGATTAGTTAGAACATAGATCTGAACCACTGGGTTGGCTGTGTGGCGGCCATCAGCAGAGGTAACAGGAACTTCGATGTAGTTCATGCCGGAATCCAAACTGCTTGCATTAACGATGCTTGAAGAGGCGTTTTGTTGGAAGGGGATAGCCTGAATCTGAGCTTCTTTGGAGTTGGGGGCAAGAAATATAGTTTGGTCTGCTGGATAATCAACTCCAGCTAAAGCTATTTGTGAAATACCGGTGTCCCAGGACTGAGTCATGCTAGATAACACTGCCTGCTGATTTGTCATGTTCCAGATGGCCCAGTTCTGGTAATCGGTTGCTGTCCCGATGCCAGGCCCCCAAGGATCGGCAATTATGTTTGAGCGAATAGCCGCGGCAACATTGGATGCCATTTTCTCCAGCTCCAATGATTTGGCTGTTCTGGCCACTTTGGCTAGGTTCTGTAAATAGAGTTCTTTGCAGTCGCTGGAGCTTTGACAACGCTGGAACAGAAGTGTTCCAGAACCGAAGTAATCAAGTCCGCCACCCCAGGTTTGATCGGTTCCCCAAGGTAGCATGTGTGCATAGCCGGTTGAATCAAATGTGATGAAGAAGTTGTTGTGATTGAAGGGGTAGCCATCCCAGTGCCCAACGTAGGCCTCGGTGGCAAAATCCATTGTGATCTCACTCATGTCTGCGTACTGAGTGATTTCCTGCCACCAAGCATCACCAGTCTTTTGGTTGATGAGCATGAATTTAGTTAGATCAGCTACGGATGTTGTCGAACCATCATCAATCGCAAATGCCCCTTCAGAGCCACTATAGAAGTCTGGGAAGTTGGGTACTCCACCTTTGTATAGGTGTTTGTTCTCTAATCCCCAGCGGGCGAGCATGGTGGTATCGATGGTCTCCACATTCAAGTGCAGTCCATAGTTTCTCCCGTTAAGGGTTACATTGGCATAACCTACCCGTGCCGCTGGCACCCCGAGAGCTCTAAACAGTCGGTAGGTGACCGCTTCATGGATATAGCTCGGGTCTTGAACCATGTTGTTCAAGGTGAATTTCGTAATTCCAAATAGGGTCTGGTCCTTAACAAAGGCATCCATTTTTATCTTGAAGCCTGCTTTGCCATTTACATCCCGCCAAGAACCCCAAGCGCCCTTTAGATGAACTCCCACGGTGTATGGACCATAGACTTTGTCTGCCATAGTAAAACTCATAACGGTTCTAAGCCATGGGCCTTCGTTGTTCCACGCGACATGATCAGAGGTAAGCATTCCGAAATCGTGGTCCGACATCTCCATCTGGAAATCATCTACTTGAAGGGGGTCATAGACAGCTGCCGCCAAATCAGTTCCTTCGACATAAGAAGGAACCTCGCTTGCCATCGCTGGGCTCAGCAAACTACCAGCAAGAAGCAAGATACTGCTAATACCAAGTTTGGTAAGCAGTTGTTTAGGAAGCATGTATAGAGCCTAACCAAGATGCTGGAATAGGCTACAACTATTATGCGGATACATCGTTCCTCGAGAATGTTCAGGACACTTGTTGCGACGCTCTCAATTACAGGGTTGCTAGCAATAAGCGCACCTGCGCTTGCTGCTGGCTCAGGCTGTTTGAATACCCCAGCACTTGATGGTTCTCATCAGAGCTCATCGATGAATCTCGCCTCAGGTGTAACAGCCAAGAGCTGGACTTGGTCTGCTGGAAACGATGCTGAGAATGCCGGTGTTTCACCGTTGGGAACCAAAGTTTCGGTTATCGAGGGAAACCTAAGGAACATCAACTTTGGTATTTTGCATTGGGCTATCCCGCAGACTCAGACACTAAGAGATCTCTCCCAAGAAAGCGATAGCGCTATTGCTTCGCTAAATGGTGATTACTTCGACGGCAGTGGACCTTGGAATGCAATGGTTGAAAACAGCCAAGTCATTTATTCACCACCTACTACCACTGGACTGGTAGGAATGACCACTAAGAAAGTGGTTGTCAGTAAGGGATACCGAGCTACAGGTTCACTAACTGTCGGGTCAACTAAGTATCAGGTAACCGGAGTGAACCAACAATCTCCTGGACCTGAGTCGATGGTTGTCTATAGCGCGTCATCTGAAAACAAAGTGCCCCCTAAGGGTGAAACTACTTTGGTCCTAAAAGGCGGCCTTGTATACAAAATCTATCCAGCCGGAGCGGCGGTAAACATTAAATCAGGAATCGTGATTCAAGCCAAAGGATTAGTTGCAAAAGCATTGGCGAAACTAAAAGTAAAAGCTAAAGCCAAATTAGTTCTAAACAAAGCTCCGATGTATGAGACACAGATGTCAGCCGATACGGTCAAGACCGCTGGAACTGTTAGTAGTGCAAGTGTCACGCTCATATTTGATGCGGTGAATTATCAAAATCTAAGCACTAGTGGAGCAACTCTATTCGATGAGAATTTTGCAGGAACTCCAAACCGAGCTAGGACCACTCTTCAATTGGCCACCGATGATCAAGGTCGCTATTTTGTGAAGAATGTTTATGCAAGCGGAGCTTCAGTTTCAGTTCAGTCAGGCGAATTGGTAATTCAAGCCAATGGTGCTGCCGGAGTCTCGGCTAGAAAATTCAAAGTAGGTGACTTAGTCACGGTGAAGGCAGGTTACCAAGCTCTAGCTAAGAGTAATTTTGTATCTGCGGCAGGACGTGGCCCTAGGTTGGTTGAACTTGGCAGATTCATTTGGATTTGCGCTCAGCACAGTAAGGATTTCCGTCCCAGATCAGCAATTGGTTGGGACCAAGATGGCCGTGTTTGGCTAGTGGCTTCAAGTAGGGGACAGGACGCCGTCGATTTCGGCTTCCGACAAGGTGGCTCAACAGCAGACCAGATGGGGCACTGGCTCATGAGCCTTGGTGCAACCGAGGCGGTTCTGCTCGATGGCGGTGGCTCAACCACTGTTGAAATCAAGAACCCTGCAGCCGGCTGGCAAAGGCTAGATATCCCAGATTCTGCCTGGTATCGAGAATTAGCTAATGGGTTTAGCCTGCAAGCCAAGGGCTAGTGCATCTAGGCTTAATGTCGGAGGACATCTTGCCTAATCGAATTTCTAGTCTCAGAGCAGCGTTGCTGCTTCTTATTGCATCAGCGCTGATCACCTGGCCATTGGGTTACTGGTTCCCAATAAGTGATTTCCTCGGTGCATTGAATTCAAGCGAATACAGCAAGTATTCAATGACGCTAAAGGGCATAGTTGCTCTCTACTTCTTGTTCTTCGCTATGAACCTAATCTCTGTTGGTCTTGCTTTCACCAAGCTTGATGGCAGAGTCAAATCAGCAGTTGTGCTTATTCCAACAGTTTTGCTGATTGTTTTGCCACCAGTACTTGTAATTCCAGTATCTTCTCAAGAGAGCAAGCACGGATACTTCGATGTCTTGCAAGCAGTTTTTGGCTTGCTCCGCTTCAGCACTACTGGGCTTTGGGCAACGGTCATTGTTCTCACAGCGCTGGCAGCTGGCATAAATGTTTTTGCCTCAATACTTATGTTGCGAGATAAAGCTGGTGAATCTGATAATTCTGTTCCAAAGAACATTAGAAATAGATACGCAATTTACGCTGGAGTACTAGCGCTGGTGCTTCTAATAACTTCACTAGTTGGATTACAGGGCTCTAACAAGAGAGCTTTGGACAGACAAGCTTGCTCAAACTACGCAGCCCTTGCAGTTCCCGAAACCGATCAGGGGGTGCCAACCTTCTTATCGGATATCCAACTTTACGGTGAGGCTGCTGGAACCCAAGAAGTTAGTGATGCATTGGTTACCTTTGCCCAATATTCACGGCAGTATTACGTGTTGCTTGATTCTGAAAACCCCGGCGTTGACATGGATGCGCTGGCTAAAGCGATTGCTGTTGCGAAAGCAAAGATTACAGACGTTTGTTTGCAATACAGCGTTAAGTAGTTATTAGAAACTACTTCACCCCGTAGGTAGTCAGAGCCTTCTTCACATTGGCCTGTTGGACAACAATGAACCTTAGCGTTCTCGCCTGTTCTTTGTGAATCAAAGCGAGTGTTGCTGGGTCTGTAATGAACTGATCTTTCAGGGTTGGTTCGATTACCTTTGCGGCATTGGTTATCTTGGCACTTAGTTTCATAGTTGTCGCCATTGTTGAAACTGACTTTAGCTGCAATAGGTATTGAGTTCGGCAAGGCTTGTAGTTGATGCATTTCACATAGAGCAAGCCACGTTTCAGGTTGGTTGCCCAAGGTTGGTCTGCACGTTCTGAAACTAGTGGATAGAAGAAGGTATCTCCTGCTATCGCGGTTTGCCGATTCTCCCCGAAGGTTTGATCGGGACCCCAAGGAATCAGCGTGAACTTGTTAGTGGTGCTCGTTCTTAGGTAATAGTTATTGATGTCAGGCCCTGAGTATCCATCCCAATGACCGACAAAGTTTTCGACAGCTAATGTCTTGATGAGTGTGGCTCTATCAAAATAGGTATTTAGGTTTTCATACCATTTAGCAGGGTCAGTCTCATTTACTGCAGTAATGACTGATTTGAGATCATTCTTGTTTGGTGTTACCTTCCAGCCGTAGTCGACCAGGAAAGAACCAGTTTGTTCGGCCCCATCGTCACTGCCAAGTTTCAGATCCTTCATCGCGACACCCTCATAGACGTGCTGAGTGATGTCTCTAAATCGGGAAGACATGAACACCTGATCAGGCTGCTCAATGTTTACGTATAACCCTTTGTTAGCTCCGTTAACTAAAACCTTTGCCCAGCCCGTCCTTGAGGCTGGAACGCCCATGGCATTGAAAAGCGCATACGAGCCAAATTCATGAACTTTACTAGTGTCTTGAGTCATCGCATTTAGAGTCATCCTCCGCAGACCTAGATAACCCAGACCCGCCGCATCCTTCTTGAATCTAATTTTGAAACTAGGGGTGGCATTTAGAGCAGACATCGAAGTGGTTCCCTTGAGCTTCAAGTTGATGTCAAGTAATGGACTGGTAAGTGAGCCGTAAGAGATCTTCACTTGGCCTGGGACATAGACCTTGAAGGTAGCTGGATTATTTAGAGACTCAACTGAGCGCGCAGGTAGGGTGAGTTCAATTTTCAGCACCTTAGCTGGGCTATAAATGTCATTTAGGGTCAGAGCATTATTAGCTTGGGCGGGTGAGACAGCTAGCAGGCTCAATGGCAGAGCCCAAGCAGCAAATAGGGCCATAATCTTCGGATAGCCAACGATTTTATTCATTTGGGCTAGTCTAACCTTGTGACCCCGATTGATTACTCTCTCCTCTTTTCATCCCTTGCGATAGACCTAGTCCTGCTCTATCTGCTGGCTTATGTGTTCTTCTATAGAAGGCATGGCCGCAGGGATGTCTTTGTCGCAATAGCTCTTATTAACATCACTCTGTATGTATTGGGTGGAGCGCTGGGGACATTCACTATTTCTCTGGGTGTTGGTTTTGCACTGTTTAGCGTCATTTCAATCTTTAGATTTAGATCTGAAACCTTGGGTTGGAATGAGATTGTCTACCTACTAGTTGCACTGGCAATGGGGCTTGATCTTGGCTTGCCAGCCTACGATCTTCCAGTTCAAACTTGCTATGCAGCTTTGTTGGTCCTAGCTGTGTTTGTAGTAGACCACCCAAGAATCTTGAAGCAGAAGAACATTCAAAGGTTTTCACTCTCAACTGATTTTGTCGAGATTGACTCAAATAATCTAAAACTAAAGGTGGAGGCGCAGTTAGGCCACTCGGTGATTAGTATCAAAGTTCGCTCCGTTACAAGCGCGCCAGAAGGCATGAAACTAGACGTGGAGGCATAGCCATGACTGATAAACCAACCAAGGGTTTCAAATACACCCAACACCCGCACATCGAAGCTAGAAAAGCCAAGAAGCCTGTCACTGCAAACTCAGATGATGTTCCTAAGACTCTGAACCAAAAGATTGGTTTGGGGATTACCACTCGTGTTGGAACTATGTGGGCGGCTTACGCATTCTTTGCTTTGACTTTGGTCAGCCTTCCTTCTGTTATTAGTAAAGGTGATCCAGTTCAGATTGTTTCTTGGATTGCGCAAACCTTCTTGCAGCTTGTCTTGCTGCCCATCATTATTGTGGGTCAAAACATCCAAGCCGCCTCTGCTGAAAAACGTGCCATTCTGACCTACGAAGATGCGGCAGCGGTCTTGGAAGAATCTATCAAGATTCAAAAACACCTAGACCACCAGGACAAGTATTTAGAGCACCTAGTTGATCGTTTAGAAAAGCTAGAAGCAAGTAAAACTAAAACCAAGTAATGCGCTTAGTTATTGCAGATTGTTCGGTTGATTACGCCGGTCGACTTACCGCCCACCTTCCTAAAGCAAGAAGGCTCCTCATGCTCAAGGGGGATGGCAGCATCCTTATTCACAGCGAAACTGGTTCTTATAAGCCTTTGAACTGGATGAATCCACCGTGTAATTTTTCAGTCCACGAGCCTGAGCAAGAACAACTGGATGCGGGGGTATCTGAGCTTTGGCGAGTTAGTCAATTGAAGACTGCCGATATTCTTTGGATCCAGATTTATCAAATCCACCTTGATGTTGATCATGAATTGGGTAAAGACCCCGGCCTTATCAAAGACGGAGTAGAGGCTCACCTCCAGGAACTTCTTGCAGAGCAGATTGAAATCATTGGTGCTGGCTCTCAGTTGATTCGTAGGGAATACATGACCCCGATTGGGCCGGTAGATATTTTGGCAAAGGATTCCACTGGAGCAACGGTCGCCATTGAGATCAAGCGTCGAGGTGAGATTGACGGTGTTGAGCAGTTGACTAGATACCTTGAACTGCTGAACAGAGACCCTGCAATTGCACCGGTTAGAGGCATCTTTGCTGCACAAGAGATAAAGCCTCAAGCAATTACCTTGGCTACAGACCGAGGAATTGAGTCCTTACTGCTGGACTACGAGGCTATGAGATTTGATTCCATCGACCCGGATTCGCTTTTCTTCTAGAACTACCGCTTCAAGATAGATTTATCTCAGATGACAAAGGAGTTATAAATGAGCCTCACTGACCGCAAAATATGGCGAGGATTTGCTAGCGATAACTACGCTGGAGTCCATCCCGAATTATTCGCAGCAATGCAATCGGTAAACGAAGGGCATGAGCGAGCATACGGCGACGACTACGTTACTGGTGAACTGAACAAGGCATTCAAAGCTCATTTTGGAAGTGCGGCGGAAGTATTTCCTGTTTTCAACGGCACTGGCGCAAACGTTGTTGCACTCTCTTCTATTCTCAAGCGTTGGGAAGCAGTCATCTGTGCTGAAACTGCTCACATCAACTCTGATGAGGGTGGTGCCCCAGAAAAGATGGCAGGCATCAAGCTGTGGACGATACCGACAGTAGATGGGAAACTGACACCAGCGCTCATCAAACCGCATCTATTTGACATTGGTTCTGTTCACAGGGCTCAGGTAGGGGCTATCAGCATCACTCAAACCACAGAGCTGGGAACTGTCTATTCAGTTGAGGAAATTAAAGCGCTTGCTGATTTTGCTCACGAGAACAACATTCTTTTGCACATGGATGGCGCGAGACTTTCAAATGCTGCCGCTGCATTGGGTAAAACATTCAAGGAATTTACAACCGATCTAGGTGTTGATCTCGTTAGTTTTGGTGGTACCAAGATTGGTGCTCTTGCAGCAGAGGCTGTTGTGGTTCTAAATTCTGCTGCCTTAGCTCACAGCATTCCGTTCTTGAGAAAGACTTCAATGCAGTTACCTAGCAAGATGAGATTTGTCAGCGTTCAGCTGATTGCTTTATTGGAAAATGATTTGGCAATTAGAAGTGCAAAGCATGCAAACTCTATGGCTCAGGCTTTAGATGCTGGAGTCAGGGAAATCGCCGCTGCTTCTAATGGCAGAGTAAGAGTTCCTAATCCAACCCAAGCTAATGCGGTTTTCCCAGTTCTGCCGGAGGAGATTATCGAAGCTCTGCAGGAGAAGTATTGGTTCTATGTATGGGATCACCGCATCGGCCAGGTTCGCTGGATGTGTGCTTGGGATACCAAGCCTGAGGACGTTGAGGGATTACTTGCAGCGTTGAGAGAAGCACTTACCCTTTAGGCTTAAAGGATGCAACCAAACAAAATCGCGATTACCGCTGCCCCTATTGCCCCTGTTCTAGCCGAGCGCTGGAGCCCTAGATCTTTTGACCGTGACTACCTGCTTAGCCAGGATGAGGCACTTTCAATTCTGGAAGCTGGTCGATGGGCACCATCTGCTAATAACCTCCAGCCTTGGCGCTTCGCATACATCAGCAGAACTGATGCACTACATGCGCAACTCTGCGAAAAGGGTCTAACCGGTTTCAACCAGGCTTGGGCTCCTAGCGCTTCAGCACTGATTGTTATTGCCGTGAAGATTGAAACTCCAGATGGTCGAGAGAACACTGGTCGATCATATGATGCAGGTCTTGCAGCTTCGATGATGGTTGTGCAAGCCCAGGAACTTGGATTACACACTCACCACATCGGTGGAATTGTTAGAGATGAGATTGTTGCTCTCTTGGGACTTGATGCAAGTCTTGAAGTATTGACAGTTCTTGCCGTTGGCAAGGTTGCACCGGCTGAACAACTCGAAGGCCCTGCCTATGAGCGCGAGATCGCACCAAGAGTTCGTCATGAGCTTGATGAGATCATGCTTTATGGAAAGCCGTAGTTGATCACACATCTGTCCATCAGTGATCAGATAGTTGGTTGGTTTCCTAGCCTCGGACCTTCACTGTTTTATTTAGTGGTTTGGGGTTTGGTCTTTGCCGGCACTGGTTTATTTGTCGGCGCTTTCATACCTTTCATAACTGGCGACTCATTAGTCTTTGCGGCGGGGCTGGTCGCTGCAACTGCTGGTACAAACCTAAACATCTGGCTGATGGCAACCGGTGTTGGCATATCGGCTTGGCTTGGCGATCAGGTTGGCTTTACGCTCGGCAGACATTTTGGCCGTCCGTATCTAGATAAGCGTCAAGGTCGTTGGATCAAATCAGGCATAGCAAAAAGCGAAGGGCTGTTTCAAGCTTGGGGCTGGTGGGCAGTCGTGGTATCCAGATTCATGCCTTGGGCAAGAGTGTTTGTTCCAGTGATTGCAGGCATTGCAAAAATGAACTACTACAAGTTCTTTAGCGCGAACTTTGTTGGAGCTTTAGCTTGGGGGACCGGATTGACAGTCTGTGGTTATTTCTCCGCGACTATTCCAGCTGTGAAGAACGCTTCCTACCTCATTGCCGGGTTCTTTGTTCTAGCTTCATTTATTGCCGGCTTTAGAGTTTGGCTAATCAACCGCAGGGCTTTGTAATAAGTAGTCTGCAAGAGTTGGAGATTTTTCTCGAGCGATAAAGTCAAGTTCTTGAGCTGCCCAGATTTCGAAGTATTCGTTGAAGGCATCGCCGTCTCGCTCTAACCAACGACTTCTTCTGGTCACTTCATCAACTTCTAACCAGATGCTCAAATGAGCAATAGTGCTGGTGAATTGATTTAGGGAACCACAACCTTCGATGATTAGAGGTGTGCTTCCCGAGAACTCTCTCCAGCGGTCTCGTTTTCCCAATTCCCAGTTGTATTCCTGCCAGCTGGCTGTTTGTTTTGCAAGTAGAGGGTTTAGCACAAAGCGTTGGAGATATTCGACACCGGCGGCTAGTCCTTGCCAGCCTTCGTATAGGTCATCTAGGTGCACGATTCTAGGCATTGATTCACCTTGGCGAAATAACTCATTCTGAATTCGTTCAGCCAGGGTTGACTTGCCTGAACCAGCTCTGCCATCAATCAAAATAATTGGAGTTACAACACCTGAGTCCTGGAGCTCTAGAGTCTCTTTGGTCACTTGATCCATTAGCTGATCATAGGAGAGCTCTTTAGCGGGCATAGTTCTAGCCTACTTTTCAAAGACCTTCGATTAGCACATCTGGGTGAGCGTCAAAGCGGTATCCGGCACCACGAATAGTTCGAACGATATCTTCATAACCTGCGATCTTGGCGCGCAGTCTTCTGATGTGAACATCGATGGTTCGGCCAAAGACAGAGCTGTCATCAACATCACCCCAGAGCCTAGTGATCAACTCCTCGCGCGAGATGGTGATACCTTCGTTTTCAACGAGCACCTGAAGCAGAGCAAATTCCTTATAGGTGAGTTCGGCGTTAACTCCATCAAGGAAAATCTTGTGGCGACGGGCATCAATGACAACACCTTTGGCTGCATCCTCTTCATCTTTTTGGATTAGACGAGAAAGTGCCCTTGGGTCGGCAAGTGCAGTTCTCACTACATCCACGTGTCTACCGCCGGTGCCTTTGTGCGCAAGAGCAACAGCAGCGAATGATTCGGCTGAGAGACCAGGGGCTATCTGATCAAGTGTGTTTCTAAGTGCTGCCACTATGGCACCAAGAGAGGTGCCATTGGCTTTAGCGGTTTGTTCGTCGATGCCGACGTAGAGGGCAAACCCTCTAGCTTCGGTTTCGGTTGCAGTTGTTCTTACGAATGGGTTTGTTGGTGCAATTGTCATTTTGGGAATCCTTAGGTTGTGTTATGCGAATTGGTTTATTTTGAATGCGCAGATTGAGCGCTATTGCTGGGGTGTTGGTGTCTGAACTCGTAGCGGCTAAGCCGGCTTTTGGGGGAGTTTTAGCGACACATTCGCATACACATAACAGGGCACATCATGGCAGGGCGTCCAAAGGTCGCCTCCGACATGGTGTTGAAAATTGCGCTGTTAGTCATGTTCTAAAGAGTAGGGGAGAGATGCGGAATTAGTCAAGTTATAGAAATTTTGGTGTGTCTCTAATCCGCCAAACCGTATAAGCGATCGCCTGCATCACCTAAACCAGGAACGATGTATCCAAGTTCGTTGAGCTTTTCATCTAAAGCACCGAGAACAATCTGGACATTCTTATCCCCGACATGTTCCTGCACTGCTGCTAGCCCTTCAGGAGCACCTAATAGACAGATGCAGGTAACTTCAGTAGCGCCTCTTTCGAACACGTAATCAATTGAGTCAATAAGTGTTCCACCGGTGGCTAACATCGGGTCAATGATAAATACCTGTCGCCCAGTTAGATCATCAGGCAGACGGTTCGCGTAGGTATAAGGCTGCAATGTCTCTTCATTGCGTTTGATACCTAAGAAGCCCACTTCAGCAGTCGGTAAAAGCTTGACAATGCCCTCAAGCATTCCAAGTCCAGCTCTTAGAACTGGAATGATGATCGGGCGCGGGCGGGAAAGTTTCATGCCTTGGGTTTTCGTGACTGGGGTTTCAATGGTGACTTCCTCAGTTCTGACATCCCTAGTTGCCTCGTAGGCCAAGAGAGTGACTAATTCTTCGACCAACTGCCTAAACACCGGTGATGGAGTATTTTTATCCCTGAGCACCGTCAGTTTGTGAGTGATAAGAGGGTGGTTCGCCACATGAATCCGCATAGGCTAAATCTAACAACTTTAGGGGTATCTAATGGGTAAAGACTGGGCAATCTACATGCAAGCCGCCCTGGCTGAAGCACAATTAGCTGCTGATACCTCAGGGGACGTGCCAGTTGGTGCGCTAATTGTCTCTGAATCAGGAGAAATTGTTGCCAGGGGAGGCAACCAGAAAGAACTCTTGTCCGATCCAACCGCTCATGCCGAAATTATCGCGATTCGTGAAGCTACTGCATCGCTAGGCGATTGGCGTTTGAACGGATATACCTTGGTAGTCACACTGGAACCGTGTGTCATGTGTGCTGGGGCCATTCAAGCAAGCAGGCTATCTCGAGTTGTCTTTGGTGCGTGGGATGAAAAGGTTGGTGCATCCGGTTCACTCTATGACTTAGTCAGAGATAAGCGATTGGGTTCTCAGATTGAAGTGATTTCTGATGTGCTTGCAAATGAATCCAATACACTACTTACAAATTTTTTCAGCGCAAAAAGATAAATAATGTTGTTCACGTTTACAACATCAGGTAAACGGAAACTGAACGAGATTAACAAACAATAATTCTTTGCAAGCATTTGATTTACAAACGTTAAACACGCCTGTCGCGGTGCCAAGTTCTTCCTAAACTCGGGTTTGTAGCATTCCATATAACCCCTATCCAGAGGACGACATGTTTAAAAGCAAGAAAACTGCATGGCTCACAATCGTAGCTTTGCTAGTGCCGACCACAATTGGTCTCTTCGGATCGTCAGCTGCTCAAGCTGATGCATCATCTACTTCTCTTTCAACTTTCACAGTCAGCGGTTTCGATGTTTTGAACGCTGGTTCAGTGAACCTAGACGTTTCAACTTTGAACGTTGAAGCTGGAACCGGTTCACTCTCAACCGACGTCGTTGCTACTGCTTCAGATGCAGACAACACTTCGGTCAGTGTCACTGGAGCGACTGGTCTTCACCTAGGCGCTAACACATTGACTGTTACTGTGCACGACAACACTGTCGACACAGTAGTTCCAGACACTACTTACACAAGGACTTTGAATGTTCTAAACAACGACAACTCAGCAGTTATCGTTCTGAACCAGGACGAGCTAATCAACGGTGAGAGCACCGAAGCTGACTGGGGAACAACCTCTGTTCCTGTTGTTGTTACTCCGACAGACGCAACCGCTACCGTAAAGGTAAACGGAGTTTCTGTTCCAGTAATCAACGGCAAGGCTTCGACTTCTGTAACCGGCCTAACCACTGGTGACAACCAGGTTTCTGTTGTTGTTACAGCAGGAAACGGTGAGGCTGATGAGTCACTTCTAAACGTGACTGTTGATCAGAATACTGACACAACCGCTACTTTCACAGTTGATGGCATCATGGCAGATGACGGTGAGACTGTTCCGCTAGATTACGGAACTACTGACCCAGACATCGAAGTTCTAACTGCTGACGTGAACGCAACTTACGTTCTAGAAGGTGGAAGCGACCTAATCACTGGTGAAAACCCAGTGGCTATCTACGTAACAGCTGAAGACGGTGTTACCACTCAGACTTACAACCTAACTTTGATTGTTGCTGCTAACAACGACACCTCAGCAACCATCTATGTAAACGGCGTTGCAACTGACGATGGTTCTGATGTTGTTCTTCCTTACCAGACCACAGATGCTGCAATCCGAGTTGACCTAGGTGACTCAGACGCTTCATACATCATCGATGGCGGTTCAGGCTTGCTACAGGGACAGAACGACCTAGTTGTTACTGTTATCGCAGCAGACCAGGTAACCACATCTACTTACGCAATCAACCTGATCGTCTCTGACCCAGATGTAACACTGTCAACCTTGAAGTTCAATGGTGCAACAGTTGCAGATCAGGGAACAGTTAGCAGCACTACTTCAAAGAACACTTTGACACTAGTGACTACTGACTCAAGAGCTACCGTTGCAGTTGATGGTGGAGTCTACAACCCAGCAACCGGTGCTATCGCACTGGCTAACGGTTCGAACGCTATCGCAATCACTGTTACCGGTGACGACAAGACCACAACCAGAGAGTACGACATCACAGTAAATGTGACTCTAGACGTAACTCTGAAGACCTTGAAGTTCAACGGCGCAACAGTTGCAGACAACGGATCAGTTACTACATTGACTAAGCAGAACAGCCTAGTTCTAGAAGCTACTGACTCAAGATCAACAATCTCAGTTGACAACGCAACTTACAACGCAGCTACTGGTGCTATCACCTTGGATGCAGGTCAGAACGACCTGACCATCACCGTTACCGGTGACGATGGTGAAACCACTCAGGACTACATGATCACTGTTGGTGTTTACAACACAACTGTTGACTGGGAAGGTAACGACGCAGCGGTTTCAGTAACTGACAACGGTGTTGTACAAGTTCCGGGTAGCGTTGAGATGGTAACTGTTGAAGCTACCTCACCGTTTGACAATTGGAAGGTTGAAGTTGAAGGCGATAAGGATCTTGACTTCGGAGCCAACACTGTTTCAGTTACCTACACATCACCGGACAACTCACAAGTTATCTTGAAGACCTTCACTGTTTACGTTGGTCCTGCTGACTTGTCACTTGATTCACTACAAATTGGTGGAGCGGATGTTGACCTAACTGGTCTAACAGGAACTGTAACTTTGGAAGAGCACCCAGCTTCCGCTGCAGTTGAAGTTGCAACCAAGGACGCTAGAGCTACTTACGTAGCAAATGGTGGAAACAACCTAACTGTTGGAAGCAACAACACTGTAACCGTTGTGGTTACCGGTGCTGACGACAGAACCGCTACTTACACAATCACTGTTACCGTCTTGCCTTCAAGCGAAAACGGTATCGATGCATTCGCTGTAAACGGTGACGTTGTAAACCCAGATGCTGACATCACTGAAGTAGACGCAGGTGTTCTTGACCTAAACGTCGACACAACCGATGTCAACGCAACTGCGGTTATCACCGTTGCACCAACAACACCTGCTGCAGCTGGCAAGCCAGCTTCAGGTTGGGTAACAACTGTAAACGGTGTTACAACCGGTTCTGGTTACCTAACTGTCTCAGTTGTTGTTACTGCTGAAGATGGTACTCCTGCAGATGCTGTTACCTACAACATCCTTGCAACCAAGGACTTTGATGTAACAAGCGGATCAAACCCTGTAACAGACACTCTTCGTGTTGGTACATACGCAAAGAGCACCCCGGCAACTGTTGCATCTTGGTTCCCAGCTGGAACTAAGTTGACATACGGCTGGCTACTGAATGGTGAAGTTATCTCAAATGCTTCAACCAGCAGATTGCTTCTAACCGTTGACTACTATGGCACCGAGAACGTGGTACGCCCAGTTGTATCTGGAACTGTAGCTGGTGTTGTTAGAACATACATCGGACAGGCTCTGGATGTTTCAAAGGGTATTATCGCTTTGGCTTCAACCCCAGGTGTATCTGGCAAGGCGATCCTAGGAAACACCTTGACTGCAGTAGCTAAGAAGTGGAGCGACGGTGTTGACCTTAGCTTCCAGTGGTATGTTCGCGGCGTCGCACTTGACGGAGCGACTACAGAAACATTCGTCCTAAGCGAAGACAATGTCAACGCTGGAGACGTAGTTACTGTCAAGGTCACTGGAAAGCTTGATGGCTACGAAGACCTAACCAAGACCAGCGCTGCATTTACTGTTCTTCCAGGTGTTCTTAGAATCACTGAAAAGCCGACCATTTCAGTTGAAACAGGTGGCTACGTTACCGGAAACACCATCACTGCAACTGAAGGTGTAACCAACTACGGACCAGAGGTGACCGTCAACTTCCAGTGGTACCGCAATGGAGTCGCTATTAGAGGCGCTAACGAGGCTACTTACACCACTGTGGCTGCTGATGTGTCTAAGAAGTTGAGCGTAATTGTCAGCTACACTGCTGCAAACTACGCCCCAACCTCGATCACTCTGAAGACCCCGTCAATCAAGCTAGGTACTCTAGAGGCCCCAGATGCAGCAACAATTGCTCTGAACCAGACTGGAACCAAGCTTGTCGCGGTTGGTGGATACGCAACTTCAGAGGCAACAACCTCAGTGAAGTACATCTGGTACCGTAATGGCCGCGCAGTTCTAGGCCAGAACACCAGCAACTACACCTTAACTAGCAAGGATGCAGGCGCAAACATCACTGTTCGCGTGACCGCAACCTACGCTGGTTACAAGGCAACCGTCACCATTACATCTGATCTAGATGGCTACATGGTTGACTAAAACCCAGTAAATACAGGCCTCGGGCTCTCCATTAGGGGAGCCCGAGACTGTTTTAAGCCCTGGTTTTGACACTTTTATAGATGCAGTAATCTTTTAGACGGTGACGTGTCCGAGTGGCCGAAGGTGCAACTCTCGAAAAGTTGTGTGGGTGAAAGCCCACCGTGGGTTCAAATCCCACCGTCACCGCCATTTTTCCTGAAAACCCTTACATTTTTAGGCTCTGAAACATTCGGCAATAATTAGGTTGCGAATAGGTAAAGATTACAAAAACCCCCTAGTTTTCCCCTAGATTAGTCCTAAGCGGAATAAGACCGTCAAATCGACCGAGGAAGACATCAAGTGTTTAAATCAAAGCGCGTATCACTCCTAACTATTTTTGCTCTACTTCTACCATCGTCTGCGGGTATCGCGACGCTTGGTGTTTCAGCTGCTAATGCTGATGACCCTATTACTACAACCACGACTGTTGATCCTTCGGTTCTCAGTGATGATGCAAGTTCAGTAATCACCGTCAATGGTGTGACTCGCATCAACGGTGATTCAACTGAAGTTGAATACGGAACTACATCTGTTGATGTTGTAGTTACTCCGACAGACAGCGCAGCTAACTTTGTAGTTAGAGGTGCAACTGGTCTCGACACCGGTGACAACCTTCTCGACATCGTGGTCACTGCTGCAGATGGTGTTTCCCAGGAGGAAACACAGATTACAGTCACAGTTCTTCCTAACACTGACACCTCAATCACTGACATCCAGGTCGATGGATACGCTGTTGAGGCTAACGACATTGTTGATCTTGATCCACTGACCACTGATGTTGAAGTTGATGTAACAACCACAGATTCGAACGCCGGTGTTGCAATTACCGGTGGGACAGATCTAGTTCCAGGTGAGAACGACTTGTTCATCACTGTTACTGCAGCTGATGGTGTTTCAACTCAGGATTACTACGTAATGCTGAACGTTCTTCCAAACACTGACACTTCACTTTCAACCTTCACCGTAAATGGAAACGATGTTTCTGATGGTGACAGTGTTGATCTAGATCCATTCACTACTTCAGTTGATGTTGGTGTCGTAACCTCAGACCCGAACTCAACTTTCGTTATCGATGGTGATGCAAACCTAATTGTTGGAGAAAACACACTGACAGTAACTGTCACCGCTGCTGATGACTCAACCACAATGGACTACACAGTCACTTTGGTTGTTGCTCCTAGCAACGATGCAAGCCTGAACAACGCATTCGTCGGTTTCACAGATGCATCTGGCAACGCTGCAACTCAGCAGGTTGTTGATGGCGACGAAGTTTACCTACCTTCAAACACTCAGTCAGTTGATGTAACTGTTACTCCAACTGACTCAGAGGCTACTTTCGAAGTTCAGGGTGATTCAGGACTACAGGTTGGAAGCAACGACCTAGTAATCACAATCACTGCTCCGGACCAGGTTGCTCAGGAAGTTATCGCAGTTACCTTGATCGTTGCTGTCGGTGATGTAACCACAAGCAGCTTCAACGTAAACGGAACTGAAGTTGAAGACGGAATGGTTCTCGATGTCGACCCAGGCACAGAGGCTGTAGATGTGAAGGTCGAAACAACTGACCCTCTAGCTACAACCGAACTTACTGGTGACACTGGCCTAGTTCTAGGTAACTCAAACCACCTAGTACTAACCGTTACCTCAGTTGATGGAACTGCGACAGCTACTTACGATGTAGTGATCAACGTACTTCCTTACACAGACGCAACAGCTAAGACCATCATGGTCAACGGTGTTGAGTGGATGGATGGAAACCCTGTTGAAGTTGATGCAGGAGACTTGACAGTTGATGTCGAAGGTAACTCTCCAGGCACCACCTTCGCGGTTACCGGAAACACTACAAACGTCTCAGGTCTAACTACCTTGACAGTTACCGTAACTGCTCAGGATGGCGAAACCACCGAGTCATACGACGTCGAAGTGCTTGCTTCAACTGACATCGAAATTGTTGCTGGTTCAGTTCCTACCGACGGAACCATCCGTGTTGGAACTTACGCAAAGGTAACAAAGGATCAGTTCGCAGGTTCAAAGGTTACTTACCAGTGGCTAAACGACAGAGAAGCAATCTCTGGTGCAACTAGCTACCGTTACTTGATTACTCCAGATGACTTCGGTCACCAGGTGCGTGTAATGGTTGTTCAGACCACCGGTGGAGTTGCAAAGACTCTGATCTCTAAGCCAGTAATGTTCGAAGCTGGAATCATCAAGAAGGCTCCAACACCTGGTGTGAAGGGTAAGGCAGTAGTTGGTGGAACACTAACTGCAGTTGCCAGAACCTGGACTACCGATGTTGAGCTTGCTTACCAGTGGTATGCAGATGGCACAGCAATTGCTGGCGCTACTGAAGACACCTTCGATGTAACACCGAACCTAGTTGATGCAGCCATCTCCGTTGGAGTAACTGGATCTCTACCTGGTTACGCAAGCATCGAGAAGATTAGCCCAGAGCTTACTGTGAAGGCCGGAACTATCCGCTTCACTACCAAGCCAAGCTTGTCTGGTGACTTCGTAACTGGTGGAACCATCGAAGTTGACCCAGGTTCAACATCAGTTGACGCTGCGTTCACTTACGTATGGTCACGCAACGGTGAAGTAATTGACAACACTGAAGCTACCTACACCTTGACCCCAGACGACTTCAAGAAGAGAATCACTGTTGAAGTTGACGCTAACGCCGAAGGTTACAACCAGGCTGTAGCTAAGGTGAAGAGCCTCTCAATCAAGGCTGGAACTCTAACCGACGTTCCTACCCCGTCAATCTCTGGTGATGCAGTTGTTGGTTCAGACCTAACTGTTGATCTAGGTGGAGACTACCCAGACGGTACTACCTTCAAGTACGTATGGTCACGCGACTACAAGCTAATCGCGGGAGCAAACGAGGCTTACACCGTGAACAAGAGGGACATTGGTAAGACAATCCGCGTACGCGTGATTGCTACCATCCCTGGCTACAACAAGGTCAGCATCTTGGCTGATGGCGTTGTAGGCGCGGCGGCTAACTAGCTCAAACCGGATCTAAGAGAAGGACCCCCAGAAATGGGGGTCCTTTTCCTTTGGGGGAGATTTTCTCGATATTTTGTTGCAAAATCGCAATAACCTCCTATAAGATAGAGGTTTGCTCCCCAACAACTCGTAAGCATATTTCGGCTGCGCTATTTTGCACGCATATTTTGGCGGCAATTGTTAGGGTGCCAAATCCCATAGACCGTTTCAAGCTCATAACCGCCTTTGAAGGGATATCTCTTGGCTGCCAAGAAGACCACTAAAAACATCCGTTCCGCACAACGTCTATCTTTTGCGAAGACTCGTGAACCAATCGATCTACCTAACCTGCTTACCTTGCAGACCGAGAGCTTTGAATGGCTCGTTGGTGCAAAGCCATGGCGCGATAAGGTTGGCGCTGAGGCAAAGACTGGCCTAGACGAAGTATTCGAAGAGCTAAGCCCTATCGAAGACAACCCAAACAACCCTGCAGAAGCCAAGATGGGCCTTGAATTCAAGGAACCAGAGCTTCTAGACCCAACTTTGACTCCTGATGAGTGCAAGGTTAAGGGCAAGACTTACTCTCGCCCGCTATACATCAAGGCTGAGTTCACCAACTACAAGACCGGTGAAATCAAGAGCCAGACCGTATTCATGGGTGACTTCCCGATTATGACCAATGAGGGTACCTTCATTGTGAACGGAACTGAGCGTGTAGTTGTTTCTCAGTTGGTTAGATCTCCTGGTGTTTACTTCTCTGTTTCAACCAACACCACCGGTAACTTGGACGTTCGTAACAACAAGGCTCAGATCATCCCATCTCGTGGTTCATACCTAGAGTTCCTAACCGAATGGGTAAAGGATGACCGTAAGTCTGTTTCACGTTTCGGTAAGCCAGTTCTCCAGGTCCAGGTTGACCGTAAGACTAAGGTTTCTGCAACCATCTTCCTAAAGGCCCTTGGCATGACTCGCGATGACATCGTTGCTGCTTTTGCCGATGTGAAAGATGCAGTTACATCAACTCCTGGTTGGGAAATTGACGTTGACCTAATCAACAACACTCTTGACTACGATGAGTCACGCGCATTCGCAACTCCTGTTATCACTAAGGAAGATGCACTTAAGGAAATGTATCGCAAGGTTCGTGGCGAATCAGGTAACGCTGACGCTGCTGAAGCTTGGTTGAAGAGCGTTTACTTCGATAAGAAGAGATACAACCTAGCTCGCGTTGGTCGTCACAAGCTAAACCGCAAGCTTGGTATCTCTGTTGAAGAGAACACCACTGTGCTAACTCCAGAAGACATCGTTGCAACGATGAAGTACTTGTTGGTTTTCGACTTGGCTCTGAAGAACAAGGCAGACATCACTAGCAACATGACCTTTGGTCTGAAGATGTCTGGCAAGAAGGTTGACGTCAAGATTGCATCTGATGACATCGACGACTTCCAGAACCGTCGTATTCGCCCAGTTGGTGAATTGATCCAGAACCAGGTTCGTATTGGTCTAAGCCGTATGGAACGTGTTGTTCGTGAGCGTATGTCTACTCAGGACGTTGAAGCGATTACTCCTCAGACCCTGATCAACCTGCGTCCAGTTGTTTCAGCTATCAAGGAATTCTTTGGTGCTAGCCAGCTTTCACAGTTCATGGACCAGAACAACCCGCTTGCAGGCCTTGCTCACAAGCGTCGTCTATCAGCGCTTGGCCCTGGTGGTATCGCACGTGAACGTGCCCAAATGGAGGTTCGTGACGTTCACCCATCCCACTACGGTCGTATGTGTCCAGTTGAAACCCCAGAAGGTCCAAACATTGGTCTTATCGGTTCCCTAACTGCATACGCGCGTATCAATACTTTCGGTTTCATTGAGACCCCATACAACAAGGTTGTCAATGGCAAGGTTTCAGGCAAGATCGAGTATCTAGATGCTGCTAGCGAAGATGGCAAAGTTATCGGTGGTGCAGATGTTCCACTTAACGCTGACAACACATTCGCTAACAAGAAGGTATTCGCTCGTTACAAGGGTGACGTTGTTGAAGTCGACAACGACACTGTTGATTACATCGACATCTCACCTCGTCAGCTTGCATCTGTTTCAACATCTTTGATTCCATTCCTAGAGCACGACGACTCAAGCCGTGCTTTGATGGGTGCAAACATGCAGCGTCAGGCTGTTCCACTGCTACGTAGCGAAGCTCCACTTGTCGGTACTGGTATGGAGCGCGCTGCTGCTATGGACTCACACGCTGTTGTGCTTTCACGTGCAGCCGGTGTTGTTGAAGAAGTAGACGCAGACCACATTGTGGTTAGAGGCGATGACAACAAGCAGGAGAAGTATTTCTTGCGTAAGTTTGAGCGCTCAAACCAAGGAACTGCAATTAACCAGCGTGCAATTGTTTCTGTTGGTCAGAAGATTGAAGCAGGAGAAGCTCTTGCTGATGGTCCGTCAACCGATCAGGGTGAACTAGCACTTGGTAAGAACCTACTTGTTGCGTTCATGCCTTGGGAAGGCCACAACTTCGAAGACGCGATCATCATTAGCCAGGCTTTGGTGAAGGAAGACACTTTGTCTTCAATCCACATCGAAGCTCACGAGGTTGAGGCGAGAGACACCAAGCTAGGTAAGGAAGAAATCACTGCAGATCTTCCGAACGTATCTATGGAAGCACTTGCTCAGCTAGACGAGCGTGGAATCATCCGCATCGGTGCTGAAGTTCGTCCAGGAGATATCTTGGTCGGTAAGGTTACCCCTAAGGGTGAAACCGAGCTTTCAGCTGAAGAGCGTTTGCTAAGAGCTATCTTCAACGAGAAGAGCAAAGAAGTTCGCGATACCTCATTGAAGGTTCCTCACGGTGAAGCTGGAACTGTTATCGATGTGAAGGTCTTCGACATTGAAGAAGACGAAATGGCTGCTGGTGTCAACCAGAGAGTTGTAGTTCACATTGCTCAGAAGCGTAAGATCACCGAAGGTGACAAGCTTGCCGGTCGTCACGGAAACAAGGGTGTTATTTCTAAGATCCTTCCAGTTGAAGACATGCCGTTCCTTGAAGATGGAACTCCGGTTGACATCATCTTGAACCCTCTAGGTATCCCAGGTCGTATGAACTTCGGTCAGGTACTTGAGACTCACCTAGGTTGGATTGCTAAGCAGGGTTGGCAGATCAAGGAAGGCGCAAAGTGGGCAGAGCACCTAGCTGCAGAACTGCACTCAGCAGCTCCTGGTACTAAGGTTGCAACCCCAATCTTCGATGGCGCTCACAAGGATGACATCATCGGTCTGTTGGACTCAACTCTTCCTAACCGCGATGGACAGAAGCTTGTCGACAAGTCAGGTAAGGCAAGATTGTTCGATGGCCGCTCAGGTGAGCCATTCCCAATGCCTATCTCAGTTGGATACATGTATGTCTTGAAGCTTCACCACTTGGTGGACGACAAGATCCACGCACGTTCAACAGGTCCTTACTCAATGATTACTCAGCAACCATTGGGTGGTAAGGCTCAGTTCGGTGGACAGAGATTCGGTGAAATGGAAGTTTGGGCTCTGCAGGCATACGGTGCTGCACACACCCTTCAGGAACTTCTAACCATCAAGTCAGATGACATCAACGGTCGTATCAAGACTTATGAAGCCATCGTCAAGGGTGAGAACATCCAGGCTCCTGGTATTCCAGAGTCATTCCGCGTTCTTGCAAAGGAAATGCAGTCACTAGCTCTAAACGTTGAGGTTCTCAACGCAGAGGGAACGATTGTTACCTTGAAGGATGACGAATACGAGCGCGACATGGCCACAGAGCAACTTGATGGCATCAACCTATCCCGTAACGAATCATTGTCTAACGACTCTGACGAGCCACTTTACTTCTAAGCGAACATCTAAGAGAACAGAGAAAAACACATGGACGTCGAAACATTTAGCTCCCTGCGAATTGGCCTTGCAACTTCAGATGACATTCGCTCATGGTCAAGTGGTGAGGTTAAGAAGCCTGAGACCATCAACTACCGCACCCTAAAGCCAGAGAAGGACGGCCTTTTCTGCGAGAAGATCTTCGGTCCTACCAAGGACTGGGAATGTTCTTGTGGAAAGTACAAGCGCGTTCGTTTCAAGGACATCGTTTGTGAGCGCTGTGGTGTTCAGGTAACCAAGTCTTCAGTTCGTCGTGAGCGCATGGGTCACATTGAACTTGCTGCCCCAGTTACCCACATCTGGTACTTCAAGGGTGTTCCTAGCCGTTTGGGTTACCTGCTAAACATGGCTCCTAAGGACCTTGAGAAGATCATTTACTTCGCTGCCTACCGCGTTATGGAAATTGACCAGGACGGCAAGGATGTCGACTGGGCACTAATCAAGGATGACTACACCCAGCGTGTGAAGCAGACTCTTGAATCTCGTTTTGAAGAGATGATGGATGTTGCTAAGGATGACTATGACTTCCTAGTTGATGCAGGTCTTGCACTTCAGACTGCAGTAAAGCTTTGGGAAGCTCCGGTTTGGGTTGACGCTCAGTTCGAGAAGAGCATCGAGCAGATGATCAAGCTTGAAATTGATGACCCTAAGGGTTACCTAGACAAGCCTTTCACCCTGGAAGCAGGAGAAGGTAAGGATGGCGTTGCTCGCGAAGCGGCTGCACAGAAGATCGTAAACACCAAGATCAACGACTTCCGCAAGAAGACCGAAAAGATCGTTCGTGAATATGCACGTCTAGAGCGTCCTAACTCATTGCAGAAGGAGCACTTGGCTTGGCGTCAGTTCCTAGTTGCTGAAGAAGGCGAACTAATCCAGAATGACGTTCTATTCGATTACTTCGACTACTACTACGGTGACTACGTAATCACTGAAATTGGTGCTCTTGCAGTTCAGCAGGTGCTAGCAAATTTTGACCTTGCTCAGGCAGCTGAAGACCTAAAGAAGGAAATTGCTGACAACAAGGGATCAAAGCAGACCCAGGCCATTAAGCGTCTAAAGGTTGTTTCATCATTCCTCCAGTCATCAACTCCAACTACCTCAATGGTTCTTGATGTTCTTCCAGTTCTTCCACCAGAGATTCGTCCGATGGTTCAGCTTGATGGTGGACGTTTTGCTACCTCTGACCTAAACGACCTTTACCGTCGTGTGATCAACCGTAACAACCGTCTAAAGCGTTTCATCGATCTAGGTGCTGTTCCGAAGACCATCTTGAACAACGAAAAGCGCATGCTTCAGGAAGCTGTTGATGCACTATTCGACAACGGTCGTCGTGGACGTCCAGTTACCGGTACCGGTAACCGCCCACTGAAGTCACTGTCTGACCTTCTAAAGGGTAAGCAGGGACGTTTCCGTCAGAACCTTTTGGGTAAGCGTGTTGACTACTCAGGTCGTTCAGTAATCGTTGTTGGTCCTCAGCTGAAGATGCACCAGTGTGGTCTTCCTAAGTTGATGGCTCTCGAGTTGTTCAAGCCTTTCGTTATGAAGCGTCTAGTTGATCTGGGTATTGCTCAGAACATCAAGAGTGCTAAGCGTATGGTTGAGCGCAGTCGTTCACAGGTTTGGGATGTTCTAGAAGAAGTTATTCGTGAGCGTCCAGTGCTACTAAACCGTGCGCCTACTCTTCACCGTCTAGGTATCCAGGCGTTTGAGCCACTACTGGTTGAAGGTAAGGCTATCCAGCTGCACCCACTAGTTTGTGCTGCTTTCAACGCTGACTTCGATGGTGACCAGATGGCTGTTCACCTACCTCTTTCTGTTGAAGCTCAGGCTGAAGCTCGTTTGCTAATGCTTGCATCTAACAACATCTTGAAGCCTTCAGATGGTAAGCCAGTTGCTACTCCTTCACAGGACATGATCATTGGTCTTTACTACATGACAACCATCAAGGAAGGTGGACTAGGAGAGGGTCGCGTATTCGGATCTCTTGCTGAAGCTCAGCTTGCTTACGATGCTCACACTCTAGATGTTCAGTCGCTTGTGAAGATCCGTCTAAACTGTGAAATCAAGGAGACCACTCTTGGTCGCACCCTCTTCGCTCAGACACTTCCAGAAGGATTTGTTTGGAAGGAAGAAATCAAGAACGACAAGCCTCAACCTGTCGGTAAGAAGGCAATCAGCAGGATCGTTTCTGATCTCGTGGACCTTTGCGAGAGATCTGAGGTTTCTCAGGCTCTTGACCGAATCAAGGACGCTGGTTTCTACTGGGCTACACGTTCAGGCGTATCAATGGCTATCTCGGATGCAAACTTCGACTCTGAAGGTAAATTCGATGCTATACGCTCGGGAAAGATTCAAGAGGGAGAGGCAAAGCACACAAAGATTCAGGAGTCTTACGACCTCGGTGGAATTTCAGACCTTGAGCGACGTGACCAGCTTGGAGCGTTGTGGTTTGAAAAGACCAATGAAATTCAGGAAATCCTCATTTCGGAAATACCGAAGGGCAATGCAATTCGCATGATGGTTGAATCAGGTGCTCGCGGTAACTGGATCCAGGTCCGTTCGGTTCTAGGTATGCGTGGACCAGTTGCAACGTCATCTGGTGACTTTGCTCCGATGCCTGTAAAGGGTAACTACCTTGTTGGTCTAACCGCTAACGAGTACTTCATCAACGCAACCGGTGCTCGTAAGGGTAACGCTGATACTGCGATGAAGACTGCTGCTGCAGGTTACCTAACTCGTCGTCTGGTTGACGTAGCCCAAGATGTTATCGTTCGCGAGGAAGACTGTCAGACAAATCTGGGTCTTGTGTCAAAGTCGGGAAGCTTACTTCCGTTTGACAAAGATGACGTGGATAAAGAAGAATCATTCGACTCTCGCCACGCCCGCACAGTTAAAGCGTGGCGTAAAGATGGAGCACACTACACCTATCCGAACTTCACTGCCGAAGAACTGGGACAAGCTAGCGAGTCTGAAAGACAAGCCTCTGCTGCACAACTAAGTCGCGACATCGAAAGCTTAGAAATTAATCTGCTTTCTAGACGTTTGGCTAAGGATGTATTCGAAGGAAAGGAACTAGTTTCGCAGGCTGGAGAATTTGTATCCAAGAGCATTGTCGAAAAGTTCCTTGACCCTTCAAGCAAGGTAACCGAGTTAGTTGTCAGGTCTCCTTTGACCTGCCGTTCAGCTACTGGAGTTTGCGCTTCTTGTTACGGTGAGTCACTTGCGAACCGCAAACCAGTTGAACTAGGTGAGGCCATTGGTATCATCGGTGCGCAATCAATTGGTGAGCCAGGAACACAGCTAACTATGCGAACCTTCCACACTGGTGGAGCTGCGGAGAAGACAACCACAGCTACTATTCTCAAGTCCATCGGTGGTCAGAAGGTGCGAGTCGAACGACTTATTTCCTATGACATCACACAGGGCCTAACCGGCGTTACTGATCAGCTTGAAGCGAGAATTGGAGCAGGTTCTGCTGCAAAGCGAGCTGACATGGCTTGGTGGAACGGTGTTGTAGAAGTTATAAAGAAAGACAAGACCGATTTCGACTTCGACTCTGACGTCAAGGGTATTTTGATGGAGACTGAAGCTGGATGGGTCCCCTACGTTCCTGGTGAAGTAACACGAAGAATCAAGATTGATTTGGTCATCGAAGATACCACCAAACCTGGCCAGGAAGTATCAGAGAAAATCGGAATGCGTTCTGACTGGGTTGGAGTCATCCAAAACGTCACTAGAACACCTTCCGCTGAAGGGAAACATGCGCTGATTTCAGAGGTTGAAGGTGTAGTTGAGTCAGTGTCATCGAAGTCGATTGTCATCAGACCTGCTGTTGAAGAAAGTGAGTCTTCAGCATCTGCGGGAAATGCCAAGGTGAAGCCAGCAACAATTACCGTGACACTTTCTGAACTGAATGGTGCTGTCCAAGTATCGAAGGGAGCGACTGTAAAACCAGGGTCGATTCTTGCAGCTGGAGAATTCACCAAGGTAGTTGATGTGTCTAAAGATAAGTTCGAATTAGGAAAGACTCCGAGAGGCGTACTTGCTAAGAATTCACCTTTATTCAGCATCCTTGGGGACAAAAAGTCACAGTTAACATTTGATAGAGATGCACAGGTGAGAGACATCTTGATGGAAAAGAATGGAAAGTTGGTGCCTTTTGTTGCGGGCGAGCAAACAAAGAAGCTCGAAATTCGACTTTTTGTTGAAGACTCGGACTTTGGAAATGGCGAAATAACTTACCTTCTAAGCGCGCACATCAAGAAAGCGCAAGACGGCGCTGAGCCACAGAAATCTAAACCGATTAAGGTGACTTCAGCGAATGGTTCTATTCTCGTCACAGCAGGGCAAAAAGTTAGATCCGGCGACGCGCTCATTGCTGGTAGGACTGAATGGCTACTATCGACAGATAACTTCAAGATTGAAGAAATCAAGAAGGGTAAGGTTGCCAGAGGCGCAAGCATCGTTGTGTTTACCAACAAGCCCGAAGTATACGAGGTCTATGTTGTTCCTGAATCAGAGAAACAATACATGGAGGCTATCAAGACTGCAGAGATGTTCCAGTTCGGTCGAAGTAACACTCGACTAACTAGAAAGTTGCACCCAGACCTGCCAGTTGCATTCTTGACAACCATGGATGATCTTCTAGTTGCTCCCGGCACAACTGTCCAGCAGGGAGATTTCTTGAAGGACGGAATCCCAGACCCACGAGAGGTGTTGTATCTTCTAGGGGCGAGAGCATGTGCCGCGGAAATTATTCGAGGTGTGCAGGCGATCTATGGTTCACAGGGTGTTCCTCTTCACGATAAGCACCTAGAGGTAATCGTCCGTCAAATGCTAGGTAAGGTAATGGTTCTCGAATCCGGAGAAACCAGCTTGCAGCCGGGTGAGATTCTAGATTCACATCGATTCCAAGCAACCAACCGAGAAGCCCAGCTAAACGGAAAGAAGCCGGCATCTGCCCGCCAAGACATCATGGGTATGACCCGTGCTTCATTGGCTGCTCAGTCATGGCTATCTGCTGCTTCGTTCCAGGAAACTACCCGAGTCTTGACTCAGGCAGCCCTAGACCGTCGCGAAGACAAGCTAGAGGGCCTAAAGGAGAACGTCATCATCGGTAAGTTGATCCCAGCCGGTACTGGTCTAAAGCAGTATCGCGATGTGGATGTTCAGGCTACCGAAGAGGCAAAGGCAGCTCGTTACCCTAACCGAATCTGGGATGCTCCGGCAGCTTCAGCAGAGGTTGAGGACGAATTCGCCCCAGCTAACCTATTCAGCGCCAATTTTGACGACTGGGCAGAGAAAAAAGAAGAGTAAAAATTCTGTTTGACCCACTGGAGATATTTCAGGTAGGCTAGGCAAGGTTCGTGATTACATCCAAACCGTGCCCTGAATTCTGAGTGATTTAGCTCCGGTGGGCCAGAACAGATTTTGATACAGCAAACGCCGTATCTAAAGCCAAAAGAGTAATAAAAAACTCGGCTGTCTAAAGCAGTCGAAACTAACAAGGAGAAGTTGTGCCAACAATTCAGCAGTTGGTCCGTAAGGGTCGCAGCGCCAAGGCTACTAAGTCGAAGACGCCAGCTCTTAAGGCCAGCCCACAGCGCCGCGGTGTGTGCACCCGTGTTTACACCACCACCCCTAAGAAGCCGAACTCGGCTCTACGTAAGGTGGCTCGTGTCAAGCTTTCAAACGGTATTGAAGTTACCGCGTACATCCCGGGCGAAGGTCACAACCTCCAGGAGCACTCAATGGTGCTAGTTCGTGGTGGTCGTGTTAAGGACCTACCAGGTGTCCGTTACAAGATCGTCCGCGGTGCTCTAGACACTCAGGCAGTTAAGAACCGTAAACAGGCTCGTAGCCAATACGGCGCAAAGAAGGGTAAGTAATGCCTCGTAAAGGTCCTATAACCAAGAAGCCTGTGGTCTCCGACCCAGTTTATGGTTCACAAGTTGTAACAACTTTGGTCAACAAGATTCTTCTTGATGGTAAGAAGAGCGTTGCAGAGTCAATCGTTTATGGCGCACTTTCTGGTGCAGCTGAGAAGAGCAGCCAGGATGCTGTTGTTCTGCTCAAGAAGGCTCTAGACAACATTCGTCCAACCGTTGAGGTTCGTTCACGTCGCGTTGGTGGTTCAACCTACCAGGTGCCAGTTGAAGTCAAGTCTCACCGTGCCAACACACTAGCTCTTCGCTGGTTGGTTGGTTACGCAAAGGCTCGTCGTGAGAAGACCATGACAGAGCGTTTGATGAACGAGATCCTAGATGCTTCTAACGGTCTAGGTGCAGCTGTGAAGCGTCGTGAAGACACTCACAAGATGGCAGAGTCAAACAAGGCTTTCGCTCACTACCGCTGGTAAGAATTAAACTCATCCGCTTGTTAACCTTTCGTTTAGCAAGCGGTTGTTTCATTAAGTAAGTAAACCCAAATCTAATTCGGAGGACCATCGTGGCCCAAGAAGTACTAACCGACCTGAACAAGGTACGTAACATCGGCATCATGGCGCACATTGACGCTGGTAAGACAACTACCACCGAGCGCATCTTGTTCTACACCGGTATCACTCACAAGATCGGTGAAGTGCACGATGGTGCAGCAACCATGGACTGGATGGAGCAGGAGCAGGAACGTGGTATTACCATTACCTCAGCTGCGACCACCTGTTTCTGGAACAAGAACCAGATCAACATCATTGACACCCCTGGACACGTTGACTTCACAGTTGAAGTTGAGCGTTCACTTCGTGTTCTAGATGGTGCTGTTGCTGTATTCGATGGTAAAGAAGGTGTTGAGCCTCAGTCAGAGACCGTTTGGCGTCAGGCTGACAAGTACGACGTACCTCGTATCTGTTTCGTAAACAAGATGGACAAGCTAGGTGCAGATTTCTACTTCACCGTTGACACCATCATCAAGCGTCTAGGTGCTAAGCCTCTAGTTATTCAGCTTCCTATTGGTGCTGAGTCAACTTTCGAAGGTGTTATCGACCTAGTTGAGATGCGCGCCCTTACCTGGCGTGGAGATGTTGAGATGGGTGCCAAGTACACCATCGAAGAGATCCCTGCTGACATGAAGGAAAAGGCTGACGAGTACCGTGCCAAGCTTCTGGAGACAGTTGCGGAAGCAGATGACGTTCTAATGGAGAAGTACTTCGCAGGTGAAGAACTAACCGTTGCTGAGATCAAGGGTGCAATCCGTAAGCTCACCGTTACTTCAACTCTTTACCCAATCCTTTGTGGTTCTGCGTTCAAGAACAAGGGTGTTCAGCCAATGCTTGACGCTGTTATCGACTACCTACCTTCACCACTAGATGTTCCTGCTGTTGAGGGACACGATGTTCGTGACGAAGAGAAGATCGTAAAGCGCGAGCCTAAGTCAACTGAGCCTTTCGCAGCTCTAGCGTTCAAGGTTATGACCCACCCATTCTTTGGTCGTCTAACCTACATCCGCGTTTACTCAGGTGCAGCTAACCAGGGTGACCAGGTCTTGAACTCAACCAAGGACAAGAAAGAGCGCATTGGTAAGTTGTTCCAGATGCATGCCAACAAGGAAAACCCTGTTGAGTCTGTAACAGCTGGACACATCTATGCAGCTATTGGTCTAAAGGACACCACTACCGGTGACACACTTTGTGACATCGCTAACCCAGTGGTTCTAGAGTCAATGACTTTCCCTAAGCCAGTTATCTCTGTTGCTATTGAGCCAAAGACCAAGAGCGACCAGGAGAAGCTAGGTCTAGCTATCCAGAAGCTTGCTGAAGAAGACCCAACATTCCGCGTTGAGCAGGATCAGGAAACTGGTCAGACTGTTATCTCCGGTATGGGTGAGCTTCACCTAGACATCCTTGTTGACAGAATGCGTCGCGAATTCAAGGTTGAGGCTAACGTTGGTAAGCCTCAGGTTGCTTACCGCGAGACTCTAAAGCGCGTTGTTGAGAAGTATGACTACACCCACAAGAAGCAGACCGGTGGTTCAGGTCAGTTCGCTAAGGTCCAGATCAAACTGGAGCCTATGGAAGTTGAGGGTGACAAGACTTACGAGTTCGTAAACGCTGTTACAGGTGGTCGTGTTCCTCGTGAATACATCCCTTCAGTTGACGCTGGTATCAAGGACGCGATGCTAGTTGGAACTCTTGCTGGATACCCAGTTGTGGGTGTTAAAGCTACTCTTCTTGATGGTGCATATCACGATGTTGACTCATCTGAAATGGCCTTCAAGATTGCTGGATCGATTGCTTACAAAGAAGCATCTCGTCTAGCACAACCTGTACTACTCGAGCCGTTGATGGCCGTCGAAGTACGTACCCCAGAGGAATACATGGGTGACGTTATCGGAGACCTCAACTCTCGCCGTGGTCAGATTCAGTCAATGGACGACGCTACTGGCGTCAAGGTCGTTCGCGCCCTAGTGCCACTGTCTGAAATGTTCGGTTACGTTGGAGACCTACGCTCGAAGACTTCGGGTCGTGCGGTCTACTCAATGACTTTTGAGTCCTATTCTGAGGTTCCAAAGGCTGTTGCTGACGAAATCGTCCAGAAGAACAAGGGCGAGTAGGGTCTAGGACTTCCTAGAACCAGCTTTTCTGAGTAAGATAGTAAATCTGTAAACCCCAAAATCTTTTAGGGCATAAATCATGCCCGAGGGATACAACGAGTCCTGAGGAGGACCAATAAATGGCTAAGGCGAAATTCGAACGCACAAAGCCGCACGTCAATATCGGTACTATCGGTCACGTTGACCACGGTAAGACCACATTGACTGCGGCCATTACTAAGGTACTTCACGATAAGTTCCCTAATCTAAACACTGCATCAGCGTTTGACCAGATCGACAACTCACCTGAAGAAAAGCAGCGTGGTATTACGATCAACATCTCACACGTTGAGTACCAGACCGAGAAGCGCCACTACGCACACGTAGACGCTCCAGGTCACGCTGACTACATCAAGAACATGATCACCGGTGCTGCACAGATGGATGGTGCCATCCTTGTTGTTGCTGCAACTGACGGTCCTATGCCACAGACCAAGGAGCACGTTCTACTTGCTCGTCAGGTTGGTGTTCCATACATCGTTGTAGCTCTAAACAAGTCAGACATGGTTGACGACGCTGAAATCCTTGAACTAGTTGAGGTTGAAGTTCGTGACCTATTGTCACAGTACGAATTCCCAGGCGACACCGCACCTGTAATCCAGGTTTCAGCTCTTAAGGCTCTTGAGGGTGACGCTAAGTGGGGAGAGACCGTTCTTGCACTTATGGACGCAGTGGATGCAAACATCCCTGAGCCTGTTCGTGACCTAGACAAGCCTTTCCTAATGCCTGTTGAAGACGTTTTCACCATCACTGGTCGTGGAACTGTTATCACTGGCAAGATTGAGCGTGGCCAGGTCAAGGTTAACGACGAAGTTGAAATCGTTGGTATCCGCGACAAGCAGAAGACCACCGTTACCGGTATCGAAATGTTCCGCAAGCTACTTGATTACGCAGAAGCTGGTGAAAACGTAGGTCTATTGCTACGTGGAACCAAGCGTGAAGACGTAGAGCGCGGCCAGGTTGTATGTAAGCCTGGTTCGATCACCCCTCACACTGGCTTTGATGGCAACGTCTACATCCTTTCAAAGGATGAGGGTGGCCGTCACAACCCGTTCTACTCAAACTACCGCCCACAGTTCTACTTCCGTACCACTGACGTGACTGGTGTTATCACCCTTCCTGCTGGTACTGAAATGGTTATGCCTGGCGACACCACCGAAATGGCAGTTGAGCTTATTCAGCCAATCGCTATGGAAGAGGGTCTTCGCTTCGCTATCCGTGAAGGTGGCCGCACAGTAGGTGCAGGTACAGTAGTAAAGATCACCAAGTAATTCTTTAGAGTTACTCAAAGAACCCCAGGCCTTTTGGTCTGGGGTTCTTTATTTAAAGAAAATTGCTCAGATTAGCGAATTTTTCCATCTTTAACTTGCACCAACACGCCTAGTTGTGCCAAGATGGACAGGTTCATGTGATTTTCACCCTGTCTTGGGTGAACCACTGCAGGCAAAGTGAACCGCTAACACGGGTCCGGCCGCAGCTGAACCGCAAATTTAACCGAAACCGTAACTAGGTTTGCCACGAGTCAAGGCTCGCGACACACCCGAGTGCGTGGGTCGGAGCAGTGCCCCAGGCAACTGGGTTTGACAGGTAAATAGTGGTGCATATCAAAGAAAGTGCTGCTAATTATTGACGGCTGAAACCGTCAAGAAAGCGAGTCATAATGGCTGATCAGAAGATCCGCATTCGACTAAAGTCGTACGACCACGAGGTCATCGATTCGTCGGCGCGTAAGATCGTAGACACAGTTATCCGTGCCGGTGCGCAGGTTGTTGGTCCAGTACCACTACCGACAGAGAAGAACGTAATCGCTGTTATTCGTTCTCCGCACAAATACAAGGACAGTCGCGAGCACTTCGAGATGCGCACCCACAAGCGCTTGATCGACATCATCAACCCAACTCCTAAGGCAGTTGACTCATTGATGCGCCTCGACCTTCCTGCCGACGTCAACATTGAGATCAAGCTCTAAGGAAAATAATGACTACTGTTCGTATTGTGAAAGGTCTACTGGGCAAGAAGCTCGGTATGACTCAGGCTTGGGATGCCAACAACAAGATGGTTCCGATCACTGTTGTTGAAGCAGGCTCAAACGTAATTACTCAGATCAAGAACGCTGAGACAGATGGCTATACAGCGATCCAGGTTGCCTACGGTGCAATCGACCCACGCAAGGTTAACAAGCCAGATGCTGGTCACTTTGGAAAGGCTGGAGTTACTCCTCGCCGCTTCCTAGCAGAAATCAGAACACTAGATGCTGACACCTATGAGGTTGGTCAGGAACTTGGTGTTGAGGTTTTTGAAGTTGGTCAGGTTATCGACGTTGTTGGAACCAGCAAGGGTAAGGGTTTTGCCGGTCACATGAAGCGTCACGGCTTCCACGGTGTTGGTGCATCTCACGGTGCTCACCGTAACCACCGTAAGCCTGGTTCGATTGGTGCTACCACCACTCCAGGACGTGTTTTCAAGGGAACTCGTATGGCTGGACGCATGGGTCAGGACAGAGTAACAACTCTGAACCTAACTATCCACGGCATTGACACTGAAAAGGGTCTGCTGTTGATCAAGGGTGCAGTTCCTGGTTCTAAGGGTTCACTCGTATTCGTTCGTAACGCCGTCAAGAAGGGTGCTTAATTCTCATGGCTAACGTAGATGTATTAGACGTACAGGGTAAGAAGTCAGGTTCTGTTGAACTTGAAGCTCAACTGTTCGATGTCAACATCAGCATTCCACTTGTTCACCAGGTAGTTGTTGCTCAGATGGCTGCTGCTCGTCAGGGCACACAGTCAACCAAGCGTCACGGTGAAGTTTCTGGAACTGGTAAGAAGCCTTTCAAGCAGAAGGGAACTGGACGTGCTCGTCAGGGTTCACTTCGTGCTCCTCAGATGCGTGGTGGTTATATCACTCACGGTCCAAAGCCTCGTGACTACGACCAGAGAACTCCTAAGAAGATGAAGGCTGCTGCTGTTCGTCAGGCACTAACCGACAGAGCACGCAACAACCGTCTACACGTTGTTGAGTCACTATCTCTAGGAGACAAGCCGTCAACTAAGGCAGCTCAGGCTTACCTTTCTAAGTTCACCAAGCAGAAGAACGTGCTAGTTGTTCTTGATCGCACTGATGAAGTTAGTTACCTAAGCTTGCGCAACTTGAAGAACGTTCACGTTATTCCAGTTGACCAGCTAAACGCATACGACATTTTGAACTCAGACGACCTAGTTTTCACTAAGTCAGCTATCGATGAGTTCACTGCTAACTCAAAGAAGGAGGCGTAAACATGTCTGCAATCAATAAAGACCCAAGAGATGTGATCATCCGTCCAATCGTTTCTGAGAAGTCATACAACCTGATTGATCAGGGTAAGTACACCTTCGAAGTTGACCCACGTTCAAACAAGACTGAGATCAAGCAGGCTGTTGAAGTTATCTTCAACGTCAAGGTTGCATCAGTAAACACTTTGAACCGCATTGGTAAGACCCGTAAGACCAAGTTCGGTATGGGTAAGCGTAAAGACACCAAGCGCGCAATCATCACTCTAAAGAGTGGTTCCATCGACCTATTTAGCAACATCGGATAAGGCAGAGAAAAATGGGAATTCGTAAATATAAGCCAACGACTCCAGGTCGTCGTGGTTCATCAGTTTCAGACTTTGCTGAAATCACTAGAACCACTCCTGAGAAGTCACTGCTGCGTCCACTACCTAAGACTGGTGGTCGTAACGCATCAGGTCGTATCACCACTCGTCATATCGGTGGAGGACACAAGCGTCAGTATCGTGTAATCGACTTCCGTCGTCACGACAAGGACGGCATTCCAGCCGTTGTTGCTCACATCGAGTATGATCCGAACCGTACAGCTCGTATCGCACTACTTCACTACGCAGATGGAGAGAAGCGTTACATCATCGCTCCAGCGAAGCTAAAGCAGGGCGACAAGATCGAGCAGGGTCCAAACGCTGACATCAAGCCAGGTAACGCTCTTCCTTTGAAGAACATCCCGGTCGGTACTGTTATTCACGCTATCGAGCTAAAGCCAGGCGGTGGAGCAAAGATGGGTCGTTCAGCTGGTGCTTCAATCCGTCTAGTTGCTAAAGATGGCGGAATGGCTCAGCTTCGTTTGCCTTCAGGTGAAATCCGTAACGTCGATGCTCGTTGCCGCGCAACCATCGGTGAAGTCGGTAACGCCGAGCAGTCAAACATCAACTGGGGTAAAGCAGGACGTATGCGCTGGAAGGGTGTTCGCCCAACAGTTCGTGGTGTTGCGATGAACCCTGTAGATCACCCTCACGGTGGTGGTGAAGGTAAGACTTCTGGTGGACGTCACCCAGTGACTCCTTGGGGTCAAGCTGAGGGCCGCACCCGTAAGCCAAACTTGCCAAGCGACAAGCAAATTGTTCGCCGTCGTCCACGTGGAAGCCACTAGTAGGAGCTAGAAGAATATGCCAAGAAGTTTAAAGAAGGGCCCTTTCGTTGATGAGCACCTATTCAAAAAGGTTGCTAAGCAGAACGAGGCCAACAGCAAGAACGTGATCAAGACCTGGTCACGCCGCTCAATGATCGTTCCAGCCATGTTGGGTCACACCATCGCGGTTCACGACGGTCGTAAGCACATCCCAGTTTTCGTTACTGAGACCATGGTTGGTCACAAGCTAGGCGAATTCGCACCTACCCGCACCTTCCGTGGTCACGTGAAGGACGACAAGAAGGGTCGCAGGAAGTAATCATGGAAGCTACCGCTAAATTACGCAGTGTTCGTATTACACCGCAGAAGGCTCGTCGTGTTGTCGACCTTATCCGTGGCAAGAGTGCAGAAGAAGCTCTAGCGCTGATGAAGTTTGCACCGCAGGCTGCTGCTGAGCCAGTCAACAAGTTGATTGCTTCTGCAGTTGCTAACGCAAGAGTGAAGGCAGATGCAGCTAACGTTCGTTTGGACGAAGGCGACCTAATCATCTCTGCAGCATTCGTTGATGAAGGTGCGACCATGAAGAGATTCATGCCTCGCGCCCAGGGCCGTGCAGCTCAGATCCTAAAGCGCACCAGCCACATCACAGTTGTAGTTTCAACACCAGATGAGATCGTTGCTAAGGCGACCGCACAGAAGGCGAGGACCAAGTAATGGGTCAGAAAGTCAATCCATACGGTTTCAGACTTGGAATCACTACCGACCACCGTTCACGTTGGTTCGCAGATTCAACCAAGCTCGGACAGCGTTACAAGGACTATGTAGCAGAAGACATTCGTATCCGTCTTCTTCTAACTGAGCGTCTAGACCGTGCAGGTGTTTCACACATCGAGATCAAGAGAACTCGTGACCGTGTTGAGATCAACATCCACACCGCTCGTCCGGGTCTAGTTATCGGTCGTCGTGGTCAGGAAGCTGAAGCAATCAGAACTGATCTTGAGAAGCTAACCAAGAAGCAGATCCAGCTAAACATCCTTGAGGTTAAGAACCCAGAGATGGATGCACAGCTTGTTGCCCAGGGTATTGCTGAACAGCTAGCAGCTCGTGTTGCTTTCCGTCGTGCAATGCGTAAGGGTATGCAGGGTGCTGAGCGTCAGGGTGCCAAGGGTATCCGTGTTCAGTGTTCAGGTCGTCTTGGTGGAGCAGAAATGAGCCGCTCAGAGTTCTACCGTCAGGGAAGAGTTCCACTACACACACTTCGTGCCAACATCGATTACGGTTTCTACGAAGCCAAGACCACTTTCGGTCGTATCGGTGTGAAGGTATGGATCTACAAGGGTGACATCACCAACCGAGAACTAGCGAAGGAGCAGGCTAACGCCAAGCCAGTTCGCGAAGGTCGTGGACGTCGTCCAGCACAGGCACCAGCAGAAAGCGTTGAGGCATAAACATGTTGATTCCACGTAAAGTCAAGCACCGTAAGCAACACCACCCAAACAGAAGTGGTGCCGCTACCGGTGGAACAAAGGTAGCTTTCGGTGAGTGGGGTATTCAGGCTCTAACTCCTGCATACGTTACTAACCGTCAGATTGAGTCTGCTCGTATTGCTATGACTCGCCACATCAAGCGTGGTGGAAAGGTTTGGATCAACATATTCCCAGACCGTCCACTTACCAAGAAGCCTGCTGAAACTCGTATGGGTTCCGGTAAGGGTTCACCTGAGTGGTGGGTAGCAAACGTCAAGCCTGGTCGCGTGATGTTCGAACTTGCTGGTGTTACTGAGGAAGTTGCTCGTGAAGCAATGACTCGTGCCATCCACAAGCTTCCACTAAAGGCTCGCATTATCAAGCGTGAAGAAGGTGACGCATAATGGCTATCGGTTCAAAGAATCTAACTCCAGCTGACCTAGATGCAATCGAGGATTCAGTATTGGTTGAAGAACTAAAGAAGGCTAAGGAAGAACTTTTCAACCTTCGTTTTCAGTCAGCAACTGGCCAGCTAGAAAGCCACGGACGCATCAAGGCTGTAAAGCGCGACATCGCTCGCATATACACAGTCATTCGTGAACGTGAACTAGGTATCCGTGCAGTTGTTGCTGCAGCTCCAGTCAAGAAGACTGCAAGCAAATCTAAGGCAGCCGCTGAGGTTGTCGAAACTGAGGAGGCATAACCATGGCTGAAGTTGAAAACACTCTAGACCGCGGTGACCGCAAGTCACGTCGTGGCTATGTCGTTAGCGACAAGATGGACAAGACCATCGTTGTTGAGGTAGAAGACCGTGTAAAGCACCCGCTTTACGGCAAGGTTATTCGCCGCACCACCAAGATTAAGGCTCACGATGAGGCAAACACTGCTGGCATCGGCGACCTAGTCATCATTCACGAGACCCGTCCACTTTCTGCAACTAAGCGCTGGCGCCTGGTTGAGATCGTTGAGAAGGCTAAGTAGGAGATAGAAAATGCTTCAACAAGAATCCAGAATGAAGGTTGCCGACAACACCGGTGCGAAAGAACTTCTAGCTATCCGTATCTTGGGTGGTTCAGGACGTCGTTACGCAAGCCTAGGTGATGTCATCGTTGCAACTGTAAAGGACGCTATCCCAGGTGGAAGCGTCAAGAAGGGTGACGTTGTTAAGGCTGTCATCGTTCGTACTAAGAAGGAAGTCCGTCGTCCAGACGGTTCATACATCAAGTTTGACGAGAACGCAGCTGTGATCATCAAGAAGGACGGCGAGCCTCAGGGAACCCGTATCTTTGGTCCAGTTGGCCGTGAGCTTCGCGACAAGAAGTTCATGAAGATCATCTCGTTAGCACCGGAGGTTATCTAATCATGGCAAGCATTAAAAAAGGCGACACAGTAATCCTTATTACTGGTAAGAGCGAAGCTCGTGGTGGCGACCGCGGCAAGACCGGAACTGTTTTGTCAGTTGACAAAGAGAAGAACCGCGTCATTGTCGAAGGTCTAAACCTAGTTAAGAAGCACGTTCGTGTTACTGAAAACGCTCGTGGTGTAAAAGATGGCGGCATCATTACTGAGCCAGCTCCGATTCACATCTCTAACGTGGCTCTTGTTGACCCAACCACCAAGAAGGCAACTCGTCTAGGTGTGAAGGTTACAACCGAAACCAAGAATGGCAAGACCAAGACAATCCGTACTCGTATTGCTCGCAAGTCAGGTAAGGAAATCTAATGACTGACGTAAAAATCCAGCCTCGCCTAAAGGCGCGCTACAAGGCAGAAATCAAGGACGCGCTTCAGGCTAAGTTCGGTTTCACCAACGTTCACCAGGTTCCAGGTCTTACCAAGATCGTTGTGAACATGGGTGTTGGTGAAGCATCTAAAGATGGCAAGCTAATTGAATTTGCTATCAAGGATCTAACTGCAATCACAGGCCAGAAGCCTCAGGTAAACCTTGCTCGTAAGTCAATCGCGCAGTTCAAGCTTCGTGAAGGTCAGCCGATCGGTGCACACGTAACTCTACGTGGCGACAGAATGTGGGAATTCCTAGACCGTCTTTTGACTCTGTCTTTGCCACGTATCCGTGACTTCCGCGGTCTATCTGACAAGCAGTTCGATGGCAAGGGTAATTACACCTTTGGTTTGAACGAGCAGACAATGTTCCACGAAATCAACCAGGATGGCGTTGACCGCCCACGCGGTATGGACATCACCTTGGTTACCACAGCTTCAAATGATGAAGAGGGCCGTGCACTTCTAACTGCACTGGGCTTCCCATTCAAGACTCCAGAGAACAACTAACTACTAATTGGATAGGTCTGATTACTCGTAAAGTTTTCAGAAACCGACAAAGAAGGAAACAAATCAAATGACAATGACAGACCCGGTAGCAGACTTTCTGACCCGGCTGCGCAATGCGAACTCAGCGTTCCACGAGGAAATTAACCTTCCTTACTCGAAGCTGAAGGCTAACATCGCAGAGATCTTGAAGGCAGAGGGTTACATCGCTGCAATTAAGGTTTCTGACGCAGAGGTAGGCAAGACCCTAAACATTGAACTGAAGTACGGTCCTAACCGTGAGCGTTCAATCTCAGGTATCAAGCGTGTATCAAAGCCAGGCTTGCGTGTTTACGCGAAGTCAACTGAGATCCCTCGCGTTCTTGGTGGCCTAGGTATTGCAATCCTTTCAACATCTTCTGGCCTTCTAACCGATCGTCAGGCAACCAAGAAAGGAGTAGGCGGAGAAGTTATCGCCTACGTTTGGTAAGCCCACATGTCACGTATTGGAAAGATGCCAATTCCGGTTCCAGCTGGAGTTGAAGTAAAGATTGATGGACAGATTGTTGAAGTAAAGGGCCCTAAGGGAACTCTTTCTCACACCGTTCCAAGCCCAATCACAATTGTTCTCGAAGATGGCAACATCATCGTCACCCGTCCAGATGACGAGCGTAACTCTCGCTCACTGCACGGTCTAACTAGAACTCTTATCTCTAACAACATCGAAGGTGTTACTAAGGGATTCACTAAGGGTCTAGAAATCGTTGGAACTGGTTACCGTGTGACCGTCAAGGGATCAGCCGTTGAATTCGCACTTGGTTACTCTCACCCAATCTTGGTTGAGCCACCAGCTGGAATCTCTTTCCAGGTTGATGGAAACACCAAGATCACTGTTGTCGGTATCGACAAGCAGGCTGTTGGTGAAGTTGCAGCTAACCTACGTAAGCTTCGTAAGCCAGAGCCATACAAGGGCAAGGGTGTTCGTTACGCCGGCGAAGTTGTTCGTCGCAAGGCCGGAAAGTCAGGTAAGTAATCATGGGACTAACTCCAAAGACTCGCGGTAAGAGCAAATCTGCCGCACGTGGTCGCCGTCACCTACGTCTTCGTAAGAAGATCGAGGGAACAGCGGGCCGTCCTCGTCTAGTGGTTACACGTTCAGCTAGACACGTATTCGTCCAGATCGTTGATGACGCTAAGGGTCACACCCTAGTTTCAGCTTCAACTATGGAAGCAGATATGCGTAAGTCATCTGATGACAAGTCAGCTAAGTCAAAGGCTGTTGGTCTGCTTCTAGCAGAGCGCGCTAAGGCTGCTGGAATCTCTGAGGTCGTATTCGACCGCGGTGGTAACCGATATGCAGGACGTGTCGCAGCAATTGCTGATGGTGCACGTGAAGGCGGTTTGGTTCTATGAGTCAAGAAAACAAGGAGCAAGAGTTGTCTACTGAAGCAACTGAAACCACTGCTGTGGTAGCTGAAAGTGCACCAGCGGAGACCAACGAGCGCGATGCTCGTCGTGGTTCTCGTGAGCGTGCACCTCGAGGCGAACGTCGCGAGCGCGAAGAGACCAAGAGCCCATTCCTAGAGCGCGTTGTTACTATCAACCGTGTTTCTAAGGTGGTCCAGGGTGGTCGTCGTTTCTCATTCACCGCACTAGTAGTTGTCGGAGACGGCAACGGTATGGTCGGTGTTGGCTACGGTAAGGCTAAGGAAGTTCCAGCAGCTATCGCTAAGGGTGTTGAAGAAGCTAAGAAGTCTTTCTTCAGAGTTCCTCGCGTTGGTGGAACCATCCCTCACCCAGTTCAGGGTGAAGCAGCAGCCGGTGTAGTTCTTCTTCGTCCTGCAGCAGCTGGTACCGGTGTTATCGCCGGCGGTCCAGTTCGTGCAGTACTTGAGTGTGCTGGTGTCCACGATGTTCTTTCAAAGTCATTGGGATCATCAAACACCATCAACATCGTCCACGCCACAGTCGCAGCTTTGCGTCAGCTTGAAGAACCTTCAGCTGTTGCAGCTCGCCGTGGTCTAACGCTTGAAGAAGTTGCCCCTAAGGGTCTTCTTCGCGCACAAGAAGCAGCAAAGGCAGGTGCCTAATCATGGCCGCACGTCTAAAAGTTACCCAAGTTAAAAGTGGTGTTGGCAACAGCCAGCGTCAGCGCGATTCTCTTCGCACACTAGGTCTAAAGCGTATTGGCGACATCGTCGTCAAGGACGACAGCCTAGTAATGCGTGGACTTGTTCGTGCAGTTGCACACCTAGTTAAGGTTGAGGAGATCAACTAATGACCGAAGAAAACAAGTCAGTCGAAGACACTGTAGTAGCGGAAAAGAAGCCAGCTGCTAAGAAGACTGCTGCTAAGGCTCCTGTAAAGAAGCCTGCTGCAGTTCAGGAGAAGAGCAACCTACTAAAGTTGCACCACCTACGTCCAGCCCCAGGCTCTAAGAAAGACCGCACTCGTGTTGGTCGTGGTGAAGCTTCTAAGGGTAAGACTTCAGGTCGTGGTACCAAGGGTACTAAGGCTCGTTACCAGGTTCGTCCAGGCTTCGAAGGTGGTGGTGTTCGTCTAGTAATGAGAACACCTAAGCTTCGTGGTTTCAAGAACCCGTTCAGAGTTGAGTACCAGGTAGTCAACATTGAGACTTTGGTTGAGCTATTCCCTCAGGGCGGCGAAGTAACCGTAGCTTCTCTAGTTGCTAAGGGTGCAGTTCGCAAGAATGAGAAGGTCAAGGTTCTTGGCCAGGGCGAGACTAGCGTTAAACTTGATGTCAAGGTTGACAAGGTCTCAGAGTCTGCCAAGGCAAAGATTCTTGCTGCCGGTGGCTCTGTAACTGAGTAATAGCTCCATAAGTATTAACTAGCCTCAGGAGGCGAAGAATGTTTAGTGCCATCAAGCGTGCGTTTAGCACACCTGACCTGCGCAACAAACTACTGTTCACACTTGCTATCGTTGCCATCTACCGTTTGGGATCTTTTATCCCTGCGCCATTTGTCAACTATGGAAACGTGAAGGCATGTCTTAACGCAGGAAGCACAAGCGTTAATGGCATCTATGAACTGGTAAACCTTTTCTCCGGTGGAGCACTACTTCAGCTATCTATCTTTGCTCTGGGCATCATGCCTTACATCACAGCGTCGATCATCACTCAGCTTTTGCGAGTGGTTATTCCTCGCTTTGAGACTCTATACAAAGAGGGTCAAGCAGGTCAGTCAAAGCTAACCCAGTACACCCGTTACCTAACCATCGCTCTTGGTCTATTGCAGTCAACAACTTTGATTGCAGTTGCTAGACAGGGTGCGCTTTTTGGAAACAACTGTAATGGTGTCTTTAGCGATAACTCATGGTGGGCAATCTCACTGATGGTTATCACCATGACTGCCGGTACTGGTGTAATCATGTGGCTTGCAGAGTTGGTCACTGAGCGTGGTGTTGGTAACGGTATGTCACTTTTGATCTTCACCTCTATCGCTGCTCGTTTCCCTTCAAGCTTGGGTTCAATCGCTCAGCAAAAAGGTGTTGAGACGCTACTAGGTGTTATTGCAGTCGGTATCGTCATTGTCCTTTTGGTTATTTTGGTTGAGCAGTCTCAGCGCAGAATTCCAGTTCAGTATGCCAAGCGCATGGTGGGTAAGCGCAGCTACGGTGGTCAATCAACATACCTCCCAATCAAGGTAAACATGGCTGGTGTTGTTCCAGTTATCTTTGCTTCAAGCTTGCTTTACCTTCCTGGCCTTATCGCTCAGTTCAATGGTGCAGATAAGAATGGAAAGATTGCTCCTTGGGTTATTTGGATTACCAACAACCTAACTAAGGGTGATCACCCGCTATACATGTTGATGTATTTCTTATTGATCATTGCTTTCACATACTTCTACGTTTCAATTACCTTCAACCCTGAAGAAGTTTCAGAAAACATGAAGCAGTATGGTGGTTTCATTCCTGGTATCCGTGCCGGTAGACCAACAACTGAGTATTTGGAATATGTTCTTTCTAGAATCACTCTTCCTGGATCTCTTTACCTAGGTATTGTGGCGCTGATTCCACTACTCGCATTGAGTCTTTTGAATGCGAACTCAAACTTCCCATTCGGTGGAACATCGATCCTGATTATCGTTGGTGTTGGTCTTGAGACTGTGAAGCAGATTTCAGCTCAGATGCAGCAACGTAACTACGAAGGCCTACTGAAGTGAGCCGGTTTCTCTTGATCGGCCCTCCGGGTGCCGGCAAGGGAACGCAGGCCACGCTCCTTTCTCAGGCATACGGTATTCCAGCTATATCAACTGGAGACATTTTCCGTGCCAACGTAAAGGCTGAAACTCCACTCGGTGTTCAGGCTAAAGGTTTCATGGACCGTGGTGAATATGTTCCAGATTCACTCACCAACGATTTAGTTCGTGATCGCTTATCTCAAGAAGATGCAACCTCAGGTTTCTTGCTTGATGGATATCCAAGAACTCGAGATCAGGTACTAGAACTTGATGACATCCTCGGTAGCAATCACCAAGAACTTGATGCTGTTATTTTGCTAAAAGCCGACCCTGATGAACTTGTTCGCAGATTGCTCAACAGAGCCCAAGAGCAGGGCAGAGCTGACGACACTGAAGAAGTAATCAGACACCGTCAAACTGTTTATCTAGAGCAGACAGAGCCGCTAATTGAAATCTACGGAGCTAGAGGCATAGTAGTAGAAATCGATGGACTAGGGCAGGTTGGCCAAATCACTGAGCGCATCCTGAATGCCCTAACCGTTCTGGGCTTTAGCCCAGCAAACTAGGTTTTTTACTTTGGGTCGCGAAAAGATCACCCTAAAATCCAACGCCGAGATTCTGCTCATGCGTGAAGCTGGACTAATTACTGCGAAGGCATTGGCTGCGGTTAAAGCAGCAATCAGACCCGGGATCTCGACATTAGAACTTGATTCGATAGCAGAAAAGACCATCACCGACCTAGGTGCAAAGAGCAATTTCAAACTGGTTGCAGGCTACAAGCACACAATTTGCGCGAGCATCAACGACGAAGTAGTGCATGGGATTCCAAGTAAAGATCGAATTCTGGCTCCAGGCGACATCATTTCCATTGACTGCGGAGCAATAACCGCATCCGGCTGGAATGGTGATGCAGCCTTTAGCGTGGTTATTCCTGGGGGAGATGAGACTATTTCAGCCAAACGTCAGGCTCTAAGTGATACCTGTGAAGCGTCGCTTTGGGCTGGAATTGCAGCTTTGGCCTCGGCTACCAGATTGAATGAAGTGGGCCGAGCAGTGGAAAAGACCATCAGAGCTGGTGGCAGATACGGAATTTTGCAGGATTACATCGGTCACGGTGTGGGTAGGTCAATGCATGAAGATCCTGCTGTTTTCAACTATCAGACCAGAGATTTAGGGCCAGTGGTCGAGCCTGGGCTAGTTATCGCTATTGAACCGATGATTACGGCAGGCAGTGAAAAGGTCCGTATTTTGGCCGATGAATGGACTATTTCTACCAAAGATGGCTCAGATGGTAGCCACTGGGAGCACACTGTCGCCCTCCATGAAGGGGGAATCTGGGTCCTTACCGCTGAGGACGGTGGAGTAGCTGGACTAGCTAAATATGGGGTTAGCCCAGTTCCGGTAAATCTTTAACTACCATTTATTGGATTTTTGTCCTAGTATTGAGTCTTGGTGTTTCGGCACGAAAAATCCCAATTTTTTCTCTTGGTTTTTCGCGTGCCTTTGGAGTGCCACAAAGCAAAAGATAAGTGAGTTTATGGCCAGCAAAGACGGCGTCATCGAGATCGAGGGCACAGTTGTTGAGGCTCTTCCGAACGCGATGTTCCGAGTTGAGTTGACCAACGGGCACAAGGTCTTAGCGCACATCTCTGGAAAGATGCGACAGAACTACATTCGTATTCTTCCTGAAGATCGCGTGATTGTTGAGCTCAGTACCTACGACCTAAATCGTGGGCGCATCACTTATAGATACAAGTAAATCGGTTTCTAAAACCACGAACAGAAAAAAGAGACATGAAGGTTAATCCAAGCGTCAAGAAGATTTGTGACAAGTGCAAGGTCATTCGTCGCCACGGTCGCGTCATGGTCATCTGCGAGAACCCTCGCCACAAGCAGCGCCAGGGCTAAGCACACAGATTTGCAACATCCTCATTTCGGTGAGGCATAACTAAATAAGAAAACAAGGCAGTGTTCAAGATTTTTAATCTGGCACCTCTCGAGAAGGCGAGAGCTTGAATTTATTCAAGACAACACTGCTGCAGACCTTCTAAACAACAGGAGAAATCCAATGGCACGTATTGCCGGAGTCGATATTCCACGCGACAAGCGCGTTGAAATCGCCCTAACCTACATCTATGGAATCGGCCGCACACGCAGTGTGAAAGTTCTAGCCGACACCAACATTGATAAGAACACCCGTGTAAAAGATCTAACTGATGATCAGTTGGTTGCTATTCGTGATTACCTCGAAGGCAACTACAAGGTCGAAGGTGATCTTCGTCGCGATGTTGCAGCTGATATCCGCCGCAAGGTTGAGATTGGTTCATACCAGGGTATTCGTCACCGCAAGGGACTACCTGTTCATGGTCAGCGCACCAAAACTAACGCTCGTACTCGTAAGGGTCCAAAGCGTACTGTGGCCGGTAAGAAGAAGGCGGCACGCAAGTAGCCCCCGGCTCTTCGCGTCGTATTAAGGATTTAGGAGAAAACTCATGGCAGCACCGAAGACTAAGGCAGCGGGTTCAGTTCGCAAGCCACGTCGTAAAGAAAAGAAGAATGTTACTCACGGACAGGCTCACATCAAGAGCACTTTCAACAACACCATCGTGTCTATCACCGACGCAACCGGTGCTGTTATCTCTTGGTCATCATCAGGTGATGTTGGCTTCAAGGGTTCACGTAAGTCAACACCTTTCGCAGCGCAGATGGCAGCAGAAGCTGCAGCTCGCAAGGCGCAGGAACACGGTTTGAAGAAGGTTGATGTTTTCGTAAAGGGCCCAGGCTCTGGTCGTGAAACAGCGATCCGTTCACTACAGGCCGCAGGTCTTGAAGTTGGTTCGATTTCAGATGTGACCCCACAGGCTCACAACGGATGTCGTCCACCAAAGATCCGTCGCATCTAAGTTTTCAAAAACATATAACTAAAAAACCGCTGTTTAGTGGCCACTAAATAGCAAACCCCAACAAACGAGACATTAAATAGTGGATGTCTCCATGAAAGGAACCACAGTGCTAATTGCACAGCTACCAGTTCTGCACGAAGATATCGACAGCAATTTCCCTAACCGCGCACGCTTCACTCTAGATCCACTAGAGCCAGGCTTTGGTTACACACTTGGAAACTCGCTACGTCGCACATTGCTTTCATCTATCCCAGGTGCTGCTGTTACCAGCATCAAGATTGAAGGTATCAGTCACGAATTCGGACCGATAAACGGTGTGAAGGAAGACGTTACCGAAGTTATCTTGAACGTTAAAGATCTAGTTGTTTCATCTCACGCAGATGAGCCTGTAATTGTTCGCCTAAAGGCTGGCGTTGGTGAAGCTAAGGCTTCAGACATCGTTGCTGACGAGCGCGTAACCATTCACAACCCAGAGCTAGTTATCGCAACTGTCAACAAGGGAACTCTTGACATGCAGTTGACTATCGAAGCTGGCCGTGGATATGTTCAGGCATCTCAGAACCGTCAGCCAGACATGGCTAACAACGGCATCATCCCAGTTGACTCAATTTACTCTCCAGTATTGAAGGTCTCATACCGCGTTGAGGCAACCCGTGCGGGTGAGTTCACCAACTTCGACAAGCTAATTGTTGACATTGATACCAAGCCTTCAATCTCTCCTCGTGAAGCTGTTGCTTCTGCAGGAAAGACTTTGGTTAACCTATTCGGTCTAGCTGCAGCTCTTGATGAGAACGCAGAAGGAATCGACCTTCCTGCATCAGCTATTCCAGTAGATCTTCCACCAGCACTTGCCAAGCCAATTGAAGAACTAGACCTAACCGTCCGTTCATACAACTGCCTAAAGCGTGAAGGTATCAACACTGTTAGCGAACTAATCAACCTAACCGAAGACCAGCTGATGAACATCCGCAACTTCGGTTCAAAGTCAGTTGATGAAGTGCGCGACAAGCTAACTTCAATGGGACTTCGTTTCCGTGATTCAGTTCCAGGTTTTGAAGCTGCATACTTCTCAGCCAACCCAAGCTTTGACGAGGACGACCAGGACTAGTCCTGAGTCAAGAAACTAATAGGAGAAATAAATGCCACGCCCAACTAAGGGTCCACGCCTAGGTGGAGGTCCAGCACACGAGAGACTACTTCTCAACAACCTGGCCGCATCACTATTCACTCACAAGGCAGTGACCACCACTGAGACCAAGGCCAAGCGCGTTCAGCCTGTTGCCGAGAAGCTAGTGTCACTTGCCAAGCGCGGTGACCTACACGCTCGTCGTCAGGTAATGGCCGACATCACTGACAAGAATGTAGTGCACGAGTTGTTTACTAACGTAGCTCCACTAGTTCAGGACCGTTCAGGTGGATACACCAGAATCACCAAGCTAGGTTTCCGTAAGGGTGACAACGCCCCTATGGCACTTATCGAACTAGTGCTTGAGCCAGTGAACGCTAAGCCTGCTAGAACCAAGACCAAGCTTGCTAACGCTGTGAAGGCAACTGCTGCTGCAGTTGTTGAACACACCGAGCCAGAGACTGTAGTTGACGAGAACATTGTTGAAGAAGCAGTTGTTGAAGCACCGGTTGAGGCTGCTGTCGAAGCTCCTGTAGTTGAAGAGGCACCAGTTGCTGAAGAGGCTCCAGCAGAAGTTGTTGAAGAAGCTGCCCCTGCTGAAGAGGCTCCTGTTGCTGAAGAAGCATCACCTGCTGAAGAAGCTGCGGTTGCTGAAGCTGAGGCTGAAGCGGGCGACACTCCTAAGGCTGACGAAGCTTAAGGTTTAGAGAATCTCATGAGACAAGCCGTTGACCAATTGGTCGACGGCTTGACTCGTTTAAGGATCGACCTAGCTTACGACGGAACAGATTTCAATGGATGGGCCAAGCAGCCGAAGCTTAGAACTGTTCACGGTGAGGTTGTCAAAGTTCTGACTAAAATCTTTGGGCCTTCGGAGACTGATTTTGATCTAAGGGTTGCCGGCAGGACAGATGCTGGAGTGCATGCAGAGCACCAGGTAATACATATCGATGTGAGCCCTGCGCAACTTAAGCGTCTAGGTAGAAGCATGGATCTTCGCCTAAAAATGAACTCACTTTTAGATCCAGATATACGAGTTATCAAAGTAGAAGTTGCCCCGGCTTCCTTCCACGCCAGGTACGCTGCTACTCACCGTCGTTATCGATACACCATCGCTGATGCCACTAGCGGTTGGAACCCACTTAGAGCTCGGTTCAACCTATGGCTCAAATATCCATTGGATCTTGAAGCAATGCAGGAAGCAAGCAAGGAATTCCTCGGACTTCATGATTTTGCGGCTTTTAGCAAGCCCAAGCCAAAGGCGACCACAATCAGAGAGCTCCGGTCAATCAAGGTCTCCAGGAACAAGGCTTTGGGCAATGTTATTGAAATCGAACTAATGGCTGATGCTTTTGCCCACAATATGGTCAGATCTATCGTTGGCGCGCTCATCAAGGTCGGTGCTGGTCGAGCTACCGCTAAAGACCTCGAAAAGGCCCTGAAATCCAAGTCCAGAGCGCACCCATACAAGGTTGTCACTCCAGAGGGTCTAAGCCTTATTGAGGTGGGATACCCGCCTAAGAGCGAGTACGCCAAGCAGGTGGCAATAACCCAGCACACTAGGTCGCTGGACGAGAATTAGACAATATCTGCGGGTTGCATATGTTGGCGAGTTCGGGCTAAACTTGACCCTTGGTGCCGTAAGCCATTTGGCTTAGCCCATGTTGATGACTCTTAGATTCATCGCCAATCCGATATAAGAAATAGAAGGCAATCTAGCGTGCGTACTTATTCACCAAAGGCTCATGAGCTTCAGAACGACTGGCTCGTAATCGACGCCACAGACGTAGTTCTTGGCCGTCTAGCCGCAACTGCTGCAGCGCTACTGCGCGGCAAGCACAAGCCAACCTTTGCTCCTCACATGGACAATGGTGACTTCGTTGTCATCATCAACGCTGAAAAGGTTGCACTAACCGGATCAAAGCTTCAGAAGAAGAACGCTTACCGTCACTCTGGTTACCCAGGTGGTCTAACAGCAACTACTTATGCAGAACTTCTAGAGAAGTCTCCAGAGAAGGCAGTTGAGAAGGCTATCCGCGGAATGCTTCCTAAGAACACTCTTGGTCGCGACCAGCTCGCAAAACTTAAGGTTTACCGTGGTGCAGAGCACCCACACGTAGCACAGGCTCCAAAGCCATACACAATCGGTCAGGTAGCGCAGTAAGCGCTTAGAGGAAAAGAAGACTAATGCCAACTAAGAAAGTCGCTGAAGCTGTTGAGGCTGTAGAAGCTGCACCATCATCTTTCACTACTGAGACTCCTGCTGCTAAGGAAACCAAGCCAGCTAAGTCACGTGGTCCACTAACTGTTCCAGGTGCAGGTCTGGGTCGTCGTAAGGAAGCGATTGCTCGCGTTCGCATCAAGCCAGGTACCGGAGTTATCAAGGTCAACGGTCGTGAACTTGCAGAATACTTCCCAAACAAGTTGCACCAGCAGCTAATCACAGACCCTTTCAAGGTTCTAGGTCTTCAGGATTCATACGACGTTGTTGCTCGCATCCAAGGTGGTGGAGTTGCAGGTCAAGCCGGTGCTCTTCGTCTAGGTATCGCACGTTCTCTAAACGAGATCGACCGCGAGAACAACCGTCCAGCTTTGAAGAAGGCAGGCTTCCTGTCTCGTGACGCTCGTGTTATTGAGCGCAAGAAGGCTGGTCTTAAGAAGGCTCGTAAGGCGTCTCAGTTCTCTAAGCGTTAAGTCGCTTCGAGCAACTGCTCGGCTAATCTAAAACCATGGCCCGCCTATTTGGTACCGATGGTGTTCGCGGTGTTGCTAATCGCGATCTCACTGTTTCTCTCACCCTCAATCTGGCGCAAGCTGCTGCCAAAGTTTTAGGTGAATCTGCTCGCAATGAAGGTCGTCGTCCAATTGCAATTATTGGTAGAGACCCACGTATTTCAGGCGAGTATTTAGCAGCTGCAGTTGCAGCAGGTTTAGCTTCTTCTGGTGTTGATGTCTTTGATGCAGGTGTTGTTCCAACTCCAGCAACTGCATTTCTAACTGCAGATTTCTCTGCAGATTTCGGCGTGATGATTTCTGCATCACACAACCCAGCCCCTGATAACGGAATCAAATTCTTTGCAGCAGGTGGCCACAAACTTGCTGATGATATCGAAGACAAAATCGAAGCAGCGATGCAAACCGAATACCTTGCACCCATCGGTGGTGCAGTTGGTCGCGTGCAAAGATTTGCTGATGCAGAAGATAGATATCTAGTTCACCTATTAGGTGCGATTCCAAACTCACTTGAAGGTCTAAAGGTAGTTATCGACTGCGCTCACGGAGCAGCATCTGCAATCTCACCCCAGGCCTTTGCTGATGCTGGAGCTAAGGTAATTGTCATTGGTAATGACCCTGATGGGTTGAACATCAATGCTGGTTATGGTTCAACACACATGAGCGCATTGCAAGCTGCTGTGTTGGAAAACAATGCTGACATGGGCTTTGCTCACGATGGCGATGCTGATCGTTGTTTAGCGGTAGACCACACTGGTGCAATTGTCGATGGTGATCAGTTGATGGCCATCCTTGCTCTTTCAGCTAAAGCTAAAGGAACGCTAGCCAGGGACACTCTGGTGGCAACTGTGATGAGCAATCTAGGCCTTCGCATTGCAATGAAGGATGCTGGCATCACCATGTTGGAGACCAAGGTTGGCGACCGCTACGTTCTAGAGCAAATCCGTGAAGGTGGATACACCCTAGGCGGTGAGCAGTCAGGACACATCATCTTTAGCCGCTATGCCACAACCGGTGATGGCATTCTCACAGCTCTAATGATTGCTGCAGAGGTAAAGGCAACAGGCAAGAAGCTTTCAGAGCTTGCAGCCCAGATGAAGGTCTATCCTCAAGTACTTATCAATGTTCGAGGCGTTGAGCTAAGCCGAGTCGATACTGACTCTGGTTTGAAGGAAGTAGTTAGAGAAGCGGAAGCAGAACTTGGTAACACCGGTCGAGTGCTGCTTAGAGCCTCAGGAACAGAACCAATTATTCGTGTGATGGTAGAGGCCTCTGATGAGGGAACAGCACATTCTTGGGCTGACCGAATTGCTCGAGTAGTTGAGAAGAACCTAGGACTCTAGATCTTTCTAAGTAGTACTCGCTCTACCCTGTGCTTGATACCTTTTTGTAATACCAATGTCGCTCTTGATTTGGTTGAGATAATGTTCTCTAAAAGATTCGGCAGGTTGATTGTTCGCCAAATTTCTTTAGCTCTGTCCAACGCATCTTCCATCGGCAGCTCTGCGTATTTGTGGAAGTATGACTCTGGATTTCTAAAAGCAGATTCACGAAGCTGTTTGAATCTATCTAAATACCAAGTCTCAATTTCTTCAGTCGGTGCATCAACATAAATCTGGAAATCAAAATAATCGCTAAGCGCAACTTCCTGACCGATAGCAGGTGGCTGTAAAACGTTAAGTCCTTCAACAATCACAACATCTGGAGAGTTCACAGTGATATCTGCTCCAGGGACAATGTCATAGGTTAGGTGAGAGTAAAGTGGAGCCTTTACTTCTTCTTTACCAGATTTGATGTCAGCAACGAATTTGAGCAGCGCAAGTCGATCATAGGATTCTGGAAATCCCTTTTTAGTCATCAAACCTTTTTCTTCTAGAACACTGTTGGGGTATAAGAATCCATCGGTGGTTACCAAGGCAACGGAAGGTGTGGTTGGCCAGCGACTTAGTAGTTCTTTCAGCAATCTTGAAACTGTTGATTTACCAACTGCAACAGAACCGGCAACACCAATAATGAACGGAGTTCTTTTGGCTGTTCTATCCAGGAACTCACCAGAGGCTTGGTGCAGTCTTTGGGTTGTTGTGACATAGAGGTTCAATAGCTGAGAGAGTGGGAGATAGATCTCGGAAACCTCAGCTAGGTCTAGAAAGTCACCTAAACCACGGATGTTTTCAATCTCTGCTTCAGTTAGTGGATTGTCATTACTTTTAGCGAGTTCTGCCCAATCGCTTCTAGATATCTCAACAAATGGCGAAACAGCCTGATTCTCGGTCAGGTTTGGCCCTGTCGGCTCTGCGTTCACTATGCCATTCTGTCTTAAACTAGGACTATGTGTGGAATCGTGGGCTATGTTGGGCCAAAATCAACAGTTGAAGTTCTACTCTCTGGGCTGAAGCGATTAGAGTATCGCGGCTACGACAGCGCTGGTGTTTCTGTTATCAACCAGCAGGGACAGCTAGAAACCCGCAAACGTGCAGGTAAGTTATCGATTCTTGTTGAAGACATTGAGAAGAGCCCTTTGGGTGAAGCTCACATCGGTATCGGTCACACCAGATGGGCTACCCATGGCGCTCCAACTGATGGCAACGCTCACCCACACCTAGGTGGCGAGAATAAGAAGTTGAGCCTTATTCACAATGGCATCATTGAAAACTTTGCAGATCTCAAATCTGAACTGCTAGAGGCTGGGGTGGTCTTTGCCAGTGAAACTGATACTGAGGTGGCAGCTCACCTTGTTGCTGCAGAATATGAGAGATCTGGGGATTTGATCGATTCTTTCCGCAAAGTAGTCAGACGACTGCACGGTGCCTTTACGATTCTGGTAGTTCACCAAGATGAACCTGGTCTGGTTCTCGCAGCTAGAAGAAATGCTCCGCTAGTAATCGGTATTGGCGAAGGGGAGAATTTCCTAGGGTCCGATGTTGCTGCATTTGTTGAGCACACCAAGCGGGCTATCTCTGTCGGTCAGGATGAGATTGTCATTCTTCGTAGTGACAGTGTTTCACTTGAGGATTTTGCAGGTAACCCAGTTACCCATCCTGAGTTCGAGATTGACTGGGATGCCAGCGCTGCTTCAAAGGGCGGCTGGTCATCCTTTATGGCTAAGGAAATTGCTGATCAGCCTCAGGCAGTTGGAGATACCCTGATGGGTCGTGTTGATAGTGATGGTGCAGTCCACCTAGAGGAGTTAGCTCCATTGGGTAAAGCGCTACACACTATTGATCGCATCATCATGGTTGCCTGTGGAACTGCTGCCTATGCCTCAGAAGTTGGTAAGTATGCGCTTGAAGCTTGGGCAAGAGTTCCAGTGAGCGTTGAACTATCTCATGAGTTTAGATACCGTGATCCGATTTTGACGAGCAATACCTTGGTCGTTGCAGTTAGCCAGTCTGGTGAGACTATGGATACCCTGATGGCTACCCGCTATGCCAAAGAAGCGGGAGCAATGGTTCTGAGTATTTGTAATACTCAGGGAGCAACACTTGCGCGTGAAGCAGATGCAGTTTTGTATACCCATGCAGGCCCTGAGGTCGCAGTTGCATCAACTAAAGCCTTCACTGCTCAGATCACCAGCATCTATCTACTAGCCCTACACCTAGCCAATGTTCGTTCAACTCATTCAAAGAACGAGTTAAAAGAAATTGGAAGAGAATTACTGAAGCTGCCAGGTCAGATTGCAGAAGTGCTAACTGGCTTAGACCCGATTCGTGAATTAGCTAGAAGCTATAAAGATGCTAAGACTGTTTTGTTCTTAGGTAGAAATGTTGGGTTCCCGATTGCTCTTGAGGGTGCGCTGAAGCTAAAGGAACTTGCCTATATTCACAGCGAGGGTTTTGCAGCAGGAGAACTAAAGCATGGCCCGATTGCACTTATCGAACAGGGACAACCGGTAATCGTTATCGTTCCTAGCGTTAACGACCCAGATTCACTTCATGCCAAGGTGGTTAGCAACATTCAAGAAGTTCTAGCTAGAGGAGCAAAGGTTATTGCTATCGCTGAAGAGGGCGATAGTGCAGTTAGCCAAGTCACAGATCAGGTTTGTTATGTTCCAGCGGTTCACAGAATGCTAGCTCCTATCCTGACTGTTATCCCACTGCAGGTATTTGCGATGGAACTATCTGCGGCTAAGGGGCTTGATGTTGATCAGCCTCGTAACCTAGCGAAGTCTGTCACGGTCGAGTAGATGATTATCGGCATTGGTGTTGACATAGTTGATCTTGACCGATTCGAGAGCAAACTTGTAGAGACCCCTGCACTGATTGAACGTATCTTCACTGCTAATGAGCGAACTGGTTCACACCAAAGCCTTGCAGGTTGTTGGGCTGCTAAGGAAGCACTAATCAAAGCCTTAGGTAATCCAGCCGGGTTGCAATGGCACGATGTTGAAGTTGTCAAAAACGAATTGGGTAAACCAGCATTGCAGGTTACTGGGGCAACTCTTCAAAGAGCAACAGAGCAAGGGATTAGTTCTTGGCACTTATCGATTAGCCACGATGGCGGGATTGCCTGTGCCATGGTTGTTGCAGAGGGAGATGCAAGATGAGAAAACTCACCATCGATCTAAATGCGGTTTCTAATAACCTCGCAACGATTAGAAACCTAGTTGGCAGTGATGTCAAAGTGCTAGGTGTGGTGAAAGCTGATGCCTATGGTCACGGCATGCTTCAGGTTGCCAGAAAGCTAGAAGCAGAAGGTATTGATTTCCTAGGAACAGCTGATCTAGCAGAAGCACTGACTCTTCGGGCTGCTGGCATCAGGTCAAGAATCCTCTCCTGGTTACATGATCCTCAGGATGACTTTGTCTCAGCTATAAATCATGAGATTGATTTAGCAGTTTCTTCAAACGATCAACTACTGCGCATCAAGAAAGCTGCAGCGCTAACCGGTAAGACTGCCAGAATTCACATCAAGGTGGATACCGGTCTTGGTCGTAACGGTGTGACCATTGATGAACTTGAAGAGCTTCTGAATAACGTAAGAAGTGCAGTTACCGAAGGGTTGGTTATTACCTCAGGTATCTTCAGTCATCTATCTTCAACTGGTCCTCGAGAAGATCTCGAGCAAATTGCAATATTTGACCAAGCATTAGAAATGGCAAAGGATATCCAGTTTGAAGTTAGACACCTAACCGCAAGCGATGGCACCCTTAGTTACCCACAGGCAAGATACGACATGGTGCGCTGTGGGATTGCGCTTTATGGGCTATCGCCATTTAGTGATAACAAGGCTAAAGAGTTTGGCTTGGAGCCAGCGATGTGTGCTGAGGCAACAGTTGTTCAGACTAAGCGAGTTCCAGCTGGTAGCGGAGTTTCTTATGGCTATCTCTATCACACGACAAGAGAAACTACCTTGGCGCTAGTGCCAGTTGGTTATGCAGAAGGTTTACCTCGTAATGCCACCGGCAAAGCTGAAGTCTGCATCAATGGAAAGCGCTACCCAATCCAGTCTCGTATCGCTATGGATCAATTCGTTGTTGATGTTGGCGATGCATCGGTAACACCAGGAGATCGAGTAGTTATCTTTGGCGACTGTGGTCCAAGTGCTGATGATCTAGCGAATGCCGCAGAGACCATCAACTATGAGATTGTTACCAGAATTGGCTCTAGATTCAATCGTGTTTACTTAGGCTCCGTTTAGGACGCCTCGAATTGACGAACAGCAAAGTACTCTTCGACGCTTCAATTGAAAGCGCCGAAGATATGGTCCAGTTAGGTAAATCACTTGCTGGTGTTTTAGCTGCTGGAGATTTAGTAGTTCTGATTGGCCCACTTGGAGCTGGAAAGACAACTCTGACTAGAGGTGTCGGTTTGGGTTTGCATGTCTCAGGAACTGTCTCAAGCCCTACCTTTGTAATTGCCAGAACTCATAAACGAGAAAACAGTGATGTTCCACTTGTTCATGTCGATGCATATCGATTGGGCTCTCCTGCCGAACTAGATGATCTAGATATTCCATTTAGTAAAGCAATTGTTTTAGTCGAGTGGGGTAAAGGGCTAACCGAAGGTATTGCTGAGAACTGGTTAGAAATAAACATCAACAGAGACACAACGGGTGAAACTGAAACCAGGACAGTTGAGATCACTGGCTTTGGTCAACGCTGGCAGGGGGTCTCACTGTGAGTGTTACCTCAACCAACCCAGAGTATGCACTGGCAATTGACACCTCTGCTGGAACAACTGTTGCTGTGTTGAGTCTTGGTTCAGTTCTATCTGAAGTGAATTACCTAGAACCGATGACTCACTCTGAGCGCATCGGAAGTGCTATCGAGAAAGTTCTTGGGGATGCAAAGCTAAGCCCGGGGGATATCACTGAAGTGATAGTAGGTAGAGGACCTGGACCTTTCACTGGTCTTCGAGTTGGCTTAGCAGCAGCGAGGTATTTTGCTATTGGATCCGGTGCAAAGCTCTTTGGTGTCTGCAGCTTGGATGCAATTGCCTATTCTTACTATCAAACCAACCCTGAAGAAGTTCGCCCTGTTTTAGTCACCACCGACGCGAGACGCCAAGAAGTATTCTGGGCACTTTACTCAGGAACTAAGAATGGTGTTCCTATCAGGGTGGAAGGACCAAGTGTTAGTAAACCTGCTGTGCTTGAAGATCACCTTGCTGGGCAAGATGTCATCAACTGCGAATTACCAATCACAGCTTCTGCACTGGGTCAGGTCGCTTACTATCAATCTCTTACTGACCTTGGCCCAAGCCTTGATGTCACACCGCTCTACCTTCGTGAACCCGATGCCGTGCCTGCTAAACCTAAAAAGGTAAGTGGCTGATGAGTTTTATTATCCGAGGAGCGCTGAGCGCAGATCTAGACCAAATCATGGCTATCGAAACAGAATGTTTTGTAAATGATGCTTGGTCAAGGGAAGTTATGCAGTCAGAGCTTGAGGCTTCGCACACCTACTACCTGGTTGCTGAAGTTGAAGGTAATTTAGTCGGCTATGCAGGAACCAGCCAGTTAGCGGACTCAGTTCAAGCTGACATTCAAACTATTGCGGTCAGGCCTAATCAACGAGGCGCGGGTATCGGGAGAGCACTGCTCAATGAACTATTCAAAGATGCTAAACGTAAGGGGGCTAAGGAGATTTTCCTAGAGGTTAGATCTGATAACACCATTGCTCAGAAGCTCTATAAACTCTTTGGCTTCAAGCAGATTGGTCTGCGTAAGCAGTATTACCAACCGGATGGTGTTGATGCCTTTGTGATGAAGACTTCTATCATCAAGGATGTTGACGCTAAGCCTTTGGTTTTAGGGATTGAAACATCCTGTGATGAAACAGGCATTGGTATTGTTCGAGGTAATGAACTGCTAGCCAATGTGATCTCATCCAGCATGGACCTGCACTCTAGATTTGGTGGTGTAGTTCCCGAGATTGCAGCGAGAGCGCACCTAGAAGCACTAGGTCCTGTGTTAGAAGAAGCATTATCGAAAGCCAATGTCTCGCTTGAAGAGATTGATGCTATTGCAGTTACCAATGGACCAGGGCTAGCTGGTGCATTGATGGTTGGCGTTGGTGCTGCCAAGGCATTAGCGGTATCAACCGGCAAACCTATCTATGCAGTGAATCACCTAGTTGGACATATCGCAGCAGACATATTGGATCAGGGAAAACTTGTTACTCCAACCATTGCACTCTTGGTAAGTGGAGGGCATACCTCACTGTTGTTGGTAAGAGATATCTTGAACGATGTTCAACTACTCGGAGAAACCATTGATGATGCTGCAGGTGAAGCCTTCGATAAGGTAGCCAGGGTTCTAGGTCTTTCATACCCAGGCGGACCTGAGATCGATAAGGCAGCTCAATCAGGAAACCCCTCAGCATTTAGATTCCCAAGAGGGCTTACTTTGCCAAAGGATATGGCTGAGCATCGCTATGACTTTAGCTTCTCAGGGCTCAAGACAGCTGTTGCTAGAACTGTTGAACTTGCTGAAACTAACAATGAAGAGATCTCGATTCCAGATGTTGCAGCCAGCTTCAGAGAAGCAGTGGTTGATGTTCTGATCAAGAAGGCGATAGCTGCTTGTCTCGATCATGACATCCGTCGCCTACTGCTAGGTGGCGGTGTGATTGCGAATGCAAGATTGCGAGAGTATGCAATGAGTGAGTGTGCTGCTAATGGCATTGAGCTACGAATTCCTCCGCTCTCACTTTGCACTGATAACGGAGCCATGATCGCATCCCTCGGAGCTCAATTGCTGATGGCTGGAAATGAACCAAGTAGTTTAGATTTCTCTGCCGACTCAACTCTTTCAGTTACTCAAATCCAGTCTTAAACTCCAAGGGCAATCACAAGCCATATTCAGGAGACATTCAGGTTCATTTGTTGGAATTACTCAGTGCCCGAATTACGGGAACTGATAAGGAGTCAACATGGCGGATGCCAAAAACAAATTCGATTACACCAAACTCAACACTTTGGCTGTAGTTTCCCTTGCTAGCGCGATTACCCTATTCGGCGCACCAGCAGCAGTCCTCACCGGACACATTGCACTTGCTCAGCTAAAGGATGACAACAAGAAGGGTCGTTGGATGGCTCTGACTGGCCTAATCGTAGGTTATGTCGGCATTGGCCTAGCCATACTCTTCACTGTCATTGGAATCATCATTCGTGCAAAGCACGGAGTCGGTTTTGATGATGGCAACCAGTGGCAGCAGAACATGTTTGGCGACCACAATCGTTTCGATGATGGCGGCTTCCAGCCTCCAACAAACCCAGGTGGCCCAATGGTGCCAGTTCCTGGAACCAACTAACCAAAACTAAAGCTAGAGCCCCTCACCAAAAGCTGACAGGTGAGGGGCTTTACTTTAACCCTTCGACAACCAGTACTCGGTGGGTAGCGCCAACTCGGGTGACAATCAGGGTTGCCGAGTTTGGACCCTTGGGGTCAAGTTCACGTCTGAGTTGTTCGGGAGTTATATCTGCTCCACGCTTTTTAATTTCGAGCACTCCGATTTGTCTATCACGAAGATACGCTTTGAGTTTCTTCCTATCAAAGATCAGGTTGTCTATGACTCGGTATGAACGAAGCCAAGGGGAAACCAAAGGGTTGCTTCCGGTTAGATAAGCAATCTCAGGAGCAAATAAATGTAGTTCGTTTGCGATTGCCAAATCACCCACTAGGTGAGATCTGATAACCGAATTATCTGGTTCAAAAACATATTCAGATAATTCACCAAGTGGGGCGTCGGTTCTAGAGCGGTGAGGACTAGTTAGCTCATGAGTTCCCGTTGGGGTTATTAGAAGTGCTGCTCTTGATACTTCGCTTCTTCTTACTTGATTGAAGTAAAGACCTGCTTCGACAAGATCACCATTGTCAGAAATCCAAACAGCTTCAGCTTCACTAGGAATATCTTTATGGTCAATGCCAGGGCCGAGTTTGGCAATCGTTGCCTTTGTTCTTGAAAGTTGGAGGACAAACTCCCAGGAAGGAGCAAGGTCTTCTAGATCGAATTTGCGCTTGGTAGTTTCACGATTTGGTCCATTTAGTTCTCTTCTAGCTGGATCAATGAAGAAACCATCGAATGGAGCTAAGTCGATTTGAGTGACATCGGCTTGCGCTACCTCAACATTGTTGAATTTGGCAAGGTTGTATGTTGCCATTGCTGCTGTTACTTCATCCAATTCAAACGCTGAGACTTTGATATCCAGTGATGCTAGGGCCAAGGATTCAGCGCCAATGCCACAACCTAAATCTGCAACGTGATTGATTCCCGCTGACCTAAATCTGCCAGCATGGATGGCAGCAACTTTTAGTCTCGAAGCTTGCTCAAGCCCTGCCTCGGTGAAGAACATCGTATTGGCGAATTCACCGAATTTAGCCTGGGCTCTTCTGCGGAGCTTGGCCTGGCTTAGGACATTGGCGACTATGTCGGCACTGTGACCATGCTTACGAAGCTTCGAAACAAGGGAAAGCACATCAGTCTTCGATTCCAGGTCGCCCACTTCAGCCAACAACGCCTGCCCTTCGGGGCTAATCAGGCTAAGAAAACTGGCGCGGTCCATTAGTCAACGCTAACAGCCAGCAATTAGCACTCTGGTTGCGTGAGTGCTAACGAAGGAGATAAACTGGAGACTGCGCTTGAGCCTATTTCAGCGCATTTCCCCGTTTTCAATAACAGAAGAGGTCAAACGTGTCGGTTTCAATTAAGCCGCTTGAAGATCGCATTGTTGTTCTGCCAGTTGAGGCAGAGCAGATCACAGCATCAGGTCTGGTCATCCCAGACACCGCTAAAGAGAAGCCTCAGGAGGCTGAGGTTATTTCCGTAGGTCCAGGTCGCATCGACGACAACGGCAACCGTGTCCCACTAGACATCAAAGTCGGAGATCGCGTTATCTTCTCGAAGTATGGTGGCACTGAGCTGAAGTACAACGGCAAAGAGTACTTGGTGCTCCCAGCGCGCGATGTGCTTGCAATCGTAGAGCGCTAGAGATATTTAGCATTAGCCCCGAGATTACTCGGGGCTTTTGCATTTAAGGTACAGACTAATAGGCAATAGGATTTTAGAAACTAGAGATTAGGCAGAGTTTTGGCAGACGAGATGGATCTAAGCGACGATGTCGTTGCAGTTCCGCTGCGCCACCCGTGGCGTTGGATCTCAGGCGGTATCGCAACTGCACTTCTGTTGAGTTTCATTTGGGCAGTATTTAGCGCCAAGTCCATTCAGCATGACATTGTTTTGAAATTCCTCCTTGATCCAAGAATCTTGGCTGGAATGCTCGTGACAATTTTTGTCACTGTGATCTGTATGTTTATCGCTACCGTTTTAGCTACCTTGCTAGCGGTGATGAAACTTAGCGATAACCCATTGCAGAGATGGCTTGCTACTGGCTTCATCGAATTCTTTCGTGGCACACCGTTGCTATTGCAAATTGTGTTCTGGGGTTATTTAGGAATAATCTTCCCGCAACTAATTCTTGGTGTTCCATATACCGACATTGTTTTTCTAAGCGGTAAGACCAGTGATCTAATCCCAGCTATTGTTGCCGGCATTATCGCTTTGGCTCTAAACGAGGCGGCTTACTCAGCTGAAATTGTTCGAGCTGGAATTCTTGCTGTTGATAATGGTCAAGTTGAAGCAGCTAAATCTCTCGGCATGTCTTCCACCTACACAATGCGAAGAATTGTTTTGCCTCAAGCAATGCGTGTGATTATTCCGCCAATGGGTAATGAATTTATTGGAATGCTCAAGAACACCTCGTTGCTTCAGGTTATTGCGGTTGCTGAGCTATACACAGCATCAAGCACAATTTCTTCAGCTAACTTGGCTCAGATTGAACTTCTGATTGTGAGTGGTTTCTGGTATTTGCTAATGACAACAGTTCTTGGATTCCCACAACGTGCGCTTGAGCGTAAATATGGCAAGGGCTTTGCAAGTGTCGGTGGCAGATCTGCACCTAGAGCTTTCAAGGTGGGTAAACGCTAATGGCTAAGTTGATGGTTGATGCTCGCAACGTTAGGAAGACCTACGGTTCCAACCAGGTCCTAAACGGCATCAGCTTAACCGTTGAGCAGGGTGAAGTGCTCTGCATCATTGGTCCTTCTGGTTCTGGTAAGTCAACTTTCCTCAGATGCTTGAACCATCTCGAATCAATCAATGGTGGACGTATCTATGTCAATGATGAGTTGATGGGTTATCGCCAGGTGGGTAAAGTTCTGCACGAACTTAAGCCTCAGGACATCGCTAAGCAGAGACAGTCCATCGGTATGGTCTTTCAAAGATTCAATCTCTTCCCACATATGACTGCACTTCAGAATGTCATCGAAGCTCCAATCGGTGTCGCCGGCATCAGCCCTGAAGAAGCCAAGCAGCAGGGCCTTGCTCTATTAGCTCAGGTTGGACTGCAGGATAAAGCCGACCACTATCCAGCACAGCTATCCGGTGGTCAACAGCAGAGAGTAGCAATCGCGAGAGCTTTAGCCATGAAGCCAAAGTTGATGTTGTTCGATGAGCCAACCTCAGCCCTTGACCCAGAGTTGGTTGGTGACGTCCTTGATGTCATGAAGAACCTAGCCAAGGCAGGGATGACCATGATCGTGGTTACCCACGAGATGGGTTTTGCGAGAGAAGTTGCCGATAAAGTAGTATTTATCGACAAAGGGCTCATCGTTGAGCAGGGTGACCCTAAGCAAGTCCTAGACAATCCTCAAGAATCAAGAACCAAGTCATTCCTCAATAAAGTCCTTTAGTTAACTAACCAAAGAGAGCGAGAAACAAATGGCTATAAAGAAACTAGGTCTGGTAGCGGCTATGTCTGCTGGACTACTACTACTTGCTGGTTGTGCCGGTGGAGTAGACAACGGTGTTGACCAGTCAAAGGTCGACAAGACAGCGCAGAACCTGCTTCCTGCTTCTTACCTAAAGAGCGGCATCAGCGTAGCTAGCGATATCCCTTGGGCACCATTTGAATACAACGACGACAGCGGAAACCTTGTTGGCTTCGATGTTGAGCTAGGTGCACTAATCGGCGAGAAGCTAGGCACCAAGGTCACCTTCCACACCCAGGCTTTCGACAGCATCATCGCATCTCTTGAATCTGGAACACACGATGTTGTTATCAGCGACATGAACGACACTCTTGAGCGTCAGCAGAAAGTTGACTTCGTTGACTATCTAGTTGCTGGTTCTCAGATGATCGTGAACAAGGGTAACCCTGAAGGAATCATGAACCCAACTAGCCTCTGTGGCAAGACAGCAATTGCTGAAAAGGGAACCTCTCAGATTGACCTTTACGCAACAATGTCAGCTGACTGTGTCAAGGCCGGCAAGGGAGCAATCACCGTTGTTACTTTCCCAGATGCACCAACTGCATACAACGCACTTCGTGCAAACAAGGGTGTTGCAGTAATGCTTGACTCAGCTGTTGCGCAGGAAGCTGCAAAGACTGCTGGTAGCGGAGCATACTTCGATGTTGTAAACGACCCAGCTGCACCTAGCGGTTACGGAACAGCACTTGTTGGTATCGCAACTCTAAAGGCTGACACTGGTCTTCGTGATGCAATCCAGGCTGCATTGAAGTCATTGATCGCAGATGGCCAGTACAAGACTCTGCTAGCAAAGTACAACTTCCAGGTTGAAGCAGTAAACGACGCTTCAATCAACGGAACCAAGCAGTAATAGAACTAACTGATGACGGGTCGGCCATTTTGGCCGGCCCGTTTTCTTTTGTGGAAAACTTCAGCAAAGAATTCGCTCTGCAATTAGCATCAAGCGATGCGAAAGACTCCAGTGGTTATCTCCGTCCTATTACTCAGCGTTATCGGTGTTTATTTAGTAAGCAGCAGTTATGCAAAACCACTTGCTCCAACTCTTCGAGTTGGGGTTATGGTCTCTGATAGTGGGCCACTGTATTTCGCTGGCCCCATTCAGCGAGCAGCAGCAAAGCTAGCCGTTACTGACCTAGCAAAAGCAGAGCAACCGGTAACAGTCAATATTGACTATGAAGACTTAGGCGATTCGGATAGCGAGTTCACCGATGCAACCAACCGGCTTTCAAAGTTCAAGCCAGACCTAACTGTCGCTCCGATTGAATCACCATCGGCTCTGAAGTTCTTGAAGTACGTTGGTCCAGTACCAGTGCTTTCGGTTTCTGCTCTGACAGAGAAGGCGGATAACTCTAACTGGTCCTTTCGGCTTGCCACTACTCAATCTCAAGAAGTCATCGCATTGGCTCAGTATGTGATTGATAGCAGAGCAGAATCTGTAGGTATTGTCTTCAGCGATGATGATTATGGTCGAACGACCATGAAGTCATTAGCGATGGCCTTCGCTCTTCGGGGTCTCGGCAAAGTTCAAATAATTCCAATCAGCGAAAGCTCTATTTTGGGTAAAGTGGCTCCAGATGCTTTGATTCTGGCAACCCTTGAGCAATCAATCGGCTTTTTGAGTAACTATTCCAATTGGGCAAAGCGAATCAAACAGCTCTATCTTGTTGAAGGTAATCAGGCTAATTACTCCAATTACTCTTGGGCAGAAAATCTAACTGGAGCGCTAGCGTTAGCAAGCGATGAGGAGGTGCCGGGGAGTTTTAGATATCGGTTGGCCCAAGCCCTGAATCGACCTGGGCTGCAAACATCCCAGAATCCGATGGTGGCAATCGCCTATCGGACCTATCAAGGGATCATGCTCGCTGCCGATAGCTTTCTGCGTGCAAAGAGCAGTGTTAGTGCTAAATTGCGATCAGCACTTCTTGATACCCAAGTGGATGGAGAGTATTTGTTTACTGGAGCAGGTTTCCTGAACCAAGCGAAATACACAATCTTCAAATACTCGGCTAAAGGGGTGTATTCCTCGGTTGGTAAATATGACCCTAAACAATAGGGGGTAGGGCAGGGTAGAATTGCCCTATCGCGAGATTTGACAGGGCAAAAATGACTCAAAATGACCCATTTGGTTTTACCGGACTGACCTATGATGACGTGCTGCTGCTTCCAGGGCAGTCAGATATCGTTCCAAGCCAGGTAAGCACTAAGACCCAGATCACTAAGCGCCTGTCCATCAATATCCCACTGCTGTCTTCGGCCATGGATACCGTGACCGAAGCAAGACTTGCTATCGCAATTGCCCGTCAGGGTGGACTAGGTGTTCTGCACCGTAACCTTTCTATTGAGCAGCAGGCAACCCAGGTAGATCTAGTCAAGCGTTCTGAAGCTGGGATGATTACTCACCCAGTAACAACACATCCGCTGGCGACCCTGCAGGAAGTTGACCACATCTGCGGAACTTACCGTGTTTCAGGTCTTCCAGTAATTGATGAAGATGGCACTTTGCTAGGTATCGTCACTAACCGTGACATGAGATTTGTAAATGAAGTTCAGAAGTCAATCACCCTGGTCAAGGATGTAATGACTCCTATGCCTTTGGTAACCGCTCAGGTTGGGGTCAGCCCAGAGAGTGCAATTGCAATCTTTGCTCAGCACAGAATTGAAAAGCTTCCTATCGTTGATGCAGCTAACAAGCTTCGAGGGCTTATCACCATCAAAGACTTTGATAAGAGTGAGAAGTATCCATTAGCTAGCAAAGATTCGGCAGGACGACTAATGGTTGCAGCTGCTGTCGGTGTTGGTGACCAAGGTTGGGAAAGAGCAATGGCTCTGGTAGATGCAGGTGTTGACATTCTTATTGTTGACACAGCTCATGGCCACAACACTGCAGTTCTAGATATGGTTGCAAAACTAAAAGCAGAGCCGGTAGCCAAACATGTTGATGTTATTGGTGGAAATGTGGCGACTCGCGAAGGTGCTGCAGCTCTTGTGGCAGCTGGCGCTGATGGTGTCAAGGTTGGTGTTGGCCCAGGCTCGATTTGTACTACTCGCGTTATTGCAGGTGTCGGTGTTCCTCAGATCACCGCAGTTTACGAAGCAAGCTTGGCTTGTAAGCCGGCAGGTGTTCCAGTAATTGCAGATGGTGGATTGCAGTTCTCAGGAGATATCCCTAAGGCTCTAGTCGCAGGTGCCAATGCGGTAATGATTGGTTCACTACTTGCAGGAACTGATGAAGCACCGGGAGATATCACTTTCGTCGGTGGCAAGCAGTTCAAGACCTATCGCGGTATGGGATCTCTTGGAGCAATGCAGTCTCGAGGAGAAGCAAAGAGCTACTCCAAGGACCGTTACTTCCAGGACGATGTCCTTCGTGAAGACAAGCTAGTTCCTGAAGGTATCGAAGGAAGAGTCCCTTACAGAGGAACAGTCTCTTCTGTTGCGCATCAACTCATCGGTGGTCTTCGTGCTGCCATGGGCTATGTCGGCGCCGCAACTATAGACGAACTACAAGCGAAGGGTAAGTTCGTAAGAATTACTCCTGCTGGTTTGAAAGAGTCACACCCGCACGATATTCAGATGACTGTCGAAGCCCCTAACTACAACAACCGCTAGGAGATACCGTTGAGCGAAATAGAAATTGGCCGCGGTAAGCGTGGTAACCGAAGCTGGGCCTTCGATGACATTGCAGTAGTTCCATCTAGAAGAACTAGAGACCCAAGAGATGTCTCGACTGCTTGGAACATCGATGCATACAGCTTTGAACTGCCAGTTTTAGCAGCACCTATGGACTCAGTTGTTTCTCCCGAGACTGCGATTGCTATTGGCAAGCTGGGTGGTCTAGGTGTTCTAGATCTAGAAGGACTCTGGACCAGATACGAAGACCCAACTAAGCAGCTGAAAGAGATTGCTGAACTAAGTGTTGCTGAAGCAACCGTTGGCTTGCAGCGCATCTATTCAGAGCCGATCAAGCCTGAACTTATTAGGGATCGACTAGCTCAGATCCGTAAGGCAGGAGTAACAGTTGCTGGAGCTCTATCTCCTCAGCGCACTGCCGAATTTGCCAAGGTAGTTACCTCAAGTGGTGTTGATCTATTTGTGATTCGTGGAACAACAGTTTCTGCAGAGCATGTTTCTAAGACTCATGAAGCACTGAACCTAAAGCAATTCATCTATGAACTAGATGTTCCAGTAATCGTTGGCGGAGCTGCCACATACACCGCAGCACTTCACCTGATGAGAACCGGTGCTGCCGGTGTCCTAGTTGGTTTTGGTGGTGGGCGAGCATCGACAACTCGTAACGTTCTAGGTATTCACGCACCGATGGCAACAGCTGTTGCGGATGTTGCTGGTGCACGTCGTGACTACATGGATGAATCAGGTGGACGTTACGTCCACGTTATTGCTGACGGTGGCTTGGGCTCTTCCGGAGATATCGTTAAGGCGATTGCCTGCGGTGCTGATGCTGTGATGTTGGGTTCAGTACTTGCTCGTGCAACCGAAGCACCAGGTTCCGGTTGGCACTGGGGAGCAGAAGCCTATAACCCAGAACTTCCTAGAGGTGAAAGAGTAAACGTCGGCAGTGTTGGTTCGCTAGAGCAAATCCTGCAAGGCCCATCAAGTTCTGCTGATGGTAGAACCAACTTGATGGGAGCCCTTAGACGTGCAATGTCAACAACTGGTTACTCGGATCTAAAAGAGTTCCAACGAGTTGATACCGTTGTCGCTCCTTATAACTCCTAAGCAATGCTGAAACTAGCTCTGACATTCAAGTGGCTTGGAGCGCTCTTGCTCTGTTTACTTCTGGCTGGAGTATTTGCTGCCCTTGCGCAGTGGCAGGTAACCAGATCAGTAATTCCAAATTCTGATAATGCCGGCTGGACTAACGTGCAGACCAAGCCACTCGATGAGATTGCTAAAGTCGGCGAACCATATTCATTCAATGAAATCTCTAAGCTCGGTAAAGAAAAAGTACTCACTGAAGTAAGTGCAAAGGTAATTTTTCAGCCAACCTATCTATTGGTAGCCAACCGTATCCAACTTGATGGTCGCGTAGGTTACTGGTTGGTCCTTCCCGCGAACACTGCAAAGGGAATGCTATTCATCGCAGTTGGTTTCATCAAAGATGAAGCAACCGCTAGGAAAGTATTGACTGACCTAAGAAAACCGAACACCTCAGCTGCTCAGTCACACGGTGCACTGTATGAGGGGACTGAAGTCCAAGGTCGATACATTCCAAGCGAAGAACCGCTTCAGCAATTGGACGCTGACACCTTTAGCTCGCTATCGGTTGCCCAACTGATCAACCTAACTGATGAAGTAAAGCCCCTGCAATCAAATGCCTATGCTGGCGCTCTAGTGCTAACCCACACCAACCTAGTAGCTGCTGCCTCGCCAGATCTTGAACCAATAACCATTGGGCTTGCTAAATCAGAAACCCAGGTTAACTGGTTGAGCGCTTTCTATGCCATCGAATGGACTGTCTTCGCTGGATTTGCCCTGTTTATTTGGTGGCGCTTGCTGTCCGATGCATACCTCAAGCAGCAGAGTAAAATGGGTAAATGACCTCCCCAGCTGAAACCAAATCCGCTCTTTCTTTTTACCGAGCAAGCTCGATTATTACCGGTGTTTTCTTGCTCTTCGTGGTCGCCGAGATGGTAATCAAATACGGCTTCGGCCAAACCATTTGGGCTGGTGGATCAGCTGGTTTTCTAGGTCTAGTTCCTAACCCAGTCGATAACACTGGTTTCCCTGAAGAGGGAATTGACATCTCTAAGACTCTGCTCCAGGTGCACGGTCTGCTTTATGTTATTTACCTTTTTGCAGATTTCAGAATCTGGCGTCTGGCAGAACTAAAGTTCAAGGACTTTGTAGTCATCGCCTTAGGAGGAATCGTCCCACTAAGTTCATTCTTTATTGAGCGAAGCTACCACAAGAAGCTCGAAGTGATCTTTGCTGCAAAGGTAGGGCAAAAGAATTAGTGAGTCAACTAACCGACCAGTTCTGGTCGTTGATTTTGGTGCTCAATACGCACAGCTAATCGCTAGACGGGTGAGAGAAGCCGGCGTCTATAGCGAGATCGTTCATCACAATGTTTCAGCGGCTGAAGTTGCTGCCAAGAATCCACTTGCCATCATTCTCTCCGGCGGTCCTTCCAGTGTCTATGAACCAGGTTCACCGCAACTAGATAAGGGCATTCTGGAACTAGGTGTTCCAGTACTAGGTATTTGTTACGGTTTCCAGGTTCTAGCTCAAGCGCTAGGCGGCCGAGTTGATAAGACCGGACTCCGAGAGTATGGAGCAACCGAACTCACTGTGACCGCTGGTGGAGAGATCCTTGACGGACAGGATGCCAACCAGATTTGCTGGATGAGCCACGGCGATCAGGTCATGGTTGCTCCTGACGGTTTTGAAGTTCTAGCTAGCACTTCAACAACCCCGGTAGCAGCTTTTGCCAGCAGTGAGAAAAAGATTTACGGTGTCCAGTGGCACCCAGAAGTAAAGCACTCACAGTTTGGTCAAAACGTTCTTGAGAATTTCCTTCACAACGCAGCTGGTATCCCAGCTGATTGGAATAGCGGAAACGTTATTTCCGATCAGGTTGCCAAGATCAAGGCTCAGGTTGGTAACGACCGAGTTATCTGTGGTCTCTCCGGTGGTGTTGACTCTGCAGTTGCCGCAGCGTTAGTTCACAAGGCTGTTGGCGATCAGTTGGTTTGTATTTTTGTAAACCACGGTTTGATGCGCTCAGGTGAAGTTGAACAGGTAGAGCGTGACTATGTCGCAGCCACCGGTATTCGATTGGTAACTGTAGATGCAGAAGAAAAGTTCCTTACTGCTCTTCAAGGCGTCACAGACCCGGAGACTAAGCGCAAGATTATTGGTAGAGAATTCATCCGTTCCTTCGAAGATGCACAAGCCCAATTGATTGCGGAATCTCAGGCAGATAATCGTCCAATCAAGTTCTTAGTTCAGGGAACTCTTTACCCAGATGTTGTTGAATCTGGCGGAGGAGTGACAGCCGGTATCAAGAGTCACCACAACGTTGGTGGATTACCTGATGACCTTCAGTTTGAGTTGGTTGAACCGCTTAGAACCTTGTTCAAAGATGAAGTCAGAGCCATTGGCAAGGAGCTGGGACTGCCAGCTGAAATAGTTGGCAGACAGCCTTTCCCAGGTCCTGGTCTCGGTATTCGTATTGTTGGTGAGGTTACCAAGGAAAGACTTGACCTACTGCGTCAGGCAGATGCCATAGTTAGAGCCGAACTATCAGCAGCAGGTCTTGATGGTGAAATTTGGCAATGTCCAGTAGTACTTTTGGCTGATGTTAGATCGGTTGGAGTTCAAGGTGATGGAAGAAGTTATGGCCACCCGATTGTGCTTCGCCCTGTCTCAAGTGAAGATGCGATGACAGCCGATTGGTCTAGATTGCCATATGACCTGCTAGCCAAAATCTCTAACCGGATTACCAATGAAGTATCTGGTGTGAACCGAGTGGTCCTAGATGTTACTAGCAAGCCACCTGGCACCATTGAGTGGGAATAGTAAGTAAATGAATTCACCGCTGGTCATCGCCCATCGGGGTGCTAGCGCTTATCGACCAGAGAACACCCTAGAAGCATTTGAGCTTGGCATTCATCAAGGCGCTGACGGCATCGAATTTGATTTGGTAACCAGCAAAGACCAGCAGTTGATTATTAGACACGAAAATACCTTGAGTGAAACCACAAATGTCAAAGCGGTTGCAGCATTCAATTCGTTAAAACGAGACGGCTTAGTGCATGGCCAATCGGTCACTGATTGGTTTGTAGAGGACTTTACGCTGCCAGAAATAAAGCAGCTCAAGGCGATTGAAAGACTAGCCGAGCTAAGACCAGGTAGCGCTAAATACGATTATCAATTTGACATTCCAACTTTCAATGAACTCCTAGCGCAAAGCTTTATAGCTGAGAAGTTACTAGTCATCGAACTGAAAAGCGGAACTCATCTTCAGCACCTAAACAGAACTATTGGTGCGCTAACCGCTGAAGCCATTCACACAGCAAGAGCGAACCCTCAATATGTCATCGAGTCATTTGATCTTGAAGTATTACTGGATGCCAAGGAGCAGCTCGCTGGTGTTGAGGCACAGTATTTATATGCGTTGGAGAAAACCTCTCTTGAACATGTCGATCTTTACTATCTAGCCGAGAACTTCGATGGGCTGACTATTTCGCTGCAGATGCTCTTTGCTGAGGACTGGGTAAAGAGCTGTCACGAAGTTGGCCTTCAAGTCTGGGCTTACACTGCCCGTGCTGAAGAGGCTGAGACATCAATCGATGAGTATTACGAGAGAATCATCGAAACCGGCGTTGACGCCATATTTGCCGATCATCCAGACTTAATTCGGCGTGTGTTGAGCGACCGAGGCTGAACTGTCCCCGGTGCAACCTAAGATTGCTAAGTTATGACCTACTTAGAGCCAACCAATTCAGATGCCTTGCTAGAGGGACTAAACCCTCAGCAGCGTGAGGCTGTCCTATACCGAGGACCTGCCTTGCTAATCGTTGCTGGGGCGGGTTCTGGTAAGACTAGGGTGCTTACCCATCGCATTGCTCATCTGCTGGGGAACAAAGAAGCTTGGCCATCACAGATCCTGGCTATCACCTTCACTAATAAAGCTGCCAATGAGATGCGTGAGCGCATTAGGCATTTGGTTGGTGATCCTGAGGGGATGTGGATCAGGACCTTCCACTCCGCTTGTCTTCAGATACTAAGACGAGAAGCAGAGCGCCTAGGGCATAATTCCAATTTCACTGTTTATGACACTGGCGATACCCGAGCTCTTATCAAGCGTCTTATCAAAACCGGTGGCTACGACATCGATAACCTAAAGCCGCAGACCGTTGCAGCAGTGATAAGCAAAGCTAAGAATGAATTACAAACTGCCGAAGATTTTGCAAGCAATGTTGATTCCAAGAATCCTAAGTCTTCAGCAATTGCTGAAATCTTTACCGCATATGAGAATGAGAAAAAGCGTAACAACGCATTTGACTTTGATGACTTAATTGGAGAAACAGTCTTCTTACTCAGGGCCTTCCCTGAAGTCGCTGCCAACTACCAACGCAAATTCAGACACATCCTGGTTGATGAGTATCAGGATACGAACCATGCACAGTATTCACTTATTCGAGAACTGACTAGACCGATTCCAGCATCCCAAGCACAACCGGACCCAAAGACAGGGGAATTGTTGGGACCAGCATCGTTGACCGTGGTTGGTGACAGTGACCAGTCAATCTATGCCTTCCGTGGAGCTGACATTAGAAACATCTCTGAATTCAGCAAAGACTTTGCTGGTGCACACACCATCCTGCTTGAGCAGAACTACCGTTCGACACAGAACATTCTTTCGGCTGCGAATGCAGTAATTGCTAAGAACTTTGATCGTCCTGATAAGAACCTATGGACTGATGCTGGATCGGGAGAGCAGATTATTCAGTTCACCGCGATTGATGAAAGACATGAAGCTGGATTCATTGTTGACCAAATTCAAGAACACCACGGCGAAGGGATTGCCTATAGTCAAATGGCGATTCTTTACAGAACCAACGCACTCACCCCAAGCATCGAAGCCGAACTGAAGTCGCAGCGAGTTCCATATGCCGTTATTGGTGGATTGAAGTTCTATGAGCGCAAGGAAATCAAGGATGCGCTAGCTTATCTAACTGCGATTTCTAATGGCAGAAATGACGAGGCAGTCAGAAGAATCCTGAACGAACCAGGCCGAGGCATTGGTGAAAAGACTGAACTTAAGATCGCCCAACTTGCTCGCACAAATGAAATTAGTTTCCGAGAAGCCCTCGGCTATTCGCAAGATTTAGGTTTAGGCCCGAAACTCACTGATGCCATTGCTAAGTTCTCGAAGACGCTAAATGAACTAGAGGCGATGGCACAGACCGCCAAGATTAGCGATGTCCTAATCGAGGCATTGGTTCGTTCTGGATATCGATACAACCTGGAGATGAGTAGGGATCCGCAGGATGAGGCGAGGGTTGAAAACCTAGATGCCTTGGTAGGCCAAGTGGTTGAGTATCAGTTACGTAACCCAGAGGCAACATTGGCAGATTACCTAGCGGAAATCACACTTGCTGCAGCTGCAGATGAGATCGATGATGGTTCAGGTCAGGTATCCCTTATGACCCTGCACACCGCAAAAGGCCTTGAATACCCTGTCGTCTTTATTGCAGGTCTTGAGCAAGGAACCCTCCCGCACATGCGTTCCTTTGAAGAGGTTGGTGGTCTAGCTGAGGAGCGCAGGTTGTTCTATGTCGGAATAACCAGAGCGATGAAGCAGCTTTACCTAACCCTGGCGCTACAAAGAACCCTATTTGGCCAGATGAACTCGACCATGCCTTCTAACTTCTTGCTGGATATCCCCACAGAATTAGTGGATCAAAGAGGGGCCGAAAGAGATAAACCGGTCTATCAACCGCGTGCAGTTGGCTCTGGTAGCTATGACCGCCCACCTCGGGAGAAGAAGGTTTGGAACAACGCCATTACCCAGGTTAGAAACAACGAAGGGTTAGTTCTTTCT
>Ga0209084_1000045_pt1 | contig 120769 bp, 170 predicted proteins | sample C_130820_MF_Meta_FD_187309 | JGI IMG/M metagenome (GOLD analysis project Ga0209084, IMG submission 187309) | Freshwater microbial communities from Lake Croche, Canada to study carbon cycling - C_130820_MF_MetaG (SPAdes) (version 2) | ecosystem: Environmental > Aquatic > Freshwater > Lake... | reverse complement strand
ATAACCAGCACCTGCTGATCCGGTAAATCCTGTTGAGCCGGCAGAACCCGTATAACCAGCACCTGCTGATCCGGTAAATCCTGTTGAACCTGTATAACCATCTCTACCAATTGTTCCATCAGTGCCTTTTGATCCTGTATAACCTAAACTACCTGAATATCCTAAATCTCCTTTTGATCCTGTGTAACCAGCACCTGCTGATCCGGTAAATCCTGTTGAACCTGTATAACCATCTCTACCAATTGTTCCATCAGTACCTTTTGATCCTGTGTACCCTAAACTTCCTTGAGAACCTGTGTAACCAGAACCTGCTGATCCTGTATATCCTACTCCAGAAGATCCTGTGTAACCAACTCCTGCCGATCCAGTAAATCCTGTTGAACCTGTATAACCAGCACCGGCAGATCCTGTATATCCTATAGTGCCCGAACTTCCAGTATAACCTATATCACCTCGTGAACCTGTATATCCACCGGCATCTCCTTTAGAACCTGTATAGCCAATACCTTGAGAACCTGTATAACCTGTATTTCCTTGTGAACCAGTATAACCACCAGGATCTCCTTTAGAACCTGTGTAGCCTGGCCCACCTCTGGATGGTAGTGTAACTCTTACTTGTTGTGTAGGACCTTTAATTACTGGCATTTATTTTTTTAATTCTTTAGATTGACAAACCAACCATATTATGTTATAGTATATTTATAAATAATCTTAACTTTATATGAATGTATTTTAAATGATTTCTATAGCAATTATTGACATCATTGGATTGACTTACGATGGTGATACTTTAAACAAAAGAGGTTTAGGTGGATCTGAATCCGCTGTTATTTTACTTGCAAAAGAACTAGCCAAAAAGAATTTCAAAGTAACAGTATTTAATAATTGTATAGATAAAGAATCAAAAGAAGGAACATTTGATAATGTTCAATATATAGATCATACTATATTAGATTATAAAAACGATTTTAATTTTGATGTGGTTATATCTTCCAGAACGGTAATACCATTTTTACCTCCACATTTATATAATCAATTCGAAAATTTTAAACCTCAAAGATATTCTAAAATAAAACAAAATGCTAAATTTAAAGCAATGTGGATGCACGATACTTTTGCTAAAGGTGATCATTTATTAGAAGATATGATTGTTCATAAAGATATAGATGAAATGTTTACTCTTTCAGATTTTCATACTTCTTATGTAACTACATGCGATCATGGCAAAAGAAGAAATTTTGAAGTACTGAAATCTCATATGTTTATGACACGTAATGGCATTGTACTTTACAAAGATGAAATAGATATAAGACAAAAAGATCCTCATTTATATGTTTATAATGCTTCTGTTACAAAAGGTATGTTACCTTTAGTTGAGAATATGTGGGAAAGAATTAAACAACAAATACCTGAAGCTAAATTAAAAGTAATTGGTGGTTATTATAGATTTAGAGAAAATGCTGCTCCTGATGAACAAGAAAAAAAATGGAGAGAATTAGTTGTTGATGAAAAATATAAAAAATTAGATGTAGAATTTACAGGTATCATTAAACAATCCGAAATAGCAGAATTAATGGCAAAAGCCAGTTTCATGTTATTTCCTGGTGCTTTTCCTGAAACATTTGGTATTTCAACTTTAGAATCTTTAGCATATAACACTCCTTTAATTACAACTCGTTTTGGAGCTTTAGAAGAAACAGCTGTTGAACAGGCCTGTTACTTAATTGATTACGCAATAGAACCAAATAGTCTTTTTAGATTTATTGATAAAAAAGAACAAGAAAATAAATTTGTAAATATGGTTTTACAGACCAATGATAATAGATATTTACATCAACAAAAAATGTATTCATGCAATATTATAAAAGACATTGTAGGTTGGGATTCTGTAGCATTACAATGGAAACAACATATCTATAAAAAATTAGGTGAATATCTTTCAAAAGAAGAATATAAAAAAGTAAGTCATATCAATTCTAGGGTTAAAAAAGTATTTGGTAGAAGATTTAGCAATTACGAAGAAAATTATTTACCAAGAAATACACAACAAAGAATTGTTTTGATTACGCCTACTTATAATGCTTCTAAATATATTGAGAAATGTATTAAATCAGTTATTACACAAGACTATGATAATTATTTAATGATTGTTATTGATGATTGTTCTACAGATAATACTTATGAGTTAGCTAAAAAATATAAAAGTGATAAGATTAAAGTGATACGAAACACAGAAAATAAAGGTGCTGTAAGAAATCAAATAGAATCAATAAACAAATTTTGTGAACGTGATGATATTGTAATGTTTTTAGATGGAGATGATTCTTTAGTAAACGATAATCAAATATTTCATTTTTACAATAATCTTTATGATGGTACAACTGAGTTTAGTTATGGTTCATGTTGGTCGATGGTAGATAATATACCTTTAGTATCTCAACCTTATCCAGAACAAATTAAAAAAGAAAAGAAATATAGACAATATAAATTTAATTGGAACATGCCTTACACTCATTTAAGAACATTTAAGGCATATCTTTTAGAAAATGTTGATGAAAATATGTTTAAAGATGAAAATGGAAAATGGTATAAAGCAGGAGGAGATGGTTCTATTTTTTATTCTCTAATAGAAAAATGTCAACCCGAAAGTATTAAAGTAGTACAAGACATTGTTTATAATTATAATGATACACACCCTTTAAATGATTATAAAGTAAACTCTGAAGAACAAACTAAAAACGCAAACAGGATATTAACTCAATGAAAAAGATATTAATTGCTATACCAACAAACAAATACGTTGAAACAAAAACAATGAAGGCCATCTACGATCTTGAAGTTCCTGAAGGTTATACTACAGAATTACAATTTTTCTTTGGTTATCAAATAGATCAAATAAGAAATTTAATAGCACATTGGTCAACTCATTATGATTATTTGTTTTCGGTAGATAGTGATATTTCTTTTTCACCAGATACACTTAAAAAACTTTTAAGTCATAATAAAGATATGGTGTCAGGTCTGTATATACAAAGAAAACAAAACGAACATATATTAGAAGTTTATGAACCTAATGAAAAAGGCGGATGTTCAAATATACCATTTGAAAAAATAAAAGATATTCCATTAGTGGAATTAGTAGCATGTGGTATGGGCTGTGTATTAATTAAAGGAGATGTTTTTAGATCAATATCTTATCCTCATTTTGTTTATCATTCAGCAATAGATCATAAAAACACAATATCGGAAGATGTTGATTTTTGTAGAAAAGTTAAATCAAAAGGTTTTGGAATATTTGCCGATACAACAGTACATTGTGAACATATAGGTAATACAATTTTTAAAGTAGAAAGTACAACTAATACACCAACTTTAAAAAAAGATGAACTTAATATACCTGATAGATTAAAAGAATTATCAACTAAAAGATTACTACCTCAAATACATGTAGATTATTTAAAAAGCTTAAACATATCACCTAAAGTAATTTACGATATAGGTGCTTGTGTTTTACATTGGACAAGTGAAGCTAAAACAATATGGCCAAATGCTGAGTATGTTGTTTTTGAAGCTATGTCTGAGTGTGAATTTTTATATAAAGAAAATAATTTACAATATCATATAGGTGTATTAAGTGATGTAAATGATAAAGAAGTTAATTTTTATAAAAACACTTATCATCCTGGTGGAAATAGTTATTATAAAGAAAACGAACAAATCAGTTCTGAATCTAATAAATTGTATAATGAAAGTAATAAAAAATTATATAAAACTAAAACTTTAGATGGTATCATAAGTTCAAGAAATCTACCTATGCCGGACTTGATAAAAATAGATGTACAAGGTGCTGAATTAGATGTACTAAAAGGATCTAAAGAAGCTTTAAAACATTGTAAAGATTTAATATTAGAATTACAAATAGTAGAATATAATAAAGGCGCACCTCTAAGAGATGAAGTAATTAAATATGTTGAGAATTTAGGTTTTAGATTAATTTCAGGACCTTTTTGTGATAATGGCCCAGATGGAGATTATCATTTTTCAAAAAACAATACCGAAATAAAATTACCTACAAACAAATTTTTTAATTATACAGTGTAAGTAGAAACTACGCCAGGATAAACAGTAATAATACCTTCAACCACACGAGTTACAGTGCTGTCAGCTGTGTTTGTTATTTCAACATCATATACCCAACGTCCATCTTCTAACAAAGCAGTTGTAGCTGGATCCAATTTTATAGTTACAATTCCGTCAGCTTCATAGACAGTAATATCAAAATATACTCTATCGTAAGTAACAGAATACCCCTTTGACATTTTGCCTTGAGCTGTATAACCCGCTAAGTTAAAAGCTGTACCATCATCATTTTGTACCAATACATCACTTGTAAATGTAGCGCCAGCGTCTATTGATAAGTTTGCTATACCTGCCATTTTTTATTCTTTATTATTTTCTTTTGGTTCTTCTAATTTTTTTAATTCTTCATTAATTTTAGAATTATAATAGTTTGTAAGAACATCAATTTTTTCAAGTTCCATAACTATTCTAATTCTACTATTTTGTATTTCTTGTCTAGCTATAATGTAATTTTTTAATATGTCGTCAAACTTAGTTTCGTCATATTCTTTACCGTTTATATTAATTGTCATATCATTCACCTTTATGTTGTTATATTACTATTTATAAAAAAAATTCAGCCATATAATAATTCTTTATGTCAGGTACTATACCTTTATTTTCATTAAATGGCACAACTTTTAGAAGGTAAATAAACCATATATCTTTATTATAAACTCCAGTCTTTAGGAAAAAATTTTAATAATTTATTATTATACATTATATTTTTTAAAACTTGTTGTTCATTAAAAAAATAAATATCTTTCTTCTTTTTTTTATATTCTTCAAATATAATAGAAGCTATTTCATCATTAAACTTTATATGTAATATTGAAAAATATTTAGTAATATATTCTTTCCATATAAAAGATGCTGTTTTATTGTTCCATTTTATTATGTTTGATTCAAAATTTTCTGTTATATTAAAAGAATAATTGTTATGATATGTAGCAAAATTATTAATGTTTTTTGTAATTTTTACATTTAAATCTAAAAAAATATTTATTCCTTCTAATTCTATTTCATAATTGAATAATTGCAATTTATTCCACCATCCTAATAAATCTTTTCTTGGCAATGTTTTAAATATTATATCATTTTTATTCTCATAAACAAAGTCTGATTGATCTATAAAACAATAAAATTTAAAAGGTAAAGTTAAATGTTTTTTTACCATGTCATGCAAATTTTCAACTTTATAGATATCTTCTCTATTATTATAAAAAACACAGCAAACATTTATCATATTATTTGTTTTATGTTGTTACGTAACATTTATACACTATTCAAATTTAAATTTAAAATTAAAAGTATATCTATTTTTAGTATAATCGTTTGCTATTGTACTATGTCTCATTAAAGGATTATAGTTATTAATACAAACAAATGTTCCATCAACTGGATAATGATGATGTATTTCTTTAATACTTCCATCTTCTTGTTCTTTACCAAAACATATTTGTCCATTCCATTCTGGTTTCCATTCAGGATAATCATTAAAGTACATCAATACAATCATATTACAACAATCATCGGAATCATTATGCCAAGGTAAATCTTCTGTACCATTCCATAAACCATAAGTAAAAGATTTAATAGTTCTTAACCAAGTATTCTGTGTCATACCATCTTTTACTAAACTTAATCTTAACGGATCAAAAAATGGCATTTCTAAAACTTTAATTGCTAATTCTTTTACACTATCAGGTGCATTATTGTAACAGTATAAATCTCTTAATTGTTCTTCATAGGGGAAATCATTTATAGTATAAATTTTTTTATTATTAGGAGATATAATATTAGTTAAAGTATCTAATGGCATTTGAGACCATGTTGCTGCAATAGGACCTTTTTTAATATCTGCCTCGGTAAGATTTGAATTTGTTTTATTTTCTATTGTCTTTTGATTTTCTTCAATAAAATTTTCAAATTTAGTTTCTGCTATTATTTGTTTTGCATCTTCAGTCAAATCATTAGGTAATATGCCAATGTTAAATCCTACTTCAAAGAATTTATATACGTCAAATTGATAATCAAAATTAAGGTTCATGTTAGTGTATTTTAAATTTAAAGTTAAAAGTAAATCTGTTTTTAGTTAAATCGTTTTGTTCAACTCTATGTTTAAATAAAGGATTATAATTATTAATACAAACAAATGTTCCATCACTAGGAAAATGTTGATGTATTTCTGTTATAATTCCTTCTTCGTTTTCTTTACCAAAACAAACTTGACCTTTCCATTCAGGTTTCCATTCAGGATAATCATTAAAGTACATTAACATAACCATATAACTACTATCATAATTATCATTATGCCATGCTAAAGTTTCTGTATTATTCCATAAACCATAAGTAAATGGTCTTATTGAACGCAACCAAGATGTATCTTTATGTTGATCTTTTACTAAACTTTTTTTTAATGGCTCAAAAAATTTTAAAGATACTATTTCGTTTGCTAAATTTTTAAGATGATGCGGTGCATTATTGTAACAATATAAATCTTTTAAATTTTCTTCATATCCAAATTCACCAAGTCCATGTTTTTCTAAATTTAAACCTTTAGGTATTTGCATCCAAGTTGCTGAATGAGGTGCAGGCGCATCTGTGTTAAATTTTGTATTACTAACTATTCTTTTTGCTTCTTGTACAAATTCAGAAGGCAATATTCCTACATTAAATCCTATTTCGTGAAATTTATGCACATCAAACTGATAATCAAAATTAAGATTCATCTATTAAAAACTCTTTCTTATAATATTCTTTTATGTCCGGAACAATACCTTTAGTTTCATCTAAAGGCATAATTTTATTTAATATACTATCATAAGTATTTATATCTGCATCATAAGTCTTAAAATATGAATCATTACGATACAACAAATCACCATCATTTAATAATTCATAAAAATCTTCATCAAAATCTTTTGATAACCAATAAGCATAACATATAGCCACAACATAACTTTTAGAAGGATATATAAAAGGCATATCTTTATTGTAAAAATATCTTACAGCATTTTCAACTATATCATTAGAAAATTCTACTGGTAATTTATTAAGATCATCACCATGATCTGTTACCATTCTATGATATAATTCTTGTCTAATTTTCCATTCTTTGTGCATAGTAATCCAATAGTCCTTTATATCCATTGCAACCATTATCTAAATCTTTTACATAACGATAATGTTCCGTTAAACAATGGCCATAATATTTACACTTTCTACATATATCTGAAACATTGTTGATAGGTTCTTGTTCAGCCCATTTTACATATTCTTTAATTGAATTTAACTCTAAAAAGTATTCTTTGTCATTTTCATCAAATTCTAACACAGCAAAATTTCCATTAGGTGTTATATAAACATGATTGTTTGAAAATGCGTTATATTCTTTTTTTAAACTCCTAATTATATTACCTTCATTTATAAAATCAAATCTTTTTTTAATAGGACTTTCAATCCATTTTTTAACAAATAATTCAAAATCTTTATGAGTAACAGGTTGAGAATTGGCTTGATTTATTGAATACGGTTTAATCTCTACACTTTCTATACTAGAACATAAATTCATTTTTTGTATCATATCATCTACATCCATTTCTAAAACCTTTTGACTCGCAAGTATTAATACCGCAATAGGCACAGGACTATGAAACATGTTATTATAAACCAAATCAGACTTTTCTCTTGCTTCAAAATCATAACTTACCCCCAAATAAAAATCATCTTCAAAAAAACCTTCATGTAACATTGAAAGATTTGTTATAATATTGATTTTATCTTTATAGTATTTTCTTATAACATCTTTTAATCCATAAAAATAATCTTTCTTTAAAGCACCTATTTCTCCACCATATAAATCTACCCAATCAATCTTTCTTACTCTACTAATTTCTTTAAGTCTTTGATCAAGTATTGCTAGTGGTATTTTTTTTTGATCTCCCAATTGTTCAGGTGTAAGATAACAAAAGTTGCATCTAAAGTTGCAAAAATAACTAGGATTGATTGATACTGTTATTGATTTCATTTGTTTAAATTAAAGTAAAAAGATGCTTGTATTCTCTGTTTATCTGTTTTACCTGCCCTGTGTTTAAATTTTGTATCATTATTAACTAACACCAAAGAACCAACACTTGGATAAAATGTCCACATTTCTTTATCTGTTTTAAATTGTATTTCTCCTTGTTTATATTTTTTCATTTCTGAAAAATATAGTATAAAAAAGAAATCACATTCTTCTATATCATTATGCCATTCACTTGCTTTTGTATAAATGCCTTCCCACATCTGACGATCTCCCATAACATGTTCGCCAAACATGGGTTGCACTATTTTATCTGAAATATTAAAATGTATGGCCATTAAGGCCTTATCTAATTGTTTAGTATCTCCAGTAGGATGATAGTCGTTATCTGTACCAGGAAAATTCCATTCAATAGTATCAAGATTTACAAGATCAGTATATTTGTTACCTTTAAATACAGTAAATCCTTTTGTAAGAAAATTAGATTTATGTTGTTCAATATTATTCATCTATTAAAAATAAATCTATAGGCATAGCAAGTCTTATTTTTCCAAAAAAAGGTTCTACATTATGATATAAAAAACTTGGAAAAATAATTATATCTCCAGACTTGGGATAAAATTTTATTGGCTTAAACCAATCTTTTAATTCAGAAATATATCCTCTATTTGCGTTATGCCTAGGATCATGTAATATTAATCCACCTCCTTGATTTTGATCTTCACACAATAAATAAAATACAGCACTCAAATGAGAACCGGAATGATTATGTGTGGGCATAGAATAAGAAGATTTGCTACCTGTTATCCAAGCTTTTGTGTGAAAATTTTTTTCAATATTAAGATTTTGTAATTTTAAATATTTTTTAAAAGAAGGTATAACAATTTTTTCTTTAAATGTAATAAAATATTTATCATTAAATAAATTTCCGTCTTTCATATCTAAAGATTCTTTAAATTGTTCTGAATCATAATTAGAGAAAATATGATTTACAACACCATCTAATATTTTTTTATCAACAATGGTGTCTTTCAATATAGTCGTTGGCCAACAATAATTCATACCTTCATTCATATTATTTGTCATAAGCTAAAAACTCTTTACTATTAATTATATTTATAACTATATTTTTAATTTGTTTTTCATATTTTTTTCTTAAATAATTAACAAACAAAGCATTTAATGGTATTAAAAAATTAAAAAAATGATAACTATAAGGCCACTCTATATGTTCATACTTGTATTTAAAAAATCTAATTTCTAAAAAATAATATCTTTTATATTTTTTAAAAAACAATTTATTAATGCTTTCAGCTTCAGCTTCATAAGAATGATTTTCTATTTTTAGTCTTTTAATTTTCATAATACCATCTTTATCTTTATAACTTTCTACATTAGCTATTCTGTCCAAAAATTCAAAAGTTACAAATGGAATATTTTTTAATTTTTCAACAACAATGTCTCTATCTTCAGAATAAGGAAACGCCAATACAACATTAGAAGAATTAAAATTTTTATAATGTCCTTCGCAACTACTAACAGTCATATAATTTTTATTTAAAAACGCAAAAACCATATCTTTAATACCATCTTCAACCTGTTCTTCAAACTTAGGATGGTAAGGACTAACACTTACTGCTAAATAAAGATCACCTCCTTTGTCAGAATCAGAAGCATATATTCTACCATCTTTGTGTTTATAATTTAATACTTCATTTTCAGATATTAATTTTTTTTGATCTATTAAATATTTTTGCTCTTGAATATATTTGTTATTATATTCTACTTGTATTTGATACGAAGAAGTTATTAATAAATCTCTCATAGTATACTTTCATTTATATAAGGTGTTACTTCTATATTTAGTTTGTTAGATTTAAGTATATCTGGTGCAATAGATTTCATTAATTTACAATGTTCTTCTACCATATTATGTTGTTTTAAATCTTTAATTGTTTTTCTACAACCATTACATATCTCAAACATAGGACAAGTAAAACAGGCCTTCTTCATACTAATAAGATTAACATCATCTTGTAATGGCGTAAAAAACTCACCCTTCATTTCTTTATTAAAATCTATTGATTTATCTTTATCATCACCAAACGAACCACAAGAATAATAATCACCACTAGGATTTAATGCACGAATACCACTATCACATTTACGATTTTGAGGACATGATGTTCTACCACCAGTTAATCGTTGCATCATTTGTTTTGTATTAAATTCCCAAGGCGCAAGACCACGTTTCCATATCTCTACATAGATTTGATATATTTTACTCAGTAAATAAGGTTTACCTTGTTCACCGCTGGCCATTGCATAGTTTAATTTACATTCTACGCCGGTTTTACTATAACGTGTAAAGTTGTGTAATGTACCATCAGGTACAACATCTTCACTCATACGTTTTGCAAGTTCTACATTTTTAATTGCAACTTTTTCATTTTCAGGTACTATAACAGATATAAAATCTGGCCTATAACCACAGTGCTCTAACATTGTATCTGAACATTTCCAAAAATCTTCTTCTGTAAATTCTGAATAATCTCCTTTAAGGCGGCCACCTCCATATTGAAACGAAGTAGTTACACCCACTCTTTCATTATTAAATAAGTCTTTCCATTTCTCTGGTTTTTTGTAAAATGGCCACAAATTGGTTGTTAATGCAAGTGTTGTTTTATAATTATTTTTATCTAACCATTTAATAATTTTCCAATAATATTCTGGTTCCATCATTAAAGGATCCCCACCATTAACTATAATTGTTCTCGTTTGAGGAAATCTTTTTAAAAATGTAATTATTTGTTCATGTGATAATTCATCTTTTCTATGTTCGGATATCTTTGTACTAGAACAAAAAGTACATTTAAAGTTACATAACTCAGTAGGTTTAATTATTAAATCCATTTTTTAAACATCTCACTTATTATAATATGTTTATTATTTAAAACCATTTCATCAATAATTTCAGTTCTAAATCTTCCATTTATTTTTTTAATACTTTTTGGAGGAGTATTAATATCGTATAAATCTATAATATAATTATTTATTTTACTATACTCAGGTAATTCTTTTATTATAGCAAAACATTCTTTACAAAAATTACCAGGTGTTAATTTTTCTTCAAACATTGGATATATCAATTCTAATAATTTATTACAAGCTTGATTCATAAAAAACATTTCGTACATTTCTTCTTTGGTAAAACTATAACAACTTTGTATTGTATAGAAATAATTTTGTTTTTGTTTATATAAACTATGTACATTGTCTACACCAGAATCATCTACCAAATCAGTATATACTTTTACAGGTTGAATTTTATATTGTTCCAAATATTCTTTTTTGCTTATATAACTATCTGGCAATAATATATAATCGTGTCTGTTATTACTAAGTGCTTTAAAATTCCATATAATTTCCATTTCATCATAAAAATCTTTTAATGTTGAACCAGGCATTCCTAATATTAATTCTAGTGATGGTACAGGATAACCTTTTTCTCTACATTGTTTTTCTATATGTTTACTCAGTTCTATTTTATCTTTAGATGATAAATCAACTCTTTTAGCAACTTTCATTGCTTCATCAGATATACTTTGAATTGAAACAGTAGGAACAATAGAAATATAATTATCAACCTCATTTAAGTTCCAATATTCAAAATTTTTACTTTGTTTAGAATTTTTAGGTTCAACTCTAGGTCCTACTATTTCAAACCAACAATCAACTAACTTTTTTCTTCTATTTAAATCTTTAGATTTCATTGTAGATATATCTGTTAAATGCACTCCTTGTTGCCATGCGAATTTAAATATTTCTAAATCTCTTTCTTCAAAAGCTCCAAAATTTGCATCTGTTAAAAATGCACTTGTATAACCAGCACGCTTCATAGCAGAAATATCTCTCTTAGCAATATCTACTTTTTTCTTTATAATTTTAGTATCTAATCCGCCACCCCATTCACAATACACACATTTGTATGGACAACCTCTTGTAGTTTCTAATACAATAAATGCTTCCATTTTATGTTCTTTTGAATAATTGCATATTTTTTTTACATAATCAAAATGTTCTTCATATATTGAATAATCAGGCAGGCCACATTTAGTTTGTTTTGTACTATTCATTTCCCAACTGATATCTTCTTTATTAACTTTGCCGTTATTGTCTATATAAGAATTTAGAAAATCTTCTATAAAAACTTCACCAGGTTTTGTAGGTTGACATATAAAATCATAAAATTTTCTTGATTTTAAAAACTCAGGTTCATTTGTACCTATATGTGGACCGCCTAATATACATAAAGCATTTTTGTTTATTTTTTTAACATGTTGAGCAAACAAATCACATATATCATAATTCCATACATAACTACTAATTAAATAAATGTCTGCATTAGGAATTTCATTGTATATATCTTTTATATCTTTGTACTTATTAAATTTATAAGGAGCTTCTAACCATTCAAATTTATCATAATATTTACCAAATCTTCTATAATGACTTTGTATCAGCAAATAAGTTAAATTATTTGCTAAACTCCAATCAGTATGTGGTGGATTTATAAATGCTATTTTATTTTTTTGAATCAGCATACCTAAATGTTTCCTTAAACACACATTCGTTCATATCATGTTCAATAAATTTAAAATCTTGTTTTATAAAGCAGGTAAAAGGACATCTTTGAAAAAACTCACATTCAAAACAATTATATTTTTTCATAAAGTTTTCAATAATTTTAGTACCACTCAAATCTTTTGTATTTGAATCTTGTAATAACACTGCACCAGAACAGCCTTTTGGTATACTACCATCAGGCATTACTGTTAAACTGTTGCCTTTAGTGCAACCCATCCTATTATTTGTTTTGCCATTTAAGAATGGTTCTATGTTTAACATTTTAGGATATTTGTCAACACATAGTTTATAGAATTTAAATGTTTCTGATTCAGCAGGCATCATAAAGACATTTGTTTTTCTAGTTACACTTGGTAATAATGAATCAAAATGTATTTCAAAATTATTATATAGATAATCAAAGTATTCATCACCAGCAACTATTTTTTCAATGTTCTGTTTTGTCAAAACACAACTTATCATTTTAATATGTGATTTAAGAATATCTATATTTTTTTTAAAAGTTTCTAATGCAGGTGTATTAAATCTACCTACAATGTCATAAGAAACTGATAATATGATATTATTTTTTTTAATAAAATCTACGATTAAATCTGTTTTATCAAATACAAGATTGGTAACAAAATTAAATACAACAGTTTTATCAGAAGAAACTTTTTCTCTAACTTGTTTTACAAATTTAGAATATATATCTAAGAAGCCTTTATCTGTCCATGTATCTTGTAACAGTTCACCACCCATAGTGTTTATTATGAAATGTTTTGATCTATCGTTTCGTTCAATGTAACGGGTTATTGTTGGAACTTTATTTAAGATTTCTTCTTCTGAGGCACCCAATATACTTGAATGATCTTGTGGGCAAAAAGCACATGATAAATTGCAATGTTCAAATAAACATAAAACAATTTCAGACCAGTCTATAACTTTATTATCTATTAATTTGTAGAATGATATATCTTCTTGCATTTTCACCTTTATATAACATATGGAGCCAAAATTTCTGTATTATCTTCATTAAATTGATTAAAAATATGTTGCACAAAGTAAGTATTAACTGTAGGAAAACTTATGCTATAAAAAGTACCAGTGGTAACTAAGCTTTCTTGTGATTCTTGATGATTTATTAATTGATCTAATTGTTCATCAGTTATTGTATTAGACTTAACAAGAGGAATAAGATCTAACAAATAACGCCATTCCATACCAGCCGAATCTGTTTCTGAAATTCCAATATTTATTAAAAATTGTTTAATATTAAAAATATCTTCATCTGTAATATTTTCGAAAGAAATCATAGAATCAGACCCCCAATTATTCATAATGTCATAAGCAGCGTGAGATAAAAAATTTAATTTCCAAACAGAATTATTTTGATAAAATGTTTTAATTATAGGATTATCGTATTCAAGAATATCTAAAATATTATTAATATCAATAGTATGTACAATTCCCAGTTTTTCTAAAAATTTTTTATTAAGTAAGCAGTAAGTAAAATGTTCTCTTATTCCATATAAAGATTTTGAAAGTTCTTCTCTTAACAGAGGAATCATAATTGCTTTCAATTCTTCTTTTCTCGAACCATTATATAAATAAGAAGCTAATAATAATTCTATATTAAATTTTCCAACATTTTCATTAATAAAAGTTTCATAATCATCACGATTAATTATTAAAGAATTATATTCAGTTTCTAATTTATTTCTATCAAATAACCAATCAGGCGATGTAGACCAAATTTTTTTGAAATTATAAAATCTTGATATTTTCCAAAAATTTTTATAATCAAAAAATAGTTTTACAAAACTTATAACATCATTAACCGTGGCATTAGGTAATATAATTTTATACCAAAGACTTAATATTTTATAATAATTATTTTTATCAGCATATATGTAAATAGGTTTATTATTTTCTTTTGTTCTTTCATTGAGTATATTAAGCAATTCAAGAAAAGAAACCGGAGTATTTAAATTATCCAAATTTTTACCATAAAATATAAGTTGTCCAAGTCCAATTGTATCTAATACATTCCAATTAGGCACGCCACATTGTTCAGAAACAACTATTCTATCTTTATCCAAATCTATATTAATATCGTGTTCTAAATAAATTTTTCTAAATAGATGCAACATTTTTTATTATTTCCTTATCTTGTTGTTTTGCTGTTATATAATCTTTATTTTTACCTTGAGATATTGCTAGTGTTAATAAAAACATTGGATTGTTTGGATTGCCCCAAAAACTAAACAAATTTCTACCTCTAAACATATAATCAGTAAAATAATGAGTATAAAATTTTAAATTTTTATTTAATACATTATAAAATGAATAAAATCTTTCATGTTTTAATAAACTTAAAAAATTTACACCTGTTAAATCTTTTGTTTCATCTTTAGGAAAAGTTTGTGCATAATTTTTTAGTAAATCAGAATTTACCATATACGCATTGAATATTGTTAAACTATCCAACTTATCAGACCATTTAGAAATTATTTCTTTATTTTCTTGAATGAAATTTTTATAATTATCTTCTTTAACTAAACCTTTGTACTGTAACAAAACATTAATTGTAATATTTTCTAATGAATTAATATTTACTAATGAAATACTATTAAAATAATCTTTTATTAATTCTAAATCCGGTTCTTTTATATCTACAGGTAAATCTAAATTACTTAGATATGTTAACAATTTAGAACCTTTCATTTCACTCTTAGTGTAATCTATAACATAAAAAGTATCTTTATTTGTAAAATACTTTTTTAAATTTTCTATCGATATTGGTGCTGTTGTTTCAATTGTTTGCATTATCTTCTTCCTCTGTTGCTGTGGCAATTTCCATGACAACTCGCATGACATACGTCCACCTGTATTGTTGCAGTATTAACCGATTGTGTACTATACTCCGTTTGTAAATTTGTAAAAAATGTTTCTAAATTTGTTGCTGATATTATTTTCTCTGATTCCACATTTGTAGAGGCAACAGTATTTAACGTTTGTCTATAATCAGTATTTAAATATGCTTTTGCAGTTTGATCATAAATTACTCCACCACCACCAGGATAATTACCACCATAATAACTAAGAACCACATTTAATACTGCTCTTAAATTTCTTATGTTAGTATAAAGAGCTGTTTCTGTAAGTAAAGCATTTACAATATTAGAAGCTGTAATGGTGTTTCCTGTAGAACCTATAGAAGAACCTGTAGCTGTTATCGTAGTTCCATCAGTTGTACCTGCAAACGTGGCATCAGGCATTTGAGAAAAAGGTTTATTATTTGTTCCCCAAATAATAGTCGAATTTGCCGTATCAGTTACAAAATCTTTAAATCTATCCACTATATTTTGTGGTGTTATTGGATTAGTTAATGTTGTCATATTTTATATTGCCTTTTAGTTCCTTCATTAGACTTTTAGGTGCACCACATATATCATCTTGCCAAGCAAGTTGGTGGCAATCACCTCCACAAAACTCAAAAACTTCACAAGAAAAACATATTGGATTTCTTGCCGTTTCACAAGCAATGTTTTCTATTCTAACTGGACTATTTATAATGGTTTGTATATCATCATTTATTGTACCATAAGAGAACTCTGGTGCAGAATTGGGGCACCCTGATATTGTTCCATCGGCATTTATTGTGAATATTTTTTGTTCGCAATCTCGGCAAAACGTACCTCCTTTTAAAAATCCTTTTTCAAATTTACTGTATATAATTTCTAAAGTATCATTATCAAACCAACTCCTACAATTAAACTCTTTGGATTGATGGTGCATTTTTAGAAACCACTTATCTTGTTCTATATTGTTGGGAAATATCTCAGGATGTAATTTTGCGTTACCATTACCCGTTAATCGTTCAAATGATATTTCTTGTACACCCAATTCTTTAATCCATTTTAATAATTCAATAGGTTCCATAGCAATAGTATCTTTAGTTACACTAATAAACAATTTAATTGTGGCACCTTTATTTAATAAATCTTTTACGTTTTTTTCCCACAAATTGTATTGAGTATCATTTTCAAAACGTATTTTAGGATCCCAACTAGTTCCTATTCTATTGTTTAATGGACCTTTTATAAATTGGTAGTGCTCTTCTTTTAATTTTAAAACAAGATTTGAAGTTATGCCCCATGACATATTAGGCCACAAATCTTTACATTCTTCATATACTTTATTCATATGAGATACTGGTGCCAAAAAAGGTTCACCCCCATGAAAATCTAAATGAATTGAATCTGTATCTTTATTAAAATATTGTCTAAATCTTTTTATAAAATCTATTGTTTTGAAATGATCAAAGTAAATCTTTTTACCATTTATACCACTAGTAAAACAGTGTTTGCAATTTAGTTGACAAGTTTCAGTCGTCTTTAAATAAAACATCCAATTCATTAATTAAATCCTATACTTAATGCCCAAGTGTTTTCGGAACTATCAACTTTATGTTTTACACCTTTTGGTATAAAAATCATTTGTTCCTCTTTTAACATAATTGGATGATTATCTACATATACTTTTTTAGAACCTTTTACAACATATAAAAGAACGTTTGTGTCATCTGCATGTTCAGGAAAAGAAAATCCACCATATTGATTGTAAAACAAATGAACACTATTTACTTTATGATTTAATTTAAAATCTTTTAATATTTTTAAATGAAATGATTTATCTTCTAAACCTTCAACTTTTATATGAGAAATATCTTTGTAAGTTTTGATCCAAGTACCATAAGTTATTTCTTCTTTAACTTTATAGTCTTTACCTTCTTTATCTATATAAATTATTTGATTGTTTTCGTATCTTGAAAAAGACATAATTTCATCAGTTAAAGCATCAATCATACTGTAATATTTAGTACGATTAAATTATAGTATAATTGCCTCGATTAAGCCTTTGTCATTATCTTCTAATGCTATCGCAAATACTTTTGTAAATTCTTCACTAATAGTAGCAGCATAACCGTCATTACCAGCAACCAATTCATCTCCTTTTTTAACAGGACCTGAAACTTTTACTTTAACACGACCTTTTAATGCAACTGGTTGACCTTTTCCTTCTGCGTTCATCAAAAAAGCAGGTCTTTCTGATATAACACCAATTGCTCTACAACCAACAAAAGATTTTGTAACTTCTTTTTCTCCACCAATCATTATAACAGTACCAACTTCATATTCTTCATCCGTTTCATAAATCTCGGCTAAATCGGCATATCTTGCTGCAGTAGCCGTGGTATTTAAAACATTAGTAGAAGGATTATAATTTAAATCCGTATCTGTTTTTAAACTTTGGTTTCCTGTAGCAGTAGAAGAAAAAGTTAAATAATTTGTCGTGTTTGAACTATTATCAGCGGTCAAAGAAATAGTGGATGCAATAGATGCCGTTCCAGTAAATGTAGAAGCTGTAACTGTTCCAAATGTTACATTATCAGAAGATACATTTAATTTTGCACCTCTAATCGTATTATCGGCAATATCAGCATTTATAATTGTACTATCAGCAATCATAGTGCCTGTAACCGTTCCAACATCGCCTGTAGTAACAATAGTACCTGTTACGTTTGGTAATGTAAGAGTTCTATTTGCTGTTGGATCAACAACCGTCAAAGTTGTTTTAAAAGCATTACTGGTCGCACCTTCAAAATCAATAGCACCAGAAGAAAGATATAATCCAGAACTTGTAGTTAATCCAGTTACACCTAAAGTTCCTTTAATAGAAGTATTACCATTTGAACCTGTAACTACAAATTTATCTGTATTGATAGTTATGTTTCCTGAAGATACATAATTGCTTGCTGTAAGAGTAGTTCCCGATACTGTCAAAGAATCATTAATAGTGACCAAACTAGTTGCAATTGATCTAATTGTTGCATTAGAAATTTCTATATCACCTAAAGTGTGTAGTGTTCCATTTGCTGTTATGTTTCCTGAATTTGTTGAAAAGTTACTGCCTTGAAAATAACCTGATATAACTACATTTGTAGGTAAACTTAAAGTTAAAGTATCCGTTGCACTTACAACAGCATTAATTTGATTTGTAGTACCTAATACGGTTAATGTTTCTCCAGAACCAATACCTTGTGTAGTATTTACAGAATCTTTAATCGTCCAACCTGCAGCTGAATAAGCAATTGCTGCTAATTCAACAACAGCTCCAACAATAGAAGTTGATGCAATACCAGCTGGCGCCAATAAAGCAGGATTGCCAAAATCATTTGTAGTCAAGTTGTTTAGCTTAACTCGCATTTGTTCTAGTGTATCTGTAGTATTAATTATTGTATATGCCATTTGTTATTTTTTTAAAACCTCTTTCAATAAAACTTTAATTTCTTCTAACTCTGTCTTTAAAGTATTTATTTCTTTAACCGCATTTCTTATTTCATCACTTTGTTGTTCTCTTGATTTAACTCTTTTTAAATAAAGTTCATAATCAGCTTTAGATGTGTTTATAATAGCATTAGAACTAACATCTCTAACTAATGAATCATGACCTTCTACTTTTAATCTCATAAATTCCTACAGTGCTAATGCAATTCCTCTTAAATCTTTTACAATTGGAGGATATGATGAATTAGTTCCTTTTAATACTATTTTAATTTGAAATGCTGTAAATCCTGTAATATTACTTGCTGTATATTTGTATTCATTAAATGTATTATCGTTCAATGCTGGAGTTACAGCAATATCTTCAGAACCATCTGTATTAAATGGTGTCCAAGATAAATCTGTTATATTTCTAACTTCAGATGCACCTGTAACTCTATAATAAACTTTTATGGTAGAAGATGATCTTACGTTTGCAGTAAGTCTAACATCAAAAGCTGTAGAAGTATTTTCTAAAATAACAGGTCGTGTTACATAAATTGCAGCTGATGAAGATCCTGAAGGAGCTGTCGCATCAATAAAATTAGGTGTATTACCAGATGTTGGCGAATTTAGTCTGTTTTGTACTACAACCATACTCATTCTTGATGTATCAATTACAGGAGAAACTTTTGTATTATCAGTATATAAAGAAAGATTGACAAATAATGATTTAGAACCACTCATATGATTAGTTTCATTAATTTGACTAGCCACCATTTGAGGTGCTGTAAAATATATATTGCTTCCTGGAATTATACTTAAAGCATTAGATAAAGTTGTTAAATTAAATTCTGTTTCAGAACCATGTATAGATTTACCAGATGTGGTTTGCATACCATAAATTATAGATGTGCCAGGAACTGTTAAAGTTTGAATATTTAAATTTGCAACATCAAATAATCTATTTTGAGTTACTTGAACTGTTGTACCACCAACATCACCAGATGCAGTAGCCGTGCCAGCAGTTGTAATATCGTAACTATCTAAAGTTACATTTGAAATACTTGTATATGTTCCATTAATCGCTGTATGTGCAATACCATTATAAGTTCCAGCAGCAACACCAGAAATAGTAACACTATTTCCTGTTCCGTGCATACCATGATTTCTGTGGAATACTCTAATTACTCCTGAACTGCTTGTTGTTCTTAATGAATTGTTTGGTAAAATTTTTGTAGGTAAAGTATTATTTACTAGTGTAACTGTACCAATATCATTATTAAATTCTGCTCTATTAATTTTAAATTTTATATCTGTTGTTTGATCTGCTGTCCATGTAGAACCGTTTTGAGATTTAAATAAAACACCTGCATAAGGATTTTCAGATATTGTTCTATCAGAACCTATTTGTGTTTCTCCAATACCTGCAACAAAGGCATTATAACTGTTACAGTTACTTAATAAACAAAAAGAATATTCCGTTTTTTCTTGTAAATAAACAGGAGAAGGGAAAGTAAATTTTGTAGCAACCGTTGCATCATCACTGATATTTACTTGACTAGGATTTAAAACAACTTCACCAAATGGTACAAGTGTTCTTGATGGATATCCATTTACAACTTCTCTTATTTGCATTGTAACAGGTATATTTGCATCTTTTGATTTGAAATATGTTTCTATAGAAGTAATGAATACTCCACCTGTATCATCAATCAAAAAAGTTTGTGCAATAGGATCAATCCATTGTATAATTTCTTGTGTTGTTCTTGTAGAAGCTCTTACAATATTTTGTGTATCTGTAACCGTTTGTCTAACAGTTTGAGCATTTCTTGTAGATATTACACTGCCTTGTACAGTTTCTAAAGAACCTTGTGCTACATAATTAGATTCTGCTGAAGTTTCTACTTCAGTCATATCATTTGTAGAAGAACTTGTTAAACGGAATACTCTAGTTCCAGTTCTCCATCTTGGATTTGAATCGTTAGTAGGATCTGGTATTGTAAATGTTCCAGAAACAGCACCATTAGAATCTGTTATTAAATTTCCTCCTAAAGAACCACCTGTTGGTGTTATATAAGATGAAATAGAAACATTATCAAAATAAGGATAAACTCTAGTATTAGGTTTTAATCTTGTTGCAGTAAAATTAATTGTTCTACTTCTAATAAAAGGAATAAAAGCAACACTTAAAACTCTATCGCCTAATGATGTTTGAACTATTTGAGGAACTATAGCTGTTCTAATACCTGTTCTTGTTTGAGAAATTTGTTGTGTTGTTGTTGTTGTAATATCTCTAGCTAAAACTGTCCATCCGCCGGCACCTCTGCCGTTTCCAGCTTCTGCATTTCTTCCTCTGTAAGCATCTCCAGCACTTGTGGTTTCTACAGGTGTTCCTGCCCAAAAATCTTGCCATTCATTCCATACTGTGCTAACCTCTATATCTTTTAAGTTAGGATTGCCTAAATTAGCAACCATTGTATCAAAAGAACCTTGTTGATTAATTACTAAATCAGGAACTCTGTTAGTTTCTTTCCATTCATCACTAGAAGGATCAAGATTGACAGAACCTGCCCACGTAAATACGTTAAATGGATTTACATTAATATAACGACTTGCATAAGGTTGTTCTATTGTAGTAACTTCTGTATAAGGTAATGTAATTAAATCGCCTGTTTTTTGATAATTGTTTAATGTTCTTTTTTGTTCTGTTATTGTTGTTCCATCACTTGCAGCTTCAATAAATTTAACAGAATCTGAATTGTATGTTGGTCTCATCAAACCATTGGCCATATCCATAGCAACTTTATAATCCAAATTTGTTACATCACCTACACCGTGACCGGTAAAGTTATCTACGATAAATCCATTTTTGAATCTATCAAATCCTTCAGCATCTTGTATTTGTAAAGATTGTGCATTAGATTCTAATAAAGATAATTGAGTGTAATATTCTACATTTGCAATTCTACTTTCTAAACGACCTATGTCTCTCATAGTGTAACGTTTGTTATCAACTTTTTGTATAGATAAATCTGTAATACTTAAAGTATAAGCATTTAAAAACACAGTTGCTATTTGCATAGCATTGTCTATATTTTTAGGTAATTGTGGATTTAAAGAACTTGAACCTTGTGAAACTTTGAAATTTCCATCTTTATCTAAAAATATTTTATCAACTCTAGGTAAATAATATTCAAAATCCGCAGTTACATCTGAATTAAATTGAACTACATCTATTATAGAAGCTCCTAATCCGCTATATTGTCTATCTTGTGTAGCACTTGTTACAGTAGAAGCATCATCAACTCTTGGTCTAAAATCTAAACAATCTCTAAGATCATAAACCGTGCCAGTAGTATCAGAAGTATAACTTTGTATATTTGTATAATCTATTACACTCGAATAAGAATCTACGCTAAAATAATCTCCTGAACCATGAGAAAAATAATCAAAATTAATTAATAATCTTCCTGTTGGAGTTATTGCACCTGTTTTTAATTTTATTCTACCAATGTCATAAAAATTATCTCTTTGTCCATTATCTAAATTAAATCTTGAAGTAACATCAGTATGACTTGTAGTAGCAGGTGTACTAAAATCTGGAGACATGTAAATACTGTTTATTTTATAAATGTCTGCTTTACCTAAACCTATAACTCCTGATTGAATTGTAGTTTGATTAGAAATTGCAGTAGTAACTCCAGCATTTAATGTTTTAGATTTTTCATTAGTAACTGATCTTGAAACTGTTGCAAGTATTTTAATTTTAGAATTTGAATATGCTGAACCAAAATCTAATGTTAATGTTTTTCCTGTTGGAGAACCACCTAGTGTAAATATAGGATTACCATTTCCATTATTACCAGATAAACTTAATACATCTCCTGTAGTTCCAGAACCTGCACCAGTCATTACTGATACTGAAAAATCTTTTTCTGTTAGACTAACAAATGTTTCGTTTGTTCCAGAATTAATTGTAGCTGATCCCGAAGATAATGTTGCTGTAAAATGACGTCTTATATATAAACTTGTATCTGAAGAACCATTATTAGAAGTTGTTTTTAAAGTTTTAATTCTTTTGTATGGTAATTTAAAAATAGAAGTATTTAAATTTGAACCTTGTAATAAAGTTCTTTTTCTGAATCCAGTTGTTTTAGTTGATACATCACTTCCACCAACCGCAACAGAAAATTCTAAATTTGTATTAGATGTAATAGATTCTACTATACGAGTAACTGAAGAACCTGCATCATTAGTAAATGTAACAGAATCTCCTATTCTTAGTTCTGTAGTAAATAGTGTACCAAATCCAGTAACTGTTGTTCCACTATTAGCTATTGAAAAATTTCCATATAATTGATAAGATTCTCCATAAGTTGCATCCGTAGATGTGTCGGCTGTAAATGTAGGAGAACCGGCCATACCAATTTGTTTTACTTGCGAAAAATCAAATTTCTGTACACCTTTAAAATTAACTGCGTTTGATTGAATAACTGCTGTAACTGAAGATGTAGCACCTGTAATAGTTTCTCCAGCTATGAATGTTCCTGTTACGTTATTAAGAACTATAACACCATGGGTTGCTGTACCACCTGATGTATAAGTTGTGTAACCAGACGTATCAACTTTAGTTGTACCGTCTGTTGAATAAAGTTCAAAAGTATCAGTTGCAGGATTTCTTACAGTATAAACATTACCATTTAATTGTGTCATACCACCAACACTTGAAATTGTAACTTGTTGTCCTTCTTTAAATGTGTGTGCAGTTGCTGTTACAACACCAGGATTTGCTTTTGTAACTGCTGAAATTGTTGCTGATTTAGTAGATGTAATAGATTGTTTATAACCATAAGCGCCAGAAGTGCTTCCTGTAATTTTTTCTCCATCTGTAAATGACGGTGCAGTAGTTACGTTTAAATGTGTAAACATTTCTATATCAAATAGATATTGTTTATAAACAGCACTTGTTAAACTAGAACTTGCAAAAATAAATGATGAGGCAGTTCCGTTATTTAATTCAAAACCTTTTGATTTAGCTCTACCAATTTGAGGCACTTTTGCACCAGTAGTAGATTGTTGAGTTCCTCTTGCAGAAGTCGCAGTATCAAATAGATTTACATTTTTAAATGCTTCCACATCACCAGAAAAATAACCAATATCAGGTGTACCATATACATTTGTAACATTTACATAATTTTGTAAATTAAATCTTGTTTTAAAATTGTTTTCCGTAGCATAATCTCTAGCTTTATCTATTTCAACATAAGTTGTTCCAATTTTTTCTATTTCGTAACCTTTTACATACGCTTTTCCTGGAGAAAGTCCAGCTGCTAAAAGATTTGCATCTCCTGTAGGTGAGGTGTAAATACCTCTATTATTACCTGTTAATAGATGTTCTCTCATATCTATATCAAAATCTTTTACCGTATAATCTCCAGATTCATCATAAGTTCTTCTCGCTAAAGTATCTTCCAGCACATTATACGCTGTAGATGTAACTTGATTTTGTCTAATACCGTTAGATAATCTTAATAATTCTACAAAGTTAGCATCTTCTGTTGAAGCTAATGTTCTTTTTGATAATATTAAATCTATTTTAAATCTCCAAGCACCAGGTGCATTGAAATTTGAAGAACCTTGAGCGTTATCATTTAAAGAAGAATCATCATTGGGAGTTACAACACTATCTTCAATTTCTAAACCAATTCTATAACTTGGCGTATTTGTATATTTGTTTAAAATAATTGTTTGTTCTAAAACCGATACGTGAAATCCATTAATATAATAAACACCAGCAGCAATATTAGCAGCAGAACCAGTAGCAGTAGTATTTACAACAGCAGTAGCTAAAGTTGTTACACCATCTATTTCTGTGGCGTTTATAGTTTCGTCATTAGAAAAAACAATAGAAGAATTATTAGTACCTGTAGAACTATATTTTACATATAAAGTATCAGGATCTGTTCCGTCCGTTGCAACTGCATTGATACATGTAGCAACAACACCTGAAGATACTCCTGTTAATTTTTTACCAACATATGAAGATATATCTGAATATGTTTTAGATGTTAATTTAACAGCATAGTAATTTAGATCAAATCCAATTTCACCTGGAATTATCATTGCACCTTTTTGGAAAAGATGGTCGGATATTCTTTCTACTTGATTTTGAAGTATCGATTGAGACTGTGTTAATTCTCTTGCTTGTACAGCATAACCTGGACGAAATAGTACTCTATGAAACTTTTTATCCTGATTATAATCATCAAAATAAGGTGATTGGTTAAAGTCTGTTGGACTTGGCATATTTCTACCTAAAACTCAATTACTAATTTAATATTCTCAGTTTGATCCGCAGCTCTGTTTATTGGTGCTCTATTTTCAATATATAATACATCACCACTATTTGCGTCAATTTCCGAAATAACATATCCATTTGTAAACGTAACTTGATTTACAATTTCACTTGCAACAGAACTTGGAGTTCCTGTAGCACTTGAAGTTGAACCTGTTATTATATTTACTCCACTAAATGCAACCAAATTACCATTACTATTTAAACCTGCATTGTTAAATCTTGTTTGAATATAATATAATATTTTATTTGTAGAATCCCATTCAACTACTTTTCCTGTAGCGCCCGTTGTTGCTTGAGTGATTGTTTCATCTACTAAAAATGTTCCTGGAGTAGGAGATGCGGCAAAATGAACAGCTTTAGTTGCTCTTAAAGTTGTTGAAGATGCGGCAGATCCATTAGATTTAGGATCTCTTATTAATACTATTCTTCTAAAATCATTTACAGAAGTAAAATCTCCTGTGTTTGATGTTTCTTTTCCTTCTAAACTTACATTTAACATTACAAAGAATCCACCCAATTCTTTTACAGCATCAAAACCATGGCCGCCTTTAGGTCCAATAATACAATCTAATTTAGATCCAGTTAATCCTGTTGAACCTGCGGAAACTATATCAGAATTTTTTATATAAGCATAAGTGTAACCTGATCCAACATTTGTTATTGTTATAGAAGAAACGGCATTACCTGAAACACCTACTGTAACTGTTCCTCCAGTACCATTACCTCTGATAGGAATTCCTGTATATGTTCCGTTTGTTCCTGAAGAACCTCCATCTACAATTTTTATAATATTAATTGTTCCATCAACAGCTACTGATGAAACTGTTGAATTTGTAGAAACAGCCATAAAATCTGTTGATAAAAAATTCAATAATTGTGTTGAAGATAATGTGTACATATATTTCCACTTGTAATTATCTCCTGTTTGAATTATTGAAGTTGATGTTCCTGTTGGTTCTGAAGTTGATGCTGAATTATTATTATTATCTAAACATTTGTAAACGTTGTTTTCTGAATTTAAAATATAAAATTTTGAATCAAATAAAGTTGTTGCTCCACTATTAGCTGTTCTTGGAGTTGTTGAATTAGGAATGTAATTTCCATAATCATGTCTATAATAATCATAAACCGTTCCTGTAATCCAATTTCTTCTTGGTATACAATAAGAAACACCAGAACTCACTATTTTTTTAACAGCAAGTAAATCTTGAAAAGTATTAAATTCTTCATAAACACTGTCTGAAGGAGTTATAGCTGTTGTATCTGTTCCTTCGTTTTCTGTTCTCAAATCTCCTCTTGTAGATGTGTCAAATGGTTGAGGTCTACCAATTCCTAGATAATAAACTGTTGGTGAAGCTTCTGAAAAAGATTCCGCAAATTGTTCACTATTGTGTATTCTAAACTTATTTGTTATAATTGCTGGCATAATTTCTAGTTTCTTTAGTTATATTTATACAAGATATTTATACTCATTATGATGTAATTGTTATTTCAGCTGGCATAGTTAATTTTGTTTTTATACCTCTGGTTATAGGAGATGAACAAAAATATAGTGTATTATCTTGACCATCATAAGAAGTATTCGTACCAAAAGTTACATTTTTACTTAATTCTGCAATAGAATAATTAGTATCCGTTGTTTTAGCAAAAGTTCTAAATATTTCTCTATTGATAGTTTCATATCTAGGTCCAGCATAAACAAATCCTTTTACTATAGTAACATCACCAACATTCTCTCTTTTTCTTGATAGATAATCAATTTTTAAACCTTGTCTATATAAAGTAACATCTCTAGTTGTATTAGAAAAAGGAGACAAAGTTGATGTATCAAAATCTTCTCCTGAACCTAATGATGGATTAGTTCTTAAAGTAGTACCATCATCTACGGTTCCCAATCTTCTTCCAAATACTGTTGTGAACAATGTATTCAATATTAAGAAAATAGGATCTTTTACAACTTCCGATATTTGGCCTATAATAGGAGTTTTAACTTTGACATTCAATTTTGAAGAAATATCAACCTGACCTCTAAAATAAAATCCAGCTGTATGCACAGTTCTTTTAAAATCTTCTCTCCATTCTTTTATTGATCTGCCAACTTTTATAACATAAGAAAAATCTTGATAGTATAAACTATCTTGAATTTTCATTGTTTGTTCATCTAATAATCCATCTTGATTTATGTACGATCCATCCATATCCAAAACTGAACCAACTACAATATCTGCCGTTGCTTGTGCTATCTTTCTTATTGTTCCTGATGCGCCTGATAAATTGCCCGATATTGTTGAATTAAAAGTAAAAGATCCAGTAGCGTTTTTTAAAATTAATAAACCAGTATCAGAATCAAAACTTACAACAGTTGCTAAAGTTGAATTATTACTTACATTTTCACCTATCACAAATACGCTAGTCAAATTTGTTAAAATTAAATTTTCATAAAATGTAAGAGTTGGTGATGGTAAATTTTGATATTCAATACCTGGTTCTACAATTTTTAAATCAATTATTTTTCCAATACTGTCGCTCCAAAGTTTTAAAATAGAATTTGTTCCAGTATTACTCTTGACAGTTACAGTAGGTAAACTTGTATAATTTGAACCACGATTATAAAGATACACATCTGTAATTTCAGAAACACCTGTTCCTATTTCTTGCACGATAACATTTCCTGTATAAGGATCTCCTGTTGTTGTATAATCTTCTAATACTATACGATCTTCATCTTCAGTTAATAATCCTCCATTCACAATTTTAACAAATCCTGCGGCTCCGCCTCCATTTGTATTTGTATTATCAAATACTAATTCATCTCCAATTGAATAACCTAAACCAGGATTATCTATTATTACATTTGAAATCTTTCCGGAACTAATCGTTTTTGTTTGTATTATACAATCAGTGCCTCCGCCTGAAATTTTTACAGATTGTTGACTATTATATAAAGAACCTCCATCCGTAATAACGAAAGAAGTTGGTATACCAGTTACGGTCGACATTAATAAAATATCATCTTCATCAGTTTTTGTTCCGTAAATTTCTTCATCTACTAAAAAAGTACCCGAAATACTTTCAACATTTAAAACAAATTCCGAAATAGAAATATCATTAACAATAGAAACAAATACATTTTCTACTATAGCTGTTGCGCCTGAAACAGAACCAGTAATTGTTCTTCCTATTAAATCATGTGTATCTACATTATCGCTTAAAGAATTTATTGTTTTTAATATTTTATTTGTATTCCATTTACCATCGGATACTCTTAAAAGTTGTTCTCTTGGATAAATCGTTTCTGCTTTTTCATTAAACAATGCTCTAAATAATAAATTGTGTCCTTCTTTAGTGCCTTTTAATCCGTAAAAATATTTAATGTTTTTAACTAAACTTCTTTTGTCTATTGTTGAATGTAATTCATCAGGAATGGTTGATAAAAATTCATATTTAAAATGAGAAAAGAAATTATCTATGACTTTATCAGGATCTCTAAAATTTAATAAATCTTGTATAGAAGATACTGGATTTGGTTTGTAATTGTTAACAACAGCACTAGCGTTTGATGATTGACCAAGTATTGTTTCGCCAGTAATAAATTTATCTTGTGATGTGATAAATAATCTATTATTATTTAAATCTTCAGCAAGTATAGTAGAAGTTGCTTTTGAAGTTTGTCCTACTACTATTTCTCCTCTAGTAAATTTACCAAAAGCAGAACTTTCTAAAATTATTTTATCTCCATCATTTGATATAGTAATATCGGAAGATATTCCTGTACCATTTAATAATAAAAGATTAGTTTGACCTGTTTGAGATTCTAATTGTATTCCATCTGTTGTTTCAACACTTGTTACTTCTAACAAGGCAGATTCCATAAAGATGTAATATGTTTTTAAAAATTCAACAAATTTAGGATGATCTTGTAATACAAATTCAGGAACCTGAGAATTTACAAGATTTGATATCTTATTTTTAAAATTAGCCATATGTTAATAGCTAGAAGTTGTATTATAACCTGTTTCAGAGTTTGACGTACCGTTTACAAAATTATCTATTTCAGCTGTTATATTTGAATTAGCAATATCTATTTCTATAATTTGATCTCTCACAGGAATAATATCATTAGATTTTGGTTTAACAATGATTTCTATTACTTCAGATGCTTCTCCACGAATATCTTGTATGTTTGTTATATTTAAAGAATTTAATATAATTTCACCTGTTGAATAATATATTTTACCTTGAGTATTATTAACATACGATCTTAAACCTGTACCTGATATTCTATATCTTCTAATATTTCCATTACCATCATCATCTAAGTAATAAACATTAGTTGTATCTCCGTTTATTTTAAAACCTGATGATTCCAATATACCCCCATTAACCGAATTATAACCTGTAACAGGATTAAATAAAGAATTTCTAAAATATATATTATATTTTGCAGATGTGTTTATTGTAGGTTTAAATGTTTTTTTAATTTTTAACTTTGTAATATTGCCTAAAATACTCTTATCCGTACTATCAATTAAATTTACAATTTTCGAATATCTGAAAATACCATCAAATCTTTGTAATGTTGTATCATTATAATTTGATATCAAACTAATAATATCGGATTGTAATGTATCAGAAGATTTAGAAGTTAAACGAGAATCAAATTTAACATTACTTGTTAATAATATATAAGTTATTTCAGGATCAACAATTATAGGTCTTACAGAAGCAACATTGTAAGGTTTTAAACCTTTAACAATATCGGCTTTAGTTTTTGTAGTTAATGTTGAACCACTGGCCGCTTTAATAGCAATCTTAACGGTGCCATAAACAGGATTTTCATCTTCTTCTCCACCCCAAGCTCTTACTGCTAAAGCATTAGGGTAAATATCTCTTGTTAATACTTCGTAGTCTGTTGTAGTAACAGCTCTATTTTGTGCATTATAAAATAATGGAGCATTGTAGCGTATTGATTCTTTTGATTCTGCTAATGAACCGCCTTGTGCTGTTGAATTTGTTGTTATAGTAAAATTAGAAAATCCTCCAACAGTACTAGTTAAATTAAAACTAGAAGCACCATTAGCGGCTGTATTATTTGTTACAACATATTGAAGTATAACTATATTGCCATCATCCAATTTTTTACCTATAGTTCCGTCTCCAAAATAAACTTCAAATTTTCCTTCATCACCTTCTTGTATTAAATAAACTGAAGAACCACCAGATACTTGAGGATGTATAGTATCATTTTCAACTACGATATCTAATAAATTGAAAACTGTTGTGGTTGTATCTGTTGCACTATTTTGAATTGCTACTGCTAACGTTGAAACATCAGCATTAGAACTTGGTATAATAAATTTTTGATCTGTATCGGTAGAATCAACCACATATCTAAAAGTAACAAGAGTTCCTTCGTAAATATCCACATCAGTAAAAAGATAAACACCATTTGTAGGTGTAATTGTGTAATCTTGTAAAGTTAAAAATTGATATGATGTTCCTGATATTGAAGTAGAAAAAACCGTTCCTCTAGGCAATGTTAAAATAGAACCTGTTGCATCATTTACTTGAACTGATATATTTGCTGTTGGAGAACGAACAGATGATGGTGTATAACCCAACATCTTTGCTATAGAGACAATATTTTTTCTTATATCAGCACTATCCAAATACATTTCATTCGCTAACATGTTAGCATTAAAACCTAGATAGTGTGTGTTGTAAGCTAAAATATCTAAAAGAATTGCAAAACCCGAACCTTCAAAGTTATAATCTGAAAATTCTGATTGGCTTTGTAAAAATTTTTTAAGATTGAGTTTTATATTATCAAAATCAAAATCTGATACTTCTAATTTATTACTTGCCATGTTATCTTAGTCTTTCTAAAAAAGTTTGTACTGTTACTAACTCAGTAGTACCTATAACATAAAAATAAACAGTTAATTGATATGAATTTCCATCGTAATTAGGCGTTGCATATATTTGTACTAGTCTAATTCTTGGTTCAAAATTAACCAATACTTCTTGTACTTTTCTTTGCAAATTTAAAGCAGTTAAAGGTGTCATGTTTTCAAATAACAGAGCTCTAACATCAGAACCTATTTCAGGATGAAAAGGCCTTTCAAAGTGAGATGTATTAATTAAATTTCTAACACTTCTTTTAACGGCTTCTATATTTGTTAACTTATTAACATCATTAGTTATCACATTACGACCAAAATCTAAGTCCAAATCTTTATAATTTACATTAGCACGTTTGCTATTATTAGTACTAGAGGCATCGTAATTTGGCATAAGTGTTAATATTTATAATGGTTTTATATAGATTTAATAATAAAGCATCTTAAATTACCAGATTTTAAATAAAGCTTATTATTACGAAATCCTAAAAGTTTTACTCCACCAACAATATTACTATCTATAGTTTGAAACTGTTGATAATTTGAATACAAACTACCTGTAATCTCAGAATTGCTAACATATATTTGATTAGGGTCCGGACGAACAATATTATTTTTTAACTTAATATTTACATTTTTTATAAAATTTCCCGTTAAATCATAAATTTTTATTGTATCAAATAAGAGATCCTTAACATCAATTATGGATGATGCAATTAGGGATGATGCAGATGCTATCAAATAATTGTCTGTGAATAAAAAAGAATCAAAGTGAATGTCGTAAGTACTTGAATTATAACTAAATGTTCCTGCGAGTGGAAGATAAAATGTATTTATTAAATTTCCATTTAAATCATATATAAAAAAGCCACCTACGGTAGTATTGTAATTACGAAAACTAATATATATATAATTATTATTACAATAAATAGTTTCACTAAAGATTGGAAAATCAGGAGCAGAAACTGGATTTGTTATAGTAAATCTATAATTTAAATTTTCATCAAATACAAAAACTTTTCCATAACTTCCATTATTATTTTGTCTTCCATATGTCGAGCTTGATTCACTCATCAAAATACAATTATTTTTTATAATTATATTATTATTCCAAGTTTGAGATGGATATCCTGTCCATAAAAATAAAGGTCCATCAAAAGAAGATATAGTTACTTTTTTTATTAAACTGCCATTTATATTATAAAAATACAATGAAGGTGTTTCAAGTTCTGGATCATTTCTATATAATATTATTTTATTATTACCTATTCCTCCTGTAAATCCAAAATTTTCTTTATTTGGAGTAACAATTCTTCTACCATACGTTAAAGACCTAGTATCAGGATTGTCTGGTTCTAAAGTGTATAATAAATTTCCTGAAAAATCAAAAGCTTTTATATAACGTGATCTATATGTTGGAGATCCAGAGTTTGGTATCAAACAATAATATATAGCCAATATAAAATTATCATATATTTGAAAAAAAGGATAAAAATTTGAAGTAACACCTAATGTTGTATCAACAATTACAGGAAATTTTTTAGAAAGTATTAAATTGCCTTTATCGTCATATAATTCAATATAAGGAGATATATTATATATAGTATAATTTCCTTTAAGTGTTCCATAACCCACATCATATGTAACTGATCCGTCATAACTGACAACTCCTAAATGAGGATATGGTATTAATGTGTATCCTTGATAAAAAACTTCCTTATCAAATGGAAGATTTTCATAATCATTTAAATTTATATATTGATCTATTACTTTTAAAAAAGAATTTGATGATGTAACAGAAGGTAATAAATTATAGATACTCATAATTCATTAAGATAACCCTCCGCCCGCTATAACAAAAGTGTTTGTTGCAACACAAAGAATAGTGGCCAAACCTTTTTGAGCTAATGTTCTATTTCCTGTAGTGTTTGTACCAATTTGATACATTGTTACTCCCGAACCTTGTGTTATAGTTATATCTGAAGTCGAACTATTGTAAATAGTTATATTATGTCCTATTGAAAAAATATTAGCAGGAATAGTAACTCCTGATGCAGTAGATATAAATTTACCATGATCTGATAATTGTAATGTATATGTTGATGCTTGAACATTTATTGGTATTAATCTAACTTCTCCTTTATTATCAGTTATAGTAGTTCCTACAATTGTATTTGGTGTAATATCTCCAATTACAGGAGGAGAACTAAATGCTGATTGATTATTAATCGTTATCAAATTAGCATTTAATGTATTTACATTTAAATTTTTTGTAGTTGTATTACCATTTCCTAAAACTCTATCAATTGTTGTGTCTTGATATAAATCACGGATATTTTCATCCATTTCATCATAAGTTAAAGCTGTACCTTTTATATTTCTTTTGACTATTGTCATTCCGTATTATCTCCATTATCATTATAGTAAATGCCAATATAACTTTTAAAAGCGTTACCAACTATGCCTGGATTTTGATCAAAATAACCAAAAGCAGCATATTCAAAACGTTCAGTTTCTGCTTTTGTTGGTTGAGATGTAAAAGTATAACCTGATGTATCTAATTGTGCCATATTATCCTGCAAATACGTTTGTTGAACCTGTAGATGCTTTAGTTGGTGCATATCCTTCGTGACCAGCAGTTGCATCGCCTTCTCTATGAACACCTATGCCATTTATAAACACAGTTTCACTTCCTTCTGACGCAGGATCTTTACAAGCACATAAATCACCAATTCTAACAGCAGATTTTCCATTTACAAATACATTTTCTGATCCTATTTTGTAAGGAGTCTGATGATATGGAACTTTTGCCTTAGCATGCCCGATATGTTTGTCTAATTCTACTCTAACAATTCCCGGCATTTGTTTTTTATCTTCCTTGGCCTCTATACTTCTTAAAACTTCTTCTTTTATGTTTGTTCATCATACATTTACTGTGGAATCCACGGCCAATGCTTGTTCTTTTTGGTTTACTTACTTTTTTTGATGCGTTTGTGTTTCCTGCTACTTTTCTTGCCATAATTTTTTGCCTTTTTTAGTTTTTTCGAATCAATATCATCAATCATAAACGATAAATCATCAATTTTGTCAAAATCAATCATATATTTACTATTTATACCGATTTTTGTTGTTGTATTTTTACAACATTGATTTAAGTTACTGATTTTGTTGCCTTATTTCTTTAAAAAAATGCCTTTTTCGCTTGTTTTAAGTAAAAATACAGTGTATATTATACCTATATGAAAATAAAACAACTAATAAAAATGGTAAAAGCAGATACCAAGAAGTTTTTGAAGTCAAAAGACGGAAAAAACTATATTCAATTGATTAAAAAAGAAAATGGTATTGAACACTTAATGTATGTGAAAGGAGTTAACTAAATGTTTACAAAAGATGATATAAAAGCTCTAGTTTACGCTGGTATTTTTATTGCAGCTGCTTATGGTTCAATATATGGTTTCTATTATTTCTCCAAATGGTTAGGAATCTACGAACAATTTAAAATATGAAATCGGATATAATACTAAAATGGATTGCTACTGTAATATTGATCATAGGTAGTGTTGTAAATTCTTTAGGTTATTACCCAGCAGGACCTATTGTTCTTATTACAGGAAGTGCTATTTGGTTAATAGTAAGTTTTATGTGGAAAGAATCAGCATTAATTATTACAAACGGAGCATTAGTGATTGTAAGTTCTGTTGCATTGTTATATCATATCTATGGATAAACCAGAAATTATTGACATCAACTATGTTGGTGTATTTGGTAAATGTTACCTTGTCAAGTATAAAGGTTTTTCTAACGTAATATTAAAAGAGGACATAAAAGATTGGTGTAAAGAGGTTGACAATTTAAACAATTCCTGATAGAATAAATAAAGATATGGAAGAAAAATATCTTTATTTGAGTTTATTATTAGCGCCTGTAATTGCATTTTTATTATACAAATTAGGCCTAGAGTTATGGTGTTTGGCCTATGCGCTTATTCATTAAATTACTATTATTCATATTAGTAACTAATACTTCGTATTCACAATACACTTACGAAAATATTCCACAAATTACAATACAAGCATTTAGAACGGCGGAGGAACATCTTCCATTAACATATTCTTATGACGTTATAGAACCAAATGATATAAAATCATCATCAAGTTTAAATATAATTCAAAGCGGACCTAAACAACAATTTAGTAGTACCTTTACTCGTGGTACAAATTCTAATCATACATTATTTACTTTAAACGGTATTCCTATTAAAGATGCTAGTACACCTACGGGCAGCGATGATCTAACTCAACATAGTTTTTCTGGAGTTTCATCATTAGAAATTATAAAAGGTCCAATGAGTAGTATCTACGGACCAGATGCAATTGGTGGAGTTGTTAATATGGTAACACAACCAAATGATAAAAATTGGATTGATCTATCTTACGGTTCTAACAATACATGGAATGAAAAAATTAAATTAGGACAAACAATAGGCAAAACTATAATAGATTTTCAAGGTGAAAATGAAAGTAGTAAAAATATAAGTGTTTATCCTAATGGTTCTGAAAAAGATCCATATCATTTTAGAAACTATACATTTCAAACTCAATCACTATTAGATAGCGGTTACAATTTAAAATCAAATTTTATTAATCAAACTAATCATACTAATTTAGATGGCTTAGGAGAAGATACTCGTAACTATACAGGTTTATATAAATTTTCAAATCAATATCTATCATTACAAAATAAAGATAATGAATTAACGATTAATAATACCGATCATAATAGAGATTATAATAAAAATGGTGTTAAAGATACTTACGATAGTAATAACAAAACATTATTAACCAAAACAACTATTCATACGTTTGCTGATATTAGTGTAGGTTCAGAACATACATTCACTCATGGTAAATTTGATACTAACATAGATGATTATGTTTCTTCAGTAGATAAAAAAAGAGAAAATCATGCCTATTATACTAATGCAATCAAATTTTTATCTGATGATTTTTTTGTAACAGCAGGGGGCCGTTATGATATGCCTAGTAATTTTGATAATCAATTAACTGAAAGAGTTGGTGCATACTATAATGGATTTAGAACAAGTGTATCAACAGGTTATAAAATGCCTACGTTGTATGAAATGTACGGTAAAGACAATTATGGATTTTTAGGTAATTCAAAATTGATACCAGAAGAAAGTAATACATACGAAGTAGGTTACAAAAACAAAATTATAGACATTGCACTATTTCAAAGTGATATAAAACATTTATTTGTTTATAAAAACAACACCTATGTAAATGATACTGGAATAAGTACAAGAAAAGGTATTGAAACAAAATTAAATTATAATATATCTGTTATAGATTTTAAAAACTCAAATACATTTTTAATTGCTGAAGATAGTTCAGGTAATGAATTAACAAGACGTCCTAAATGGGTAAACAATTTAGAAGCATCATATAATAAAATTCAAAATACATCTTTAAAAGCAAATTGGAATTATTATGGTTCTCATATAGATGTTGATAGCGTAACTTATAATAATAAAATTATGCCTGCTGTAAGTACATTTGATTTAAGTGCTGATTACACTTTAGGTAATACAATTCTTTATGGTAAATTAAATAATATTACCGATAAAACTTATCAAAGACCCGATGGTTATTCTCAATTGGGTAGAAATTTTCTAATAGGATTTAGACAGAATTTCTAATCCAAGGATAAAAAAAAGCAGTTACTAATTCAATTTGTTTATATGTGATATTCCAAGAACATTCAATCCATTCTAATTCGTAATCATATTCTTGGAAATTGCCTGCATTATACTGAGGCTCGTTCTGTCTGTGTGTGTACATAATACTATTTATCTTTATTTAAAAATAAATAACCTATCATAAGACCATACCAAATAATAATAATAATATCTAATATTTCCATCTATTTGTTTAGTAAATCTTTTACAACATCATACCAATAGACACCACTATCTCGCAATTTGTCATTAGATGTTCTTAATTTTTCCATACGTCTTTTAAAGTATGATAATTGAATACGATTTAATTTATCAGTTTTTTCCACGTATTCGATAATATGATCTATATCAGGACAAGTAAAGTCTGGTATCTTTGGTGCTTTTTTCTTTAATTTTTTTAAACTTGGTTTTCTTTTTTTAAATAAATTACCTAACACGACCTCTCCTTATTCTTTTTGATAGTAGTTTTAATCTTTTCATTTTTTTATTATAACGTTTAGATTGACAATAGATTGAAATATACAACCACGCTAGAAATGAAAATATAACGCCAAGTATGATTAGGCCTGCGTATTTGTTAAACATTTAACCCTTTGTTGTGTCAAAGGGTGCCTAGTTACCTAGGCACCTGAAATATAGATTATTATTCTTCGTCTGTCTCATCTATTTCCTCGTCCTCATCAAAGTCGGAAATATCTGAATCAGAAGAAACACTTATAGTGTCCTCTAAGTCCCACAATAAATCGTCAATTTCAGATTGTTTTTCTTTTATAGCTTCAATTATATCTTCAGGAGTCTTTGTTTTTTTTCTGCCCATTATAACTCCTTGGTTAATTGGTAATAGTATTTATAAATAATAGTATATGTTGACAACTAAAGATTTAAATAATTTTTATATTAATGGTTATATTATACTGCCATTTACAGAAGCATTTAAATATAATTACGATAATTATAACTTCATTAAGGCTGACAATCAACCAGATGATTATGTTTATAATAATGATGTAAGAATACTTCCTATAATAGACGAATTTCGTTTATTGATAGAACAACGATATGTAAGTTTTTTTGGTTCTAATTATACAAATCTACGTAAATTGGCCGTAAATGGTTGTCATGTTAAAGCTCGCAAATGGCATGATGATAGAGATACTTGGGCATTTTTAAATATATCTTTAGTTTTTAATTTATACCTAGATGATACTAAAGAACATAATAACGGTTTTGATATTAAAACTGCAACAGAAGAATTTAATCTATTTCCTAAGAAAGGTGATTTGTTCATGTTAAATGTAAGTGATGCGTTTAAGCATAAAGGTAATATTAATACTGATAATGTAAATAGACGTGTAATGACATTTGATTATAACGTACCATCATTAGATAAAACAGCTTGACAATATGAACAAATAAGTATATTATGGAACTATACATGAAGAATATTCGTATTATTGAAAAAAATATAGACGTATCTAAAATACGTGAACAGTTAGAACAATACCCAGAAGATTGGGGTAATGCTAGTCGCTTAAAAGGTGTTGATCGTCAAGACCCTCATAGTAAACTTGTAACAGCAGATGTACTTCAATTAGTTATGGGTGGTATTTCTAAACCAGAAGAATTTATTGGTGATACAGAAATTTGTGTACCAACAGATGCAACTAAAAGACATATTGCAATTCAACAATGGTTAGCATCTAAATCATTAAAAGTAGGCCGTTGTGCTTTTTTAAATACACCTGCAGGTAAAATTACAGGTAAACATATTGATCAAGGTAATTATTATTCAACTAAAGATCGTTATCATTTATCAATTAAAGGCCTATATCGTTATACAGTTTGGGACGATGGCGATGACGATACCACTAAAGAAATTATTACAGTAGAACCAGGAGTATTCTTTTGGTTTGATAATAAGAAGAATCACATGGCTGAAAATATAGGGCCAGCAGAACGTATTGCTTTTATCTTTGATGTGCCTATGTCAGCAAACAATCCTTAAAACTCTTTAAATACAATTACAGTTGGATTATTAACACAATCTTTTGCTTTATCAGAGATTGTAGGTGTGGTCTCTTTATTATCTTTAATCGCCTTTAAATTATTATCAACAGTACAGGCCATTCTTACATTAGAACAACCTACTAAACAAAACAATAATATAATAATATAAAGATATTGTCTTAACATATTAACTAAAAGATTCACCACATCCACATGTAGATGTAGCGTTTGGATTACTGATCTCTAAAGTAGAACCAGATATATTTTCAATATAATCAATATTCATACCTATTAATTTAAACGCACTATAACGATCTATTACTAAATTATAATTCTCATCTAAAACAATGTAAGTATCTTTACTGTCTAAATCAACTGTATCAGGAAAAGACCAATCATATTTAAACCCGGCACAACCACCACCTTTAGCTTGTAAAAAAACATGACTCTTTCTGTGAATGGCCATCTGTGTAATTAAATGTGCCTTTGCTTTTTCTGTTAATGTAATGATATCGGACATATCAATATTTAGTTATATCTTTACACAACGTCATATCCGAAAGATTGATCTTGCAGTCTTTCGCCGTTACTGCTGAAAGAGTATGCTCCGATACCTTTTTTCCGGTCTCTTGTTCTATACCCAAATCCGTTATAGTTGAGACCACATTTGTTGGTGTGAAAAGAGTACTGATTAAATTAGTGCTTGTTAAACCTACACAAGAGGTACAACAAAGCAACAGAACAATAGAGTACCATTTATTCATTATCTTATTTTCGTATGATTTTTATAAGGCGGAGATGGTGTACTAAAAATATTATCCGTAGGTTGTTTGAATGAACTTAAATTAGGTCCAATACTGTTACTTGTATTTTCAACCGTTGTACAGGCCGTTATGAGACATAACAACCATAGATATTTGTACATAAGCTTATTTATTCATTATATACCAAATTCAATACAATGTCAAGTCTTTAATTTTTAGGCTTACCCCAATCAGAAGTAGGACATCTTATAGCATATCTATTATCTTTATTCAAACGATTAATTGCAAAGGTGCCTGTTTGTCTATCAAATAGATAAGAATTTCTTTCTTCATCAATATAAGAACCATTACTGTATTTCTTTGTACAATAACAACAGTCCATAGTCGTATTTTCTATAACCTTTAAATTTTGATTAGCAGAATCGTTTACAACAATTTTAACATCCTTTACGTCTATATTTCTTGGTTCTTTCTTTGGAAGAGGAGTAGAGTTTGGTTCTGGTACTGTAACCGTGACCGTCATAGTTGCAGTTGATGAACCAGCCATAGCATTAGAACATAATAATAAGAGTATAATAAGACATCTCATAACCACCATTATATATCAAACCTGGAACAATGTCAATATACCAGGGAATTTTTTGACACTAAAGATACACCAACATTTTAACAGATCCTGGAACCTCCGAGGTTTCCTATAGGAATAACATAAGGGTTTACACCAGATTAACGGCCTGTCTTAGTTGTAGTAACCATAGGTGAGTCTTTATAGATTAGCAAAAGTTCTCCAGTACTGCCTGGCCATCTTCTATCACTAAGGGTTTAGATCAATTCTGTTACCTTGAATGGTTACATCACCGCCTGCGTTCATGTTGATATCGCCTGTGGCCGTTATGTCTATATTACTGGCCAGCACACCTACATCACCGGCCGCTCTTATGTTTGCATTGCCATTTACTGTGATATCGGATGAACCTGCTATATAGACCTTGTTATTACCATCTATGATTATATAGTTGTCGCCTTTGGTAATGGCCAGTTGGTCGCCATTGGCCGTGATTTCAAGGCGAGTACCAGACCTATGGCGGATGTGTATTCTCTCGTGATCTGTAGTGTCATCAAACTCGACTATATGACCCGACTCTGATTCATATACTTGATTGTATGGATAGATTGCTCCGTAGGTACTGGCCGGCTGAGACCACTGTGAATTATAGGCCTGTATTCCTGTAACCCTAGAAGCCGCATCTGTGGCTAGACTTGGATGTGGTTTCTCACCATTGTTAACGGCCAGACGATTGGTATCTGGTTCATTTATATAACGAGGATAAACTCCATTAGGATCAAAAAAGCCCTGTGAGCTATTTGCTCCCTGTGTTGGCCTTCCTGGTAAACTACCTAATATAACCGCATCTTGACTTCTTTGGCCATCACGAAAGAAACCAAACACCCAACTTCCTTCGAGTAGTCCGGTCGCCGACTGGCCAATCCCAGATATACCACTGGCCGTAATTGGTAACATTACAGACGACCAGAATAAATCTTCAGTTGGCAGAATTGTTTTATCGGATGTGTGTGCTCCGATGATTCTTACCTTTACACGGCCGACTTTGAGAGGATCGTTTCTATCCTCAACAACACCAGTGAACCAGTAAAAACCTCCTAGGCCCATATAATTATCGTTATTCATTTCGGCCTTTCGTTATATGGCCTGATAATAACACTTCAACATACGTCATTTGTAATCATTTCCTTTTTTCTACGCAGGCCAGCTGGCCGCACCAGTAAATACCAAAATACTTACCATTTCTATATTATTCATGAGCCAGGCATGCGCTAGCATGACTTTATCTACAAATATATCTACATGGCCGCTCATAGTTTACTTTCTTCTTAAAATGCCTGGTTTACACTTACAACCTTTACACTTACATACCCTTAGTGAGAATATGCCTTGCAGTGTTCTTAATGGTGTCTTTAATATGTTGTATATCATAGTTTCATTTCCTTAGTTTCTCTCTAATATTTAGAAGGCCATTCTCTCGGTACCTGTAATATCGGCCAGCCAAATAGTCGTTATCTACATAGCCCTAAAAAATTGCGGTCTCAAAAACCCTCGGAGCGGTCGGACTCTGAGATTCTTTCAGTAGGTTTTAGATACTGAATATACCACTTGAAACGTCTGTAACCAATTTATCAACTTCGTATATATCTACGATACCTGAATTAGCCTTTTCCCTATTAATAAAAGTATCTATGGATTCTTCAGGATAAGGTCGTTTAACGCTATCTTTCATGCACTCTAAGACCATGAAGTGTTTGTTTTGTTTACGATTTAATTGGTGGCGGATAGACGTAACCAGATATCGTCCTGATAGATATGGGTCGTGATCTAATGGTTCTGAACCACCTGCCGGTTCGTAAGAAGGCATATCAAAGTTAATGATGTCGCCTGCTTGTAAACCTGTAAATCCTGGCACAGTCAATTCTAGTTTAAATGAATGTAATGCCAGTCTTTGAGATAATCGTTTTTGTAATATCTCTTTCATATCAGGATTGTATAAAGGTTTATCACCTGAGTAATGTGTGTCTGATGTTTGCGACCATAGATATAATGTGGATTCAGGATAATCAGATAATGTTTGTCCTTCTCTTATATAAAACGGCAAGATACCTTGATTGTTTGTTCTTACTCCATCTTTGCCTGTTTCTAAATGAAATAAATTGGCGTATTCATCATGATAACTAAAATCAGTTTCTTCGTATGTTTTGTTAAGTTGATCATGTGTAATGAGTTTAGATGCAAATATACCATTTCTTAAATTCTTCAATGTATCAAATTGATTTACTATTCTATATTCTATTGCGATTTGCATTTCGTTCTTAATGTCTTTTTCACCGCCTTGATTTACATTGGCCGGTTTAGGTCTAAATCTTGCTAAGGCAGGTCGTGCCGTATTGCCTTCTATTGCCATCATTGATTCTAATGATCTGTAATTAAAACCTGATGATGTTTCATAGAAGTAATAACCTGCACCTTCAAATTTTGTACTTCGTGTTTGTAAAGACAATGTATCAATAGCATCAAAAGGTCTTATTCTAGGAAATACGTGTTTATGTAATCCCCATGATGGTTCAAAATAAAAATCTTTTACTGACGCCAAGAAATCTTCATTTTTAGTTATATTAGCGACCATATTTGAATAAGATTCTGTTTGTGCATTACTTACTACAACTAATTCGTTTGTCATCATTTCTTTACTACAAAAATGTAATAGATATGCCTGCGCTCTTGGTGTAATATTTGCTCTATTTTCTATTTTGTAAATGTACATTGGGTTGCCTGATTTAGATGTGAAATCGTAACCTTTTGATAGTGATGGTGTAAAGAATTTAAACTCTAGGCGTTCATTACCTGTTAACGGCAATTTACCTATTACGTTGTTTGCATCTACAACTAATATACTGCCTGATAATGTTTTATTAAATATACTTTCATAAATGTTTAAATCTACAACCATTGTATCAATACCTATAGAATCAGGTTCACTATCACCTTGTTTACTACGATATGAAATTAATCTTACATCTGAAAGATAATATGCACCAGGTTTTTTTATTGAACTGGCATCAAGTGTATTATATATACTCATTTTATTCTGCCATCAAGTTTTCAAATTCTTCCAATAATATAGTTAAGTATGCTGGATTTAATAATTTGATTTGTCTCTTTTGATCTTGTATTCTTTGTTCGTATTCTCTATTAGATACTGATACTGCAAAAGGTGTGCCCTCATTAACTTCTATCTTATGTGAATAATCACTAGGCCCATTACTTGATATGTTACCACTTGATTGATCAATTTCATAATGATGTATTGCATCTGGATTATTATATTTGTCATTTACATATTGTTCAAATTCATAAGTTGTTAATGGCCATCCATAATATCTATCTGTAATATTATTTGTCATTAAAATTACCCAATGATAATAAGAACTACCAAAATGTTTTAATGATGTTATCTCTGGTGTTTCTCCTTCTGGTACATCATATAGATCATATAAACTTGCTTGATCTAAAATCTTTGATCTGACTTTAACTCTACGCATTAAGTTAGTAACTAGTTTTTCATTACCATCACCTTTTAGATCATATAAACCTTTTGGAAAATATGTAAAATACATATTAGAATCCTGAGTTTATTGTTTGTTTAGTCATAATCTCTGTCTCAGCAAATTTTAAAGTCATTTTAGTATAAATTGGGGCAGCACCAAAAGCATCAGAAGCAAAAGTACTGAATACTCCTTCATCTCCATGTTGTAAGTCCATAGATTTCAATACACACTTACTAATTTTAGGAATATATGAGTTTCTATTTTCCATATACATATAAGTTATTTGAAATTGTGATGGCACTATAAAATCATTACCTGCACCAATTTCTGGGTGCATGTGATATTTAAATTTCTGTATTATCTTTTGTGCGCTTTCTAATTCTTTTTTATTCTTTGGTGCAAATTCGAATGTGTAATCAAATTCTCTCATTGGTACACCTTTGAACACCATTTCTAAATTAGGATTAATTGCTCTACCTGTTACCTTTTGTACTACTGCCTTTAAATCTCCTGCACCCGGTACTATCGCAAGAGCCATACTTGCTAATTCCATTCCGAGTTTACCAGCTACATTTGGTATTCTCATTAAATCTGATAATGATCCTATTCCTGCAAGATCAGCTAAAAATCCTCCTTCTACTCCTTCATGTGAAACATTATAACTTGTTTTTAATCCTGGCGGCGTATATAAAATTAATGTATCACAAACTCTACTGTGTCTATCGCCTACATAACCAGCATTAATACCTGATGATGCTTTAACTACTCGTGCTTGAGCAGCTTCCTTACTTCTAGTATTCTTATATGTCCCCATTTTATTTTCTAATAAACCTGCAGGATCTGCTACGGGATCTTTACCTAAAGATTTTGCAATTGCATTAGCACCTTTTTTCATACTATTAAAAATTTGACCATAAGCTGTATCAGTTTCTAATATATCAAATATCATATAATGACCTGTGCCTAAATTTTGTACATTTTCAGGATACCATGCCGTTCCATATTCATAAGGATTGGATTTCATGTGAGAAACAGGACTTGTATCATTTGCTATTTCTAATGGTGATTTGTTTAATATCTTGGCAGCAGCAGCATTTTGTGCCATACCATTTTTTGCTTTATCAAATAAACTACCAGCAATACCACCTGCTATACCTACTAATCCGCCTCCTGTAAGATTGCCTAAGTTTTTTTGTACTATATCTGATATACCCATAGTTGATAAATACCTTTATGATTAATAGTAATATTTATATGTGATATGGTAAAGAGTTATAAAGGAATATACAAACCAATCAACCCTAAAAAATATATTGGAGATCCAAATAGAATAGTCTATCGTTCCATGCTTGAACGCAGAATGATGGTTTATTTAGATAAAAATGATCAAATTGAATTTTGGGCAAGTGAAGAAGTACCTATTGTTTATCGTTCACCTATTGATTATCGTATTCATAGATATTTTCCTGATTTTATTTTCAAGTTAAAAACTGGTAAAAAATATATGGTTGAGATTAAACCTTATAAACAATGTTTTCCACCAAAAACACCTAAGAAAAAAACAAACTACTTTCTAAAAGAACAATTAGAATATATTAAAAATCAAGCTAAATGGACAGCGGCCAAAACCTATTGTGAAGGTAATGATTTAGAATTTAAAATCTTCACTGAAAAAGATATAGGTGTCTATAATTAGACATAAATATAGTAAATGGTTAGTATTTTAGATAAACTGGTTAGTAAACAAGGCGACACTACAAAATCAGCTGCATGGTATAAAAATTCTATTGCATCTATTGCTGATAAAATTAGTGCTAACAAGTTGATGGCACAAGGTAAATTGACACCAAGACCGAATGTTGGTTCATTGAATATGTTTTTTTATGATCCAAAATATAAAAAAACTTTACCTTATTATGATACTTTTCCATTAGTATTACCATTAGAAGTAATACCAGGAGGCTTCAGTGGATTAAACTTTCACTATTTACCACCTGTACTGAGATTAAGGTTATTAGAAAATATGCAACGTTGGGCTACAAACAATAAATTAGATTCGACTACAAAATTTGACGTTAGTTGGCGTAGAGTTAAAACTATTCCATTAGTTAAGCCGACTATCAAAAAATATTTGTATAAACATGTTCGATCAAACTTTTTAAAGATTGATGCTCAAGCAGCAGCTATTGCATGTTATTTACCAGTTCAAAGATTTGTTGGTGCATCCGATACAGGAGTTTATCGTGCATCTAGGAGTATGATTTAATGGCAATATTAAGAGGCGGTGTTCGTATTGGTGGTTTTGATATCAGATTAGGTATTCCTAGAGATAGATCATTAGACAACGTTGAATCAGATCCACGTTTTAGACACCAGGCAGGTGCCAATCCAGAAACTACTATTGGCCGTTTTCTATCTTATGTTAATGAGGCAGAAGGATTTGCTCGTAAAGCCAGATTTTATGTTGAATTTAATTTACCAAAAGGAAATTCAGGTGGTTTATTGGGTAGTTTGCAAGGCATAGATGATTTAAGTCAGGTTGGTATTTCAAATTCAACACAAGAATCAGAACTTACATTTAAAAATTCATCAACAATGAATTCCGTACAAACAACAAATGGTCGTAGAGTGAGAGCATTCTGTTCTGCTATTGCTATGCCTGATAGAGACATACAAACAAAAGAAATTAGACATCATGGGCCAGCATATAAGATTGCATTTGACCACAAATCAGCAGATATTCAAGCAACATTCTATTGTGATAAGTTTTTAAGAGAAAGATCTTATTTTGAATTATGGCAATCGGCTATCTATAGTAATCAATCTAACAATTATAATTTTTATGATAATTATGTATCTGATGTTAACATTTATCAACTAGGGCAATTTGCAAGTCGTAATGAAAGAGATGATATAACTTATGCTGTTCAATTGTATGATGTATTTCCTAAAATTATTGGACCGGTTGAATACAATTACGAAGCAAATGCTGTTCAAACATTTACAGTTACATTTACATTTAGATATTGGATTAATTACTTCTTAGATAAAGCAGGTGAAATTACTGTAGGCAATCCAGCATTTAGAGATGTTTCGGTTAAAAGTGGATATGGTGCTTTTGGAGGCATTCTAAATAATCTACCACCAGAATTAAGACGTGCTGGTATAGATGTATTAGAAGGATTAAAAAGACGTATTCCAATTGGGGGTATTACAGGTGGTAGAGTATTCCCTCCATTCGGCAGTTTACCACCACTTAATTTATAATATAAAAGGAGTTAATTATGGCGTTACCAAGAGTTGATGTGCCAACGTATGAATTGACGTTACCATCAGAAGATAAAAAAATCAAATACAGACCATTTCTTGTTAAAGAAGAAAAAATACTGTTTATAGCACTTGAAACAGGTGATAATAAACAAATGGTTAATGCTTTAAAAGAAGTTATTAATGCTTGTACATTTGATATATTAAAAATAGAACAATTACCAATATTTGATGTTGAGTATATCTTTTTAAATATTCGTGCAAAATCTGTATCAGAGATTGCTAGATTTAAAACTATATGTCCTGATGATGGTAAAACTTATGCTGAAGCTGAAGTTGATTTAACTAAAGTTGAAGTTCAAGTTGATGATGATCATACTAATAAAATAATAGTTGATGAAAAAAGAAACTTGGGTTTAGTATTAAGATATCCTACGTTAAATAATTATGATGTGGGTAAAGGTATAGAAACATTAGAAATTGATAAAGTATTTACTATCTTAATAGATTGTATTGATCATATTTTTGAAGGAGAAAAGATATATCCTGCAAAAGATAGCACAAAAACTGAATTAAAAGAATTTATTGATTCTTTACCACCAGAATCATTTAATAAAATTAAAAAATTCTTTGAAACTATGCCTAAATTGAAACATGATGTTGAAGTAATCAACCCTAAAACAAATGTAACAAATAAAGTTACTTTATCAGGAATAGCAGATTTTTTCGAATTGGCCTCGCCCACAATACGCTAGAGGCCTACTTTGAAACCAATTTTGCGCTGATGCAACATCATAAATATTCATTAACTGAGATTGAAAATATGTTGCCATGGGAACGTGATATATATGTTGCGTTGTTGGTTAATTATATTAAAGAAGAAAACGATAGAAAACAAAGGGAGAAATAAGTAATGAGTAAATATAAAGAAGATATAAAAGGATTATGGCGACCACTTATGGGTTGGTTGTATCTATTTGTTTGTTTATGTGATTTTGTGTTGTTTCCTATTTTATGGAATGTAGCACAAGCAACTTATTTAAAACATATAGTATTTACTCAATGGGCACCTTTAACATTACAAGGTGCGGGTTTCTTTCATATTGCTATGGGTGCTGTATTAGGTATTACTTCGTACGGTCGTACTAAAGAAAAGATTAATACTGAAAATAGTCAATCATTAACAGAAGAAACAAAATAATTAAATGGCCGATTTCTTAGACGATTCAAATAAACTGGTTGGTGCATTAGGTTCTACATTTGTTAAAAAGATTGACAAAATGCAGGCCAAACAAGAAGCTACACAACAAGATGTTGTTGAAGTAAAACAAACATTACCAAAATATAATCTTGAAGTTGTCCAAGGAATTAAAAAACTTGCTGAATCTCAAAATAAAAATATTGGTACAAAAGAAATAGTTGATTTAGGTAAATCTATGTTAAAAGCAGTTACTGGTGAAATAAACAATATAACTCAAGCGGCTTTTAAAGAATTTTTACCTATTGAATCTGAATTAAAAAATATAATAAGTCTATTACAATCTAGTGATGATGAAAATAAAGATAAAGGAATGGAAAAACTTGAAGCTATGAAATCTGTTGGTTTGGATATCAAATCTTTCAGTGAAGAATTAAGTTCAAGTATTGATAGACTATCAGAATTATATAACAAAAATAAAATTGATAAAGAAAATAAGAAAAAAGAATTACTAATAGAAAGAGATATATTAAGAGAACGTGGTATCAATACTTATCTTGATGAAAAAAATCAAAAATTAGAAATTAAAACATTTGAACAAGAAAGAATAGAAAAATTACAAATATTAGCAGAAGAAAAAAGATTAAAATTAGAAGAAAAACAATTAAATAGAGAAATAAAAGAAGCAAAAGGAAAAGATTTCATACATGATACAACACAAGAAAGACTTATTAATAAAGAAAAACAACTTACAGAAGATCAAAAGAAATTACAAGATAGAAAAGAAAAAGCTGGCATGTTGTCAGGCAGAGATAATGAACAGGGGCCTTTTGCTCAAACAATAGGTGCCGCATATAATCAATTCCGTTTAATGGGTAAAGAGATATTTGGATTTGGTAAAAGTATAATTGGAGTAGGTAAATCTGCTTTTGGATTTGTAGGTAGTATTGGTAGTAGTTTTAAAAGTTTAGGTTCTAGTTTATCTTCTTTTACAAAAACAACGGAAAGTTCTGGTAAAAGTACAGGTATTTTTGGTAATATTATGAAAGTAACTATTATTCCTATTTTAGCATTTTTGGGTTCTATGATAATGAGTTTAATATCAACTATAATAAGTGCTGTATCAAGTATAATGGGCGCAATAGGTAGAATTGGTGGTAGTATTGGTAGAATGTTATTTGGTGCAGGAGAAACTGCTGTTGGAGCTGCAGGTGCAGGAACAGCGGTTGCAGGTGGTGTTGCTGTAGGAGGTGCAGCTGCAACTGTTGCTGCTACAGGCGTTGCTAAAACAGAAGAAGGTAAGAAATTAGCAAATCAAGTAAATGAAGAAACCCAACAAACTGGTTTTAGTATGACTGGTGCAATGGATGGCGATCTTGCAATGGGCACATTACTTGCAAATCCTGAAACTATAAAACCTTTGTCTGATAAAAAAGGTTTACCTAAACCTAAACAAAATGTTGATTTAAATAAATTAAGTGTTGATAATATGAGTGGTAAAGAAGCAGGAGATAATAATAATGTTGTTCTTGCACCTAATAACGTGGTCAATAATACTAATCAATCTACTGTGATGGGTATGCCACCTATAAATCAAGATCGTTCTTTTATTAATTTAAATGCACCTGCTATAGCAATTTAAATATGGTGGCCATTTCTGGCCACCATTAAAGTACTAGTAGAGAGAGATTCTACTCGTCATCTGCCAATTTACTAAAGTAAGACAACGTATCGTCATCATCACTAGCAGATTGAGTAGTGGTTTTACCATTACTTTTTACTGAACCATTTGTTTTTGCCTTAGAGAGATCAGCACTTTCAACTGTTTCGGTATTTCTAGTTCCCGTAATTACCCTATTCAGTTTCTCTTTGAGTTCATCATAGGTCTTAAAATTACTAGGGGCCAAGAAAGGCGTTAGAGGGTACTGTTTAGACCAAATTGCTTTGATGCTTTCATCAGTATCAGCAATTGCCTTAACAGGCTCAAATTCAGATTTGTCATAGTTCCAATAACCATCAACTTTTCTAATTTTCAGTTTAAAGTTTGCACCTTTCCAAAAATCAAATGGGTTAATTGGTTGTTCATCTTCAAATGCTGGTTGCATTGCTTCTGTAATCTTATCAAATATCTTTTTACCGAATTTGAATATGAATACTTTACCTTCGTTTGCTGGATAAGCAGGATCACTAACAACTAATATGTTAGAGAAATAAGATAATTTTCTTTTTCTTTTTCTTGCTATTTCTTTATCAGATTCAACACCTGAATTCCATAGTCTAGTATTTTCTTCACTAACAGGATCTTTATGATTAAGAGTTGTTAATGAGTTCTCAATATACCAACCACCTTTATCTTGAAAGGCATGAGACCAAACTCTTACCCATGGCATTTCTTCTTTTTCAGAAGCAGGTAGAAAACGAATAACGGCATAACCACTACCAGTTTTATCTAGTTCAGGTTTCCATATTCTGTCGTCTGTATATTTGTCTTTTGATTTATTAATATCCTCAGGATTGAGGTTAGCTTCTAATGCTTTGGTAAGTTTATCAAAGTTAGAATGACTAGTTTTTAATGTATTAAAGTCCATTGTATTCTCCGTATGTTTGTATTTGTGTTAGCTGTATAATCGCTATCATTATTATTTATATGACTTTTTCTTTTTAGTTGCCCATTCCTTAACAGTCATACCTTTAAGGTTTGGCGTTCTTGCTTTATCTCTTAAATTGATCAATTTACCAATTAAATAATTTAATATTCTGATATACATATTTCAAATATATCACAATTTTAATGTGATGTCAAGTACTATTTAAAAATATCTTTTATTATAATTACCCAGAAAGCAATGAGTAAAATTATAAAACTAAAAGTTATTAATGTTTCTATTATCATATTATTTCATTAAATGTAATTCAGGCCAATGATCTATATTAAATGAGTTCTTACTCTTTTCATCTGTCAATGCAGGCATGAATTTAATTGCTGTAGCATCTTCTACTGCTTTTACACTAGTTGAATACTTCAATAAGTCAACAACAGGCAATGCTGTATTGGGGAATATAAATGCAATAGATTCACCTGTATTCTTATCTATAATAACTTTCCATATTTTATCAGGTACACCTACTTTATTATCACCTATTGTTTTACTATTTCTACTGTAAATAGTTCCACTTACAACATAGATGTCCATTCCTTTTAATGACCATTCTCTAATAAAAGTTTCTAATTGTTTCCAAATACCTCTGTTATTGTTTGGTTCTTGTGGCACCATATTAGAAAGAAAAAAACTTTCACTCATAATCTTATCGTTTTGAGTATTATTACCTGCAGGTGCTAAATGACCTCTATCATAAGGGTGGCCTTTATAATCAGATAATAATGATTGATGTTCTTTTTTGATTTCAGGATCTGGTCTAAAATCATCTTGTCTTTTTGCATGACCAGATACAGATTGTTTTGTTACATGTTCAACAACATATTCTGCTGTTCTTGTGTCATATCTATAATGTATTGCATAATTAGTTTTACATAGATACTGGTCATCTGATTTAATGGCACTCACTGGTGCGCCTTTGTAAGCGTGTTGTGGGCATTTGTCGTCTATAGGATTGGCCAACACCACACTTGTTAACAACCATAATGTTATTAATATATTTTTAATCATGTCTTATAATATATCATTATTTTAAAATATTGTCAAGTGTTTTATAATCTATATATGTTAAGTTATTTATTGATTTCCAAACATATAATGGTTTATTCGTTGCTTTATTATTAATACTTTCATTTACTTTATAGAAATTAATGTTAGGGTTTTCTTCAAACAATATCTTCCATTGTAATATCCAATTTTCTGCTGGTGTTGCTGAATGTTCAGATATAACATAATGTTTAGTATTCTTGTATATGTTATTAACAAATGAATTATCACTTATTAAATCATGTCCTATTAGATAAACATTTTTAGGTTTATCTTGTTTAGTTGCAATATAGCCTGAAGTAGGACCAGCGGCCCAACCAATATCTATATTATTAGGCATAATTTCGTTTATATTATGTGCCTTATCATTATCTTTTACCCAACTAACAGCTAGTTGATTTGAATTAATATTCTTTTCTTCTATTCTTTTGTCTTTATGTAAAATTTTTACTAAGCCAGATAAATTGGCACCGTGCATAACAAATTCTTTTTCATCAATTCTTTTATTTTCTGTTTTAACGTGCCATTTGTTTAATTCATCTATATCAATTTTTGATAGGCCTGCATAAACCAAATCTTCATACATAAAATCAGGACATTTAGTCCAATCTCTAAACCATGTTTCATTATCATAACAATAACCACTATGATATATCTCGTGCATAATACCATGATCTACTGATACTAATACATCTGGTACAAAATCTCTATAGATTGCATTACAACCATATACTTTACCATAAGGTTTTAACTTGTTAAGATCAAAACCTTTTCTACTTTCACCATTACCTATTAGAAATACATTAGATGACATGTTTTAGCCAATTGTAAATTGCTATCAGTGCTAATAGTAAAAAATATGATTGTTGAAGTGAACGAGCTTTATCTTTGTCTTGTATTGCAATATATAACCATGTTGATATTGAAAATAAACATATTATCCACCCCAACCACTGCAATGAAATTATAGCACTAGCATGTATAGTAGCAGCTATCATACCAAGTAAACAAGCAATCCATCTAATCATTTTACAAATACTTCTTTCAATATTAATTTCGCTGTCGTTGGATTATATTTAACAAACTGTGTATATTTCTTTATTCTTTTTGAATGTATTGGCCAAACTACTTTTTCAGTAATTTCTTTATCCCAACGTTTACTATATGATAAAATTTCGTTAAATACAACCGCACTTTCGTAAGATATATTTTTTGATAGAACCAATTGAAAAAACCTAGGATGCTGTCCACCAAAAGAGTTAAAACCATCATCAAAAGAAAGGCGCTTAACATTGAAGTCATTAGCAATATACACACAATCACTTCTAAAATGGTATTCAAAAGCGTCATTACGTTTTCTCCAATCAAGGTAAATATCCGTGCCATCATTTCTAGTTAAATCTCCTACCCATTTATTACTATCAGTAAGAAAATTAGAAACAAAAAAGTCCAATATATCATCTTTATTGTATTTGGTTCCAAGCTTGTGAAAAAAATATCTAGCATTGTTTTTAGTAAATGTTTCTAGTTTACAGTTAACTTTCCCTTCATATTTATGATAGTCATAACTATCTGTGGTAAAATGTAGTTTAACTGCCAAATATATTTTATATACATCAAATCCATTTACCATATATCATACCGGCAACTGGCCAGTTTTTGGAAGATAATTTAAGTTTTGTGCTTCTATAGCAATCTTATCTTTTAGAGTCTTTGTTAATAGAGGTGCAACTGTTGAAGGATCTATATCATTTTGTTCACAATATAAAAGTACGGCATCCATGTGAGAGATACCTTTTCTCTCTTTTACTATCTGTTCTATTTGTAAAGAAAATTCTTTTGAGTTCATAATATATTATATCATATATTATGAAAGATGTCAAGTATTATTTAAATAAAGATGTGATTCCTAATAAAACAAAAAGTATTATCATTATTAACATAAATTTAAATGCTATATTTTCTTTACGATCAATTTCAGGTGATGCTTTTAATAATGTAAATTGTGTATTATCTGAACGTATAACACCTATAATTGATAATGCTAATAGTATTAATATAGTTGTAATAATAATTGTTCTTATCATTTATATCTCGTCTTTTCTAACTAATATATCGTGTTTTTCTGTGTAACCAAAACCAAAGTCAATATTCTTATTAATATTCAGTTTATCTTTTAAATAATCTATAAAAGATTGACCTGATAAAAGATGGCCAGGTTTCTTATCAACTTGACCACCTTTTTTAGTATCAGATAACCATTTATTTTCACAAGGGTTATATGGAAACATATTACTTACCGTTCTTTAGATTTGGATAAAATGCTTTTACTGTATTTTGATATACTTCAGCATAAGGTTTTACCCATTCTTGAGCCTTTTGTATGTTCTCTTGCGTTTGTTTAATAACATCACCGTTAGTAACAAATTCATTGAATTGTTTTGCAATTTCAATAATATCTGTTGGTGTAACAGTTGGTGCTTTAAACTCTTGCACTATTTGATCGCCGTCTTTTTTGATTGAGTATTCATACTCTTTTACTTGAGCTTGAAAATTAAAATCAACGATATCTTTCGCTAATCCTAATAAGTCTGATCGGATTTCATATCCGTTTTTTGATGTTGTTGCCATTGTTTTCTCCTTTGTGTGTGTTAATAGCACTTCTATTTATAAGACTAAACACCCTATTGTATCTAGTCTATATAAATTTTTTAATTACTTTTTTACTGGTGCAACTGGCTGCGTAACAGCAGGTTTTACTGGTGTTACATCTACTTTTTTAGAAGGTTTTACTAATGTATAAAATCCTACTATTAAAACAAATAGTGCTACTACAGCAATTGCTATATTTCTATACGTAAACATGTTTATTCCTTTTCTAGTTAATGTATATTATATTATATACTAATTTGATTGATTTGTCAAGCGGCCTACTTCTGTTGCCACGTGTAGGCCAACGCCGTTACCTATTACTAGGCAGCAAGAGCATAACTTTCGTTAGCGTCTATAATTTGATAGAACGATATCAGCGATTTAACTCCAAATAGGTTTACTTAGTAGTCGATTCTAGTTTCCACCCCTTATATTTCATTATATAAATGGTGGAGTGGCAGGGTACCGCCCCCTGGTCCTAACTAATTATTAACTATTTTTCAACGTTAAATTTTGTTTATTATTAAATTGTTTATAAAAATTATCTATAGATTCTATCAACTTCTGTTTATAGTCTGCCGTATTTTTAATAAAAGTTTGAGCAACACCATCTTCACAGGCCAATATGATTACAATCTGTTCAATCTTTTCACCAAACGTTTCTTCATACATCATTGAATAAGCAGTAGTTTGTAAGAAGTAGTTTTCAATCCAACCTTCTTCTCTACTCTTATTGGCAGATTTAAAGTCTATTACTGATAACTTACCGTTGTATTCTGCAACACAATCTACTTGTCCTGCAATAGTAAGTTTTTTACTATACATGATTGATTCTAATAATCTAATATTATCTATTTGATCTACATAAGGTCTAATTAACTTAAAAAGTCCTAATGGTAACACGTCTCTAATAGATGGAGTTTCATTCTGTAAATACTGTTCTACCAATGTGTGCATTGCTTTACCACGTCTAGCCGCTCTACCCATTTCCCAATTAGCAACAGATTCACCAACTTTATCGCGCCATTCTTTTAATGAATCTTTCTTTAATAGTGATAATACAGAAGTTACTGATGGATAAGATTTACCATCTATTTCGTAAAATCGTATACCATCTATATTTTTACCTGCTGTTTTTGGTAATATACTCTTGTTCAAATCTATAAATTTAAATTCTCTAACCATTAATCCTTTACATTACATGTTGCAAAAGAAGCATTTGTAGTTCTTAAATAAGGTTTGTGTGTTTTAAAACCTGGAAACTTTTGATTTGCTTCTTCATTGGTTACTGCTGCCGTTAGTATAACATCTTCACCTTGCACCCAATTAGCTGGTGTTGCAACTTTATGTTTAAATGTTAATTGTAACGAATCAATAACTCTTAAAATTTCATTAAAATTTCTACCTGCACTTGCTGGGTATTCTAACTTCAATTTAATCTTTTTATCTGGCCCAACAATGAATACTGATCTAACTGTCATTGTATCACTAGCATTCTCGTGTATCATATCATAAAGTCTTGATACTTTTTTATCTTCGTCTGCAATTAATGGGTATTCTGGTTTTTGGCCTTGTGTTTCTTGTATGTCATTTAACCATTGTTCGTGATTGCCTATTGCATCAACTGATAGACCTATAACTTTAACATCTCTTTTTACAAATTCAGGTAAAAGTTTTTGTAATGTACCTAGTTCAGTAGTACATACTGGTGTAAAGTTTTTTGGATGTGAGAATAGTATTGCCCAACTATTATTTGTGTAACTATAAAAATCAATCAAACCTTGTGAAGTGTGAGCTACAAAGTTTGGTGCCGTATCATTTATTTTAACCATATCTTAATAATATAACATAATATAGACTAGATGTCAAGTACTATTTTATAGACTTTATTCTATCACTCAATCTCTGTGCTCTTTTACCAACTTGTTTGGCCCATGCACTATTTAACATTTCATTTGATGCTTCTAACCACTTACTTTCGTTAATATATGTTATAAACTTCTTAAAGTTAGATAATCTTGGTCTACCCATATTAAAAATCATGTTAGTTATAACTTGTTGAGCTTCTTCTGGTAGAGTATCAAATTTTGGAAATAATAATTTTGCTTCTGATATCATTTTTAATACGTCTCTAGTAAATACCGCATTTACTCTATCTTCACTAACTTTTGTTCCAACTGGTTTACCAAATTCTTCATCTTCTTTAACTACTAAATGACCAATACCAAATGTATCGTAACCTAAATGGTCTTTATAAATTTCATATTTAACACCTTCATCAATTTTTAATTGTTCTCTTAATTGTACTATGTTCATTTATTATCCTCTAGTTAATTTTAATATTTTTTCTATCTGAGCTTTAATAATTGGACCCCTATTTGGCCAATGTATATATGGTTCATTACTCTTACTTAAATTGTATAAGAAAGGTAATATAATTTTTTCTATATCTTTGAATCTTTGTTGTACATCAACATCAACGTCTTTATTTTTGTTTGCGTTTTCTTCATTTAATATATCCATGATCTCGTTGATCATTAAATTAATTGAAGTTATATCTTTTTTAATATTTGTAATATCTGCACCACTGGTTTCTATAACTTTAGGATCTATAGTAGGTTGTTGTATTGTAGTTGCTGTAGGTGTGGTTTCAAATCCCCAATCATCTTGAGCAAGGTCAAACCCCTTCATGTAATCTGGTATTTTATCGTTTGCCATTCTTTTTTAAATCCTTTTGTCTTTTTTTATGTTTTTCTAAAACTTGTTGTGTTCTAATTTCTTTAATACCTTTTTTCTTAAATCTTTGACCTAATGGAGAAGAAGGATGAGCTTCAGCAATACGTTGTAGATTGTCTTGCCAACCACTATCTGTTTTATGAGTTAAACCAGATACTCCACCAACAATATTTAGAGATGTAAATATTTGTCTTATATTTTTATTTTTTTTTAAATAGGCATCTAATTCAGACATTGACAAGTGTTCTGTATATTCTTTACCTGTTTTAATATTTTCAAAGCTATATATTGGCATATTATTTCTTAATATTTATCTTTGGACAAAATATAACTTTACCAGTATTCTGATTTAAATAATTTATAGCTATCTTGTTTGTTCTTTTATCAAATAAGTAAGAATTTTTTTCTTCATCTATATAGGTGCCATCACTATATTTTTGTGTACAATAACAACAATTATAATCAATTTCTCTTATTATATTTGTTGTGGTTGTACCATTTTTTTCAGAAAATAAAACTATTGGTTGATTATTAGTAATAGTTATTTTATTTTCATTTATTAAATAATTAGCATTAATAATTTTATTTTTTTCGTAATTTTCAATTACTTTAACATTTACCGTCATAGTTGTAGAAGTATTATTACCATAAGCATTTTCTATAAAAAATAAAATAATTAAAAATATTTTTTTCATTTCTCTATACCCCATTTAATATGCTGCCATAATCTATCATAACTATAATATGTAAAAGTTAAAACAAAATTAAAACCTATTGTTGTCCATATCGCATCTTTAAATTTTTGTCCTGTTAATAATAACATTACAAAGGTACATGTGAATATCCAAATTCTATATATTAGTGCTTTTACAAAACTTCTTTTTCTTGTTATTTTCATTAATTTATTGTTTGTTTATCTTTAGGTTCAAATTCGTCATAAGGTCTTATATTATCAACCGATTCAGGTATTGATTTTAACATTCTTAAAAAATCAGCATCATTTAAAGATGATTTGTATAATCTTAATGCTTGTGCTAATAAGGTTGCGGCAACTATCTGTGTTTGTCTTTTTTCTACCAATATAAGTCTAGCAACTTCCTGAAATACAGTATTGTAAACTTCTTTTAATTCTTTAGAATCATTATCTTGCATTTTCAATTCCTTTTTTATACCAGTCTGGCATTATTGCTGGACTTTTCCATGTAGCAAAATCTCTTTTCTTCATTATATAATATTTTCTGTAACTGGCCACTGCATCGCCTGGTACTTTACATTCATCTGGCATTGCTGGTGTAGGTTCTTTTTGATCTCTTACAGGCAATCTTTTAGGTGCATCTTTTAATACATTGCCTAGTTTTTGTATTGTCATGTGATCTTCAGATTTATTATATCTTAATTTAAATTGATTGTGTAATGCCATCATGTGTCTATATAACCATACATAGTTGTGTAGGTTATACATTACCCACTGTGTGCTTGGATGTTTAATATGACTGGCTTTATATAAAATTTTATCTAAGTCTTTATCTGGGTGTCGCCATCTTTTTATACTACGACCGTTTGCAGTTTTATCTGTAAATTCTTGACCGTCTAATACTCTGTGTGCGGTAGACAACATTTGTGCTGATTCTATAATCATTTTACAAACATGTTTATCACAAGACATTTCTGCCGCTTTAATAGGATCTTTATGTAGATAAAATATATTCATTTTATATATAACTTTGTTAATGTTCTTTGATTGCCTATATGAGAATCTTCCAATTTTTCTATTTTAAAAAGTTTAGGTAATAGATCATAATATTGTTCTCTGCCAACATAATCATGTATAAAAATTACCGAATTTCTTTTAGCTTTTGCTAATAACATTAATGCTATTGTTACTCTAGCTAAACCATCTATAATAAACATGTTAGCATTTAATATCGTTTCATTTGGCAATATGTAATCTTTTAACTCTGCCGGATTTTCTTCTTCTGGATGGCCTATTGTGCGAATTAAATTTGTTTCTGGTTTATGAAAATACGTATGATTTTTAAAAAGTTTTGTCTTGTTTGATACTAAATCAAACCATGTTTTGTCATGTTCAATTGAAATCATAGATTGATCTTTTCTAAGATTTTTTAATAATTCTATTGTTGTGCCACCACTTCCCCATTCTACTATTAAGGAATTTTTAGGTAATAATTTTATATGTTCAACAAGTTTATCTATTTCTATTTTAGACATGAAAGATTTTATATCATTTTCCATTAATGTATACCTTTTTTATATTTTTGACATAATTTTTTCCAAATACCAAACCAAAATTTTTGTGCCCATTTAGATTCTGCTTTTTCACAAGCTCTAAATGCGTTTTTTATAAGTTTTTGTTGTAGTTTATTTGTAAGATTTAATTTTGTCATAATATAATATCATAATATCATTTAATTGAATTTTTGTCAATATTATTTTTTACTGTTCTCGTTCCAGTCGTATATCTGATCTAATTTAACTTTAATCTCATCTGGATTTAAACCTTCCAATTCTTTAGCACCTATTTTTTGTACTAATGCTTTGTAATCTCTTTCACGTTCTTTTTTTGATTCTTTTTTATCTACTTTTTCAATAAATTCTTTTATTGCATGTGATCTTATTTTGCTTTCTAAATCCGATTCTTTTATAGGTTCTTTTATTATAATAGGTTTTTTAACAATACCATTAATAAGTTCTTTTTCTCTAATAGATACGTTAAATGCTATTAACATTAATACTGCCAACGGATCGAACACCAGTATTAAGCATATAATAACCAATCTAACCGCTCTGTCTAAGTTGCCGTCCATACTATCGCCATATATTAATTCTGCAACGTATTTGAATGGCCCTATATCTTTATCTATGGCCAATTGGTCTTTATCTAATTTAAGTTTTTGATTTGATAGTTCTGTAATCTTCTTTGATGAACTTGCTATAACGTTATTAACTCTATTTCGTTCATTCTGTTGTTTTTGTCTTTCTGAAAGTCCTTTATCTGCGTCTCTATCAATTACTTTATCTAATGCTCTGTCTAATTGATCTACAATTTTTTGAGCGCCTTCTAATGATTTCTTTTCTGATTCTATTTGTCTTTCAATGTTCTTAACTAATAATCTATTACCTGTATTAGGTGCGGCCTGATCTAAATGCGCCTTTGATAAAAAACCAAAAATACCTATTGAAGTAATAAACATTAACATCAATATAGCAGATGTCAAATAATATCTTATTGCGTTTGGTAATAATTTAGATTCCCAATTTCTATATAACCATGATACGGTTACTAATTTTGCTATCTCTAATGTGATACCCATTGTTACAACTGCCCAATAAGCACCTGCAAATAATGAGGCTAATCCTATAATAGAATAACCAGCACCTATAATAGATACGGAAATACCCGATAGAAATAGTAATATATTCAACATATTAATTATTTGTTACTAGAATCAAATTCCTCTGGTTTTGGTAACTTTGGAGTTCTAATTTTTCTAGCATCAATATCTTCTGCACCTAGAGCTTTTAAAAATAATCTTGTTTCATTTTTAGCTCGTTGCATAAAAATATCATGTGTCATTTTAGATACTGTTACTTCATGTAAGAATTGTCTTATTTCTTCCTTGACTTTTTTATCATTACCATTTTTAAAACCAAGGTAATAAGATAGACCAATAACAGTGCCTGATATTACGAAGAATAATAGATCGTTCATCTTTTAATAACCACCTTTCCTTCTTCTCTTATTTTTCTAATTATATTTATAACTTGTTGATTGTAGTCTTTTGTAGTACTCCAATTATCAAGACCTTTTGCCAAAGCAATAGAATCAACCCTGCCCCACCATCTATTTTGTTGTGCTCTTATTTCTCTAAATCTAGCATAAGCTTCTTTAGTATTTAAGATTTTGATATAATCACGAACTGAAGCACACTTACTATGATAAGATTTAACTCTCCAAGATAAGTTTTCATTATAACCTGCTGGTAACATACCTTTGTCTTTATTCCATACTCTAACACCAAATAAATTATTTCCATCTCTGGCAAATCTACTTGTGCCTGCATTACTTTCAATTATGGCTTGTGCAATAATAAGTTCATCAGGTATTTGTTCGTCTTTATGTAACTCTAAATTTAAATAGGCGATACATTTCTGCATAGTTTTAATAAAAATCTCATCATTATGAGTTTCTATTCTTGGTTCCATAAAACCAATTTCTTTTGCCCATTTCATAGTTCTATCTATGGCCTTTTCTTCTACACTATGTTGTGATATAAAGTTAGGAAAAAATGTACCTATACCAAATCCAATTAATGTAATACCAATAATTGCCATTGCTTGTCTAAAATAATATTTTATTTTTCTAGGCAGTCTATATCTGATGTACCAATAACAAGGTCTTTTCATATAATTATATAATTAAAATATTCGTTTACTTACAATGTATGAAAAGTAGTGTTTTGGTTCATTCAATTCACTAACTTGAGCATTAACATCATTAAGTTTAATCTTCTTTTGTAAAAAGATTAATCTGTAATCGTTCAAGTATTTTTTCATAGTATTAAATATTTCTTCTGATTCTTTATTAGAGAAATTATTTAAAACATCTTCTTGAAAATTACCTTCATAATAAACGATCTGATCACCTCGTCTTTTATTTTTGGTAAAATCTTCTATTGCTTTAATAGAATTAAAAATAGATGATTTAAGATAATCATCTTTGAACTTTTTTGTTATCACTTGCGTCATTATATATCTTTCTTTTGTTTATAACTTTAAACCAACGTATTTAAGTTTAGGTTCAAAACTATAAAATAGTTTGTTGTGAGCACCTGTATCATTTACATGTGTAAATTGATATAGATGTACCATTTCGTGGGCTAACGTGTCCAAGAAATCTTTTTTACTTTCGTATTGTTTATCCATTTCCAATACAATAATCTGTGTACCTTTTCTTTTCCAGTCAATAGTAACTACTTGACCTGAACAATTCTGTCTTTTAAGTTCTTTAATTAGTATGTCGTTGAATGGTGGTAATTTGTTGTCGAAGATACCTTTATTTAACATTTTGAAATATTTTTTTATATCTTTATATGTGGTTATATATTTGTTTTTTAGAGATAACAATGGCATAAGTTTTTTTCTAATTGTCAAAACTTTCTGTTTTGTTATCTGTTCCATATACCACCACTATTTACAATCGTCCTGTATTTTTGTATCTTTTAACAGGCTACATTTATATTGTTTATCTGCTTCAGCTCTTAATTCTGCCGACATCTTATCTAAGATAGTAGGCAAATACTTTTGGAATATATTAATAGCATCAATTGCAAACAAATGAGCTGCACGTGCCATTTCTTGTTCCATTAATTTAGAAGCATCAACTGGTTGGCCAGATACCTTTTGTGTAATAACATGGCCTATAACAGCAGTATTATATTCATTAGCCTTAACTGAGTTCATAAAAACAGTTAAAAGACCATACACTAGTAAACCTAGTGCTATTAAAAAAATCAAGTATTTTCTCATATATTTATCTTTTCGTTGTTTTTGTTAATGTTTTTTCTATATTTTGCCAGTATTTCATTTTTTTATATTCTGTATTAAAATCAACATCATTTTTTGTTTGTTTTAAAAGTTCTAAATTTTTATAATAAAAATATAAAACATGGTGTTTACTACAATTTAATTTTTTAGCAATGTCTGAAAATTTGGTTTTGTATATGATTCTTTCTTTTATAATATATAAAAAATCTAAATATTCTTTATTATCTTTACTAGAAAAATACGAATATTTAAAATATGTATTTTTAAATTTTTTTAATAATTTTTGTATGTCTAATTTAGATTGTATTTTATCTTCAAAAGAATTATCTATTAAGGATGTTTCAAATGTTTTCATATTATATTTTATAGTTGTTAATATAGGTATAATATAACATTTAAACTTGATGAATACAAGCGTTATTTTGATTATTTAAAAAGAAATATGATATGAAAATCAATGACTTAATAGGATGTTGCAAATATACAACACCCTATTATTGATTATTTACGTAAAAAATCGTCATTCCAGTTAAAAGCTTCTTTAACTACGTTCTCAGTTAAGCCTTTATAAACTAGATTTAATTTTTTATCTTTGATATTAATTAAAACTTCAGCGTCATCTTTATGTAATGCTTCTAGCATTTGTATAAAAAGAGTTTCTTTTTTAATTTTAGGTATTGTGCTTCCACCTTTAATGAAAAGATAAAGTTTTCTTACTTCATCTAATAAAGAGGTATGATCTGTTCCTGCTGGAGCTTCATTTGCCATATATGGCGGAATTCCTTCAGGTACATCAAAAACGATTTTAGGATCAAAAGCAGCTTTAAGTATCTGTCTTAAACCTTGACTGTCGTGTTTTCTTAATACTTCAATTTTTAAAGGTTTGTCTTTTGCGTTATTTACTTGTGTAAATATTTCGTGTGCTAATGGTCTAGCATTTGTGGCCGTACGAGCCGTTGCTGCCATTCCTTTTTTACTCATTAAGCTAGAATGTCTAGCTTGTTCTATTTCTGCCATAATTATTTACTCCAATATTCGAATATTAAAAATCACCAATGTTGCTCATTAACGATTTTAGTTTGTGTTCTATAAAATACGGTAGAAGTTTGGACCTACTAGGCACTTTATAGTTCTTATAGGTATTTATAATAGTTCTTTCTAGTTCTTCTGGTATGCAAGAAAGGTCTATTAATCTCTTATTTCTCTCGTAATATTTGCTGGTTTCACTGCCAAGAGGTATATTACTAACTTTGGCCCATTCTTCAAGTCGTTTCTTATTAATAGGTCTTTGTTTCTCACCTGTTAAAAAGATATCATCTGGACTTAATATATTAGGTATACCGTCTGATCGGTCTCCTTTTATAATCTGTTCATGTAAAAAATTATTAGGATCTAATCCTTCACCAACAAATACCTTTTGTATAGGACTGTATTGTTTAACATTAGGTTTTGATTGTAGTTGTATAAAATCTTTATCGCCACTTATAATCATAATAGGTTCTTTTGTATGTTTTACAAGTACTGCTATAATATCATCAGCTTCAGCCTTTTCTACATACATCATAACATAAGGAAAGTTTTCTGCTATCTCGTTTTTAATTTCTGTAATTACATTAAATATATTATCCCAATCTGTGGCAGAATCTACTCTACCTTTTCTACGAGCATGTTTATAATTAGGAAATATATCTCTACGCCAAGGATCTCCAGCGTCAGCACATAAAACTATTTTATCGCCATATTCTTTTTTGAATTTTAAATTAAAACCTCTCAATGAATTGATTACCATGTGTCTAATCATTTCTTTATTAGGCATGTTTTCAGCCTTACCTCTGGTCTGTGCCATAAGGTTTGATATTAACACTTGATTGAGGTCTATTAAAATCATTTTGTTATAGTAATAGAGGCGAGCGTTATATATTTCTCGCCTCTATAAAACACTAATTAAGCGTTATAAGATTGTAACGATCTTCCATATAGTTTTTTGATACCAGCAGCAATAATTGCTTTAGATGGTGTTCCTAATCTATATGAAGTACCTGTAGAAGTTTTATTGATATAAATCATATTTCCTTCTAATCTTAATTTGTCAATCATAGCTCTTGGAGATACTAGATCAAATCTGTCTCTCAAAGTTTTCCATGACACTGGTTTCCCAGATGACAATAGGTTAAGTACTTTTTGTGTTTTTGAAGCATTACCACGTGTAAATGCTCTTTTCAATGTTTTTAACATTATATTTTCTCCTTGTTTTTCAATTGCTATTTTACAACCTGCGAAGGCGATTCTATTAAGAATTTCCATAAATCTATTTCTCCCAATCATCTGGTGTATCAAAATCTGCTTCAAAATCTGTCCATCCATCATTTGTTTTTTTAATCTCATCTTTAATATCTTTACTAAAAGGTTTATGTGGTTTATGTTTTTCATCTATAACTAAACTATAATCTATTGATGCAATAGGGCCAAATCTGCTCGTATTAACATTAACTATTTTATCAGATAATTTTTGAGCAGGATGTTTAACATCAAAATCTCTATAAATTAAACCTCTCATTATATCTACCAATAATGCCAAATCTTTTGTAAATTCTGGTTTCTCTGTCAATATAGACATTTCTACAAATTTTCTTAATACCATTAAAGCAATTTCATCTACGTTTCCTTCAACAAATTCTTTTGTTTGTTTTATTCTTTCTTTTTCAGAAGCAACAGGATCTTTTTTTGCTGTTTCTTTATTAACTATTCTATTTGTTGGAAATAAAATTACTTTATTATTATCGGTCATCTAAGCAACAACCATTTTAGCCAATAATATTCTATTTGATTTTTTGTCATTAATTATCTGATTTAATTATTTTACCTTCAAAATTGACTAATTCTTTATCGTGTAAATATTCAACCAATTGATTATAACCACCAATAAGTTGACCATTTATTTTAATTTGTGGCATTGATCTAACATTTTTACCTATTTCTTCATATAATGCTTCGGTTGAAGCAAAATCTTCGAACTTTTTTTCTGTGTAAGTAAGGCCAAGATTATTTAATAACAACTTAGCCTTAACACAATATCCACAATTATTCTTAGAATATAATAAAATGTTAGATATATCACTCATTAGTTTGCTTTGTTTTCAACGTTCTTAACAGTTTCTTTAAACGCCAGATCGGCCTTTTCTTTTAGTTTATAAGAGTTCGCTACTTCTTCAATATTGTAGTGATACATCTTATTATATTCACCTAAAGGAAGTTTTAAACCAACCCATGCTCTATAGTAACCTTGATTTGTAGTTGATACTTCTGTAGCAAATACTTCATACCCTCTAACAGGTGTATTTTGTATTACGTTAACTAAAGTAGATTCTACTTGTGATACTATAGTCTTTTGTTCGGTTTTGCCTAATTCAGTTATAAACTGTTTAGATTGTTTATTCATTTCGCCTTTTATAACGTCAGCAATATCAGCTTTCGCTAACATCTTTGCTTTCTCAATTGCGAGATTTAAGTCTGGCGATACAGCGGTACCTGTACCAAATAAACATTGTTTGTCTGTGCCTTTAGATTCAATAGAATTTAAGTTACAAACTTCTTTTTGTTTGATTTGATTAACGTACCAAGCAGGGATAACTGTTAATGTATTATCCTTTTCTGCTTTAATTTCATAGTTCTGGTTTAAGCCAGTATTAGCACAAGCACCTAGCAACATGCCAAGTATTGTGATCGTCATTAGTCTTATCATCATATTATTTCACACTCCTATTTACATCATATACTATCTGTTCTGTTTTGTCAAGTCCTTTTCTAATTGTTTTAAAAAGGTCTTTAAAAGACACGTTAAACACTAGCATATAGATAAGAGTGGCGATTATAATGTTTTTAAACATTATTGCACTCTCCATTCACCGTTCTTGTTTAGGCACGTCTTTCCGAACGATTTAAAGGCGTGATCTGGTCTACTATAGTATCTGCAATATTCTGGTGCCGATACATCTTTATAATAGAATTGTGCAAACATTTCCCAGTAGCCAGGTGTAATTAAACCCTTTCTACCGTCAGCACACTCCAAAATTTCTTTTTTAACAACACTTTCTCCTTCTTGTGTAATCTTTACTGATACATAACAGTTCTGATTAGCACTTTCTTTAGGTGTAATAGTTCTACTTAATTCATAAGTCTGTTTATTATTTAAATCATCTATGTCTTTAATAACTTTTTGATATAAAGCATTATCATGTTGTTTTTCTTCTTCAGTCATCTCAACTTTAGGCATAATAAAAGTTTCATTTGCTCTTACTTTTGAAATAAAAACATGTAAAAGAAAATAAAATAAAAGAATATATAAAAAGTATTTCTTGAAATTTAATTCTGCTCTACCTTTTCTCCAATCCCATATTAATTTTTTTTTAGGCAGTAATGATTTAATTGTTAAGAATAATTCTTTTAATATATACAATAAAGTATCTAATAACTCTATTGCATAAGGTTTTAAAAATTTACCTGTTATATTTAATGATTTCATTGTTAACTTCTGAATTGTAGTATACCACATAATAATATTACCAATACAACTATACAGAATCTAATGATAGACTTTTCTGATACTAATCTTATTGGTTGTTTACCCTTGTTGTTCAATTTGCACCTCTAATTTTTTTAATGTATCTACTATTTCATACAATTCTTCTTCTAAAGCTTTTCTAGCATGAAAATTGTGATCAAAAAAATTTATTTCTTCAACTATTTCTTTTTCTCTTTGTTTTAATATATTAATTTGTTCTTTGTCTAAGGACATCTTTTTCTACCCACCTTCCATCTGGTTGTTGACAAGCAGTTCCAAACTCTACTTTTCTATTAATACCACCAATACCAATTAATGGCCATTGATTCGTAATATCTACAGTTGATTCATAATCTTTACACTTAATCGGGCCTTCCATATATGTTGAATATGTCTTTACACTACCTGAATTATTGGTAGCTTCATTATGCCAATTTGTGTAAGATGAAGAAGTACCTTTGTTTAGGTGATCTACAAATACAGCGTTATGAACATCATAATCTGATTTATACATTATATCAGCACCGACTAAAGCCCCGCCAACAGCACACGTAGCAGCAACAATAGGATTATCTGTAAATTGTAAACAAGCGGCTGTCGTAGTTACTGCACCAAGAGTGGCGCCAGTGTAACTACGATTATTAGCACACTGATTAACAACAAACAAAAGTAAAATTAAACTAAATATTCGCAAGTTTCTCATCTTCTAATTCAGCTTCTTCTTCCCACATTTTCTGTTGATATGATTTACCAAATACAGAATAATAAAAGTAATCACGAGGATTTTCACTTTCATAAGCTTTTAACAATTCTTCAAAATTAATATCTAAATTGTCGTAAGTTCTAGGGTTTACAGATTTATTTTTAATATGATCTTTGAAAAATTGTATTCTATTTGTATAGATATCAACTTCTTTATCTTCTATTTTTTTCTTTGTTGAAAGAGCAACATCTTTTTCTTTGGCGTCTCTGAACTCTTTAAAAAGAGTGTCTTTATCATAAGTTATCATAATATATATTTTTAATTAAGTTAGTCTTACTGTATAAGGTAATACTTTTTTGTGTCAATTGCAAGCCTAAAATCAAAGAAATAAGTATTTAAAAACAATGACTTCAAGTTATTGATATTAATAGCTTTTCCAAGACTCAATAAAATCATTTACCACGTGTTCGTATTTCCATCCTAACCACACTCCAACTATTAATCCTAGTATAAACATAAACCAGATCATTTCTTTTTTCCTTTCTTTTGTTTGTTTATTTTGTATGATATTTCACCATCTTCATTTTTATATAAAGTATATGATTTTTTACCATCAAAATAGTATCCATCAATTTCTTTGCTTCTTTTTTTCTTATCTACGTTTTTAAATAAGTCTTTATTTGTCATTATATCTTTCTTCCCATTGTTTTAAAATCTGTACTATCTATAACTTGATATGCCCCTTTATTGTAAGCGATGCCTATCGTTTTACCAGCAGGTAACTTTGTTGCATAAGTTCTTTTAAATGTATCACCAACAACTCTATCACTTGTAGGTATAGATTCTTTTGTTTTGTAATCTGGTATATCAAAGCCTTTATGATTACTGATTACTCTACCTTTTTTATTTAACTTTAAACCTAATGACTTTAACCATTTACGGTATTGTGTCATGGCTAGTTCTAATCTTTGTTTATTCGTTAACATTTGTTTCTGCTTCTTTTTTAACCCATTCCCTTTGATTTTTAACATCAGGTGGTAAATTATCAATATGTCTACCAAAAGCTTTTGTATTAATACCTTTTACTGTAAACTCTATTGAATTTGTATTAGAATTAACATCTAATAATGATCCTTTTCTAATTTTTATAGTTCTATCGCACATGTTTGTTCTCCTTATTTAACTTCTCAATAACTATTATACAATTTAAAGTTTCTTTTTTATTAAATCGTGATAATGCTTTCTTTTCGGCCTCTGCATAATTTTTAGCTTTAACAGTAAATTCTGTAGTGCCATTATCATCTACTATTTTTGATTCAAATGTAATTCTAAACCAATGTTGTTTCATTATTTACCAAATTTACTTTCAGTTTCTAATTGTAATTGTATATCAATATCCGATTCTGCTTTATCCACATCTTCTTGTAATGTATCTCTGAATCTAATAGCTGTATCTCTTGCTGATTCTAAATCACCATGGTCAATACTAGCAATTATTTGATTGATTATATCTATTTGTATTAATTCAATGTTTGTCATTATATAGTCTCCTTGTTGTTAATATTATACTACACTGCTTCTGCATATTTGTCAAGCATAACTTCATCTTGATCGTTTTCATCATTGATAATTATACCAAGATGTTCTTCGGTTTGATCATCAAAACCAGTATCATACCAATCTAATTCTAATTGATCTGAATCTTGTTTAATCATGTCTCTTACATTATCACTATTAATACCACCAAAATCTAAAGCAATATCTCTAGCTTCGTCAGCACTTTTAGCTTTAACATAATAAGCAACTTGTACAACATAATCTTGTACAACTCTGTAAACACTTTTACCTAAATCATTTTTATTATAGTATATCATAATTAACCTCTACTTTCCATTATCCACTCATAGGCAATATCATCATAATCCATATTTGTAATTAATTCTATGTTTTGAATTTTACTTAACATATCTGCTGCCTCAGCTTGAGATATTTCATTATTAAGTAATAACTCTTTAATAGCGTCTGCTTTTGTTTCTGCAACTTCTACTGCGTAATCTTTAGTTTTCATATTATAGTCCTTTGTTTCAATTTATACGTATATAATAACATACTAAAATACACAATACAAGCGTTATTTTACGTTTTTTAAAAGAAATAGGTGTTTATAATCAATGACTTATTATTATAATTGTTCACGTTTTGTTCTAATGAAGGTAATGAACGAATTATCTCCAATGTTTTTTAACCCATTCTTGTTTTGATTCGTGTGGGTCTGGTTTGCCATGAAAGACGGCAATCTTTGCGTTCTTATCTTCCTCATAAGTTTGTTCTGAAATATCAAATCTAGGTTTTTCTCTACTATACCATTTGTATGAAAATGACCATTCGTCTGGATATATTTTTAATATATCTTTATCATGTATTATATCTGTAATAACTTGTTGATCGTTATGAAAATTATTATAATGATCTTGCCATTCTATATATTTTTTCCATATAATAGAGGCCGTATCATTATTCCATTTCATTATACTTGAATTGTATTCTTTAAATTTTGGTTCAAAATCACTAATTATACAAAAAGATTTGTCGTCTCCATAAGTAGCAAAACAATCAATGTTTTTAGTAATAACTATATCTATATCAAAGTATAGGTTTACACCTTGAAGTTCAATATCAGTATTAAATAGTTGTAGTTTATTCCACCAACCCTTATAACCTTTTAATGGTAAGTCTTTATAAATGATATCTCCATAAACATGATCAAACATATTAGTATGATCCGTAAAACAATAAAACTTATGAGGTACAGTCAAGTGCTTTTTTACCATATTATATAAGTTTTGAACGTAATCACTAGTGTATTTGTTACCGTAGAATACACAACAAACATTTATCATAATTTACTATGGCCAGCCTTTGCAATATAATAAGCATCTATTATATCTGTTACTGGATTGTTTAATGTAGGTATATCAAATATTTTCATCATGTTTGTATCAGTATCGGTAGTAAACTGTTCATACATCTTTTGTTTATCTGCGTTACCTTTGCCTGTAGCAAATTTCTTAATAACACTTGGTACTAATATCTTATAATCATATTGTTTCAATCTATATTTTAATATACCACCGTTCTCTGCTATTTGAAATACTGCTTGACCTTTACTTCCAAATGAATAACCTTCTATAAAAATTTGTGGATTCTCTAATTTGTTTATGATAGATAATGCCCAAGTGGATAGATTGGCAAATCGTTCTATAGGATTAGTGTACTCTGTATGTTCGGTACCTAGTATGTTCTTCATCATATTACCAATATGTTTTTTCTTACTGGTTAAATAGTAAAAATAACAATCTTCAAACTTAAAACTACCATCACTAACACATATGGCGGGAGAATTTAAACTAAAATCAATCCCAACTATCGTTATCTTTTTCACTTACGTCCTCATCTATTTCGTGGCTACAAAACGGACATGTTATTGGATTCATTTCGTACTTATCATTATCCCACGCTACTATATATTTAGTTTCACAATGAGGACAATTTTTTGTAAGCTTAGTGATCATTAAAGTTTACCTTCTTCTCTCATTTTTTTTCTTATTTCGGTAGCAGATATTTTTTGTATATTTTCTGATAAAATTATTTCTTCTATTTTATATCCTACACCTCTACCATAACATATATTTGTTATATTAGGAACTAATGTTATTTTAATTCTATTTTTATAAGTAATTAAAGCTTGTTCTATATTACTTTTGACAGTTTCAAAATCAAAAGGATTATCACCAACACCTTGTACATCTCTAACTTGTATATTAACTTGTCCTGTTTTTTTAATTATTTCTTCAAATAATGTTTGGTGTCCTTCATGCCATGGTTGCCATCTGCCTAACATTTGTGCTGTTGGTTTACGATTATCCCATGTGTAAGGAATTATTTCATCAGCTATTCTTATAGACCATAATTCAGCATTTTGAGTAGGAACTCTAAAATCATATTCATTAGGTTTTTCAAATACTTTATTAGTATCTTCAAAACGACCTTCTTTTATTGTATCCACCCATACTGTATAATCGGCATCAAAATCTTTTCTAGTTTTTTCTGTTGGACATACAAAATCAGCTACAACATTTTTATTTTGATTAAGTGCTGATTGAGCCAAATCTTTCATACGTTTAGCTTGTCTTTGTCTTCCTTCAATTGAAAAATCCCAATCGTTAGCTTCTTCTCTAACTCTATCTGCATTTAGCCAAACAGCGTCAATTTTTGATACTAATTTGTCCGCTAGATAACTTTTTCCTGAACCAGGTAATCCCATTATTAATATTTTTTTAACCATATTTCCTTTTTTATAATTTAAACTTTTTAAATTGATCCTTTGTTACATCTTGTTTAATACCGCCAATAACATAACTTTCTATTTCTGTTTCTTGTGGTGCATTTTGCATTGATTTACTATTTAACCAGTGATCAACCCACGGTAATGGATTTATCTTAGTATCATATCTAGGTTCTAAACCAATTGCTTTCATTCTACGATTTGCTGTGTATTCTACAAATTGATGTAATAATTTTTCAGATAAACCTATCATAGAACCTTGTGAGAACAAATAAGTTGCCCATTGTTTTTCTGACTTAACAGCGTCATCATACATTTTATAAACTTCTGCATCTGTATCTTTTATAATCTTTAACATTACTTTATCATTTTCAACTTCTTTATAATTATTAATAATTCTTTGTGATACTGCTAGATGTTGACTTTCATCTCTTGCAATCAATGAGATTATCTTTGCTGAACCTTCTAATAGTTTTAATTCACCAAAAGCAAAACTACAAGCAAACGATACATAAAATCTTAATCCTTCTAATATGTTTACTGTGATCAATGCCTTCCACAATCTTTTCTTTAATTCATACATGTCAACTTTATCTGGTGTCAATTGATACTTGTAACCCATTTCTATTAAGTCATCATAACACTTGGTTACTGATTCTGCACGTTCTTCAATTTTCTTATCTTCGATAATCGTATCAAAAATTTCACCTGGATTTGCATATAAATTTTTTACAATGTAAGTATATGAACGACTATGTATTGTCTCCATAAAATCCCATGTTACAATACAACCTTCTAATTCTGGTAAAGAACAAAACGGTAAAAATGCCAAACAAGGTCCGCGTCCTTGTACGCTATCTAACATTGTTTGATATTTTAAATTAGATGTAAAAATATTTTTCTGTTCTGGTCTTAGTTCTTGGTAATCATTACGATCTTTTTGTAATGATATTTCCTCAGGTCTCCAAAAGAAACCTAACTGTTGTTGTGTTAACTTATCAAAAATAGGATACTTAAATGTATCATACCTTTGAACGGCCAAATCGTCACCAAAAAACATTTGTGCTTTGGTAAAATCTAAACCTTTTGCTTTATTAAATACTGATCTACTCATTTTTCTCCATTATATTTTACAAGATTCGCAATCATCATCATCAATTGAAGGTACCGTTTCTGGAACGTTATCCTTAAATCCTATTGGATGTGCCGGTTCATCTTCATCTTTCTTACCATCATAAGTATTTTGATAATAGGAAGTCTTCCAACCATACTTATACGTGGTTAATAGGTCATTTATCATTACTGATAAAGGTACCTGTCCTGTGTCGTAATTTTCAGGATTATATGACCAGTTGCCGCTAATTGCCTGATCAAAATACTTCTGCATCACTGCTACTACATTTATATATCCTTCATTTGATTTCATATCCCAAAGTAAGGTATAAAAATTCTTTAATTGATTATAATTAGGTACTACTTGTTTTAATGGACCTTTCTTAGACTTTTTAACTGACAAGTAATCTCTAGGTGGTTCTATACCATTTGTTTCATTAGATACAACACTTGAAGATTCTGATGGCATTTGAGCTGAGAGTGTGCTATGTCGAAGGCCATGCTCAACAATATCCTTCCTCAATTTCTCCCAATTAAATGATAGTTTTCTGGTTACTATTTCATCCACCTCTTTTTTGTAGGTATCAATTGGTAAGATACCATCAGAATATTTTGTTCTATTAAAGTATTCACACTTACCTTTTTCTTTTGCAAGTGTATTGCTTGCTTTTAAAAGATAGTATTGGAATGCTTCTGTTAATTCATCTACTAATTTCCACGCACCTTTTTCATGGTACATTAATTTGTTTTTTGCTAGATAGTGTGCTAGACCAATATACCCTATGCCTAAACTTCTTCTGGCCTTAGTTGATACTTCTGCGGCTTTAACTGGATATTCTTGGTGATCTATAATTTCATCTAACGATCTTACTGATAAATCACATAACTGTTCTAATTCTTCATAATCTCTTAATATACCTAAATTGATTGCTGATAATATACATAATGCAATCTCTCCATCACCATCTATATGTTGTAATGGTTTAGTAGGTAATGTAATCTCTTGGCAAAGGTTTGACATTGTAATTGTATCTTTAAATGATGAATGTGTATTGCAATGGTCTATATTCATAATATAGATACGGCCTGTTTCTGCACGTTCTTTTAATAAACTTTGTATTAATTCTTGTGCTGATATCTTTTTCTTTTTAATAGAAGTTTTCTTTTCATATTCTTCATATAGTTTATCAAACTTATCTGTACCCCATGTATCATATAATTCAGGTACATCATGTGGTGAAAATAATGTTATTTGTTCATCATTAATAAATCTTTGATAAAATAATTTAGATAATTGAATTGAGTAATCTAATTTTCTTACTCTATTATCTTCTGAACCTTTATTGTTTTTAAGAACTAATATATCTGATATTTCTTGGTGCCATATTGGGAAATGTACGGTTGCACTGCCACCTCTTACGCCATTCTGTGTACAACATTTGACTGTTGCCTCAAACTTTTTAAGAAATGGTATTACACCAGTGTGCTGAACTTCACCACCTCGTATGCGTGAATTAATTCCTCGTATGCGGCCTGAGTTAATTCCGATACCGGCACGCTGTGCAATATATCTTCCGATAGCCATATCACCAGTAAATATACTTGGTAGAGTATCATCAATATCAACAAGCACACAACTAGCATACTGCTTAACAGGAGTCCTAACGCCAGCCATAACAGGAGTTGGAATATTAATTTTAAACCTCGAAATAGCATCATAATACTTTTTAACATAAGTCATCCTTTTTTCTTTTGAGTATTTTGAAAATATCGTTGCTGATATCATCATATACATAAACTGTGGAGTTTCATAAACTTCACCTGAACTTCTATCTTGTACTAAGTATTTGTCTATTACTTGTCTTAATCCAGCGTATGTAAAATTGTAATCTCTTGTATGGTCTATCCACATATTCATACGATCAAATTCTGATTTGTCGTATTGTTTTAATATTTCAGCATCATAAATTTTTTTATCTACACATTTTTTAGTGTGTTCATATAAATGTGGATGATCCCAAAGTTTTCTAAAAATACTTTTTCTTAAACTGAATAGTAATAATCTGGCTGCAACGTATTGGTAATTAGGAGTTTCTAATGAAATTAAATCTGAAGCTGATTTAATAAGAATTTGTTGTATCTCATCTGTAGTTATACCATCATAAAATTGTAAACCGCTTTTCATTTCAACTTGTGATGCTGACACGCCTGATATATCTTCACAAGCAAACTCCACCATCTGGTGTATCTTTTCAATATTAAGAGGTTCTTTTTCTCGGGAGTTTCTTTTCTGTACTAAAATCTTTTCAATTGTCATATACTACATTTCTTCCAAATATTTAATCTAGTTAACGCTGATAATTTGTTATATGTGTTATTACTTATAATACTTTTAACCTCATCAATTAATCTTCCTGATATAATCATATCATTGATATCTTTTGATTGTATTGATTCTGGCCATATAAAAATATTATAATTTTTATCAATCATTTTATACATGCGTTTTACTATTTCTTTATTTCTAGGTTCATTATCAAAAATATATGTTACATTTTCTGGACTAACTTTTAATATCAAGTCAGCGCCTGCGGCCGCTAAACAATTATCTATAAACAGACTATCAATTGGTCCTTCAGTAATGTAAATATGTTTTTGAAAATTTACTCTTTCTAAACCATATACCTTTTGTTTAGTTTCGTCAAGCTTAATTGTTAAATATTTTGGTTGTTCTTTACCAAACGCTCTACCTTGAATTGCAAATAAATTACCAGTTGTATCATAGAAAGGTATTATCAATCTTGGATGTTCACCTTTAAAATTATTAAATGTATCTGGCTTTATCTTATTAACTAAAGACATAAATTCATCTGTATAGTAAAGTATATCGAAAAACTTATCTGGTATTTTTCTTTTAATAATATATTTTTTGGCTGGGTGTTTATCAGGTAATTCTGATATTGTAGGTAATTCTTCTACAATATTAATCTCTTTAAATACTGGTGGTTTAAAATTAAAGTTTGGTTTAGGTGTTGCTGGTGCTGATCCTTTATATCTTTCTAATACAAATTCATCATGCAATTTAGTATCTATAAACTTAATAAAATTGGCCAGGTTTTGACCCATACCACAGTTATGACATTTAAAGAACATATCATTTTTAACTCTATAAAAATATGCTCTTGCTTTACTTTTATTTTTTTGAGAATCTCCACAATGTGGACATCTAAAATTAAATAAATTGTCGTTCTTTCTTTTGAACTTACTCAACCTGGACGATAATAAATTAATAAATTTTAAATCAATATAAGATGACATAACACAAGAACTAATATACTATAGTTTGTGTTGTTTGTCAACCTATTTTATTAACCGAATATACTTAATAGTTTATTGAAATCTTTTGTTATTAAAAATATAACTACAATGGCCGCACCTAAAAGAATCCATCTGGCCTTTTCAAGCATACTAACTCTACTGCCTATATCATTTCGTAATGCTTTTATCTCTGTAAGCAATCTTCGTTCAACTTGATTAATTTCTCTTTGCAATTCTCTATAGACATTATCAATTTCATCCGCTCTATCTTTAATCTTTTCAAATATAATTGCGTCTGTTTTTTCTTGTCTTTCAATCTTTTCTTCATGCACGGCCAACATAGATTTAATGCAAGAAGAAACATCAGTTAATTTCTCAATAGCCGTATCTAAACGATTATTGATGCCACTAATGTTTTCAAGGTCTTTTTTAACGCCTTCTAACTCTACTCTTATATCTAAGTTGTCGTTTTCCATTTATTATCTTGCTAACGGATTAGAATTTAATGCTCTTAATTCTTTAATTTGAACTTTTAATAGTTCAACTTCTTTTTGAACTAATGCTAATTCTTGTTTAACTTGACTTGCTTTTGATGGATCTATACTATCTATCTTAGACATAATTTCTCCATATTTAATGAAGCCTCCACCAATTGCGCCAACGATTGCAACTGTAGCAATTATTTCCTTGAGATTATCTTTAATTTTTCCTATCATAAATTATCCTTTTTTTATTCCTTTTTTTAACATTTCAATTTCTAATATAATACTGTTTTGTTCATCTTCAATCTCCTTTAAGAGACGTTGTTTTACAGCAATAGGGTCTTTAATTATATACGCCGATAATGTAGCGTCTTTGTATATTTGTTGCTGTGATATATTTATCTGTTTGTAGAAGTCTGAATTAGGTATTCCAACCATTGTTTTACCGTCTTGTAATCTTTTGTTTTCATATGACGATAAATCAGCTGCACTTGCTTTCATACCATCTAGTTTTATATCTTGTATTGCCCTTGTTCTTTCGCTTACCGTCATTAATGTTCTATCAACTTTTGCCAATTCAGACTTTATTTTTGCATCTATGCTTGCTGATTTGGCATCTGCCTTGGCATCTCCAGTAGAAGTAATCCCCGCTGAAGTTGATGTAGTCTTTGAATCTGATACACTTTTTTCATTAGTCGTCTGCGTCTGCGATCCTTCTGTTTTCGCACTTTGAGTTGTTCCAGGCTGAGCTGCTGGAGCTTGCGTTGTTTGTGTTGGCGAATCTGTTGTCTTACTAGTTGTCGTATTCTGTGGACCTGACGTAGTGTTAGCATTTGTTCCTCCTGTTGTTGTATCATTAGAAGTAGTAGAAGCGGTTTTTGTCGGTGCTGCGGACATTGGTCCGTCAGCTGTAGAAACTGTTTTAGTTGGCGCCGGTGTTGTGGACATTGGTCCATCTGTCGTGGAAGTTGTTGCAACTGGTTTAGAAGTATCTAGTGTATTATTTGAAGTTGCTGTTGCACCTGGTGCAATGTAAGTAAATTTACCTGGACCTAATGAACCATCTCCTGCTGTAATACCTTTTGATGCTAGAGATGCTTTATCGTCATTGGTGCCTACATAACCTCCTGTAGATTTACCATCAGCACCAAATAAATTTGATATAGGTCCTGTAAAATTTGCAAGTGGAGGAGGTGGTGCCATCATAGGACCTGAGAATGCCATAGGATCACCAAATGTTGCAATTCCTAATTTTTCATTTTGTTGTTGCATAATTGGTGCAGTTAAAAATTTATCAAACGATACTGGCGGAAGTGTACTAATTACAAAATCAGGATTAGCAGAAATTGATTTATCTGTTATTAAAAAAGGCAAATTTTGTAATGATGTGGGTGCATAATTTAATGACGTTAAATCTGGAGGACAAGTTGATGGAGTATTTTGCCAACATAAAACAACTGCTGTATTAGTTACAAGTACTGAACTTATATTTTGATCAACATAGTTATAAGAAATACTAAGACTAGGTGATGCAACATCAACACCACTAAAATTATTACTTGACGAACCAAAATCAAATCTTAACTTTGATTGATAACCTAATGTTAATTGAGAAGTACCGTCATAATTTGTTTTTTGACCTATAATAATATTATCTAATGGTCTATCAATAAAGCCTGCAATATTTCCTGCGCCATTACCACTAGGTATTCCATTACTAGACATACTTCTATTTTGTGTGATGATTTCTCCTGTATCTAAGTTAGTAACTGATTGTGATATTGTTAATCCCATAGGATTAGAAAACCAAAAATCTGTTTTAGCAGATGCTGATTGAGTAAATCCATAGGCTTGAGATACAACATTTATTCCTAATCCTGTTAATGGTGCTGATGTTTCAGCATAAGAAGTTGTGCCTTTACCTGTTAAATAGTTACAACCCATATCACTAGTTCCGCCTGTTACGTTTGTTCCTGTCCATACCGGTGAACCACCTATTGTACTACAAAAATTATAATTCGCTAATACATTACCTGTGTTTTGATTATTTGTAATTGAAGTATTTACAGTAGTAACTTGATTTAAAGAACTGTAAGTAATATCTCCTAAAGTTGGTGTATTAGTTTGTTTTGTTGTTGTACCTATTGGAAGTGTGGTTGTTTTTGAAGTTGTAGTTGTAGTTGAACCATTAGCATTTTGTGTAACGTATGTTGATACAGTTTTTGTATTACTTGAATTGCTTGTATTGATTTGACCATAAGAATATCTAGCTCCTACAAGTAAACTTAGTATAAAGAAAATTGCTAATGTAATTTTATATCTATTAGTCATTAACTTTTAGTAATTACAATATAACAACATATAGTAACAAGTATTGTTAATATTATAATATCCATACTCACTCCTTTCGGTGTTGTATTAGTTAGTTTTAGGGGTATTGTTTTCTTGTTGTTTTTTTAGCAACTCTATTTTTTTAATTTCTTCTTCTTTTTGAGTTGCCTCTATTACTTTAAGTTTATCTACATATTGATTGTAGTCTGGTCTTAACTTATCGTATTTTGCCCACTGTTGTGTAGCTTCAGCACCAATTTTACCTTCGAAAGGACATGGTGTTCCTGATTGTTCCATTGCAAAAAATACTCTAGGGTCTTGACATAGAATAGACACTGCGGCCACTTTCATGCCTAAGTCGTTTAATGTTTTAGATAGTTTAATTCTTTCACAATTCTCATCTCTGTAATAAGAACCTCCTGAAAAACCTAAACCTACTGTTGATAGTCCTGCACTGTAACCAACAGAACATAAATCTTGTGAATAGGCAGACATGCTTGGAGCAGATGCAACCGCAGCTACTCTAGTGTCTCCTGAATATGCAGTAGAATTAGAAGTCGTTGTAGTATTTGAAGTATTACTAGAACCTGACTGGTATGTTTCAGAAGTAGAAGAAGTATAACCTCCTGTAATTGAAGTGTTACTTCCGCTTGTATTATTCTGTGTGGTACTTTGTGCTATAGCACTTGTCGAAATCACTTGCGTAAAAGCCATTATAAAACATAATAAAAGACCTGTTAATCTTTTCATTTGTTCCTTTAATACTACTATTTATTCATTCTACTTTTTCGAAAATGCTCTATTACCAAACCAGAAAGCAACAACAGCAGAAAATAGTCCTGCAGTTTCTTCGTCCCATAGTTTAGGTATTGAATCTACTACTGAAGTGCCTAATCTCAATAATGCAATTAACGCACATACTTTTATTAAAACAAAAAGTATAAAAAAAACATATGTAATCACAGGCCTAACTGAAGCTCTCATTGTTTCAATCCAAGGACTTCCTTTTAAAGAAGCATCTTGATCATATAAACCTTTTGCTTCTTCAGCATTGGCCTGTGCTTCTATCATCTTAATGTTAAGGTCTATTCCTCTTTGCTGAAGTTCTGCTCGAAGTTTTAATTCTTCTAAGTCAGCGGCTCTTTTTGATTTTTCTTTCCACATATCGAATATGGAGGGTATGATAGATGTACCAAAACCTAATAATGTGCCTAATAAACTTAACATATAATAACCTTATGATCTAAACTTGTTTATAATAGTATTTATACTATTCTTTACTTTATTAACAACAGTATCCACTATTGCTGGTCTTGGAATGTACCAACCAATAACTATACCTATTGCAATTAATACTAACATTTTAATCATTTCTTGACTCCTTTTTATTTGGTTTTATCTATATAAGTCTTATAGATGTTATAAGCAGCGTTCAATTGAGTCTTAACAACTGTATCACTACTTCTTTCAGATGCTACTTTGGCTCTCTCGGCCATATTAGTAGCGGCCTGAATCTTATGAACGATAGAATGACTAGATGTTTCTATTCTTGTTACGCTTTCTCTAGCAACGTTCTCGTTTACAAACTGTAAATTTGGTATTACGTGATCTACAACATCTTTAGTATCTTGTGTATCAGTCATTGTTGGTGTAGTATCGACTTTAGTTAGAGAATGACCTGTCATTGTTTTACCTTTGTCGTCTTTTTTATTATGGTTTTTTCTATTTAATTTGTGTTGAATGTTTTTAGAAGGCATGACGGCCATAGTACCTCTACTATCACCTGTACCTTGATTTCTTGGTGCAGTATCTCCTAAATCTGCCTCAGGTTTCATAGCATCCATACTACCAATAGAAAATCCCCCTATACCAGAAAAGTTAGCATCGTCATATTCTTTTAAATAATCTTTTGCAAATTCTTTAAAAGATTTGAATGTTTTTTTAGTCATTATTTTATGTTATATTTTTCTTTGAATGATTTTTTAGGTTCTTCTTTAACCATTTTAATTTCTGATTGTTTAGGTGCGTTCATATTATCTATGAATAAATCTGTTTTATCTAAACTATCTAATACTTGTTTTAGCATAACGTTATTGTTATCGGTATTTTCTTGAACTTTTCTTTTCAACATACCCATAACTGGATTCTTTTTCTTTTTTCTAAGACCAAAACCTTGGCCTGTTATATTGTCTTTAGGTTGGACACCAGGCTCACCAGCAGGTCCTACACCAACACCTGCAATTGCTCCACCACCTACATTATTTGTTGGAGCTGACCCCATCATACCAGCAGCGCCGTCATCTTCTTTTACTAACATTCCACTATTATCTATTTTATAATTTAATGGTATTGGTTTACATTTTTGATCTGTATAGCAATAATATTCTCCTGCTTTACAAGTTTGATTGGTTTCTCTAAAATTTTTAAATTTTTTCATATTCTGATATTAATTCTCCATCTTTTTCATATACGTCTATTCCAAAACAAGTCATAAAAGGTTCTTCATTACTTTCTTTTATAACTCTCACTTCATTTAATAACTTATCATATACATTAATTTGTTTAAGATAAGATACTACTGTACTTTCTATTAAGGATTTATGCTTTTGAAGTTCTTTATTTTCTTTAAGAATAAAAGCTAATGCCACTGCAAAAGAAGATAATGAAGATCCCAACCCCATTTTTTGCAATATTCGTTTTAAATTAAAACAAAATCTGTGTAATACTGTATAAGAATCTTTCTCTGCTTCAGTATTCAACTTATTTGCTTTTCTTAAAACTTTACCAGTACGATCAATGATGCCAAACTTATAGGCTTCTTGTTGTTCCCATGGTGTTGATATTAATTTTACTATTCTATAAGTAATTAATAAATCTACTAATCTATTTGCCATTATAGTCCTTTTAGTATTTCTAAAACTTTTTTATCGGCATCCACTTCTTGTAACTCATGTGGATACAAATAATTTAAATAATCTAAAACAGATTTCAAAGCAGGCCAAAATCGAGAATCTAATTTATATAACAATAATGTAACTGCGGCTTCTACACCAAAAACATTTTGCAACACTATAATATGATTTACTACCAATCTAATATTTAAATCTCCAGTAAACACGTATTTACGAAACAATCTTTTAAGATATTTAAATCTTTTCAAATCTTCGTAAAATTCTCTCTCTTGTTCCAGAGTAGGATTATCATAATTATGTTGTGCAAACAATAACCAATTTTCTTTGGTAATCTGTTTAAACATTGCTAATCTTAGATTAGCTTAGCGTAAACCTTTGAACTATTATTATTTAATTTTTCAAAGTTAAACTCAAGCTTCAATCCACCTTCTTTTCTGTGGCTGATACCATCATCATTGATTACTTCATCTGGTTTAGAATCGGTATCTTTACCGTATCTACCGCCAAATTGCTTAAGTGTAACAACAACTGAACCATTACCACTTTCAGGTAATACTACGTTGTTATCAAAAGATAAACCTAGTCTACCTAGTTTTTCTCTTAATTCACTTACAGCATGAAGTGGAACCAAATATTCACGTGCAGCTATTGAACCAACAAAAGCGTTAACTTGTTTTAACACTTCTGCGTTTTCTATGTTGTGAACACCAATGTGGCTATCTTCAACAGAATTATTATTATCTGTTGTACCAACACCTTGTGCATCACCTTCATAGTGAGCTTCTTTTATATGTTGTTTAAAACTTTTCATTTCTTTTTCCTTTTTAGTTTCATTTAATAAACAATCTTCTTCAAATTCATTTAAATCTTTTTCAATAATGTAAGACTTAAATCTTTTCATTTGAATCTTTTATTTCTTCTGAGTAAGTAATTTTTGTCTCGCTCATTTTTAAAAGTTTGTTTGTTTGCTGAAGAGCACCATAAATAGCATTTAAATTACTTTTCATGTTGCCTAATTCAAACTCAACTTGTTTAATTTTTTCTGAAATAGAATTAAAATCTTTTGTTAATAATTCTTTTTCAGATAACAATGTTTTTTCATCAATATTCATATTATACTCCTAATTATTAAGATGCTGAATAACCGTGTCCACCAATAATGTTCCATTTAGAACTTTTGAACATTAGTGTAACAGTTTCACCTTGTGCATTTAACACAACACTAGTAAAACCTCTTAAATTAGTAGGTGTAATAGTAATTGCATTTGTACCAGATGATGCAGTATCTATAATTGTTTTAATTTGACCATCAGTACCGTCAGCAAGTGTAATTGCTCTTGTACCTGATGTTGCATCAACCAATGTAACTGCTGTTGTAACGTTTGCAGCTCCACTAGCACTTAAAGTTTGTGCTGTTTGTTTTAAACCAATATATGTTGGTATATTGTTAAATACATTTGAAGTTGATACTTTTTTATTGATTGGTGTTCCAGATGGATCTTGTACTACGTGGAACAAATCTGCATTTGCTAATGCTGTACCTAAATCGGTAAGCGCCGTGATTTTCTTATCTGCCATTTTAACTCCTTATATTAACCCTTTCGGGAATGCTACTCTAGGTAATACCTAGATCACTTTGTTTATATATTTATACATTGTGGTGAGCGATTAAGCCCACCACAAATCTATGTATTATGCGTCAGGGAACTGAGTATCGTCAGACTGATCACCTGATATAGATGAACTTGCTACTAATACTTCAGTTTGTACTCTTCCAGTTCTTCCACCAGAACCTGCAATACGTCTAACCCAACCAGCGTGAGCAATTTTACTTGCTTGAACTGCTGTTTCAGTTGTATCAACACCATAAACTTTAGTTGGATCACCTTGTGTTCCGCTAGAATTTGATGATTCTGAATATGATACATATTTTGGTTTTTCTGATAATGTATATGCAGCTGCTGGACTTACAGCTGATAAAGTTGCACCTACTACACCTGCAGTAACAACTGCTGATGTGTTTGAAGCAATACTTTTAATTACGTAATCTTCTCCTGCTACTCTAATGTAGTCTCCTACTTTAGTTTGTGTAGTGAAAAGAGTTGATGTCCCCGTAACAGTACCACCAGCATTTATTGCTACTGTTCCTGTTGCAGTTTTAGCATCCTTATTTCCCCATAAACTCATTTGTCTCTCCTTATTAATAAGTGATTTGTTATAACGTTACTATTTATAAGAACTTACTATTTGAAACCTAGTTTTTTTAACTGTGATATGGTGTTGGCCGTACTGGTGTGTAGTATTCCATAACCACCACGAGCCTTAAATTGATTAACGTTTTTAATATAATCATCTATTAACAGAGCAGGTTCTCCATTAACTTTAGCATAGTTTTGTTTTTCTTTTCTTTTAACTAGATTGATTCTGTTTGCTGGTATGCCTAGATGAGATACTGCCCATGATCTTTTTCCAGGAATACAATTTGGATCAGATGCGTGTTCTACGTAAGCAGATAGTATATGTGGTTGATAATTGTTGATGTATGACCATAGTTGTTGGCCACCTGGTTGCCATGGTAAATTATACCAAAAATCTTTTTTGTCTATGATTGGTTTCCATTTATCAAGTTCACTATTATTTTCCATCCACTTATCAATAGACATGCCTGTAGTTTTAATTGCTGCTGATTTAAAATCGCATAATACTCCGTCCATGTCGCAATATATACGAGGTAACTTATCCATGATACTTTAAATACTTATTAATTATGGCCTGCTAATTTAGGTTCAACATCAATTTTAGTTACAGGTTTACCAGTCAAAGTGCTTTTCATATTTTTAGGATTTTCTTCTTCTTTTTTTAAAGATTTCTTATATTTTTTATAATTTGGTTTCTTAGCAGCTTCTTCTATTTTTTTAATAGGTTCTTTTTCACCTTTAACTTCTTTTTGTTTTTTATTCATTTTATCAGCATCAATATCTTCTTGTTTTTGCAATTGTTTCTTTTGTAAATCCAATATTGCGCCTCTTGTTTGATGTATTTGTTTTTCTATATTTGTAGTATCTGCACCACCAGCCGCTTTTTCAGAATCTCTTAATTGAGTTAATCTTGTTCTAAGTCTTTTTAATTCTTGATTATCTGTATCGATTGCTTTCATACCAGCTTCATCTAATTCTACTTCTTCATTCTTTTCTTTTTTCTCTATAGCTTTCTGAAGTGCTGGTGGTAATTTTTTTTGTGCAGCTGTTAATTCTTCATTCTTTTCAATTTTTTTAGCAATGTCATGTGCTTTAATAATTGTAGATTTTTTTAAAGGTGGTTTATCACCAGTTGCTTTCATAGCAGCGGCCATTCCAATAGCGTATGGTTCTTTTGCTGCTTCTGGTACAAATTCTTCTGCTTCAACATAACCTTTTGATTTATAGTCTGCTAATTTTTCTACAGGTATTCTTATTACTTTTTCTTTACCACCTGGTGCAGCTACTAATGTAGTCTTACTTGTAGCAATTGGTTTGTTTGCTATACTAGGAGAAACGTCTTGTGAAGTTGCTTCATCTTTAGCGTTATACCCTTTATCAACTCTATTAAAGAAGGCCTTCTTTTCAGCATCAGTCATTGATGCTAAAGATTTTCCTTCTTTTTCTAATTCTTTTTTAAAGTAAGCTTCATAATCTTCTCTCAATTTCTTAGCTACTTCTGATATACTACCTGGTTTAATTTCTAAATATCTTGACATTATTTTTTCTCCTTTAATTTTTTCCATGCTTTTTCTACTATAGATTTAGCACCTTTATATGCTTCTGATTTTGGTACACAATTAGGTACACGTTTTCCATTTTTCATTTTAGTTCCAACTGCTACATAACCAGTCCAACAAGCATCTTTTAATTCTCCTGTAGGTTCTTTTACTTCTGTTATTTTTTCAACTGGTTTGTTTTCCAATTTATCCAATTGATCGTAGTAATCTGGTCTTTCATCCAAATGGGCTAATGCTATTTTCTCAGCAACTTTAGGATCATCAGTATGTTCTGATTCTGATTTGATACCTTTTTCTAATTGTTTCTTTAATGCTTCAATATCTACATTATGTTTCTTAGCACTATCTTCTAAACTAGGAACTGGTTTTAATTGTATTTCTTCTCCCATAGAAAGGCCAATTTGTGTATTAGCGCCACCTGCATTTGAAGGTTCTATGTTCTGAGGTATGTTATTTGTTTGATCTTTTTGTTTTTTAACTTTAGGTTTTTCTTCAACAGTATAACCTGGAACTTTAACATCTGTTACTTTAGCTTTTATGTTAGATAATTGTTTTTGTCTTGCTAACTCTATTTCTTTATCTTTTGCTTTTTTAATAATGTCGTGTATATGTTGTGGATATTTTGTATTATCTTTTTCTGTTCCTTCACCTAAAATTTTTTTAACTAATCCTGTGTTTAGTTTTAATTCTTTTGCTATTTCTTCTGTTGTTTTTCCATCTTCTTTCATTTTATGAATAGCTGTTAATGATGTTTCTTTTAAATCAAATTCTTCTTTAATAGCTTCTTCTGTTACTTTTTCATTTTTACTAGAAAGATAATTGCCTACTGTAGATATATAATCACTTGCTAATGTAACTTTAGCTTGAACCCATGCTGGCAATTGTTTTTCATAATCGGTACCAACGTAATCACGAATCATTTTAATAGCACGTTCTAATTCTTCTAATTGATTTAATACCATACTGCCTTCATCATCTAACATTTTACCCATAGCAATAGCAATATGATTTTCTTGTACTTGTTTATAAGCGTTTTTTGATTCTTTAATGAAACTCATTATTTCTTATCCTTATTATATTCTTTGAAAGACATCATTTTTTGTTTAACTTCGTCAATCTTAGATTGATAGTTATTACCATATCTTTGTCTATATTTATCTATTGTATCATTTGAACCAGCCCATTCTTCTATATCTTGCATGGACACTTTCTTATTGTTTGGTTCCCATTTAGCACACCAATAATTATCTCTAACCTTAGCGTCAAATTTCTTACAATAACTATCACTTTCTACATAATATTCACAATTACCACAATGTTGTCCTTCTGGTACCTCTTTAGAATTGGCAGCCATATATTTTGGTGGTAATGAATTAGGTATCTTTTTGCCGTCTGGATATACTCTAGTTGTTGCTACTAACTCTTTATTATCTTCTGCATTACTAGGCACATATTCACCACCTTGATAATTGGGGTCGTAACCAGGTTCGCCTGGTGTTATCTTAGAAGTGTGTTGTGCATAATCATGTCCTATATCGTATGCTTCTTTTTTTGTCATCTTAATCAAATCCTTTTTTAATTCACCAAATACTTTTTTGCGTCTTTCTTCTATAAGTTTTGGTTCTTCTTTTGTTTCTTTAATTTCTGATACTGCTTTAAATCCGTAATCTACATCTAAATTATATTCTCTTATCATTACTTCTTTATCTGCGGCAATAGGAATACAATCCCATATCCATGATTTGTGTAAATTGTTATTTGTATCTTCTAATACAATATAATTTGTTCCTCGTCTTACTACTTTTCCTTTTACATCTAAATTGACGTTATGTGCTTGTTCGCCAATATTGAATATCATTTCTCTAATGTATAAGTCTCTTACTTGTTGTGTTTCAAATTGTTGTAAAGTTTTAGGCATTTCGGTTGGTTCAAATTCTGCGGCCAAACTAATCGATAAACCCATACCTTTTCTAACATCAAAGAATAACTCGTTCTTTTGTTTCTCTGTTAAATTGCCTGGTATTCCTCTTTTGAAATTCTTTAAATCTCCTCTTGAAGCATAGTTTCTTAATTTACTTGCACTCATTCCTGTTACACCTTCTTCATCAGGATCTCTTTCGCCTGCTGATACTACATTTATCTTTTCAAAGTTATAGAAACCATGTCTGTTTCTTTCACCATTATATTTGTTTAGTATAGTATCAAATTCTCTTACTCTATCACTACCTACAACCATAGTTACATTTGTATAACCTAAACTATAAATTTTTGCTGCTAATTCTAATACCATATTTGTAGGCATTACAAATATATGACTAGCATAACGTTTAAATATTGTTTGCATCCATTTTAATTTGTCTGATGGCGATAATGGATTCTTAACTGCGTCTTGCGATCTACTTAAAAATATTTTATAGTCTGAACCTAAACTTGCAACTTTTTGTAATAGTTTTTCGTGGCCTATTGTTGGTGGATTAAATCTACCAAAAGTAAATGCAATAGATTTGTTTACGCCTTCTGTTTTAATAGAACGTATTTCTGCGTCTGTTATTTTACCATCATTTAATATATCTTTTAATTGATGATACAATCTTAGATAATGATATTTCTCTAACATCTTATAGATAACATTTTTAGGTAATAAATTCTTTTTACCAAATGTTCTTATTTCTTCTGGTGTCATATCAGTAGCAAAAGCATCTTGTCTATCTTTTAATACTGTATTACCAATTGAAACTAAATGCTTAATATCATCTTCTATCTTAGATATTTTTTCATTTATAATTTCTTGTAAATTTAAAACATCATCAGGATTTAATTCTGTTAACTCTTTGTAATCAATGATATCTCTTTTTAATTCTCCTTCTATCACATCTATCTCTTTTACTTTCTTTTCAAAATCAGCTGCATATCTATTAGCATCAAATTTAAATTCTTTTGGTTTTCTTATCCAAGTATTGTTTTTAATATCAAATACACCATCAGCCATTTTATCATTTGTTTCTTTTACATTTGGATCTGTAATGATGTAATAGTTGATTGGATGTTTTGTTCCTGGAATTAATTTACCGTTGATACCTTTTAATTGATGTGCTAATTTAATTCTAACTGCTTCTCTATCAGCAGGTGCAACGTCAAATAAAACGTTTACATCTAGGTCTGCATCATCTCTATAATTTTTTGTAATACTAGAACCAACTAAACTATATTTTTTAATAGGATAAAGTTTTTCAAACTCTTTTAATTGTGCATTAATGATATCTAATACGGATTGTTTTAGTTTTGGATTTTCTGTATCTGCATTATCAAATACATCTTTAGCGTAAGTACGCCTAGGTATATCTATAACTGCTTCATTAATTAATTTAAACATTTGTTCTCCTTGCCATTCTCTCTTTGGCCATCCATCTTTTTGCTATGTAACTTTTGATTGGTGTATTTAATAATCTTCTAACAATACTGTTTATTTTATTCATTGTTAATGTAACCAATTCTTGTTCTGATCTGCTGTTATCTACTACTATAAAGTTTTGCATACCAAAAAAGTTTTGAAATTTACCAATATTAAGTTGTACACCTTCCCAAGATTTTTTTGTAATATATTCAGGTACAACTCTTTCTCTTTTAGAATTTCTTTCCATTGCAACTTGTAAACTGGTATTAACAAATACCATATAACAATCATAACCTAATTGTTTTAATAGTCCTGCCTGACTTTGTATTATGTTAAAATCTCTGCCTGTTGCATCTATTACTAAACCTAATCTACCTTTGATATATAAATCTAATTGATTTTCGGTTATTGCTTTTGCTTTATTTCTTAATACATCTCTAAAATATTGTTCTTCATCTGGCATAGATAAAGATAAACCAGCAGTCTTTAAACTCTTTTCAAATATAATATCTGAATTGACAATCTTTAAACCTGATCCAGCAAATACATTTCTAGTAACAAATGATTTACCAGAACCTGGCCCACCTGCTAAAAAGAAAGCTTTAAATATACCTTGATCGTATAAACCTTCTGAAAGTATTTGTTCAAATGATTTCACTAGCAATTCCACTTTCTTAATGCCAATGCTTTACGAGTAGGTCTTCCTTTATCATCTTTCATTGGGCCTGGATTACCAGACATACGAGCACAGAATGATTTACGTCTATTATATGCCTTACTGCCTTTTTTTAATTCAGATGGTTTTTTTGTTACAGGTGCTTTTAGATTACTACCATCTTTACGATTATAATAATCTCTACCTTTTTGTGTTAATCCTCCTGTAGAACTTTTAAGTCCTTTTGAATCTACAGCAGCTTCTTTTATAAATTGTTTAAATGTTTTCATACTATCTCCGTTGTTTTTGATCTATTAAAAGTCTCGTTAGGTTTTAATCTTATTTGTGGATTTCTAAAAGTCCAACATTCTCCAGTTTCATTAATAAAACATACCCATAGTAGATGTTCTTCCATGCCGTAATCGATTAAAAAATGAACGTAGGCTTCTCCTTTAGGAGTTATTATAGGTAAAGCTGGATTCAATTGTTTAATCATATTATCCTTTAAGCCAATCTTTTGCTATTGTAAAGTTTGCTCTACTAAATTCTAATCTATCTACAAGTTTAACTGCACCCTTAACTCTATCAACAGCCACATATCCTTCAGGATTAGTTACTTTAAATCCATCTGGTGTTCTTATAAACTGGCCAATGCTTTGTATTTGATTCATTTTTCTTATTAAAAAATTCTTTGCACGTTGTAATGATATCCAACTTGCAATTGCAAAGTATAATGCTTGTTGATTCCTATCAATGAAGTTTAAACCATCATCTCTAATTTTTCTATATTTGTTTTTTGTTTCTTCTTTACTTACTGCTTCAACTTCTTGTTGCAACATATTATTATAATACACTCTAAACATATCTACTAAATCTTTTACTTTGGCCATATCGCCTTGTGAATTTCTAATGTAATGATTGAAAAATGATTTAAGTTTATAACCTACTGCTAAAGAATCTGCAACGTTAAGTATATCTAACATTGGTGCCGCTTTCTGTAATGAGCCTTCTGCCATTGAAATGATATTATCAAACTGGCCCATTTCTGATTTGTTAAATGTAGCAGCCCCTGACGTATCTTTGTATGTTGCATCTGTAATAAAAATAGAAGATGATTTAGGAAACCCAGCAACACTTCCAAAACTTGCTGAAAGATGTTTAATATCTTTACCTGAATACATTGTATGGAAAACTATACCTAATCTTGCACGTGCAACTCTTTGACCTATTACACTGTTAACTGGTACTGCATACGTAATTGTATTTGGTGTAAATGTATAATATTCTTTATCATCTATTGTTGTAGTCTTAACATCACCTTTTGTAAATAAAAGATCGCCTTGTAAAATACCATTGATACCTAATTTAGATAACTCTCTTAAACAAACAATAAGTTTCTGTGCTAAAACGCCATCATGGTTTTTCATAATGTCGCCTGTAGAATAATTGATTTTTGGATTTACGTTGAATAAAGATTTAGTTGCTACAAAGAATTTACCATTTTCAGGATTAATTCCACAGATAACTGCTGGCGCACCGTCCCATTTAACTGTTACGTTAAGTCGGCCGCCTACATTACCTGTAAGCATTTTTTTTATTGATTTTAAAAAATTGACTGCATTACGACCACCTTTTGAGCCTTGGTCTATAATACTATCTTCTAAGTGTTCCAAATGGGTATTAGTACCCTTTGTTACGAATCCTTTAAAACTAAACATTTCTCTCTCATTGTTCCCATAAACAAAATCAAACTTACAATAAACTATATCAATACTATTATTTATACTATATCACATCTTTAGGTTAATGTCAAGATTTTAGTATAATTTACCAAAAGGACCAAACTGAGAACCTCTTTTTTCAGCTAGATAGACCATATCCGTTAACATCTTATTTCTTTTTTTCTCTGGTAATGAATAGATACAGAATAAAAAGTCTAGTTCCATTAGTTTGGTATGCGATACACCATTTTTTAAATCATCTGAATTATATGATGATATCATGTTCTTAATAAAATTAACTGTTGATGTATCTGTTTGTACCTTTGATCTTATAAAATTAAATTTGGCTTCATATCTTTTGGCCACTTTTTTAAATGCGTCTAAAGATTTAGGATATAAAGTATGGTTATTAACATAAGATAAATTACTACTGCCTATTCCATTCTCTCTAAACAATGTAGTCATCAAATCAACTGGTACTTTACCTATACGAGCAGCACCCGATTTCTTTCTTTTACCGTCAAATTTTAAATTCTGCATAAATCCTTTACCATTTTGTCTAATCTGAAATTCTACTTCATCATCTTTATCTTTAATTATTATTCTACAATCAGCTGAAATTAATGTACCATCTTTTTTGTTTGTAAAGTTTATAACAGATTTGTTTAAAGACATTGTAAACTTATCTTGTTTCATTAGAGCATCTTTAGTATTTAATTCTTCCCATCTGGCTTCTTTACCTGAAACTTTTTTTAAAGATACACCAACTACTTTTCTTTTTTCAAATAGATTTTTCATTATATCATTTAATTTTGATATAGATGATGTTTTGCTTTCTAATGCTTCATTAATAGAATTTCTTACTTGTTGTTCATTTTGAATTAACCATATATCTGCTGGATTCCAACTATCTTTTTTAGCAATCTTAAATTTATCTTTAATTATTTTAGAAATGTAATCCATAAAACCACCATCTCTATTATATTCTGTGAAATTAATATTTCTAAATATTTCTAACATTTTTTTTTGTTGTGCATAGAAGTTATCTAACCATTCAGGATCATCATCAACTTCAGGATAGATACTAACTAGTTCTTTATATTTTGGATCTTTTCTAATATCATTTGCTGTTGTGTATTTTCTTTTATCTTTTAATACTCTTTTTATAATCCATAAAGATGCTCTTTCTTGTTTACCTGTAGCAACTGCATCTAATTGACCTACTGATTTCTTACCTGTTTCAATAAATCTAATTCTATAATTATTAACTAAAAAATCTGCTTGTCTTTTGGCACCTAATTTAATAATGCCTTTAAATTTTGTTTTGATTGTTGTTTGTATCTTATCAAAATTTTCTTTAGATACTTTTATTTGATATGTTGAACCTCTATTAATAGGACTATCATCAGCAAAAAAACTTCCTTCTTTCATCATTTTAATTAATGATGTTATGTTGGTTTTTAATTCGCTTGGTAAACGGCTTATTAATTCTGAATGTTTGTCTATATTAAATGACATATCTCTCTTTTACAATATTTATAAGAAAGTGTCAACTATTTAATATTGTCGCAAAGAAATTTAGGTATACCACCGTTACGTTGCCATTGACGGTGTTCATTTTGAAACTTAACTAAATCTTCTATATCTTCTTCAAAGAATGATTGTTTTACTATAGTGCCTGTTGGTTTTTCAATAACTTGCCAAAATATACTTCTGCCTTTTTTAACCATTTTCTTTTCATAAGATAATGTTTCGCTTAGAAAACCAGGTCTCTTATCACTCTTGTGAAACTTTACTTTTTGTCTTTTCATATTTTGAAGTCCGAGAATTTATCATAACTTGTTTTAACTGTCGGTTCCCTTTGGTTGCTATCTACTATATTTTGTGCATTAACGGACACATCATATAATTTCATCTTTGCTCTATCTACACCTACTATAAAAGAACGGTTAATAGATGGATCATTATATCTATTCTTTAATTGTTTAATCTTCATTTGGCCTAATGCTTCTAATTCTTCGTTTGATATTAATGCAAACATAAAATCGGCAGTTGCTGGAAGACCAAACGATTCTGAAGTATCTTCTAATCCGATATCTGTACTTACAAATCCTGTTCTTGTTGTTTGTGTTGCACTAAAGATTGGCACATTAAACTCTACGGCCAATCCTCTTAATTCTTCTGCAATGGCTTTAATAAAGAAGTATGATGATATATTTCCGCCTTTAAATCTACTACTAGAACATATATTTAAATAATCAATAAAGATAACATTAGGTCTAAAAGATTTCTTCAATGCAAGTTCGTTTAATAATGCTCTAAAATGGCCAGCGTGTGCTGATGCTGTTGGATATTCTTTTATAATTAATTTACCAGCAGTCTTGTTTCTGATCTTAGTAATCTTATCATCATAGATTTGTCTAGGCATGCTGTGTAGGTCGTCCATGTTTACATCTAGTAAATTGGCATCAATACGTTCAGCAATTCTTTCTTCTGACATCTCCATTGTAATGTATAATACATTTAAACCTTGTGTTAAGAAACTGGATGCACAATGACACATGAATAAAGATTTACCAACACCAGTACCTGCCAATGCAATGTTTAAAGTTTTAGGTGGTACGCCGCCTTTAGTAATACGATTCATATAAGATAAATCAAATTCATATTTCTTTTCTTTAGTATGATAGAAATCAAATCTTCTAGTTGCATCTTCTATGTAATCATGCCCTATATGGTTATCAAAAGAAACGGCCAATGCGTCTGCAAGAATACCAGGTATTGCCTCTGGTGTAAGTCTAGGATCTTTTTTATCTAATATTTTAATACCAGTTAATACTGCATTATGTACTGCTCTATCTTTACAAAATTTTTCTGTAGTATCAAACAACCATTGTAAGTCTACCTTTTCTTCACTGATAGATAATAGTAATTCTTTTATAGATTTAAATTCATCTTCATTAATATCTTTTCTCTGACCCAGTTCTATAAGTAATGCTTCTTTTGTTGGAATGTTTTTATATTTGTTTACAAATGTATCTATTTCTCTAAACAATATTCTTTCAGAACGATTTGCAAAGTAATCTTCTTTACAAAAAGGTAAGGCTTTTCTTGTAAAAGCTTCATTGAATATAAAATTACGTAGTATTGTAATCTCTATTCGTTCATTGTTTAAATTCAACTTTTCCATCTGTCAATTGTTTTTCTAATAGTTCTACTAATATATCACCAATGTAATTAATAAATTCTTGTTCATCAAATTTGATTTCATCAGGATTCTTAATAATTTCATAGGTAAATCTCATTGGTAGTGTACCATCTTCTTTAGGTTCACTAGCAAATTGTACATTACCATACTTGTAAACAATACCTAAGTATTTTTCTTCTACAAGTTTAATATAAGTTTGCTCTTCGCCTTCTTTTTGTACAAAGAGATATTTTATATTACTCTGCTCCGTATAGGAATTTTTTCTTTGTTGTTTCATCTATCTGTTTTAATATTTCCTTTGTAAAATACTTTTCAGGTTCATCATTGATAGACTTACCAAATACTTTTGTACCATCTGGCATTTCATATCTTGTTGATACTTTTTTGAAAATGCCTGCTTCTTCTGCAATTTCTAACAAACCATAATGACGATCTAATCCTTCTTTATATGTTAGTCTCACATCTATTTGAGCATTTTCTTTTGTTAACCTTGACTTGTAGTTTTTACAGTGGATAATATTACCAATCACTTCGTTGTCGGCATCTTTTTCTTTTCTTTTGCCGAGATAGATGATTGATGAGGCAGCGTATTTAAGACCGGAACCACCACCCATTTCTTTTTGTGGGTACATAGAACCTATTACGTCATAGGTGTGGTTAGTCATTATCATTGGAACTTTTGCCCTGCCAAGTTTCAATGTTAAAACTCTAAATGTTGATTTCACGATTTGACTTCTAGTCATATCTCGTGTTTCTTTTCCTTCTGCTGTATCTTCCATTTCTTTAGTTGTAGATAACATGCCTAAACTATCTAATACAAACATTAAAGGTTTTCTTTTATCTTCTGGTTGTTCTAAGTATTTGTCTAATACTTTTATTGATTGATTTCTAAATTCTTGCACTGTAGCCACAGGAACTATTACCATTCTTGTTGCATCTACGCCTCTACTAATAATCATTTCTTTTGAGATTGCACTTTCAGATTCAAAATAAATTACACCTGCTTCTTTATTCTTATCTAAAAAATTTTTACAAATACCTAAAGCAAAAAATGTTTTACCTGTTGCCGCTTCGCCTGCAATTGCGGTAATTTTATTACTTGGTAAACCACCAAAAATACTGCCTGATAATAATGCGTTAAAAGAATATGAACCTGTATCTATGAAACTTGTTATATCTGCACTGTCAACACCATCTGATACTAATGTTGCATACTCGTTACCTACATCTTTAATTATGTCTTTTAAAAAATTACTCATCCACATTCTCCATTGTTTTTCTATAATTAATTATATAATATTTTATTCCTAGACTATAACATACTTGGCGTATTTCGTCAAGCTGTTCTGGAGGAAAATTATGTATTAGATAATTGGAAGGACTCTTGTATATAATTATTTGCATATTTATTCATAGTATCTTTTTTTAATCTAATAGGTTTCAATTCAGTTTCACGGTTTAAGAACTTATAGTCTAATTTAACTACATCAAAGTCTGCTTGTAGTTTGTCTGCAATCTTATAAGGGTCAAATTCTGAACAGCTATAAACGTCAAATTGCATAATACCAGGATCTGTCTCGTCCCATACGTGCATTGCTATATGACTTGTTTCAATAACGGCCACACCTGTAATACCTCTGTTACCTTCAGTGTTACAATACTTAACATAAGGTCCCATTAAAACTTTCATATCAATAAAAGATATAAAGTCTTTTAACCAGTTTGTTAGTTGTTCTTCGTTTTTTGGTGGGTTTTTCACTTCGGCTCTAATAATTAAATGTTTGTGTATTAAAAGTTTATTCTGTTCCATCTCTCTATAAATTTTAAAATTAACTACTCACAATCACATCAATATATATAAAGTTATTTATATAAAATAAATCTTTATCGAATAATTTGTATTGAAGAATTTTTAGTCCAAAGTTCAAGTTCATTTCTTATCTTATTTTCTTTCTTTAAAGTCTCATAACGAATGGCCGCTTTCTTTCTCCACCATTCTATGATACTTTCTAGTTCAAATTTATCATAGGTATCATCTTTAATTATAGTATCTGTCTTACCATTTACTATATCAATATAATTTTTGATACCATAATGACTTATATAGTATCTTTTCTGTTCCGTCAAGTCTTTTGCGTTGTTGATAACTTTATTAAAATCTTCCAATTCTGTCTTGTCATCTTTTAAAGATCGTTTTATTAACCCTATAATTGCATTGGTTAACTTTAACTTCTTACTTGACGCATCTTCTTTTACTAGATCGCCTACTATTTTCTCAACGTAGTCTCTTAATTGTTCATAAGGTTTACCATGTAACATAGGAATAAAATCACTATCAGTTAGGCCTTTATATCTAACATAAGGTTTCATACCATCATACTGACTTGATGATTTACTGTTACCATACAAACTTGTAGTTTCAAATAAACATAAGTTCATATCATACTTCTTATTCATCATGTCTCTTACTTTATGACTACAACAAATAGCTGCCAATAGTTTACCACCAAGATAATTATAACCAAAAGGTTGAGATGGTACTATTACAAATCCCATAATGGCCGTTTTATTAAAATGACTTAGATCGGGAACATTACCTAACATTTCGTTTCTAGGTTTCATATTAATAACTGGTGATGCCAATCTTATAAACCCTACAAATTTATTTGTTGTCATTTCTTTAACTGCTAGTTTTAAATTTTTACCAGGAATACTTACCATGTTACTATGGCTTGATATCATATTAATACAAGTGTCCCAAGTTACATTATCTATTTCTAATACTTCTAACTTCATATCATTAGGAGACATTGCAAAATCGGAAAACAAGTCATCTTCTAAACTCATGCCTGGTAATCCAGCAGGAATGTTTTGTATAGAGGCCAGTTTTTGATCTCTCATGTAATCATCTATACGATTAAAACTACCAAAATAATCTTTAAATATTTTAACACAATATAGTGCTTGTTCTTTAGTTAAAGTTTTCATGCAAAAAATGCCTCTAGGTTTGCTTTCTTTTCTTGCGACCAACCAATAGATTGTAATATAAATCTCATTGGATCTAAAAATGTTTTTTCAAATTGAGTTTCATAATCTATATACTGTTGTAAATTAAATTCTTTAGGTAAGGTTGTTATATAACTTATCACATCAAACTTAAATGGATTTGCTTCTACAAGTTTAAGAAACTTGATTTTATCTCCTTCTTGTATTAAGGGATATTTACTTTTAAGTTTAAATTCTTTTACTTGATAATTATAAATTAAAGCACCTTTAACATGTATTGGTGTTCCTTTAATAAAGATATTATTACTATCGTAATATTTTTTCATGTTATTACATGATCTTGGAAAAGATATTTGTTCAGCCGACATAGTAAAGAACTCTTTTTTAAAATCAGCAATAAACTTTTGTAAAGTATCTTCGTCTTTACTCATTATAATTTTAATGGCTTCTTTAATTCTACCTCTACAAACTTGTGGCGTTGAAGATTTAACCGCTTCTATACCCATGATCTTTAATTTAGGTTGCGAAAGTCTAACGCCTTCTTCATCTAATACATTTAACATATATCTTTTCTTTGCAACCCAAATACCTTTGTTAGCGATTACTTCTCGTTTCATTACCATACAGTTTTTAAATGCGTTTGTATAGTCTGCAAGTTCTTCAAAACATTTATTTAAAAATGGTTCAACTCTACTATCAACAACTTTATTTAAAAAATTACATATTTGATCTTCTGTTTTGTCTTTACAAGTTTGTTCTACAAGTTTATCTAATGTAACATAGATAGAATCTGTATCAGATGCCACAATATAATCTATATTATCAGTCTGTAATATTTTATTTAAATAACTATTTACCTTTTCTTCTATAAATCTAATAATAAATTGGCCTGCTGTTGTAATGGCACTGGCCTGTCTTACATCATAATATCTAAAGTATTCATTACCTACTGCACCGTAAGCTGAGTTTAAGGCGATCTTTCTTGCCCATTGAATATTATGACAACGTGATATTTCTCTAACTAAACTTGGATCTTTTGTTTTCTCATATTCTTTTTTTGCAAGTAACATTCTATTCTTAAAAATAACACGTTCATTATACATTGTCTCCATCATCTCTGGTAGAAAACCTTGACTATCGTTTTTAAATAATGCACCATTAGGTGTAATACAAGCATTCTTATCTTTTAAATAATCTAAAGATGTTGACTTATCTAACATCTTATTAACAGATATACCTTCTGAATTTAAACCAATAATCTTTTCTGGTGAAATATTATACTGTATAATAATATGAGGGTATAGTGAATTGATATCAAAAGAAACTACCCATTTGTGCATGCCAAGTATCGGATCTTTTACATAAGCACCTTCATACTTTTCATCCTTAGTATTATCTTCACGTGGAGGAATACAAATATTTTTACTTAACAAATGATTTGCAATTAAGGTATCCCACACTCGAACTTGTGAAAAGATATCACCATAGTTTACTTTAGATTCATAAGCAACAGTTAATGATAGGTCAATCAGGCCAAGTTTATCTTCTAATGCGTCAACGATTTCAACGTCTTGAATATTATAATCTATAAATGATTGGAAGTCTTTTGTGTACCAATCTTTAAATGTATCATGTTTCATTTCATCTTTACCACGACCAAGTTCTAATTCGCCAATAAAATCTAACTTATAACTTTCTTGCCTTGTAGGAATAAACCATTGATATAAGTCTAAGTAATCTAAGTTTGTAATACCTAATATATTGTAAACTGTTTGTGGCCTACCTCTGACTAATATTTCTTCTTTTTGAATTAAATTCCAAGGCGATATCTTTTGTGCAACTTTTTCACCTGCAATTAATATAATTCTACTAAGTAAATAAGGTATATCAAAGAACTTTGTATTCCAACCTGTTGTAACATCTGGGTAGTTTTTAATCCAAAACTTCATAAACTCAAACATCAATTCTTTTTCAGACTTACATCTTACATAAGTTATATCAGTTCTATCTGTTTTATATTCACCAGTTCCCCAAGTTAATATTTGTTTATTAGATTGATTTTTAACTGTAATACAAAGTATTTCTTCTATAGGATTTTGAACATCTGGAAAACCGCTTTCGCAACTAGTCTCTATATCTAATGTAAAAATTTTAATAAATTTTTTATCCCAATCTATATTATCAGAATGAAATTTATTAATATATTGATAATGATATCGTTCTAGGCCGTAAATAGGAGAATTATCAGTAACTACTTCTCTCCTAAATTTTCTAGCATCATCTATAGTTTTGAAAGTAATAGGTTTTAAATACTGATCTTGTAAGGTTTTAAATTCTGTTTGTTGTTGTGTTAATGAATAAAGTGTAGGCCCAAAGTCTATTCGTTCTTTATATTCTTTGCCGTTATGTATACCTCTAATAAGAAGTTTACCTCTATGTTCTATAACTGATTTGTAAAAGTTCATTATCTAATATCTTCATCCAATAAATGAGCGATTAAACCATCATGTTCTTTTGTTAATTGTATTTGACATGCTAATCTACTCAATCCTTTTTTATATTGTTTATCAAATTCTAATATATCCAATTCTGCATAATTTTCATTCATTGGTGCAATCTTACCAATCCAACGATCATCTATTATAACATGACAAGTACCACAAGCACAAGAGCCACCACAATCAGCAGTTATTTCTCGTATATCTATTTTACTATATTTCTTTGCGGCTTCCATTAAGGTCATGCCAATAGGAACTTCAACCCTAATTTTCAGGCCGTTTCTAACAAAATATACTGTAATCATCAATCTATAATAAGTTTAGGTTTCTTTGCTTGAATTATTCCTGTTCCTAAATGCTGATTATAAGAATTTTTGATTTCTAATTTTGGTTGTACTTCTGTTATAATGTTACTTGTTTTTAACACGATAGTTTCAGATTCAGAATAAGGCATGTATGGTGTTAGCGCCAAAGATACTGGCCCACCTGGTTTTGATTGCATTGGTACAATCACGAACGGTTGTTTTATATTAGTTAAATTTGAATCGCTATCTTCTGATTTTTGACCGATAACATCTTCACCTGTACTTAATCTAAAGATTTTTACTTCTGACATAATACAATCATTATATACTATTATTTACTTTTTGTCAATAGGTTTTATTCTTCTACTTAATACAAATTCTCTATTTGGATTTACCGAAGCATTCATTTTTCTAATGATGTCTCTGTTTAATAATACGTCTGACGCTGATCTTTTACGTTCATCAAGACCAAACAATACATCTTTATATGTAAATCCATTAAATGTTAAATCTAATTTAACAACTGGTCTTTTTTCTCCTTCACCATCATTTGTATTGGCTCTAAAAATTTTATGGTAACCTTCTAACTTGCTTGTATGCTTTTTACCATTATATTTCCATGCAACTTTACCATCAACAACTTCCACTTCTTCTGCATGTAAGGCACATGTTTCTGCACCATTACCTGTATCTAATTTTGCTCTTACTTTTCCTACTGTAGATAATTCTATTGTTTCTAAATAACCTACTTCTACAATTGATTGTCTATCCCAATGTTTTCTATCAGAAATATATTCTATAACGTTATCTACCAATTGACTACCTTTAATTGGGCCTGTAGTATCTGGTGTATCAATATAATCTTCGTAATGATATCCTTCATAATCTGCACCAGTTCCTGGAGAACCGTTTGCTTCTAATACGTAAATTTTACCTTTATATTTTATATGATCTATACCTACAAGATATGCTTTTGATGCTCTTGCTGTTCTTAAAACAATTTCTATTTCTTCATCTGAAAGTTTATATGGTTCTGCTATAGCCCCTCTATGAACGTTTGATCTAAATTCGCCAGATTTTTTAACACGTCTAGTACATGCAAATATTTTATTATCTACTACGAATGTTCTTACATCTGAATCTGTTGGCATGTATTCTTGTAATAACAATTCAGCATCATGTTTAAACAATGCTTGTACTACTGATACTAATGAATCGTAACTATCTACTTTAACTACACCAATACCTTGTGTGCCTGTTAATGTTTTTACAATTACTGGAAATTTATTACCTACTAGTTTTAATGCGTTATCTAAATTCTTTTCGTTTGATATGAAGGCAGTTTTTGGAGTTGGTATATTAAACTTTTCAAATAACAATGCTGAAGTTAGTTTGTTATCGCATGTTAACATTGCTGATCTGGTGTTTAACATAAACGCACCAGAATTTTGAAATGCTGATATCAAAGAAAGACCTGCTTCGTCCTCTATAGCACCTGCTCTTGTGATAACTACTGTATTCTTACCAATGAATGTGTGTTCACCATCTTCACCGTCATAATTATAAATTGTTAATGTATTTTTTTCTTCGTCTTTATCTGTGATGATTGAGAATTTAGTATTGATTACGTAACACGGTATTTTTCTTTTAGCACAAGATTTCTGTACAAAACTTACGGTAATTTCTTTTTTGGTCTTTTTATTACCTGTTTTTTGTCGTCTTACTTTAGGAGAAGATTTACTAATAATAACAACAGTAATAGGATCTTTTTCATCCTGTTGTCTTTCTTCTTTTATAAAGTCTCTAAACTTAGATACTTGCATTTATTCACCATTTGTTTCATTATCTTTAGTAACTTTTTTACCAATATTATATTTTGCCGATAGTATCCAATCTTTCTTTTCTTTGAAAGGTAGTACTTTAATTTGACTTAAAGGTGCTTTGTTTTCAGCCGCCTCTTTTTTAACTATATTAATTAAATTCCAATCTGCTAATAATATTGCAATTGTATTTCTTCTTTGAATATCGTTTTCAGATAATGTAGCAGTCTTACCATCAAGAGCGAATAACTCTTTAAAATGTACAATGTAATATTTGCCTTGTTTATGAAGTATATGACATGACTGAAATAAAGTCTTATCTTTTCTTGATGCTACACCAATTCTAGTAAGTGTTTCTCTTACTTTTAAAAAGTCATCAGGCTGTTTGATTGTTACCTCTAACATGTCCTCTATTGACCATTTAATATTATCTACCATTACTCTCTCCCACCTTTGTATAATTTTTTCTTAATATGTTCAAGTTGTTCTTTGGTCAATAAAGTTAAGGCCTCTCTTGCCTTTTCATTGCTATAACCATAGTATTCTTTCACATACTCTAAATCTTTCAACCTGGTTTGTGATAACCACTTACCACCAAATCGCTTCTTTTTTCTGATACTATTTATTAAAAAATGAAATTGTAACTTTTTATCCAAGAAGTGTAGCCCGTTCATTTCATTGGCCGGCATTAATGTGTCCCAAAACATAGAAAGACAACGATTTATAATATATGGTGGATACTTCTTTTCCCACGTAGAATCATCACTGTCTAGTAGTGGTTCTTTTGTTTCATTAATCGCTTTTAAATAATCTTTTAATTCGTACATATAATTTTGGATAATTTTGGAGCGGGCAGTGGGATTCGAACCCACGACCTATAGTTTGGTAAACTATTATTCTACCACTGAACTATGCCCGCTTATTATTATCTTCCCCATTTAATCCTGTTCCATACACGTTCATGGCACCAATATATAAATGGTTTAACAATCATTTCAACTGCTCCTATTCCTAAACTAACTATAAATTTGCCTGTAATACAATATGATATTATTATTGTTGCTAAGGTACCACAACATCTGTAACTGTAAGCTTTAACAAAACTGCGTAATGGCGTTTCTGACTTATTTAATTTCCAATTGTTTATGAGGTTTTTTAATATAATTGTCATTTAAATTTACATCCAGCCATTATTTCAGTTAAGCAGGCCACCATATTAATTTCTTGGTCAGCAACAAAGGCCGCCTTATATTGATAACCAGCAATAATTAATACTGCTTGAGGTATTGATTTAGGTTCTAAATGTTCGTAAAGTACATCATAGATACTTGTAAACAAAGCACTAGGTTCTTTGTCTAGGTTTTGTATAACCCATTTTCTCATACCATTAAAGTCTTTATCTTTTAATTTTACAATAAGGTCTTTATTATTTTCTTCTGATAAACTAAAAAGAATACCACTGTCAATTTTACCACGGACTGAATATCTTTGTAATTCGTTTATAGTTCTTCTAAAGTCCGGATAATATTTTTGTATTACTTCTGCCAATACCTTTTTATCAAATTCAACGCCTTCATCTTTTAATATAATAGATAGTCTATCCATTAATTGAGTGGCCGTTTTTACCTTTTGACCATTGACAATTCTAAAATCAATTACTGTACAACGACTATGTAGAGCAGGTATGATTTTGTTTTTATAGTTACAAGTAAAGATAAATCTACAATTATTAAAAAACGTTTCAATAAAGTTTCTTAATGCTGGTTGTACCGATTCGGCGTTCATATAATCAGCCTCATCTATAATTACAACTTTATGATTGGCATCTTTGGTAAGTGAAATAGTAGAAGCAAAGTTTTTGATTTTGTTTCTTAATGTATCAATCTGGCGGCCTTCATCTGAACCGTTTATGATAATATAGTCGGCACCTATTTCATCACATAAAGCACGAGCTACAGTAGTCTTACCTGTGCCTGCTGTACCTGATAATAACAGATTAGGTATTTCTTTTTTCTTAACGAACTCTAAGAAAGTTTGTTTTAAATCTTCTGATAAGATACAATCTTGTATCTTCTTTGGTCGGTATTTTTCAACCCACAAAAAGTCTGACATAATATAATCCTCAATTTATTTTTCATAACTATAACTAACTTCGTAACCACCTTTACGATCTGTCCACCAATCATCAACTCTTTCAGAATAATTAGCACAAGCCTCGTCTAACAACTCGTTTTCTTCTTCTGTTGGAGGTTTGCCAATAGGTTCTATATCACTACCCCATTGTTGCTCTTGATGTGATATGATTTCTTTTAAGCGTTGTACTGAACCAAATATCTTTATGACTTCTTCATCAGGAAGATCACATTGAAATTCAGAAGCGACTTGATGCCATTCCGTTCTGGAGAATTTCATATTAGAACTCCGAATCTGGCTCTAATGCTATCCAATACTGTACTGGTTTACTTCTGTTTATAAAGTGGCTGATCTTTGCTTTAGAAATAGCAACGTCATAATCATCAGAAATAATCTTGAAGTTATCTGCTTTAAAGTAAGCTGTAAATGTTTTGTCTGTTTCACCTACATTTAAAGAGTAATCATTTGAAGATTTGTTTTTCTTATCTGTTGCAACAAAAGATATTATTTTACCATTACCTTTAATTGCGATATCTGGTAAATTTAATGTTGTGGCTGCCTTTTGTATTCTAGCAAAATCTTCTTTTTTCAAAGTAAATGCTACTGTCTTATCTGGCATATTAATACCTTTTTGAGGTGATACTAATACTGATTTATCAGCAAAGAAATATTTAATTACTTGTTTAGATTTTTCATCAGAGATTAAAGCGTAGTTTGCACCATTGACTTTAACAGCAGGTTTATCAAATAATTCTACCGCTCTTAAAAACTCATTTAGATCATAGATGCCAAATTCTGTATCAAATTTTTCTGTGATTGTTGCTTCTGCTAATATATTTTTCATAGCAGATATTGTATTTAACTTGCTACCCGGTTTAAAAAGAATGTTGTTATTGATCTCGCTAAAATTCTTTAAAATGGATAATGTATCTGTACTTAGGTTCATTTCACGTTCTCCTTATCATAGTTTAATAATAATATAACATAATGTACTGCCTTCAATAAGTCAGCACGGTTATATCCGTTTTTCTTACCATACCTACACAAATACTTAATTGCGTTTGCATGACAAAAATCTTTTCCAATTTTTAAAGTTTTAAATAAATCTTGCACTTGAAAGCCATCTTTACCCGTAGAGTAATGTTGACCATAAGTACCTTGAATGTAATCTAAGATTTCTTTTAAAATTTTATCTTCATTGTATTTCATAATATTAATGTATCACAAACTTTATTAAAAGTCAATCTATTTTACCCATTGAATATAAAGTAAATAAGGAACTAATATAGGATAAACTATATGTTCTATAAATTCGTATATAATTATTACTGTTAATAGTATTGCCCAAACTTTAGATTCTTGTGCTCTTCTACCAACGTATGCAAATAATTTAGAATGATAGTGGCCTAATTTGTGAATTAATTTCATCATATAATTTTGGAGCGGATGACTGGTACTGCCCCAATTTCTGTAAGTTGGAAACCTACAATAATACTTTTATACTACATCCGCAATTATTAACCTAACATAGGTGGCCAAGGAAGTCAAGCATCCTTGGCCACTTTTATATTATCTTATAATTGATAATTTATTTGATTTTTTTAAGTTTGATAACTTATCGATCAACTGTCCATTTTCTAAAGTAGTTTTACCGCCTTTAGAATAAGGAATAATATGATCTGCATGCCATTTTGTATCGTCATTTATTTCAAACTCGAGTATAGTTTTTCCTGTTTCAGGACAAATACCATTTTGTCTTTCCCAAAGTTTATACCTTTCTTGAGGAGAAAATAAACGAATTTTGTCTTTTTTCTCGGCATGAACATCAACCACCAAAGCAAGTTCTTTAATTAATAATTTATATCTTGCTTTTAATTCAGGTGATGACATAGTAGAATTACAAGATTCGTAAGTTCTGCTTTCACCTCCTGCAGTTGTCATTATAGTATTAGTATTAGATATTCTTTTATTTTCGCTTTTTATAAACCATTCATAAAAAATTTTATCATTTTTTATAATATATTCATTATCAAAAAGATAAGTATATACCATAAAAAGATTAAAAAGAGTACTATGGTTTTTCATTTCTTCACCACAATTCTTTTTAACAAAAGAAGCAAAAGATTTAATTAATTTTTCTGCTCTATCTAAAGATATTTTTTGTGATACGGTAGAATCATCTTCATAAGCTGCATTTTTTTCAGCACCTTGAATTGATTTTTCTGTACCATAAGTTGTGAAAATAGACATTGATACTATATAATCATCAATAACTCGTCTCACTTTTTGTTTGATAGTAGGAAATACTTTTACTAACATATCATTATATGTTAATAAAGTCATTTTTCTTACCCATTCAGCATAAGGAACTAAGATAGCGTTTCTTAATTCTTGTGCGTTTAATGTAAAACCATCATTAATACAAATAAACAAGTTAGTTAAATCTTGTCTTGTTGCGTTTGTATATTCGGTTACTGTTAAAAATATATTTTCTTCAATATATTTTCTAAAAACAATAGGATGTTTAAACCAAGTATCATTATTTTTGTCGATAACAACTATCTGTCCATTTGGCATTTGATAATCATCATGTATTATGGATACTTTTCCATTCATATATTCATCAATAGTAATTGTTCTGTTATTACCATCAATTGATATCTTTTGGAATCCTTTTTGTTTCCAATTATTAAAGTATATAAAGTCCCAACTATCTGATTGAGAATTTTTTAAACATTCATCTATATTAGCAAGAATAACCTTACTAGGTGCCATACCTAGTATTAGACTGCTTATATATTTTGATTTTTGTTCCAAATCCCATCGCTGTTCACTTTGAAAGCTTAGGTCTAGTGCTGTTAGTTTTTTTAAATCTCTAACTAAAGAACTTGTTAGAGTATAGTCTTTGCTTGTAGATATTAATGGTCTACGGCCATTTGTACGAATTACCATAGGTAACTCCTTTCATATTATTTTTGCTACTGTAGGTAGCAGTTTCAATTTGTTAACTTATACTACTATAAGTCAACGCACATTTACCACTATTTTTAGATAGTGATAATACCAATATACCATACATTATTAAAAAATGCAAGCTTTGTGGAAAAGAAATAAGGCAATAAAATCAATTACTTATTTTTACAACACAAAAAGGCCGATTTTAGTCGGCCTTTAAGTGAATTATAACTATCGAATGTCAATAGTTCTTGGTTTTTTTGTTTCAGGTATAATCTTCTCTAACGATACCTTCAATAGACCATCTTTTAATTCAGCGCCTTTGATTTCTACATCATCAGCAATTGTAAATGATCTTTCAAAGTATCTTTTAGCGATACCTTTGTACAGTGTATTATCTTTAACGTCCTCTTTATCAGATTTTTTAGATTTGATAGTTAACTGTCCATCTTCAAAGGTTACGTCTATATCTTTTTTACCGTAACCAGCAAGAGCCACTTCGATATCGTATTTGTTCTTAGATGTTTCTACAATATTGTATGGTGGATAATTTACTGTTGGAACTCTTAATCCAAAGTCATCATTTAGCATTGACTCAAAGTGGTCAAATACATTATTGAAACCTATAGATAAGGGTCTTAGTTGATTGAATATGCTTAATTGTCTGTTTGTCATTTTTTCTCCTTTTGTTAAGCAAGTTAAAATTAAAAGCCCACTATTGGCACTTTCAATATTATTTATATAGTCATTAGACTATGCTTTGTCAAGTGGTAGTTTGTTTATCACGGAGTAAACTACCAAACACCGATTTGCTGATCCTTTAAGTAGGATCAATCTTTTTAACACCGATCAGGTCTTATGAGTTGCCTAATCTATAATATATTTAGTTTCAAATATAATGTTAAAACTAGTAACCTCTTAGATTTCTTAGTTCTTTTTGCTTCTTTAAATAGTTAGCTCGCATTTCTTTTGCTTTCCTAACTCTTTTTTCAGATGGTTTTTCATAAGTCTGTTTCATTTTGTACAGTCTTAGAACGCCCTCTTTAAGCATTTTCTTTTTAAGAATACGCATTGCCTTTTCGACATTGTTATTCTTAACTTCTACTTTGAGTCCCAATTAAATATACCTCCTTAGGGTGTTTAGAGTGGCCATTATTGGCCACTCAGGACTATTATTAATGGATTTTAGAAAAGTAACTATTTAAATAGCTACTGCTTCCTCCTCACCATCATTGGAATCCGTTTGAGATTGAGCCGCAACTTCTGACTGTCTTTGAGATTCTATAATCTGATCAGCAGTAGCGCCAGCATCAACTTTAGTGTATAAATCTACAAATGAAGTTTTAGTATCTTCATCAAATCTATTTGTACACAATTCAATTGCTTTAAGTTTATTACTAAAGATAGAGTAAGCTTGTACAATATGTACTAATCTTCTGGTAGATATAATCTCATCTACACCACCATCAAAGTAAGTTTTTCTGATAACATCCGCCCATGTAACAAGTTTGTTAACATAGTTAGTATCTTTTTTACCAGTAGCTTCTAAAGTATTATTTAGAATTTTTTCCTCAGTCTTAGCATTTGGATATCTTTGTTCAAATGTAACCGGAAATCTCTCTAAGAAAGCTTCGTTAAGGATATTAGTACCGATAAACTTACCATCTTCGGAACCTTGACCTTTAGTATTGGCAGTTGCCACTACGTTAAAACCGTCTTTTGGTTTTACAAATTTGTTAATTTTTTTAACAAACACTCCTGATCCTTCTAAGATAGGTTGTAAACACATAATTTTATTAGAAGCTAAATCAATCTCATCTAATAAAAGAAGAGCGCCTCTCTCCATGGCTTCAATAACTGGACCGTTTTGCCATACAGTTTGGCCGTCTTTTAATCTGTAACCACCAAGTAAATCGTCCTCGTCGGTTTCAATTGTAACGTTTACTCTGATACATTCTTTTTTAGCCTCAGCACATGCCTGCATTACAGACATTGTTTTACCATTACCAGATAAACCAGTAATGAATATAGGATAAAATTTACCAGATTTAATAATAGATTTAATATCTGGGTAGTTACCAAATGGAACAAACACTGGATCTTTTTTAGGCACAATGTCGCCTGTTAAAGAAGATACAATATAAGCGGCTTCTTTTTTAATCTCAGTATTATTAGTTGATTCAACGGCAACAGTTTTTTTAATATCACCATCTAAAGGTAATCTAAAAGTCGCCTTATCAACTTTGTATTGTTTATCTTTAATTAACCATTGTGGAGCGTATTTACAACCAAATTTTTTGTTTGCTTGTATCAACTCTTTTTTAGTTAACACATCTTTATTAAATAGGCTATAAGCGTATTTAATGTACTCACGTTGTTTATTGTTTAGCATAATATAATAGTCCTTTTTTTATTGTTTATACATATAATATAACACACAATTGTGTCAAAATTATGTCTTTTTTTAAAGAAAAAATGCTTTAAATTCATAAGCTTAAGCAATTTGTTCTATAAATTTGTTTAATAATACTCTGGAATATAATCTTCCTTTCATAGATTGAGTAAATATTTTTTTAATTTCATTAGCGGTATTGTCGCTATTGATAGAACTTAAATCTGAGTTTTGAATATTCATATCTTTAGCATTAACTACATAATAAGAATTGTAACCATCTTTAGATATTTCTATTACTTTATCTTTTAAAAATTGTTTTCTAAGTTTTTCAAAATTTGGATTGTGTTGGTATTTGCCATTAACTTGTATATATTCATTTACAAATTGTTCAAAAGAATTTCTATTAACTCTTTTAGATAAGTAAAAACCAATCGTAGTAACATTATATTTTGATTGCATTATTTTTAATAAGGTAGATGTAATTGCTGTTCTATTAGAAGTATAACGAGTTTCATTACATGCTGTTGTATAGTTTTTCTTACCATCTTTAATAATTGTTATAGCTCTATAATTATCAATATGAATTTTACCAGCTGGTTTAGTGTTATCTATATTATAAGCAGCACCTTCTGAATTAGTTTCACCATCTGTAAGAGTAATAAATGAAAGTTTTTCTACTTTATATTTTGATTGAAATAAAGGTACTAATTTATTACACATTATAATAGCTTCATTTAAAGGTGTAGATGTTAAATGATATTCTTGGTCTACAGGAATTGGATAACCTTTATCTTCAATTTCGCTTCTTGCAGTAAGAAAACCTCTGTTAAAATAATTGGCCATTTTATAAAGGTGTAATAATGCTTCATGTAATACTGTTTTTTTCATTCTATGACTAGCAACATTTACTAAATGAGACTTTTCAGCATACATATTGCCATTTTTGAATTTAAAATATTCTTTTGTATCATCTTTTTTGTCTTGTACATCTTTAAACAAATACACTTCAAAAGGTATATTAATTTTTTGACAAAACCAAACTAGATTACATAATTGTTGAACTGTCTTATTCATAAGATCACACATTGATCCTGACCAATCAAGTAACATAATCATACCATGATTTTTACTATTAGGTAGTACTGTTAATCTTTTAAAGATATCATCGCTGAATTTATAGTTTTTTAATTTAAGAGAATCAATAACACCTGTTTTGTCGGTAGTTGCTCTCTTATAAGCAGTAGCTGCTTTTTTCATTTCAAATTCTTTAACCAAATACATTACAGTTTTTGAACTATCTTTTTTAAATTTTAAGAAATCTTGTTTAATCCAATTCCAATACATTTGATAATGTTTAGCGTTAGGCTGTTTAAAATAAAAATTATTATTATTTCTCATATCTTTTAAAAATTGTTCGTAAGATACTAATGCGTTTTTAAGATTAGGTTCAGGTAATGTAGCGTATCTGTAAGATTTTGTTTTATCTAATAATTGTTCTTTTGACTGTTCAAATGTTTTATCAGTAATACAATCTAAAGCAGTATCAACTCTAACATTATCGCCGCCAGCGCCGTTAGGGTTACCAACTGAAGAATTGCCTTCTTGTTTATCTTTATTAAAATCTGATTCGTTTCCTTCACCATTTTGTGATTCTTGTACTTTAATTTTTTTGCCATTTTTATCTAGTTTATAATTTTTAGCTATTGTGTGTTTATCAAATTCTGGTAACATAGATAATTGTTGTAATTGTTTTTCTTGCCATCCATATAATTCTTTAGCAATTTTTAATACATCATTAAATGTTTTAATGTTATCAATTTTATCTACCCATACTTGCTCTTCTTTTGAGAAGTTAATTTTTAATTTTTTAGAAGATTTATAATACATATTAATTTTATCAATCAACATTAAATCTGTATTTAAATTTTTACCTTTTAAACCAAAAAAGTTATCTTTCATTAATACTTCAAAAGCATTAATATAATTTTTTATAATACCTGGATATTTTTTTTGAATTAGTTTATCAATTCTTGTATCTTCAATAACGTTAACGTAAGCTCTGTATTTTGGATCTTCTAACTTAGACCATGCTTTCATAGGTGTATGTAAAGCGTGTGAACATTCGTGTGCTGTTAACATGTCATAAACATCACCTTGTGGTTTTTTGAATATTGGTAAAGTAACAATACGATTTTCTAAATCAAACGAAGCTGTTTTTACGTTGTTATGTTCTACTGATAAATTTTCTGTAGCGAATAATTTTGCTAATTGAGACTTTGATTCGATATTTACTTTATTAATTTTAACCATACATATAATATAACACCATTAAATACAAAACGCAATGGTTATGATTAAATTTAAAACGCTTTAAAATCAATGACTTACGGAAGATTGTGTCAAAATTGTGTCAAGGTCGCTTATCGGCCTACTTGAAAAAGGTATTTTTTCTTGGTTTCTTCCCAATTTAAGTAAATAATGTCATCATAGAAATGACTTTCTTTTGATACTCTACCTTGTGCTATTAAAGATTCTATTCTTTTCTTTGCATATTTTGTTTTCCATATATGCGTTAAAGCTTCTGTTGAGTTATCAAAGGCTCTTACTAACTTATCTTCTTTAATTTCTTCTCTTAAATATTCTTTTGTATTTTTAAATAGTTCACTAAAGTAAATGCCTCTTGCATGTTCTGATTTAATAAGTTTCTTATCTATACCTAATTGACTATATGTAAAAGTATGACTTCTATTTCTATGATCTCTTTTGTGTGGTTGTCCACTTGGCTTCGTTGCAATGTACCATTCAAAGTATTTTCTAGTATGATTTTTCATTAACCATTGTTGTATAAGTTTTCTTGTTGATCTTTCTGTTTCAAATGATACTGAACCTGCTGTCCAACCCATTTTCTTCCAATGATCTAATCTATCGTATTGTGATAATGGTATTGTTTTTGTTTTACCATATAAAGATGTTGTTGTAACACCTACAAGTTTATCACCATATTGTTTCTCCCACGTTTTCTCAACTGTATCTGATAAACATAATAGTGCTAATAATTTACCACCAACTAAGTTATAACCTAGTGGTTGTATAGGTACAATCGTACTACCAATACAAGTATGATTGATCATTCTTTGTGTTTTTGTTTCTCTATCCCAACCTATATAATCATCTCTTGGTGTTAAATCTAAAAAGTCTGAGGACATACAAGTAACGCCTAGATACTTTTCTGTTTTTTTATCTCTTATAATAAAGTATAAATTTCTACCAATGTTACTATTGTTTTTCATTGTAGAAAGAAATGTTCTTAATGTATTCCAAATGGCTGGTAATTTCTTACCTGTTACTGAACCAACTTTACCCTCGTTATTGACCTCTGTGTAAATAAGTTCTGGTTCTAAATTTAAATACTCCATTGGATCCTGTGGATTCCAAAAGTTATTTTTTACTTCTTGTATGATGGCACCTTGTTCAGGATCTGCTAATGCTGGCCTGTCATCAAAAAAACTATTTGTTTCTATAGTAGGATATTTTTGATGTATTTCACACCATTTTTGATATAGTGTATATTCTTTTACATTCATAACAGATACAAAAGATAAATCTTTAATAACTATATCTTTAAGTTTATCTGTATCTATATCTGGTATTTTATCAAGTGGATTGGTATCTTGCCATTCTTTCCATTGATTTTCTATAAATGGATCTAATTCTTTTTTAACGGCCATAATATAAGTATATACTAATTTATTTCAAAAGTCAAATTATTCTTTACTTGGTATGAAATTTTCACCATGCTCTTGTCGTATTACTTCTTTTTCAGACCATTGTAAATTTTTACTTCTGTTTATAGAGGCAGCGCCTTTTGCAATACCAGGTTTTAGTTCTTTAATTTTACCGCCTTTTTCTAAAAACTCTTGCATAAGTTTGTCTCGTTCTTCTTGCGACATTTTAGGTTTACCTATCTCGTCTGTATAACTAGCCATTAGACTTCTCCTTTCTTTTTTGTACTTTGGTTATTTCTTTTTGTGCTTTTTCATAAGCTAAATCCAATTTTAACTTACTTGCTTTTTCAGTGAATAAAAAGCCAAACATGTGGTCATATTCGTGTTGAAAAATTCTACTCATCATACCATCTAAATGTGCTTCTTTTAATACACCATCTTCATCTTCAAATTTTGCAACGATTTTTCTTGGTCTTTTTAATGATAAAAATAGAAAAGGAAAAGTTAAACAACCTTCTTTCATTAATACTTCTTCTTCGCTTTTTTGAATAATGACTGGATTAAATACTGCAACTTTTTTGCCTTGTTCTAGTTGTGGATGCCCTCCAAATACAAACATATTAAAAGGTAAACCAACTTGATTGGCAGATAGTCCTAATCCACCGTACTTGAACATAGTAACAAACATGGTATTTGTTAATTCTTTTCTATCTTTAAAATCGTGTTCTTTCAACATATCATCTGTAAATGGTGCTATTGCTGATTGTACTCTTGGATCTGTTGGCGGTATTAATTTAAGTTCTTTAGGCATTCTGTAACCTCGTAAAATTATGCTCTTTATCAAAGCGGATTATGTTTGTAAATTTATCAAATAAAATATCTCCTTTATGAGATATAATAAAGATGTTTTCTTTTGGCATTGATTTGATAATCTTAAAAAAGTCATCTGTTCCTTGACCATCTAAACTACCATCAAATATTTCATCCAGTACTAATAGATTTGTATTGGTACTATTTTTCATTTTAGCGATTGTTCTCCATGTAAATAGTAATGCTAAATCTATTCTCATCTTTTCTCCTTCGCTAAAATTATTATAATCAAATGTATCTCTATGTCGGCTTTTGACTGTTTCATTAAATTCTTCATCCAAATGAAAAGATATAAAAAAATCCATTGATTGTAAATACTGATTGATTAATGTATTCATAATAGGCAAATACTTTTTAATAATTTTGGCTTTTGCTCCTTTGTCGTTTAATATCTCTCTTACTACATCTACATATTGTTTTTCTTCAGTTACTTTATCTAACGATACTTTTGATTCTTCTAGTTCTACCTTTAATTTATCTAACTGTTGTTGTATATTCTTACCATCCGATTCTTTGTTTTCTAACAATAATATTTCTTCATGTATTTTATCACTATATTTTTTAAGTTCATCTACAGAAGTATTGATCTTTGCAATCTCTACGTTCAATTCATTTACTTTTTGTGATACTTCATTTAGTTCGTTTACTTTTGTTTCTGTTTTTATTATTTCAGATAACAAATCTTTCAATCCACCTTCTAATTTGTGTATTATTTTACTTTCATTATCTATTTTAGTAGATTTAAATTCTTCATTAATAGATTGAGTACACTCTGGACATGTATCATTATTATGAAAAAACTCTAATGTTCTTTTATGTTTTAATAGATTGTTTTCAATTTTTGCTTCTAATTTAGATAATTGATTGGCTTTTGCATTAACTGTATCTCTTTCTACCAAGTTGTTTTTATTGTTCTCTATTTCAACATTTAATAAAGTAATTTTTTTAAGATACTCTTGTAAATCTTTATTATTTTTATCTAATGTATTTTTTTTATAATCTTTATCATCTATGTTACGACCTTGTAATTCTTTAAAGTGTTTTGTTTCTAATTCGTATTTGGAAGTAATTAAATCACATTTGTGTCTTATCTCTGTTATATTCTTTTGCAAATCTGATTGTTGACTTCTTAATATTAAATCCATTAAACCAAACACTCTGATATCTAAAATTTCTTCTACAACCTCACGTCTGTATCTTGGTTTCATTTTCATAAATGGTTCATACGAAGAAGAACCTAATATAACAACTTGTATAAACGATCTGTAGTTTAATTTCATTATATTAGCCTCTAAATATTTTTGATAATCAATACTAGAAGCATCTTGATTTACTAATTCGCCATCTGAATATATTTCAAATTTATTTGGTTTGATGCCTCTTGTTATAACATAATTCTTTGTTCCTACTGTAAATTCTACAGTTACTTCGGCATCAGCATCATTAATAGTATTAACTATCTGTTCTTTCTTAATCATTCTAAATGGTTTGTTAAATAAAACAAAACATAAGGCATCAAGTAATGTTGATTTGCCACTACCATTTGTTCCTATAATAAGTGTTGTTGGTGCTTTGTTCAATTCTATTTCTATTGGAGTATTACCAGTGGATAAAAAGTTTTTCCATTTAATTTTTTTAAATACTATCACGTTTCACTAGCCTCTACATATAATTCTTTTGCAAATTTTTTTAATTTAGTTTTATCTAATGTTGTATCTATTTGATCAATATAATTACCTAAAAATGTTAATGTATCTTCTCCTTGATCTAATATATCTTCTTTGACTGTGGCTGTTATATCAGAAGTTAAATCTTCTATAATATTTAATTCATATACGTTTATTTCGTTATGAAATCTGTCGGCCAACTTATCAAACATATCTACATCTGTTTTATTTGATATAAACAACTTAACAAATGTATTTTCAAACTGCGTTAAATCTTTTTTAGAATAATCTTCTTGTTTATCATTGTAAATTAATTTCTTGTGTATTCTTAATGGATTAGGCACTCTTATAAGTTCTCTTGTCTCTGTATCAAATATATGAAAACCTTTTGGACATTTATAATCAGACCATGTAATCTCATAAGGCGAACCTAGATAGTAAACATGTCCATCATCCGATTTCTTATGAAAATGTCCTGATAATACTTTTTCAAATCTTTTAAATAAAGACTTATCTAATCCTTGTTCGTTAACATGACCTTTGTGCATTTCGAAACCTTTTATCTCTAAATGTCCCATAACTATTTGTGCTGTAGAACTTTCTATTGCATGTAAAGATTCTTCCATAATATCATCACAAATCCATGGTAAAAACAATATATCAAGTCCATCAAATGTAACCGTTTCTGATTTTGTATAAACTTTAGTATTTTTTGGTATATTTAAATTTTGTAATGCGTTTACTTCATTTGTATTTTTATAATACGTGTCGTGGTTACCTAATAGAATATGTATGTTTAAATTTAATTCTTCTATCTTGTTCCAAAAATTTAATTTAAAGTTGTAAGCTGTATTGTGATTAATAAACTTTCTTCTATCAACCACATCGCCTAGATGAATTATAGTTTTGATATTGTTCTCTTGTAAATAAGGAAAGAAAACTTCCTTGTAAAATTTGTTAAAATAATCTATAAACGCAGGAGAATCATTTCTGGCTCCCCAATGCGTATCATTTATCAACGCAATTTTCATACTAACTTAATAAAAAATAATCTAATTTTCCTTTTTTATTATCTTTCTTTTTTTTCAACTTTTCTTTTTCTTTTTTTATTTCCCTATATGTTGTTAAACTTTCAATCTTAGGTTCTTCAATTGGCAAATTCTTTTTTAAAAACTCTGTAAACTGATTATGAAATTCTCTATCTTCACCGGGTTGTAAAGCCATATCATCAAAATTAGAATCTAACAATAGTTTATGTTTAATTGTCGTTTGTTTTTTTTCTTTTTGTATTCTTCTTATAAAAGCATAATAGATAATTTGTGTAAAGTATGCAAATGGATTGTTTGATTTATCAGGATCAAAGTTATCCAAATATTGTAAACAATTTTCTATACCATCCGATATCATGTCGTCTCTAAACGTATAATTAATAAAATTTGGTCTATATGATAAATGATTTGCTATTTTTAAAAAACAAGTTCCAATATAATCTGGTACTCTAGGATTTGATTGTCCATTTTTTTTTGCTTGTTTACACATTTTTTTATAAACAATCATTGCCGCTAAAAATTCTTTATTACTAACGTAATGTTCTTTTGATTTTTTTGATGTTGTCATAATTTAAATATACTATAGTTTGTGTTATTTGTCAATCACTTATCTACTTATTGTTAAAAAAAATTTCGTTCCAGGATGTATTGACTTTTTCTCTTTTCTGTATATAATAGGCGTGTAGCCTCTTTGATGGTAATACTCCAAGTTAATGGATGGACTTTTTATGATCTCTAAATGAGTCCCACAGTTTATTATACTCATCATTTTCTTCTTCCGACAATTCTTCATATTCTAATTCACCTCGTTTAGGTGTTACAATCTTCTCATACTTTTTAGATACCTCTAAATAACTCTTAGACATCTCGTCAGTGGCATTTGTAATTGTAACAATTTTATCTTTTGGAATAGTTATAATTTGGTCATTTGTATAACCGACCCATTTAATTAATGCGATATAATCTTTAAGACCTCTTGGTGTTAATTGTGATACGTATTTAATTTGTAACGGCTTTTCTAAACGCAATAAGGGAGTTCTATCTGGCAACTGTTCTTTTGCAAGACTACAAACAATGTCGTCTCCGTTAATTAGTTTTATTATTTTTATTTGTTCCATTGTTTAATTCTACGTTATGAATTTCGTAATTAAAGTTTTCACCAGTGTATATATTTATTCTTTCTCTGAAGTGTTGTAATGTATAATTCTCTTTACCGTTGTATGTAAGATCATCTGCTATATCATATAGAGTAGCGGCCGAATTATTATCTTTTAAACGAAGGCCTCTACCAATAGATTGTAAATTTCTTATTCGAGATTTACTTGGACTTGCAAAAACAATATTATGTAAATTTCTTATATTAATACCAGTACTAAACGTTCCGTAACTGGCGATTATAATTGCGTTATCAGATTTTTCAGTTATAAATCGTATCTTTTCTCGTTCTTCAGCCTCTACACCACCATGAACGAAAAATACTTTTCTATCATCTGCTTTATCTTCTACAAGTTGTTTTAATATAACACCATGTTTTTCTACATATTGAAACAATACTAAAGAATTACCTTTTAAATCTAAACATAAATTACGTATATATTTGTTTCTTTTATCATTAGATACCAAGAAATCCATTTCTTCTTGATAACTTTTATCTTTTAAAAAGTGTTTTGAATATTGGTCATGTTGTAATACTAAACATATAATTTTTAAATCCGCTAATTGTTTTTTCTCTTGTAGTTCAGCAGTTGATGTAACTTTATTAACAGCACCAAATAAACCTTCTAAAACAAGTTTATTAGTTTTAGTGCCATCTAAAGTGCCTGTAAGACCTATTCTATATTTACAATCTTCTAGTTTAGTCATTATTTTAGTTAAAGAAACGGCCTTAAATAAATGACATTCATCACCTATCACTACACCAAATGATTTAAACCATTTTTTAGGTAAATTATAAACAGACTGCCAAGTTGATATAACTACATTTTTATCTGTTTCTTTATCGTGACCTTGATATATTCTATGAACATTTTTATCAGGATTCCAACCATAATCCTTAAAGTCTTTAAATAATTGTTCAACCAATGATGTAGTAGGAACTATAATTAATATTTTATTATTTGTCTTATCTTTTAATCTTAACATATTAAACCTAACTAATAGATAAACTATTAATGATTTACCAGATGCTGTAGGAGATAATAACAAACAACGACTTTTTTGTAACGCATGTATAAAGGCTTCTTTTTGATAATCTCTTATTTCCATTGGTATCTTTAAACCAGATACAAATTTATTCACTAATGTTTTATCAACATCTACGTCTTTTATTTTTGCACCATCTACAATTTGTATTTTATTATCTTGACACCATTTAACAATATATGGATAAAGGCCAGCAAATATTTGACCAGTTGCATAAGAAAATAATCTTATTTTACCGTCCCAAAAACGATTTCTAAACTGAGGTGTAAATTTATAACCTGGTACCTCAAATGTAAAATATTCAGACAAATCTCTACGAATAGCATCTTCTGCTTCTATTTTAATATATACTTCGTTTTTTTTATCTATGATTATATATTTTGTAAGTGTCATGGTTAAACAAATTGAGAACCAACTGCCCACCCCACCAATACTTTTCTTGTACCAAACGTAACAGGATTTACTTTATGCCACACAAAAGAAGGAAATGATATTAATGTTCCAGTAGTAAA